>WNFJ01158354.1_pt1 | contig 13738 bp, 8 predicted proteins | sample 5400461 | NCBI WGS metagenome assembly WNFJ01 (sample SAMN13153349, study PRJNA577476) | soil metagenome | isolation source: 115 cm saprolite on Douglas fir-dominated hillslope | place: USA:California | collected 2013-09-17 | reverse complement strand
GTCGCTGACGGAGCACGAAGCCACCAGATTTGTCGGGCAAGCTCTTGACACACTAAACTCCAAGCAACGGAAGGCCATAGACTTAATTGCTTTGGAAGGAATGACAGTAGAGGAAGCTGCTCACGAGATGTGCTTCTCAGTGGCTGCTACGAGAAACTACTATTACCGTGGGATAATGGCGCTTCGCGCCTTCAATGCCAATCAAATTCGCTCTCCTTTGGGGCAGGGGATACATGTACTTGCCGTTGCGAATGGAAAGAGAGAGGTGGCCCATCTCAAAGCACGACCAGCTTAGGGAACTTTGCGTTCTCGCGGCCGCCGGCGACGTTCCGGCATGTGAAGCGGATAGTTTGCGCCTGCACTTGGACGACTGTGAATCATGCCGGAGTCTTTTCACGGAGCTTCGCGACGTTCACGCGATCCAGTTGGCACATGTTCCAAGCTTGGCAACTCATCCCGATTCCGAACGAGAGAGTCGGATCAAGGATTCGATCTTGCGTGCGGCACGCGGAGAAAGTTTGCGGCTCTCGGATCCGCCGAAGTCAGATGTGGAATACGCAAAGCCCGAGATCAAACTCATAGGAGCGATTCGAGGGATTCGGGGCTGGTCTATTGGAGCGTCGCTTTGTATTCTAGCTGCTTGCTTGGCATTGGCCTTCGCTTTAAGGCCAACGCCTGGATTGAATGGACACGGTCCTGCTGCAACGCCTCAGGTTGCGACCACGCCCATCCCGCGCAATTCGGATGGTCACGTTCGAGAAACACCAAATCGTGACGAAGAGCTGTTGCGAGGGAAAGTGTCGAGTCCGCCTCGAACACGTTTTGCAAGAGAGCCAGAGTCAAAACTCCAAACTCCAGAATAGGAATGCCGACGGACAACAACAGCTTGCGGCTCTGTCGAAGGATTTGGAAAGCGCGCGTGCAGCGGAAGCGCAAGCGTCGCAGAGACTTGAACAGTTAAACGCAGAACGGCAGAGTGACCAAACTGCGATGGCTGCGCAGAACCATGAGATTCGTTCCCTCAACGAAAAGCTGGAAGACCAAACAACAAGTCAGGACAGAACCCGGGCCGTGGTTCAGGCGGAAAGCGATTTGCACGACTTAGTCGGCGCCCGGAACCTGCACATCGTAGACGTGTACGATACTGATTCCAAGGGCAAAACCAAGAGGGCAGTGGGGCGCGTGTTCTATACAGAGGGAAAGTCCCTAGTATTTTATGCCTACGATCTTTCGGATGGACACTCGGACACCTCCAAATATGCATACTATGTTTGGGGGAATAAGGACGGAAACCTAGAGACTGTTCGCAACTTGGGTACGTTAAGTACGGACGATCTGCTCCAAGAGCGGTGGAAGTTGCAGGTTAACGATGCAAACGCACTGGCAGACATAGACCGTGTATTCGTCACCGTGGAGTCCATTGGCAAGTTGGGCCCACGGCCACACGGAAAAAAGATCCTGAGCGCGTATCTCGGAGGTCCAGTCAACCACCCTTAATTCTCACTGCCTGGGCTCGATGCCGTTCTTCGCAACAATGGCTTGGGTATTCCTGTCTTGTTTATTGCTCGTCTTCGTTTTTTCGATTCGGTTTTTCAATTAGAACAATTCTTTTTATTCAGTAATCGTCGGCTGGAGACAGAACCGGACGCTTACTTTATTCACAGCATTTTCTTCGCTCCCTCGAAATGTTTTCCCCTCTTCGTCGGCAATCTAAGACAGGAGGGATCAGGATGATTCCAATCTACGTTCGGAAGAAGCGCAAGAGAGTGTTGTGTTGCCTCTTGGGAGAGAGATATCGGTCACTCTTCTTGCTGGGAATCATTCTGATCCTGAGTTCGGTCAGTTCCGCCCAAGTTGACACCGCATCCGTGTCCGGCGTTATCACAGATCAATCCGGTGGAATTGTCGTCGGAGTTGAAGTGAGTGTTACAAACTCTGACACAAACATCACGTCGAAGGGCATTTCAAATCAGTCCGGCGTGTACCTCGTCACTGGACTCAGACCAGGCCGGTATCGAATCAAAGTTACGAAGGACGGATTCAAGGGAATCGACCTTACTGATTTGGTTTTGAACGTACAAGATTCTGTCAATCGCAATTTCACCCTTCAAGTGGGATCTACGTCCGAGAGCGTGTCCGTGGAAGGGAACGCTCTGGAAATCAATAAACAGGACGCTTCGGTCAGCACGGTGATTGACCGGCACTTTGTCGAGAGCATGCCACTCAACGGCCGAAGTTTCAACATGCTCTTGCAACTGACGCCGGGTGTGGTCATCGCGCCGCTCAGCTCGACAAATCTCAATGCAACAGGAGGCGACGCGCCAGGCCAATTCAGCGTAGGGGGCCAAAGATCCAACGCCAATAACTTTACCGTAGACGGTGTGTCAGCGAATTTCGGCATTTCTTCTTCTGCTGCTCTTAGTTCATCTTCTCTTGGTCAATCTGGACTTGGCGGGTTTCAGGCTATGAGTGCAGTGGGCGGAACGAGTAGCTTGGTTTCCGTCGATGCCTTGGAGGAATTTCGGATTGAGACGTCCTCGTTCTCACCCGAATTTGGGCGCTCTCCAGGTGGCCAGGTTCTGCTCACAACACGGTCTGGTACGAATCAGGTTCACGGCGGGGTATTTGAGTATTTTCGAAACAACGTCTTGGATGCGAACGACTGGTTTACCAACGCTGCCCGTTTAAAGCAGGCACCGGAACGGCACAACGACTTCGGTGGATTCTCGGGCGGTCCCATCTGGAAAGACAAGACGTTCTTCTTCTTTTCCTACGAAGGTGCACGGCTGAGGCTTCCAAATTCTTTCCTGAACACGGTTCCTTCAACGTTTGCGCGGTCCTCAGCTCCGGCGGCGCTGGCCCCGTTTTTGAACATGTATCCGCAGCCCAATGGGCAGCCGACATCACCCACAGCGCTCACAGCGCCGTATACGGCAGTGTGGTCGGACCAGGCTACGCTCGACGCTGCAAGCCTCCGTGTCGACCACAACTTTAGCGATCGATTCTCTGTCTTTGCCCGATATAACTACGCACCGTCTCAACTCGCGACAAGGTCAAATGGTCGTAGTTTCGTTAGTACTACTCCCGCCAATGTGCAGACAGGAACAGTCGGCATAAATATGTTTTTTGGCCAAATCTCGAATACGCTCCGCGCCAATTACTCGACACAGGGAGCAGGCACCATCAATCGTTTGGATAGCTTTGGAGGTGCCATCCCTCCGTCCCCAAATCTCTTTTTCGGTACAACTGCTGCTGGCGCCAGCCAAGTGTTGTTTACTCTTAACGGATCAACGTTACGCGATGGGCCCAAGGCGAAGAATCGCGCAAAACAGTTCAATATCGTTGACACGATGGCTGCGAGCCTAGGCTCCCATGCGCTAAAGTTTGGCGTTGACTACCGGCTGATTGATTTCGACGCGAAGCTTAGCCAAAACATACTTTCATATAATGGAGGCACGGTCGCGCAATTTCTAGCTTCTGGGATGGCTAGAACTCTAAATGTGCAGACCTTCAACGAGGGTCATGTTCGTTCCCAAGCGTTGTCTCTATTTGCTCAGGACGCGTGGAAAATCAATACGCGCCTGACTGTCACGTATGGTCTTCGTTGGGAACTGGCCCCGGCTCCGGCGGCGCTTAGCGGAACGACGTTGCCTGCCTGGAGCACCACGGATAATCCGGCCCAGATTGCAGTAGAGCCTGCGGGAACGCCCCTGTGGAAAACCACCTACGGCAACGTCGCTCCGCGGTTAGGATTGGCCTACCGTTTGACGGATGCGGGCGATCTGGTTTTGCGCGCCGGAGGGGGCGTTTACTATGACCTTGGAGCAGGAGTCGCTTCACAACTCATAGGTGGGTGGCCGAACAGCCCACTAAAGACAAGCAAAAATGTCTCGGTACCAATCAGTTCTTTAACGCCGTACTTGCCGCCGCCGGGCACCCTGCAGCCCCCCTACGGAGGAGGTTCAGGGGCTTTCAACGGCTTCGCGTCTGATCTGAAGCTGCCTCGCTCTTATCAATGGAATTTAGCATTGGAAAAATCATTTGCTGGCCGACAAGTGATTTCGGCAACATACGCCGGTCAATCGGGAAGCGACCTTCTTCGATCCGAGGCCCTGGTTCAGCCTAACGCCAACTTCGCGCCAAGAAGTGAGCTTGAGCTGACGAACAATAGCGCCCATTCAAGTTGGCAGGCATTGGAGTTGCAGTACCGCAAGCCACTGACGAGGGGATTGCAGACTATTTTCAATTACACGTGGTCGCATTCGATCGACAACTCCTCCGCCGACAACGTGGCTTTTTTCTCCAACACGCTTGTTGCCCTCTCTCAACAGGGAGATCGAGGGAATTCCGACTTTGATGTTCGGCACAGTGTCTCGGGCGCTGTGACTTACTCTCTTCCATCTCCGCGCGGTTTCAAAGGTTTGCAGTATGTAGCACAAGGCTGGTCGCTAGAAGGTGTAGTTGTTGCCCGGAGTGGGGTTCCGTTTAACGCGGTTCTGCTCTTCGAAGGGCCGGACCCAAATGGAATCGCGCTCGGCCGACCGGATCGTGTGCAGGGGCAACCTGTGTGGGTTAGCGCACCAACTGCCCCTGGCGGCAAGATGCTCAACGTCAACGCGTTCGCGGTTCCATCGCCGATTAGACAGGGAACCGAGGGACGAAACGACATTCCAGGATTTGGTTTAACGCAGTTGGACCTTTCAATAGGCCGCAAATTCCCGTTCACCGAGAGGTTCAATCTTCAATTTCGCGCGGACGCATTTAACGTGTTCAACCATCCAAACTTCACCAATCCCCGTGGGCTGTATGAGTTGGGCCCAACAGACCTCCGGTCCAGCATGATGCTGAACAAAGGATTAGGCGGGTTGAACCCTCTCTTTCAAGAAGGCGGCCCTAGGTCTCTTCAACTCTCCTTGAAGTTAACGTTTTAAACGGTTCCCTGGGGGCACCATTGACGATTGCGAGGATAAGATTCTCCTATTTGGCGAATCCGATTATTCTAGTAGCTTCTTATCTTTTCTTTGGATGCTTAGTAGCCTTCGCGCAAAGCAGTTCTCATCAAGACAAGAAACTCGTGACGGTTGCGGACGCCATCGGGATGACGCGATTGGCGGACGACTTCTATTTCAAGGGAGGTTCTTCCGCGGGCCGTGTCGCCCACTTCTCCCCTGACGGCAAGCAATTCACTATTATTTTGAAGAAAGGGAACGTGGAACTGAACACCAACGAGTTTTCCTTACTTCTCTTCCATACGGCAGATGCGCTCCGTTCGCCGAGGCCAGAAGTTCTGCTGACAATGTCCTCTTCGTCGAATCGAGATGCGATCAAGAATGTGAACTGGCTCGAAGATAGCGAGACTGTCGCGTTTATCGGGGAGAATCCGGGAGAAGTCCCGCAAGTTTATACCTTCAATGTCAGCACGAAGGGGCTGACCCCAGTAACAAACCATTCTACGGCGATAGTCAACTACGCCATTAGTAAGAACGGGAAAGAAGTTTTTTTCGCGGCAGATCCTCCCAGAACAAGATTCGCTGATACGGAGGAAGCGCGCCGGGCGGGGATTGTTATCACGACGCAGTCCATCGATAGAATTCTGTCTGGCGATTGTTATTCGTATAGGCCAAGTCTCACGGAGGGTGAAGAACTTTTCTTGAAAGTCAAGGAAGGCGCGGAGAAACCTCTTCCGGCGCAGGATTTGGTCTGGGGCGACAGCTTGTTTTCTTTTTCGCCGGACGGCCGATACGTCGCGTTCACCGCGATGGTTAGAGATGTTCCCAAGAGCTGGGTGGCCTACCAGGATAAGCAAATACATGAGTCCGTTACAGAGAAACGGCCGAAGGGCATGGCCTCATACCTGAGCAGGTACATGTTATTTGATGTGGAACAGGCAGAGACGAAGCCACTACTTGATGCTCCCAATCAAGGTGCGCGTCTAGAGTGGAAACTCGATAGCCAGGGAGTTGTGATAACAAAGACCCTTCTTCCGCTTGATGTTGCCGATCCCAAAGAAGTGGAAGCACGTAAACGGGATACGTACACGGTGGAAGTAAGGCTGCCGAATAGAGAGTTTATCAAACTCGCTGATAAGGATTCACAGAAGAACAAGCCAGCATTGTCGCTACCAGATGTGGTGCTTGAAGAAAATATGAACCTGCCGCCAAGAATCTATGCGACCGACGAGAGGACCAAACAAAAGGTTTTGTTGTTGGACCTGAACCCGGATTTCGCTGGGCTCAGTTTTGGCAAGGTTGAGTCCATAAGCTGGAAGGCCACGGACGGGCATGAAGTGGAAGGTGGACTCTATTTGCCGTCTGACTTTGACTCCCAGAAGCGATATCCACTTGTGATTCAGACACACGGGTTTCACGCCGACAAGTTTTGGATCGACGGTCCCTGGAGCAGCTCATTTGCGGCGCAACCCTTGGCAAGCGGGGGTGTCGTAGTTCTTCAAGTCGGAGGATCAACCAACCGGGACGACGGCACATACATTTCGACGACACAGGAAGGTCCCCGCCAGATGGCTGCCTATGAGGGGGCAATTGATGAGCTGGACCGGCGCGGCCTGGTTGACCGCAAGCGTGTCGGAATTGTGGGATTCAGCCGCACTGTTTTCACGGTGGGATACACTCTGACCCATTCAAAGTACCACTTTTCTGCCGCGACGGTTGTGGATGGCATTGACGGAGGATACTTCCAGTATTTTGCTTTTTCCAATTCCGTGCAGGAATATTCGAAAGAATTTGATCAACTGAACGGCGGTCCCCCCTTTGGAGAAAACTTGACCTCGTGGCTTAAGAGCTCGGTTGGTTTTAACCTGGACAAGATAAACACTCCTTTGCGCCTTGTGGCGCTAGGACCCTCCTCAGTACTGGAATTATGGGAATGGTTTTCCGGCTTGTGGCGCTTGGAAAAGCCTGTCGATTTTATCTATCTTCCTGATGCACCACATCTGATCGTCAAGCCGTGGGAGCGGATGGTGGCTCAGCAAGGCCTGGTGGACTGGTTCCGTTTCTGGTTAAAAGGAGAAGAGAGATCTGACCCAGCTACACGGGACCAATATACACGCTGGAGCGAAATGCGGCAGCGAGGTTTGACGAGAGATTCTGCCTCTGCGAGGCAACCTGCCATTGGTCAATGGTAGTGTTCAGCACTTCTTGCTTTGTCACGAATCAGCTTTGCGTTGTAAGAGTATGAGCAAGATTTGGGGCGCCAATCATTGTTCGGCACCCCAAATCTCTAGCGCATTGCATAACCTTACCTCGTGGTTGAGGCTATTGAGTTGAAACGAGGTTATGCAACAGCTTCTAGCTATTCGTCTGACTCATAGGCGGCGGTGGTGAGGTCCCTTATGTTGCCGCTGTCGAGATTGACGTTACTGAACTTATTTTGGCCCTTCACTGCTGAAACGGCGCTCGCCAACACAACGATTTCTGGTTTGTTATAAGTCATGGTCATATATCTCCTCTTTTCTATTTTGCGATCATTCAACCCATTTAGGTTGAATCTCTTTTAAGCCGCGAGCCAATACCAGCTGAAACGCTCACGTTTTTCTCCCCAACGGGCCGGCTCTATTCGTCGGCTTCATACGCACCGGGGGAACAGCGATACACATCGCTTGCGCACTCCAGCAACTGACCTTCGTATTTGCTTCCCTGAATTAGGGCCAACGCGTTACCTACAACAATAATTTCCGGTCTTGCGTATGCGATGTTCGCTGGTCTCCTCTGTGTGTCTAGTCCCCGAGCGAGCGGTCCAAGAAGATAGAGCTTCTTTTCACTTTTCACTGGTGGCCTCTCATTTCTGTTCCGCGAATGATTTTGCCAACCTTAGCGGCGATCCGTCGGGGAGCGACTGCACTGGCCGTTCAATCAAGTTTTGATTTGTCGCACAATGTAACCAGCGCTCAATGCCTAGGGTCCGTGTCAGCGGAACAATCTGAACTTCCTGGCCGGAGCGTATCTTTTGCAGGGCTTCACAGAATGTTTTGCTATCAACCACTCCAAGTAAATTGCTTGCCATATGCTGGCTGAATTCGACCAGATTGGCGCATTCTGCAGAGATGGCCGCCAGCGGAGCACGAGCGACATAGGCTTTTCTCTTTCTATCGAGGAGTTCCTCTGGGACGATGCCGACAAGCGCGCGGCGCATTAGAGAGCGTCGCTGGCCGGGGCGGACGAGTTGTTCTCGGGGAATCGCATACATGAACTCGATTAGACCGCGGTCGAGATAGGGATAGCGCTTCTCGTGGGGCGGTTCCGATGACAGAGCAGAGCACAACAGTTGTCTACGCAATGCGTCTAGAGTGCCTAGGTTGTCTTGAAAGCTGGGGAGAGGGCCGAACAGTTTCAGTCTGCTTTCATAGCCTTGCAAGGGTGCACGATTCCGCTTGACGAACTGGGGGTTCAACCAAGGAGCCGGCTGCTTGTGTTTTGGCACGCCGAAGAGAGCGAGAGGGAAAAATGACCGAGCCGCTTCGAAGAACAGATGGAACCAAGGCTTTCTCTTGTTGAGCGCCCAGACTTTGAGTTGATGAGCGAGCTGTCCGAATTTGGCTCTGGCTAGAAGATCCTCTAGCTCTGGTGCGGGCGTTGGAACGCCGCCGGTGACTTCGTCGCCGCCGATTCCGGAGAGCACGACGCGGTTTCCTTGGGAGGTCAAGCAGGCTGTGAACTGACGGCTAGCTTCGGATGGACGGCCGCCGCCGGAGCCAGGAGTTGCGGCAAAGCCGTCGCTCTCAAATTGAGTCAGGAAGGATTCTTGCTTGCCAACATCGATGTGGCAGCCGGTGCGGCCGCGCTTTTCTTCCACTTTGGTGAAGTAGGGGCGCTCGTTCCAGTTGGGTTCGGAGTCGTTGTAGTAGGAGACGGTGTCGAGGCGCGGGGTTTCGGCAGCTCCGCGGGCGATGATGGTATCGGCGATACAGACGATGGAAGACGAATCCATGCCGCCGCTGAGTTCGGCGAGGATGGGGCTGTCCGAACGGAGCCTGCGCCGCACTGCCTCAGCAAAGACGGCGCGGAAGTGCTCCTCGTATTCACCGTCAGTGCGGTAGCGGATTCTCTTCGCTGGATCGAAATCCCAGTACTTGCTGACGGTGTGCTTTCCCGTGCGTATGAGCACCGACGAGGATGGCGGAACGGAATGAATCCCAACGTAAGGCGTCAGATGAGTGGCGGGGAAGAACGAAAACCAGCCCGCAATGTACTCTTCACAGAGCGCCAAGGTTTTTCCGGCAAACAAAACGAGTGGATCAAGAATGGTGCTCCATGTGACCTGATTCTCATCGAGCGAATAATACAGATGGCGCGTGCCTATTGCGTCTTTCGCTAGGATCAGCGAGCGCGTGTTTGCATCCCAAATGGAAAGAGCCCAGTCACCAATGAGATTGGCAAAACAATCCGTTCCCCATTCTTGGTAGGCCGCCGCGACGATGGAGACATCCGTGGAGCCAATCGTAAGAACATCTCTCAGCCGGCGGATCAGTTCGGTGCGGTTGTCCAAGCGGCCATCCCAGGTGATGACTGCGCCTGACGCCAGGACATGAGGTTGCGCTTCGCGCCGCGATTCCTTAGTGGTGTGGAAGGCGTGGTAGAGGATACTAATGTTGTCCTTCGAATAGGAGCCAGCATCGTCTGGGCCATAACGAGCGATGGAGGTCTTTGCCTTTTCGAGATAGTCGCGGTCTACCGGCTTGCCATCCACATTCCATCTTCCAAACTGGACGCTCATAATTGTTTCCCTTTGCCTTCAATCTTCAGCTGAGCCTCTCTAGCACCGATCCAGAACTCCGTATATTTCCGGCATATACGGCTTGTCGTTGACCACATGACCGTCCACTTCAACCCACGCGTGCGCTTTGAACGGCATCTGCTGCGCGCCGATAACCATCTGCGCAGATACGCCGTATCTCTTCAGGAGACAAGCCGTGGCCGCAGAGCGTTGCAGGCACAGCGCTTCCTTCCAATACCAGATGCATGCCATGTCGACCGCCGCGCAGATGCGTTCCACTGCGCCGGAAGCAGGCGTCGTCTTTCCCAACGGAAAGTTGCGAACCTTTTCGTAGAGCGCCGCGAAATTGCCTCGGGCCAAGTAAAGGTCGAAATGGATCAGCTTCAGGTACGCTTTCAAGGCGAGAAATGACATAACGATGACCTCTCTTTTCACAGGGGCAGCTGCAATTGGTCACAGAGAAACGCCATGCGATCCGTTAGCGCTTCAACCCGTTCGCCGAGGGGAAGCACAGGAGAATGCCCGCGAAACTTGCTGTAATCGAGCAAGATGGGATGTTCAGAGACGTTGGCCGCCTGCAGTCGAGCTGTCATCTTGCGGGCGTGCAGCGGATTGCAATTCCGGTCGGCGTCGCCCGAGACAATCATCGTGGCGGGGTAGGCCACGTCCGTCCGAACTTGATGATAGGGAGAGTATTTTGCGAGGGCGGCGAAATCGTCCGGGTCGTCCACCGTACCTAATTCGTCTTTCCAGACGTGTGCATTGTCGAAAAGGTGGTAACGAAGCATGTCCAGCATCGGAACCATGCAAACCACAGCGCCAAACAAGTCAGGTCGTTGCGTAAGCGCAGCCCCTACGAGCAGACCGGAATTCGAACCGCCGAAGATGGCGAGCTTCCCAGAAGAGGTTCGTCCTGTTTTGAGGAGCCATTCGGCAGCGGAAAGGAAGTCATCGTAAGCCGTTTGACGGTTGCGCCGTTTGGCGGCGTTGTGCCACTTCACACCGAACTCCGATCCGCCACGAATGTTCGGCAGCGCAAAGAGGCAGCCGCGTTCCATGAGAAAGGCAACGAAGATGCTGAACTGCGGCGTCATGGAAACACCATAGCCACCGTAGGAAGTCATAATCGTTGGATTGCCGGTCCTGCCAAGAACGTCGCGGCGGCCTACGAGATACATGGGAATTCTTGTGCCGTCCTTGGACATGAACCAAATCTGGGAATGATCGTAGTCTGCGGGATCAAACGGTATGCTTTTCTTGGCCCAGAGCGTGCGCTGGTTGCTTTTTGCGGAGTAGTGGAAGACGCCGATGGGCTCAGTAAACGATTCCGTCTCGAAGAGTAGTTCGTCGCTATCCGCAGAACCTCCAAGCAAGCGAAGAGTTTCGTCGCTTCGAATGGGCATCTCCCCTGTTTTCTTGCCAGAGAAATCGAAGATGAAGACACGATGAGTCATTTCTCGCATGTAGGAGACGAAGACGGAGTCTCCAACGACGAGCCAATTGCTAATCACCATATCGCTTTCCGGAACGATGTCGATCCACTCGTGTTCCCCGTTCTCCCGAAGACGGATTTCCACGATACGGCGATTGGGCGCCTCGCGATCCGTGATGGCGAGAATCTTTTGGTCCATCAACCGCAGGCCGAGCATGTACTCGATCCCCCGGAAGATCGAGATTGGTTGAGTTTCTCCGTCGAATGATTTTAGGTAGATGTCGGTGACCGTCTTCCCGAGGAAATGATAGACGAAGAAGCCGAGGTGCTTCCTATCAGAGACAAGACTTAGCCGAATCTTTTGATCCTCGCCAGCAAAGAAAATCTCCTTGTCTTCAGAGGGCGGCGTTCCCAGCAGGACGTGATGATACGCGGCACGATAGAACGGCTTCTTTGCATCTACCGCTTCATGAACGTAGTAGAAACTCTTGCAGTCCGGCGCGAAGGCAAATCCCCGCAAGTACCCGCGGGGGAGGAGATCGGGGAGGCGATTCCGAGTTTCGATTTCTAGCAGCTCAAATGTCCCCGTTCTCTCTCCCCCTTCTTTCACCTCATACAGGAGCAATCGACCGTCAGATGAAACTCGCAAAGGTTTTACTGCTGTAAAGTCGCCGGTCCCCCTTTTGGAAGGATCGACCAGAAGATGATCCTCGCCGTCTGCTCCTTCACGCATGTAAATGCAAGGCTGCTCTTGGTCGGGCAGGCGCTTCCGGAAGAAGTAGCGGCCGCCGGCTCTTTGCAGGGAGTCATAGGTTTCGACGGCGAGGAATTCTCGGATGCGCTCGCGGATGCGTTCGCGTCCCGGGATGCTGTCCAGATAGCTGCGCGCGTAGCGAGTTTGTTCTTCGATCCAAGCCCGGGTGCGAGGCGAGTCTTGGTCTTCGAGCCAGCGATAGGGGTCGGTGATGGAAACCCCGTGGAAAACGTCCGTCACCGGTTCGAGGGTCGAATGGGGCGGCGTCATCATCAACTGATGCATTCGACCCTCCTTCGCGGGACGGATTCCGCTTCCTGCTTCATTCGACGAGTGAGACTCCGCAGAAAGCCGGGCACTTGAGGAATCTTGAGGCGTTCTGGGTCGCGCCAACTGTTCCCCGCGACCGCGTAAGCAAATACGGCCACCAGCGGCGAGAACAAGAACGCCTCGGAGACATGCTCGGGCAAGGAGACGGACTGCCAGCGCTGAATGTAGGACGACCTAATGGAGCCCTCAAATCGAACGAGTGCGGGATAATCTTTCCGCAGATGCGAGATCAAGTATTCGAACGTCAAGAAGGGATGACTGACATGGGCTTCGGCCCAGTCGATGAAGACGCAGCGCTGGGAACCAACGAGGATATTGCCCGGATTGAAATCGGTATGGCCCAGCGTGTCTGGAATGCCTGCTGACTGTAGGCAACGCAGAGCGTTCTTTAGTGTTTCGCCGAGGTCGGAGAGTTCATGCCGTGAGAGAATACGTGGCAGCACTTTCGTTTGTTGCTCCATCAGATCTGCAATCACTTCGAGGAACGGGTCAACCAATTCGAGCAGCGCTGTGGCACGCAGATCTCTGCAGCCTGCTTCGAGTAGGCCATCAATGGCGTCGATCGATGCGATCTGGAGACCAGGCAGCGCTGTCGCGGCGTCTTTCCAGGTTGATGAGTCTTCCACTTCATTGAACGGGGACCCGCCAGCGTCAGCCATCAGCCACCCGTGGCAAGAGGGTCGAGTGGCAAGCAGTGATGGCAGATATTCAGGAAACAATTCCGCGAGTGCTACCGTGATTGGGAATTCATGCAGATTCGGTTTGCCAACAGCTTTGAACCAAACAGGGTGCTGTGTTGTCTCGAAACGGATGAGCGAGAACGTTTCGCAGCCATTCAGTTGCTCGAAGTCTTTCAATTCCATGCCGAGCGGACGGATTACCGTAGTTACCCAATCCTGGAGATGGCTCAACCAGCCGAGTCTGCTAAACGGTTCTGGATCTTTTTTCACCATCCGATTTGTAAATGTTAAATAGCTGGATTCGAGAACTCTTGGTTTGTTGTTTTTCGGAAGGTGCGAGATTGCATGATGAACTGGGAACCAGTCCATCCCTTCTGGTGATGCGCAGGTCCGGACCTGAGCCTCAAGTGCGGCAAAGTAGACGGGGACAGGATTTTGCTCCAACAAGCCAGAAAACAGGAGAACAGAAGGTATATGCCAGCGGTCGCGAAGGACGGTTGTAATTTCCTTTGCGGATCGAGTGAACTTGGGAATGTCAACTAGTGGCAGGTCATATGCCGGAGATCGTGAGTCCAAAAGGACTTCTGTTCCGGCACGATTAAATACAATCAGGCGGTAGGCATCCGTCTTTGTGACTTCCTCGACTTGAACTTGATGTGTCGCCGCCATCATGTCGGCGATGGTGGGCCCCGAACAAGGAGCGGTCAACGAGAAACAGTTGCCCTTTTCTGCGAAACGCTTACCCTTTTCTGCTTTTTTCAGTGTCGGCTGCTATAGGAAGGGGGGAACTTCTTTTGTTGGACACGGAATAGA
>WNFJ01244500.1_pt1 | contig 13740 bp, 16 predicted proteins | sample 5400461 | NCBI WGS metagenome assembly WNFJ01 (sample SAMN13153349, study PRJNA577476) | soil metagenome | isolation source: 115 cm saprolite on Douglas fir-dominated hillslope | place: USA:California | collected 2013-09-17 | reverse complement strand
GGCCGCCGCTGCAACTGCCAACCCATCATCGAGGTGCGGCCGTGGCCAAATCTGGACCCGCGGCGGAATTGACGGGACACTGGGCGCTTATTTCGAGATAGTGCCAAGAATGTAACCCACACCGTCTTTGAACGAGGGCAAGAGCTTGCAAGCAAATTTGGCCAATTCATCGTAAATGTCCGGATTGGCGAAATCTTTGGAATTGCGGTTAAGAAAGCACTTTGGCCCTTCCGGCTTCTTGGCCAGATCCTCAATGATGGACGCGAAAATAACTGCATCGGAGGGTGAAAGTTTGAAACTGGCCTCCACTTCCATTGCCTTCCGAGCGGTGCTGTGATGAAGAGGTAGAATCTGGCTTATCGTCAGAAGGCGCGCCAAAATCGCTTCGAGGCGATTGCTATCGGCTTCGCCACTTTCAATCAAAGCGGAAGTAAGCGGTTCGGTTCGGGAAGATAATTCGTGGTACGGTTGGGACCGGGACAATTCGCGCAGTTCTTTTTTCAAGCGAACGTGAAACTTTCGGCGTCTTTTGGCCCGGCGGGTCAAACTCAGCCTTGCTTCGGGAACGGAAAAGGATGGCAATGCGAGAGAAATGCGGCCGTTTTCAGCCAGGGCAAGAAGTTCTTCACAACTGCCGTGCTGTTCCTGTAAACCAGTTCCAGAATGAAATTGGACTCCACGTAAACGATCATGGAGAGCCCTGAATTCGGATGGAACCATTCCTGATGGCGTCGTAAAGCCCCGATTCTTTTAGCCACTGCTGGGCGGGAGGCGGTTCACGGTCGGAACTGATCAGGTCTTCCAGCCAGGATTGGACCAAGAGCTCAAAACTGTTCTCGCTCAAATTCGCCAGCGGGATATGGATTTTTTCCAGGTATGGCCTGAGGACCTCCTGGGCGTCCTCTTCGTAATTCGGGGGCACCGGAGTTTGGGAAGGGGCATCTTTCCAAAGATAGAATCGCTCGGGAAGGGCCAATAGGAAAAACCGCGCTTCGGGCAGGCTCAAATGCGCGAACAGGTTCCTGCGCATGCGCGCCGCCCACTCCCTGGATGCCGGGACCTTTTTCCGGGCTTCCACCAGAAGCTGGAGTTGCTTATCCGGAGATTGAACCGCGAAATCTGCCGTGGCAATCATGGACTCTTCCTAAAAAGGGACAAATTAAGTTTAGTCACTTTCGCCAAGGAAAAAAAGAGCTTAGCAAGGCTGGTTTTGGGAAAGGCTGCGAAAATGGCTTCCTTCCAATTCCGATAGGCTTTCCGACCTCGTCCGGGTCATCGACGTGCCCACGCTTCGTGAAGTGTTCCACCTGGCCGATTCGCAGGTCGAACATGCCCAGCTATTCCCGGACGGCGGCACGTTGATCACGGTCCACCCCAAGGACCCCGCCGGGCCCCACCTGCGCTGCTGGGATATTCCGGGCCGGCATCCGTGGCTCAAGATCGTCGGCATCCCGGCGGCGGTAGGTGTGGTGTTGCTGCTTCTCGGCAAATGGCGGCAGGCGCGCAAAGCGCGAAAAGCAAAGCTGGTCACCGAAGCCAGCGGAAAATAGGGATTATTATTTGCCCTCTGCTTGTATAATCAATAGAGAAAAACCGATCAATTTAGGTGCAATATGGAATACTTGCATAAAGAATTTGAACTGGGAGAAGGGGATGTCGTCGAAGTGACTCTTGCCGGCAACGCCGCCAATGTTCTGTTACTCGACGATGCCAATTTTCAGAACTATCTGCAAGGTAAGCACTACGACTACGAGGGGGCCTATGTCCGGACCAGCCCGTTTCGCATGCAGGCCCCCCACCCTGGGCGCTGGCATCTAATCGTCAATCTTGGGGGAGGAACGGGCCGGGTCCAGGCCTCTGGCCGAGTTATCAGCGGCACCATGTCGTAAAGGGGTCCCCCTTGCCAGCCAGAAAAAAGACCGATGAACAAGTAGTTCACGTCGCCCCTCTTGGTGTTGAGCCCGCCGCTCCCAATTCCGGGGCGCCAGCACCAGCAGTTGGCGGCCAGCAGCACCACGAGCAAGATGCCAAGGACAATCCACGTCTCGCGGTGTAAACCCATAAAGTCGGTCAATCGGAGCGCAGACGGCACACGGAGTGTGCCTTCTACCTTACAAGTCAACGAGACGGCCGACGCCGGTCTCTTGGGCCTTGGCGACGAGCCGGGCGGCGACGGCGATGTCCTCCAGCGCCAGACCCAGCGATTTGAAGAGGGTGACATCCTGGGAATGGGCGCGGCCGGTGTAGCGACCGACGATCACCTGGCCCAGCTCGTGGATGTCCGCCCAGTGGATGGAGCCTTCCTCGAGTGCGGCGACGAAATCGCCGGCTTCGATGCGCGCCTGGTCCTTACTGTCTACGACGATGGATTCGCAGCGGCGCACGGTGACGGCATCGACCTCGGCCTTGCCCAGGAAGTTGGAGCCGATCACGTTGAGGTGCGTGCCCTCGGCGATCCAGTGGCCATTGAGCACCGGCTCGCGGCTACTGGTGGCGGTGATGACGATGTCCTTGTCCTCGGCGGCGGTTTCCGGGCGCGGCACCGGCTCGATCTCGCACTGGCACAGGTCGGTCATTTCGCGGGCGAACTGGCGGCGGCGCTCCTCGCTCCTCGTTGGGGCTATACACCTGGACGCGGCGAACTTTGCGGACGGTACAGACCGCCTGGAGCTGGGTGCGGGCCTGCTTGCCGCTGCCGAACAGGCCCACTTCCTGGGCATCGGGCCGGGCCATGTACTGGGTGGCAACGCCGCTGGCGGCCCCGGTGCGGACCTGGCCCAGGTAGTCGGCCTGGATCAAGGCGATCTGGCCGCCGGTCTTGCCGTCGAAAAGGGCGACGTGAAAGTGCGTGCCTTTCTTGCTGGTGGTGTAGGCCTTGTAGCCCATGATGCCGAGCGACTTGGCCGCCGCCGACATGACGTGCAGCATGGCATGGTCGGTCTGGCAGCGGGCGCGGGGGACATTAGTCGCCTCTTCCAGGGCCATCTTGCGCAGCCCTTCCTCCACCGCCTCCAGGGCCATCTCCATGGTCAAGAGCTGACGCACGTCGTCTTCGGTTAATAGAAGCACTGGCATCGCTTTTCCTCGATTGGTTCGTCCGAGCCCGAGCGCCAAGCGAGGGTTTTGGCCGCCCTCGCTTGGCTCTCGGGCTCGGACTCCGTTATTTCAACAACTCCTCCAGCTTATCCAGTCCGGCGTTGAGCTGTTCGCGGCTGGCGGCGAAGGATAGACGCACGTAACCTTCGAAACCAAACGCCGAACCGGGAACCATGTTGACATGGGCGGCATCCAGGGCAACCTGGCAGAAGGCGGCGGAATCGGTGATTTTCTTGCCCGCCAGGGTGCGGCCAAATTGTTCGGACACTTTGAAGAAAGCGTAAAAAGCCCCGCCCGGAATGGGACAGTCGATCCCGGGCATGGCGTTGAGGCGGCGGCACACCAGATCGCGGCGCGCTTCAAACTCGCGGCGCATCGTCTCCACGCACTCCTGATCTCCCTCCAGGGCCGCCAGGGCCGCATACTGGCTGATGCTCGATGGATTGCTGGTTTCCTGGCTTTGAACGTTGCCCATGGCTTTGACGACGTTGGCCGGCCCCAGGGCCCAGCCCATGCGCCAGCCGGTCATGGCGTAGCTCTTGCTCACGCCGCTGATGGTGATGGTTCGCTCCGGCAGGCCCGGCCGCAAGGTGGCAAAACAGGTAGCGCGGGAGTCGCCGTAAACAAGTTTTTCGTAAATCTCGTCGCTGATGACAACCAGCTTGGATTGCAGAATAACATCCGCCAGGGTTTCCAGTTCCTGGCGCGTATAGACGGCGCCGGTTGGGTTGCCGGGGGAATTGAGCATGACGAGGCGGCTGCGCGGCGACAGGGCCGCGCGGAGTTGGGCCGCGCTCATCTTGAAGCCGCTGGCCTGGGTCGTCGTCACCAGCTTGTAGGAGGCGCCCGTCATTTGCACCAGGTCGCTGTAGCTGACCCAGTAAGGCGTGGGAATGATGACCTCGTCGCCCGGCCCAGCGGTTGCCGCCAGGGCGTTGTGCAAGGAATGTTTGGCGCCGTTGGAAACGATGACCTGCTCGGGGCTCACCTCCAGGCCATAAGTTTTCTTGTACAGGCGGCTGATGGCGCCGCGCAGCTCGGCAATGCCGGCGGCGGGGGTGTAGTGGGTATGGCCGTCGCGCATGGCCTTGAAGGCCGCCTGGCAGATGTGCTCCGGCGTGTTGAAGTCCGGCTCGCCCAGGCTGAAATCAAAAACCTGGACGCCTTCGGCCCGCAGCTGCCGCGCCTTGGCCCCGGCCGCCAGCGTCGCTGACGGTTGCACGGCGGCGGCCATCTTCGAGATCGCGATCATGCTGGTTTCCGATCCCTTTTTTCCCTTTTTCTTCAGCCCGCAGCGCCAGCAAGGGTGGAAGAAATCCCTTGCTGGCGCTGCGGGCTGAATGAGAGGCACTAATTGACCCGCTTGTATTTTTTGACCATGCCCATTTCCGTGATGGTCAGGTCATTCCGGGTTACCTCAATGGTCAAAGTTTGTTTGATGTTCATCTGCGGTATCGGCGGCATGCCGCCGGGGGGTTGGGGGAGGCCTTTGAACAGATCGCCAAACCCTGCGGCCGGGTTCATTTCGATTTCGATCGTGGTGGCGTTGATCACCTTGTATTTGCTTTGGAGTTTCATCAGGCCCAGGTCCTGAATGAGATTGCCGTCCGCGGTAAAAATGGCCTTGGCGGCCAGGGGGCCGCCCTGGAGCTGCCAGGTGCCGACCAGGAGTTTTTGCGTATCGCCGCCGCCGCCGCCTCTGAGGACAAGAAGCAACACAACGCCGACGATGGCCAGGACCAGGACGCCGCCGCCCACGCACAGGCCGATGATGAGCCCCTTGGAGCCGGCTTTCTTCTTCCTGGGCCGATCGTAAGCGTCGTCGTCCTCATCGTTGCGCGCGCGGGCGCTGGGCCGCCGGCGCGAAGAAATTCTTTCCTCCACATCGTCGTCTTCGTCGTCGCGCGGCCGGCGTTTGCGCGGCCGGTCATCGTAATCATCGTCGTCGTCTCGGAATCTTTGTGCCATGGCAGGTATCCCTCCGATTATTTCAAGGCAATCCAACATTTGTTGACTTTCCCGCTCGGATTGTGAACTTTGATTTTGTAACGAGCGTCGCGGGGCGGATACCAGATGGCGGCGACAAAATCCCCGCCGCCCCTGTCCTCGGCCACCAGCTGATCTTCTTGGTCGTAAATGAACACGCCCAGATCGGCACCGGGTTCATGATCCCCGATGACGATAACGCAGGCGCGTTCGCCGCCGCGAAATGTCTCCGAGTGGACAACACTCTTCTGCGCCGGGATGTCTACGTACCCCAGACTGTGTTTGCCGGCAAGGGGCGAGCCGCTGCCCGCGGGCCCGAGCAGCACAGGAAGGACGAAGGCAACAACAAAGCCGGCGCGTTTCATGTTTCTTTCCTTCTGTTACCGAACTGCGATTCCAAAACGATTGCTGCGCGCTCCCAGGTTGCGGAGCTCGTAGGTAAAGGGTTCTTTTTGTTGGGGAAACCAATCCACGGCGACATCATCTCTGGTGGAGGCGCTTCCCAAGTCATCCCAGGCCACGCAGTTGCCTTGGCCATCGTAGACGTACAGCCCGAAGTTGCTGAGGCCTTTGCCGCTGGCGATGACGTTGGCGCGATCCTTGGCCGCGAACGGCCTGCTTTCCACAAGCCGCCCATAGGGGGGCAGGACCAGGTCGAAGCGCGGCTCCACCGGCTCCAGCGGCGTGGCCTCCGCCACAAGGGAAATCACTACCAACGCCAACACAGCCAAAGCGCCAGCTTTCATAGGTCATCCCCAGGGAACGCTGTCAACCTTCCTTGCCCATCTTTTTCAATCCACCCTTAGCTTATGGAGGAACCCCGGCAGAATGGAGGGGGATGTGCAGATTGGAGGCGAGCCGGGAGCGTGACCGACCGGAGGAACTTTCGGGGATGGGGCTTTACTCCGGTCGCTCACGCTCGCGGCTCGCCGGGCAGTGTCCCCACTTGACCCTCCGGGCGGATTTTAGTATCCCGGCGGCTCATGCCGGATCGGCACCTTGTCCCTGCTTTTTCCCATGCCAACCGGTTCTTCAGGCTTCGAGGGAATCGCATGTCCTGGCGGAAATGGTTCGTGCGCAGCCTGGTTTTCGGCATAGTCTGCCTGTGCGGCCTGGGGGCGTGGCTGTATCGGAACTGGACGAACCCGGAGGCCATTCGCCAACAGGTGATTGCCAGGCTGGATACGTATTTTCCCGGCGCCGCCGTCACGCTGGATTCCGCGCGCCTGCGCATCCTGGGCGGCATTAACCTGGGGGAGCTGCGCCTGGCGCGCCGGGATGATCCGGACAAGATCGATTTTGCCTCCATACCCGCCGGAGTCGTCTATCTCGACAAGGAAAAGCTGCTGGACGGCACCATGGGCATCCGCAAGGTGGAACTGGATCGGCTTCACTTGCACCTGGTGCGCGACGCCGCCGGCCATTGGAACCTCGACGGCGTCACCGGGCCCGTGCAACCCAATGTGTCCTTGCCCACTCTGGTCATTCACGAGGGAACCCTGGTCCTGGACGATCGCCAGGGAGGTAAGAACCTGCCCAGCGTGGAAATCAATCATGTCAACCTGACCATGATCAACGATCCGCTGCCGACGGTGGCGATCGATGGCCGGGCCAAATCGGACAGCCTAGGCGATGTGGAGTTTCACGGCACCTGGAACCGGCGGACTAAGGAAATCGCCTTTTCGGTGCAGGTCCAGGGAATGCCCGTGACGGCGGCCTTGTTACAACGACTGGTCCCACCCTGCCCCTCCGCCGACCTGGACAAGCTCTTGCTGGAAGGCAGCGCCGACATCAAGGCCGAACTGGCCTGGGCGCCCGGGAGCCCGCTCAGCTACGACGTTCAAGCCCGGCTGACGAATGGCAAGTTGCACCATCCCAGAATCCCCCTGCCCCTGGAGAAGCTGGACGCAACCTTGAGCTTTGTCAACGGCGCCTTGCACCTGGACACCCTCAAGGCCCGGTCGGGGGTCAGTCAGATCTGGGCGCGTGGGTCTGCCTCCCTGCCCTGCCCGCAAGCGAATTTCGAAGGGACCCTGGAAGTCCAGCACCTGGAGTTGTGCGACAAGCTCTTCCAGAAACTGCCCGCCTTCGAAGCGATGGTCCAGGCTTTTGCGCCCGCCGGCCTGGCCACGGTGCGCATCGCCTGTAAGCGCCAGGGAGAGGCCTGGACCACCCTCGCGCCCTCCTCGGGGTCCCAGGTGGGTGCGCCCTCCACCCTGTCCCTTTTTCCCGAAAACATGAAGGCGGCTTTCCACAAGTTCAAATATCCCCTGGAGCGCCTTACCGGCTCCCTCGACATGGACTTGCTCACGGGCGCCATGAAGGTCGATGTCGTCGGCTACAGCGGCGCCCGCCCCATTCTCGTCAAGGGGACCTGGCAAGGAAAAGGCAATGAAGCCGACGCCCACTTCGACATCAGCGCCAACGACCTGCCCCTGGATGACAAGCTCCTGGAAGCCTTGCGCGCTTCCCCGCACGAAGCCCTGGCACGCTCGTTTCACGCCCACGGCAAGGGGGACATCCACGCCACGATTCGTCATGTCCCCGGCCAGGAGCACTTCGACAACGAATACCATGTCCACTTCCATGATGCCGACTTCTGCTGGGAGCAATTCCCTTATCTCCTGACCGAGGTCAGCGGATTTCTGGATATCTTCCCGCAGTACTGGAAATTTCACGATTTTCACGGCAAACATGGGGACGGCGTGGTTCGTATCAAGGGCCGGACCATTCCGGCCAATGACGGCGACCGGTCCAAAGTCCGCCTCCTCATGGAGCTGGGCGGAAGCAACATCCCGCTCGACGCGGACCTGCACACCGCCTTCGGTCCGCTGCCGTCCTTGAGCAAAGTGTGGGACACGTTTGCTCCGAGAGGGCGGGCGGACTTTTCCGCCAGCATCGATCGGCCATTGCCACCACCCGGACCGAAGGCCGAAGAACAAGTCCTGCGCGACATGGACGTGCAGGTGGCGGTGCGGGGCGGGACCATCGAGCCGCGCTTCTTTCCCTACGCCCTCTCGGAAATGGCCGGCAAATTCCATTATCACCAGCACCGGGTCGAGGTGGCCGACATCAGCGCTCGCCACGGCGCCACCCAGGTGAGCTTGAAATCGGCAGCGGTCCAGCTGTTTCCGCAGGGGGCTCACAAGACGGTCTTGAAAGAGCTGCGCGCCCGCGACCTGCGGCTGGATGACGACTTTGTCCGCGCTTTGCCGGAGACTTTGAAAAAGACTTGTGCCGCACTGGAATTGCAGGACCCGATTCTTCTGCAATCCGACATGATCGTCTCGCAGTCGGCCGACCCGACGAGTCCGCCGGCCCTGTACTGGGACGGACAGCTCTGGCTCCACAAGGCCAAGTTCCGGGTCGGCATGGAGCTGAGCGAAGTGGATGGCACGCTGGCTTGCCGCGGCAATCACTGGCGCGATCCGCGGCGCGGCCAGCTCCTGGCCCTGACCGGCGGCTTCCACCTGGAAAAAGCCAGCTTGCTCAAGCAGCCCTTCCACGATGTGCAAGGCCATTTCCTGGTCAACGACGACAAGCCGGAAGCGCTCACCATCGGGCTCAAGGCGCCCCTGTTCGGCGGCGATATCTCCGGGCAGATCGGCCTGAAGATGAATTCCTCCCTGCCTTACGACCTCAACCTGACGGCATCGCAAATTGATCTGGAGCAGTTTGGCCGACACAACCTCGGCCCCCAGAACCAGCTCAAGGGGACGGTCCTGGGCCGGCTCTCCCTCAGCGGACTGGGCTCGGGGATCGATACCCTCGACGCCAACGGCAGGATCGATGTGCCACGCGGGCACATCGGCAAACTCCCCCTGCTCCTGGACCTTCTCAAGTTCCTCGGCCTGCGCTGGCCCGACCGCCCCATGTTCGACGAAACCCACGCCAGCTTCAATATTCATGGCCCGCGCGTGCACATCGAGCGCCTCGAATTGCTCGGCAACGCCATCAGCCTATATGGCCAGGGGGATTTCAAGATCGACGGCAGCGACCTGAAGCTCGACTTCTACCCGAGCTGGGGCCGCCTGGAGCAACTGGTCGGCCCCGCATGCGGCATCCCCGCCGAAATCGGCAAGCAAATGCTCAAAATCGAGATGCGCGGCCAGGTCAGCTCCAATCCCAACGACCGGAAATTCACCAAAAAACCCGTCCCCTTCTTGACGGATCCCTTGCTGTACCTGCGTGCCAAGATGAATGGAAGCAAATAAACACGAAATCCGAGAATCGAAATGCGAAACAAATTTAAGATTCGAAATCCCAAGGAGGCGGCCGATCACAGTTTCAGCGTTTTTTTGTTACGAACTTAGATTTTGTGAAGGTCGCCATGCGCATGTGCCGATAACAATTGATTAGGCCGCGCACCACTTCAACGTCGAGGAGATCGTTGTGTTCTCGAGCTTGCTGCACCGCATGATCCTCTGGGAGCTGGTCAAAATCTTCCTTTTGGCCCTGTTCGCCCTGACCGGGATTCTCCTCTTGGCCACCGTCTTTGCCGAGGCTTCCAAGAACGGCCTGAGCCCCGCGCAGATCCTGCTGATCATCCCGCTCTTGATCCCGAGCACGCTGCCCTATACTTTGCCGACCACGACTTTGTTTGCCACCTGCGTGGTCTATGGTCGGCTGGCGCACGACAACGAAATTCTGGCCATCAAGGCAGCCGGCATCAATATCCTGCGCGTGGTCTGGCCCGGCATCCTCCTCGGGATCATCGTCAGCGCCTTGACCATCGGCCTTTATTACCGCCTCATCCCCCGCACCCATTACTTGCTGCGCGCCTGGCTGGTCGATGATATCGAGGAGTTCATGTACAGCAAGCTCAAGCACGAGGGCCAGCTCGTACTTCCCAAGGTCAACTATGAAATTTACGTCAAACGGGTTCAGGGCCGCAAGCTGCTGGACGCCCAGTTCATGCACCGCGACGCCACGGGCCAGCATTACGACTTCATCGCCCGCGCCCGCGAGGCCGAGCTGCACGTGGACCTGGCCAAGAAACAGATCCTGGTGCACATGCGCTTTTGCCAGATTGCCAACAACGGCGAGCAAGGCTACGGGTACGTGGATAAGAAGGATTGGCCCATCGAGCTTCCCGAAGATTTTACCAACCCGATGAAAAACCGCGCTTGCGACCTGACCTGGCAGGAAATGCTCAGCAGGCGCGTCGAGCTGGAGAAGAAAATCCAGGAGGTGAGCATGAACATTGCCTCGCAAAAGGCGGTGCTGGCCCTGGCCAATCCGCCGCCCAAAATCGCCGAGCACATTCAGAACCTGATCAACATGAAACACCACTACGAGCATGGCTATCGCGAAATCCAGGCCGAACTCCACCAGCGCCCCGCCCTGGCCCTGGGCTGCCTGTGCTTCGTCCTGGTCGGCTGCCCCATCGGCATCTGGTTTAGCCGCAGCGATTACCTCAGCGCCTTCATCACCTGCTTTTTGCCGATCGTGCTCATCTATTACCCGCTCTTGCTGTGCGGCATCAACGCCGGCCGCTTCGGCCGCGTCCACCCGGCCCTGGCCGTCTGGGGGGCCAATGCCCTCATGGGCCTGAGCAGCCTGCCCCTGTATCGCAAGCTGCTCAAGAATTGATGCCTTGCGCTTGCGGCTTAGCGTTCGAACAATCCTTCAGCCAGCGCTAAGCCGCAAGCGGAATGAAATTTTGCAAATCCCGGATCTTCCAGAAGCAGCCTCGCCAAAGCCCGATAGCCCGGGGCCAAAGGATGGCTGGCATCGCCATACTGGACGCTGGGCAACACCGCAGGCACCAGGTGAGGAATCTCCTGATCCTTGAACCATTGCCCGATTGAATTTTTTATTTTCTCATACCGTTTCAGGCTGGCCGGCGTCAGCATATGCTCGTTGAATGGACCGACCAGGACGAACACCCGGTTGCCGCGCCCTTGCAAAACTTTCACAACGCCCCGGAAAGCCTGCCATTGAAGGGATGTCTCGATATTGACCCACGGGTAATCCTGGCTCGTGATCTTGCTTTGAAACCAGGGTTTCGCCGGGTGCCGGCGCTCCCTGCTGGAAGAGGGTAAGCCACGCGTCAAAGGTTTCAGCGGATTGTCGTAAGGGTGTACCATCGTCCAGCCCGGAATGTCCGTCCGCTCGTAATAGGCCTGCTGCAAATGGTTCGTCCACTTGTTGAAAGCCAGACGCTGCTCCACCAGGACCCCGAGGCGCGTAGACACTTCTTCCTTGTAGCTGGGGATGCGTGGAAAGAACTGCGGCGCCAGCCGCGGATGATTGAAATCCGTCAGCTTTTCGTCCTGCAAATCGGTCTTGAGCGTGCTCATCCACAAGGGATTGCACTGCAGAAGCACGTTCTTGTCGGCCACGCTACCGGCGTAGTGCTCGACCAGTCCCGCAAGCGCCAGCGGATGGGCGCCGTCCAGGCCAAGGTTGGCGAATCGTTCCTTTCCGGACTGGGCGTTCAGGTAATGCGACAGCGTCTCCTGCGGAATCACATACTCTCCCCAGACGACCGAATCGCCTATCACCAAAGTGTCAAAGCGCTCGGCGGCCAGCCCGGCGAAGCGCTCGTAAAGCCAATAATCGTTGCTCAATTCATGCGGCATCCTGTATTCCGGCGCCGGCGCGAACGTCTCCAAGCGCTTCCACAAAGGAGAAGCGAAAGCCACCAGGACGAAACCGAATAAGCCAACGATGAGCCATTGCCGGCCGTTCAGGCGAATGCTGTTTGAAAATGTGGGGATGTTTTTTGGTTCAGTCATGATTCCCTCCGGTCGCTGACGCTCCCGGCTCACCCGTCAAAATTGAAAATAAATAAACGCCTTCGTGCTCGGCTGGGCCACGATCAACAAGTAGGCGACCATGAGCATGGCCAGTCCAACACGCACGGTCGGCCAATCCAGCACATGCCCCAACTTGGATTGACCGGTGTACAGAAGCTGGTAGATCCACACGGCCAGGACCATGCCGGCCATGAGCAGTGGAAATTTCGGGTCGGCCCAGCCGGTGGTGAATATTCGACGGATGATCGTCCAGGCGTCCTCCAGTCCCTGGGCCCGAAAGAAAATCCACGTGAAGGTGACGAACGCGAAGACCAGCATCTGCTTGAGCAGGCGGGGAATGCGCTCTTTGTAGAATTCGGTTTGCTCCAGCTCGCGGGTCAAACAGCGGCCCAGGGCGTGCAGTGCCCCCCAGATGATGAAGGTCCAGGCGGCGCCGTGCCAGAAGCCCGAGATTACCATGGTGAGAAACATATTGCGATAGGTCTGCCAGGTCCCGCCCCGGCTGCCTCCCAGCGGGAAATACAGGTAATCCTTGAACCAGGTGGATAAGCTGATGTGCCAGCGGTTCCAGAAATCGCCCAGGCCGGTGGCGGTGTAGGGATTGTTGAAATTGAGCATGAGGCGGAAGCCCATGATCTCGGCGATGCCGCGGGCCATGTCGGTGTAGCCGGAGAAGTCGAAATAGATTTGCCAGCCGAACGCGATCGTTGCCAGGATGAGGGCCGGCGCCTCAAACTTTCCGGGGTTGCCGTAGACCAGGTCCACGTACTTGGCCAGGTAGTCGGCCACGGCCACCTTCTTGAAATAGCCCACCAGGAAGAGCGACAGGCCGTCCGTGATCTTTTGCAGGGTGATCCGCGGCGTCTTCTGAAGCTGCGGCAACAGGTTGTGGGCGCGCTCGATGGGCCCCGCAACCAATTGCGGAAAGAACGACACAAACGTCAAGAAGCGTATGAAGCTCCGCTCCGTTTTGATCGTGCCGAAATAGGCGTCGATGGTGTAGCTCATCGATTGAAACGTGTGGAAGGAGATGCCGATGGGAAGGACGACTTTCTCAAAGAAATGGTCCGAAGCGCCAAACAGGCCAATCATCTGGTTGGGAATGTAGACCGGGTCGTTCAGCAGGTAGGAGGAGCCCAGCCGCTCCAGCAGGTCATTGATATTTTTCGTGATGAAAAGAGAGTATTTGAAGAAACCCAGGAAGCCGAAATTGCTGACCAGGCTGATGATGAGCCAGAGCTTGCGCGTGCTCTGCTTGCGTTCCATGAGCAGGACCATCCAGTAATCGATGGCCGAGGTGCCGAAGAGCAGCAGCAGATACCAGGGGTTCCACCAGCCGTAGAAGGTGTAGGAGGCGATCATCAGCCACAGGTTCATCAACTGGTTATTCTTGCGCACCAGGAGGAACACGGGGTAGACGATCAGGAAGAAAACGAAGAAGACCCAGGTGTGGAAGAGCATGGGCGATAAATTACTGGAATCCTTAAGCCGCTGCAAGAAGCGACCGCACAATCATCTCGCATTGTGGCCCAAGCCCCTGGTATAATTCAGGGAAGCAACTTGAGTTGGGGGTGATCTGTCATGCCGATTCATGACTGGACCAAGGTGGATGCGGGGATATTTCACGATTTTCATCATGCCTGGATTGAAGAAATCAAGCGCACCTTGAATCGGGGATTGCTGCCCGCTGATTACTATGCCCTGGCGGAGCAAATCACCAGCCACCTGGGGCCGGATGTTCTCACCTTGCGAAGGCCGGCACTACCCGGTCCTGCGGCTGGACCTGAAGGCGGGGGCGCCTGCATCGTCGATGTTTCTCCCAAAGTTCGCTTTCACGCCAAATCCCTTTCAGGAAGGTACGCCGCCAAGACCAAATCGGTCGTGATTCGGCAAAAGA
>WNFJ01103499.1_pt1 | contig 13741 bp, 11 predicted proteins | sample 5400461 | NCBI WGS metagenome assembly WNFJ01 (sample SAMN13153349, study PRJNA577476) | soil metagenome | isolation source: 115 cm saprolite on Douglas fir-dominated hillslope | place: USA:California | collected 2013-09-17 | reverse complement strand
GCGCCGGCCTCCCGGATATCCTCCGGTCGATGCCCATGAGTCTCGCGATGGCGCAATACTTCGCCAGTAACTTCACCTTCTTCATTGGGCTCTCCTGGATGCTGCCTTATCTGAAGAGGCAGTTCCATCTCGCCGATGGCGAGGCGGTAGCGTTCGCCATGGCCCCATTACTCGCCGGAACGCTTTCGCAGTGGATGTCAGGCTGGCTGGTGGACGCGCTCTATCGTTCCCGATACCGTGTGTGGTCGCGGAGAATTCCCCCCATCCTCGGCTTCAGCATCTCAACCGCGGGACTCCTCGCGCTAACCCAAGCCGGCACTCCAATGGCGGCCGCGGCGTGCTTCACCTTGGCTGTGTTCGGCTCCGACATGACTGTCAGCCCGAGTTGGGTTTTCTGCGCGGACATTGCGGGCAAGAACGCGGGCAGCGTCTCCGGAGCCATGAATATGGTGGGCAACCTGGGTTCCTTCGTGAGCGCCAACGCCTTCCCGGTTCTGGCGGCCGCCACTGGCAGCGCCGCGGCATATTTCTTTTGCGCCGCGGCTTTCAATGTTATGGGTATTTTGTGCTGGTTTGCGATGCGCTCCCTGGGGCCCATCGAGCCGGCGGCCGCCATAGCAGCAAGTTGTCCAGTGGGAGGAACCAGATGACGGAAACGGGGGCGCGAAAACTGAGGGGCGCGAGCGTCGGAGCCGGCTATTTTGCCAAGTTTCAGCATGAAGCCTGGAGCCGCATTCCCGAAGTGGAGATTGTCGCCGTGTGCGACCAGGTGGAAGACAAGGCCCGCGCGGTCCAGGAGCAGTTCGGAATCGTGAATCGCTATACCCGCTGGACGGAAATGCTCGACCGGGAGAAACCGGACTTTGTCGACATCATTACCCCTCCCGATACGCATGAGGAGATGTGCGCCTTCGCCTCACGCCTCGGAATTCACGTGATCTGTCAGAAGCCTTTGGCCCCCACGATGGAAGAAGCTGCGCGCATCGTTGGAACCGCGCAGGCGGCGGGCGTACGGCTGATGGTTCACGAGAACTTTCGATGGCAACCGTGGTACCGGAAGATCAAGGAACTACAAACCGCGGGTACCATCGGGGAGTTCACCCACATCCATGTTCTTACAAGGCTAGGCGATGGATGGGGAGAGCGGGCGTACCTCGATCGTCAGCCTTTCTTTCGCGCATATCCGCGGCTGCTAATCTATGAGACTGGGGTCCACTTCATCGATACATTCCGTTATCTTCTGGGCGAAGTGACGGAAGTGTACGCTCGCCTGCGCCGCCTGAACTCCGTGATTCGCGGCGAAGATGCCGGACAACTGTTTCTGGGCTTCGAGAGCGGCGCCACGGCGATTTGGGATGCTAACCGGTACAACGAAACCGAAGCGCCGAATCCGCGCTATACGTTCGGAGAGATTCGCGTGGATGGCGCCGGCGGCCATCTGACCATGGACAGCGAAGCCAATATTCGGGTCAAGAAACTGGGCGAACCGTCATGGAATCCAGACTACGCGCGCGAGAATCGCAATTTCGCCGGCGATTGCGTGTATGCGCTGCAGCGCCATTTCGTAGACTGCATGCTGTCGGGACGAGAATTCGAATCGAGCGGCAGCGATTATCTGAAGACACTTGAGGTTGTATTTGCAGCATATGCATCTTCAGTGTCGCGCAATCATTTGTGAGTTACGCATCTGAACAAGAGCACCCTCCGAAACTGCGGGGTCCTGGTGAAGTTTTCACAGCCAACAGAATTACTTTGAAGCGCGATCGGGAGTCAAATCAAGGGTGGCTTTTCTCAGGATGAATGCGTAATTATGGCCGCCTAAGCCGGAATAAAGCAGCCACATGGTCTTGCCATCACCGCTCATCCATTTCGTGGGAAATTTGTGGTGATAGACGCGATCGTTGCCAGCCCAATGATCGTCGTAGTAAACCGTGGTCCAAGGGCCCCATGGCTCGGGTGCATCGAAGACGCCTAGAGAGGGATTGTGCGGCCCTTCGCCAACGCGGTGCGAAGCGGTCATGATGTAGCGCTTGAGCGCCGCATTGTAGTTCAGCGAGATCCGCATCACCCCTCGCGAATCGGTGAAAATCGGTTTGCGTTGCGCGATGTCGGCGCTCCAGTTGGGCTTGCCCTTTGCATTCAACCCGGCGAAGAACTCGTAGGCAGCACGGTCTGACACCTTTCCTGTTGGTACGCGCGACATTACCACGTCAGGGGAATATTCATATGCATCGTTATTCGCCTGCGAAACGATGTAGACGTAGGAATCGCGCGCACCTCGATAATTGGGACCGTACTGTATGAACTCCGGGCAGCCAAATGTGTCCGAGAATTGCCAATCCGCCCAAGTCCAGGTTTTTTCATAGTCCTTTGACCAGGCCAGGCGTGAGTGCCGGTAGTCGCCATTCACCTTATAATTGCGGACGAACATCCAGAGGATATGATCGACCATCAGCAATCCGCTGGATTTGATGCCGTTCTTACCTCCGCCACCCGGCGTATCCGCATCGCTAACTATATCTTCTGCCGTAATCTCGGGAGGGCTCCCCCCGATCTTGGCAAACCCGATGGTCATCTCGATTTTCGGTACGCGATTGAAGCCTGGGCCATCGCCATAAGTGGTATACATATTTCCGTCATCAGTCCATGTAATTGCCCAATTGTCGCCGGCGCCATCCTTACCTCCATTCCCAGGAGTTCCGATTCGGACGACGTTGGGATCCCAAGTAATATTCCTGATTACCTTACTCTGGGGGTATGGCATCGTCGTGGTCTGCGCCGTTGCCGCCAGCGAAAGAATCGCAATAACCGGACCTGTCGTATATTTCACAGCTTCACCTCATTAAGAGTTGGCAGCGAAAGCCCGGCTTCCGCTACGAATGAAGAAACTACAGCAAACTTCCGCTGATGACTACGACCCGGCGAACAGCAGGCGTTAGCGATCCACTTCGCAGAGAGTCTATCACACCGCGCCGTGTCCCGAAAACACGCGGGGGTTGCTTGACAACCCAGGAGCGCCGGTTATAGCGTATGTATCGTTAACAGGAACGGGACTACAGGAGAGTCTATGAGCACATTCACTCGGATTTCAGCGATTGTTGTCATCCTCGCCCTGATCACGGTGCGGAGTCTTTCTGCGCAACTTGTGACCACGGCCGAAATTCTCGGCACGGTAGTGGACACTCAGGGACTCCCGGTTGTAGGCGCCCAGTGCACCGCCACGAATGTATCGACCGGAGAGACGTTCGTGGTGGCTTCCAACAAATTCGGAAACTACTTGCTCAGAGCGCTGCCCGTCGGCCAATACTCGCTGACATGTGAGTCCAGCGGCTTCAAGCGCTTCGTTTTGCGGGATATTTCGCTTACATCCAACCAGCAGGTCAAGATCGAAGTCATCCTTGAAGTAGGCGCGATAAGCGAGTCAGTCACCGTGTCGTCGCGGATTTCCGCGGTCAATACCACGAGCAGCACGCTGGATATCCTGGTAGACAGCAAGCGCATCTTAGACCTCCCGCTGAACGGGCGGAACGTGATCACTCTTGCCTCGTTAAACCCGGGCGTCACGCGTGTTTCTACCGGGAGCAACGCCGATAGTCAACAAAGCGTCAATACGAATGGCAACCGGATTTCCGCCACGAACGTACTGCTCGATGGCGCAAGCATGTATCACGCGCACCGCGGAGCAGCGACTTTCCTGCCGCCGCCGGATGCGGTCGAGGAAGTGAAGATCATTACCAGTGGCATCGGCGCCGAATACGGACGCGGCGCCGCGGTCCTCAGTTCCATTACCAAGGGCGGTAACAACGAGTTCCATGGCTCGGCTTGGGACTACCTTCGCAACAACGCTATGGACGCCCGTAGCTTTTTCGCGAAGTCGGCTCCCGTTCTGCGGTATAACCAACCGGGAGGAACTATCGGCGGCCCGGTACAAAAGAACAAGGCATTTTTCTTCTTCGCTTACCAAAGGCTGCAGAAGGTATCGGATGCTCTGGTATCCTCCGCGTTTCCGGCCACGGACGCGGAGCGTCTCGGCGACTTTTCGAACACAAGGGGCACGAAGCCCATTGATCCGCTCACAAGTCAACCCTTCCCGGGCGGGATTATTCCACAAAGCCGATTCGATCCCGTAGCGTTACGATTGCTAAAGCTGTTCCCCGCGCCCAACGTCGCTGGAGGCGGTTACATAGCTCAGGTATCCACCCCCAATATTCAGAACACGTACATGTGGAGAGGGGATTATGATTGGACGCCCAAGGACCGGACTAGTTTCCGGGGCTTCTATACGAATCCAAGGTATTTTGTCCCGTATCCGGACGGAAGTACAAACATCGCTAACTATGACGGCGCCGAGTTGACCGATCATTCCAGAAACGGGAATCTCTCCCATACCCATACCTTCACCCCGAGTCTGCTGCTCAATGCCAGGTTCAGCTATACCAGCACCGAACTGCTGGCCGTCAATACGGTACCGACAACGCTGGCTGATCTCGGCGCCAAGTTCGTTACCGGTGGGGGACCGGGCAGCCTCCCCCGGATAGACATTACAGGCCGCCTAAGTGCGCATTCTCAAAATGACGGCCGGAATTACACTGACACCACCGAGAGCGAGATAAACATGAGTTGGTTCCACGGTAAGCATGAGATCTCGTTTGGCGGTTCGGAGCGGAAGACGCGATTTTATTATGGCAACAGCGACCGGGCGTATGGCAACTTCACCTTCGATGGCAGTTTTACGAAGAACCCGCTGGCCGATTTCATGTTGGGCGACCTCGCCTCGATGTGGCAACAGCAGTATCTCAACAACGACACCAGGTATCTAGGCTACGGGTTCTTTTTCCAGGATCACCTGCGGATCAACTCGCGGCTTACCGTGAACCTGGGCCTGCGGTGGGACGTTTTCAATCCATGGCGCGCGGTTGGCAAGATGGCCGCTTCCCTGGTACCTGGCCATCAATCCGTCACCTTTCCGCAGGCCCCGCAAGGATTCATTTACGATAGAGATCCTGACTTCCCGCTGCAGCGCGATGCGGTCAATCCCGGTCCGCGTGTGGGGTTCGCCTGGGATGTTTTTGGAACCGGCAAGACCAGCATTCGCGGCGGGTACGGCATTACCTACGATCCCGTCCCGGGACAGGAATCCAATAAGAATGCTCCGCCGTTTTCTACCGATATCCAAACCAGCAACGTCGGGCCGATCAGCGATCCGCAAAGGTATGTCTACGTTCCTTACGGGAAGCCGATCGACTTCAAGAACTACAAGTTTGAGGTTCCGGTATATATTGAAGGCGGCTACATGGGCCGCCCGGTGGCGCCCTATATTCAGCTCTTGAACCTCACCGTCGAGCAGGACATACGCGGCGCGCTTCTTCAGGCCAGTTACGTAAGCAATCTGGGCAGACACATATTTGCGGGACAGATGCAGAACTACTCCATTTTCATTCCAGGCAGGTCAACCCTCCAGAACGAAGATGCGCGGCGCATCTACGCCCCCAATTTCGGCGGTATCTGGGGCTTCCACAGCGATTCGAACCTCGACTACCATGCCTTGCAGCTCCAGATGAATAAGCGTCTTTCCAAGGGCAGCACGATGCTGATCAGCTACTCCCATCAAAAAGCCATCGATGAGGTCAGCACCGGGGATGCCATGAATAGTTGGATTTCACAAGACCCCAATAATCGCCGGGGTGACCGCGGGCTCGGTGACTATGATGTCCGTAATCGGTTCGTAGCCTCGTGGATTTGGGAACTCCCGTTTCTAAGGCAGCAGACCAACCTGTTCGGGAAAGCCTTCGGCGGCTGGGAATTCTCCGGCATTGCCGTCATCCAGAACGGGATGCCGTTCAACATCTCGTCAGGCCGCGACAATTCTCTGCTAGGTGTTAATCTGGACCGTCCTAATGTACTCGGCAGCCCCGCACTTCCCACTGATAGGCCTAAGAGCCAGGTTCTGAATCAATACTTCAACACCGCGATGTTCACCGCCAATCTTCCCGGCCAATTTGGAAACATCGGTCGCAACGTTCTGATTGGACCTGGTACTCAGAATTTCGATCTCTCGATGCACAAGCGTTTCCGGTTTTTGGAAAAGAAGGCATTGGATGTCCGCTGGGATGTTTTCAACTCACTAAACAGGGCTAAGTTTTCGAACCCTTCGGGAAACCTGGCCAGCAGCAGCTTCGGTAAGGTCACCTCGGCGGGCGACGGGCGCATCATGCAGGTTGGGCTTCGTATCGAGTTCTAGAAGACCTGGCATATATGACAGGATCCAGGCAATCTCACTTGAGGCGTATCGTATTCTTCGCCGCAGCCGTTTCTGCTCTCTCCGCGGCGGGTATTCCGTACCCGCGCAGTCCCTTGGTGACCCGCCTTACTTGGGACCGGGATGTAGTGCGGCTGGGAGTCAACACGGGCGACAACTGGCCGAGTACCTGGGGCGATGACGATGTCTTGTACACGTCATGGGGTGACGGCGGCGGGTTCACGCACAGGGACCCGAAACTAAGCCTCGGGTTCGCCAAGATCATCGGAAATCCCGGCGATCTCAGGGCTGAAGAGATTCCGAGTACGCTCGATACCGCGATGGGCGGCGGGACGAAAGGAATCAAGTCGTCGGCGCTTTTGATGATCGACCGCACGCTGTATATGTTCGTTCGGAATATCATCATCGGCGGAGAATTTACTAATTCCCGGATCGCCTGGTCGGAAAACCGCCAGAAGAACTGGAAGTGGGCGGAGTGGCATTTCGCCGAGACTTTTGGCTGCCCCGAGTTTGTTCAGTTCGGCAAAAACTATACGGGTGCGCGCGACAATTATGTGTACATCGTTTCTCAGGACAATAACAATCCGTATAAATACGCGGAGGATGTTGTACTGGCCCGGGTTCCGAAGAACAGTATCCTGGACCGGAGCGCCTGGCAGTTTTTCAGCGGGAGGGGTTCTACGGGCAGCGGCCACTGGTCCTCCGCCATTAACGAACGCAAGCCCGTGTTCACCGATCGCAATGGCGCCCAACGCGTCGCCCTCGCTTACAATACGGGGCTCAAGCGGTATTTCCTAGTGACTTCGATCGGAACCCATGGCAAGGACACGAAATTGATGCACACCGGCGGGCTGGGTGTTTTCGACGCGCCGGAGCCCTGGGGCCCGTGGACCACGGTTTATTATGACCAGTACTGGTCCGGCGGCAAAAACCTGGATTACAAACTGGAAGAGTGGACTTATCATCAGAAGTTCCCTACCAAATACATGAGCCCCGACGGGAAAACAATGTGGCTGCTCTTTTCCGGGCGAGGAGAGAACTACACGTTCTGTCTCAAGAAAGCGTCTCTGGAAGTTGTGGCGCCCAACTAAGCACTCGAGAACATTAGGCCCGAGGATTGGAAACCGCCATCCACATTCACCGTGTGCCCATTGATGAACGACGCGTCAGTTGATGCCAGGAATACGGCGGCCGCGGCGATCTCCTCCCGCTCGGCATATCGCCGCATCGGAATCAGATTGTAATAGGCCTGCCGCGTCGCTTCGTCGTGAGTTACTGCCGTCATCTCGGTGTTCACAGGCCCGGGGGCGATTTCGTTCACGTTGATGCCGTATTGCGCCAATTCCACGGCCAGCACTTTCGTAAGCGCCGTGACGCCGCCCTTTGAAGCGCCATAAGCGGCGCGACCGGTACCGCCGCGTTGTCCGGAGAGAGATGCAATATTGATAATCCGTCCGCCGCCGCCCTGCACGATCATTGCGCGTGCGGCCGCGCGGCAACACAGAAACACACCGGTCAAATTCACCCGTACCACACGATCCCATTCTTCAGGAGTCGTATCGACGAGGAGCCGCGTGAGTCCAACGCCTGCGTTATTTACGAGGAGGTCGAGGCGCCCGAACGTAGTCGTGATCTCAGCTACGGCCGCCTCCACCTGTTCCGGTTGAGTCACATCGAGGTGGAGTGAGTGAGCCTTCGCCCCGCTGGCGCGAATTTCCTCAGATGCCTCTGCCGCCAAGTCGCTATTGAGGTCCGCCACCAGCACTGCGGCGCCTTCGCGCGCGAAACGCACTGCGATCGTTCGGCCGATGCCTCGACCAGATCCAGTGATCAGCGCCACTTTGTTCTCAAGTTTCATAGATGCTACCGGTCATAATCTCCGTACCCAGAGTCAATTAAGGTGCGTAGATAAGCGAAGCCTTCTCGCGCCCAGGCCTTCTCCTTGACCACTGATGAATCGATGTCAGCTTCCGGCGGGGGCCACTGCTCGAGAATCGCATTCATGTCGCGGCCCGTCTGCCGCAGCCGCGAGAAAATGCCCGGGATGTCCAGCAGTCCACGCCCTGCTATGGCGCCCTCCACGACGAAGCCCTTGTTGTGCGCGAGCCGCCGCACGGTGAAATCCTTTACGTGCAGGTTCGCCACCAGATCGGCAACCGTCTCCAGTACCTGGTCGATACCTTCACCGCACCCGAGCGAATTCGCCGTGTCCAGACATACGCCCACCCACGGGCTTGCGGCGCGCTCAATGATCTGCCGAAGCTCGCGCGCATGGAACCGGTCGTGATTCTCCACCGCCAGCACCACCTTCGCCTGTGCAAACTCCGGAGCGATCTCGCGCAACAGTAGCGCCGCTTCTTCGCCGGACGGCTGATGCTTCGGACTGTCGATTAGCGTTCTCAGCAACGGCGATTGTAGCGCCACAGCAATGTCAAGATATCGCCGCAGATTCTCGCGCTCGATGCCCCGAGTTCCCACTTCGATTGCGATGTGGCGCTCGCGGGCGTACCGCACGAAATTGGATAATTCGGAATCGCTCAGTCGGTCGAGCGGCAGATTGTCTGCAATCTGCACTACGGACGCGCCGAGCGAACACGCGGTATCCACTAGGGAGTAGGCCGTCAACGGATCGGTAGGCTGTGGATAGCCTGGTACCCCTGCCCACCACACATATGTATACGAGCTGATGCCCAAATCCATAAGCGTTCAAACCGTCTGCGCCGCCGCCTCCTCCGCAAGAATCGGGCGGCTGGAATCGATGCGGAAAAATACGAACGCGCTCAGCAACAACATCAGTGCGATGGCAAACAGCGGTGCGTTGTAATTGCCATAGAGGCGCACCAGATATCCGAACAGCACCGAGCATGTGAAGCCGCCGACTTGCCCGCTCGAGTTCATCGCCCCGCTAACCGCGCCCGCGTAACGACCGCCAAGGTCAAGACACATGGCCCACGCCGAGGGCAGCATTAAATCCATGCATCCATAGCCAGCCGAGATTAACACGACGCCCGTAATTTTGTCCGTGGTCAGAGCCGTCCCAAGCACACATAAGGAAGCGGCCCCAAGCGCGAATGCGCCTACCACCCGGCGCCCGTTGCGCAAACCCCACCTGCGAGCCAGATGGTCGCTGAGGAATCCACCCGCCAGGTTCGAGCACGCGCCAAGAATGAACGGCAGTGTTGAAAAAATGCCCATCTCCTTCTCTGTGAGGCCACGCCCCTTGACCAGATAAGTGTGCAACCAGGAGAGGTAAAAGTAGGAGCCCCAGCCGTACAGCGAGTACATCAGCATGATGCGCCACAACTGGCGGGAGCGAAATAGCTTCTTCCACGGAACGCCTGCATGCCCGGCGTGTGGGTTCTGCGGCGGGTCGCGATACCACGTGCGCCACGTCGCCGCCCACGCAATGCCAATCGCCCCTAGGATCCAGAAGGTGGGACGCCATCCGAGCTTGACCATCATCGGCACCACCACCAGAGGAGCGAGCACCCCACCTAAGCGGCTCGAGCCCCACAACACGCCTTGCGCCCGCGCCCGCTCACCCGCCGGATACCAGCGCGAGATCACTCCCGACATGTTCGGAAATGCGCCCGCTTCTCCCGCGCCAAATAGAAGCCGCACCGCCAGCAGTACGGCGAAACCGGAGACGCTGCCCGTCAATGCTGTGAACACAGACCACCAAAGCACGATCCGAGTGATCACAGCTCGCTGCCCGAACCTGTCGCCAAGCCCGCCAGCCGGAATTTCCAGACCGCCGTACGAGAGTGCAAAAATTCCCACAATCCAGCCCCACTGCTCCGGCGTGTAGCCGCCTTCCAGTTGCATGCGCGGGCCGGCAATTGAGATGCAAAGCCTGTCCAGATACGTGATGACCGCTAGCGTCGAGAGCGAGAAGAGAACCGCGTGCCGGCTCCTTGGCATCTGGTTCTACTTGAGATCGAAGATCAGGCCAGAGGAGATGAATCCGCCGTCCACGTCCAGTGTGTGGCCGTTAACGAAGCTCGCTTCGTCGGAAGCAAGAAACGCCACCGCCGCCGCAATCTCCTCCGGCTGTGCGTATCGCTTGAGCGGAATGCGTGAGTAGTAGGAGTCTCGAATGGCCTGAGTGTGCGTTACGCTGGTCATCGGCGTAGCCACCGGTCCAGGAGCCACTGCATTCACGCGGATGCCTTTCGCGGCGAGCTCCAGCGCCATCACTTTCGTCAACTGGATAACGCCAGCTTTGGACGCGCCATAAGCCGATCGGTTCTGGGCTCCTCGTTCACCGGAGATGGATGCGATGTGGATGATCCGGCCGCCCCCCGCTTCCGCCATCACCAGTGCCGCTGCTTGAGAGCACACAAACGTGCCGGTCAAATTCACGCGCAGGACCTGCTCCCAATCTTCCAGCGTGGTTTCGAGAAACGGCCGGTTCAATCCCACGCCTGCATTGTTCACAAGGATGTCGAGCCGCCCAAACGCGTTGAGCGTATCTTGAACCATTTTGGTCACACTGTCGAGGTTGGTGATATCGGTGCGGATCGCTTGTGCCCGATAGCCTGCCTCGCGTAATCGAGTCGCAGCCCCGCATGCGCCGTCCGCGGAGATGTCGGCAATGACGACCGCAGCGCCGTCGCTAGCCAGCCGCTCGGCAATCGAGTAGCCGATGCCGCGAGCGCTCCCGGTAATGATCGCAACTTGACCTTTGAGAGTCATCTACCCAGCTTTCAGCAAAGGCTTTAGTCCCGCCCACCAGCTCTTGGCGAATCTTCAGCGATGGTCGCAGCTGCAATTGCTCCGAGACGCTTCGGCTGGCGCATCCGCTGCCGCAGTATCTGTGTCGCCTTTGTTCCTACATTAAACCAGATCATGGTGCCGGCGCGCGCAATTGGATGAGCGTGCGTAGGTCCGGGTCCCCAATTATGATCAAGCAACCGATGTTCATGTCCTACCAGCTCTAAACAAGATCGACACCAGACACACTGGTCAAGCCAGATTGCGGATCGTATTAGCCACATCATGCAGCCTACCCTTATGGCGGTGCGTCATCTCGCGCCGAGTCGACCTCGGTGGGGCTCTAGTCTGCTGTGCCAAAGCTGTGTCAAAACCCCATCTGTTTGGGTGTTGGAAGTTGCTATTTGAGCGAGAGCAGCTTCCCCAAGTTGTTGATATTAGGCACTTCCGTATGTAGCTAATGGAGAGTTTGGAGCCAGCGAATATTCTTCGTAATCAGCAGGTCGCCGGTTCGATCCCGGCGGGTGGCTCCAGAACTAATTAAAAACACTACTTAGGAAGTTTTTTCCTTCAGGAATGCGGGTCCAGTCTTGTCACCTGTGGCAAAACCCCGAAAAAAACATCCGGCTGTGCCAAAACCCTGGACAAATGTACTCAATTGAAATGCCAGGGTGAGCCAAATTTTAGTTCAAGGCCGGCACACAGGTCGAGACTAGGGTTCGGACCGACCGATTTGATAGGCACAGGTCCACAGGAAGGGACAGATCAGCGATTTAGAGCAGCTCACTAGCCCGGTGACCGCAACTGGACCTGCTGAATGATTCGCAGCAGGTCGGATTCGGAAAAGGTGCTTTGAATCATCGCGGCGATGCCCGCCGAGGAGATGCGCTTTTACCGGACTAGCTTGATGATGTAGGCTGCTTGAGCTAGTCGGATCAAACGCGATTTGAAGTTCGCGGTCGTGGCGACGCGCATGCTTGAGGTGCAGGGACCCGAAAGGGTGTGGAGGTTCAAGTCCTCTCGACTGCACCACTCATAAGTTATCCCATACCCACCTGGTCGCCAATCTTGGGCAGCACACTCTGTTGCAATAGCTCTCGTCTCCGCCCCAATGGCTCGTTTATGACATTTCGTCCATCGAGCATAAGCAGGTCGAAGGCAAAGTAAAAGATCGGCGATGGCGAGGAGCCATAGTTCTGCAGTGTATTGACCGGCCGCCGGGCGGCATCGAGCGCAACCACTTTGCCATCGACCACAGAGTCATTGGGGAGTCCCGCGAGAGCCTTAAGGGCGTCGGGATATAGTCCCGAAAAGTCATGCCATTTCGGGACCGAAGCCGCACCTTGCCTCCGGCGTTGATGGGCCAGCGGGCACTCGGGGCAAAGGCGCTCGATCGCTCCTCGTACCACTGGCGTCGAAACTACCACATGTCCGCCGACAATTACCATGATCATCTGAATCGTGAACTCAACCAGCCAAAAAGCTCTTTCCGCACGCGAAAGCCAGGCGCACGGGGCTCACGCCCCCGAGAACCCCAAGCACGAAGACGACAACGATACCCAGAAGAGCGATGACCAGGGGATCGGAACCAGCGCTCGCTTCAGCCGGTGAGCGCCAAACCGGCCCGTGCGGGAAGCCCTTTCGAAACCTCCAATTTCCGCGTTGACGAGGGTGAAGGTTGCATTAGAACGAGCCTACGAAATCAAGAGCCTTCTTGAAGCACTGCGCCATGACTCCTATTTCGCTTGGGGAGCAATCACGCATACGAAGTTGGCGGCATCGTCGGTGCTGATGTTACCTTTCCATTTCGCAATCTGCGGATAGGGACACAGAGGACGCGTGCGAGCCGTGACCCCGTTGCTGATTTTGGAGGCGACCATTTGCGCGGGCGCTTCGATGGAGACGCCATTCGATCACGACTAGCCGCGTAGATGAGCGACGCTCAGTAGCCAAATCCGATGCAAGCGGACTGCCGGCGCATTGGATGAGCCGCTCTACTTCTTCCTGGGAGAGGACCTGCGGCAAGCGAATCGACCGTTTAGGGAATGGCATGTCCTCAACCATCCACGGGCGCTTGAGTGTCTTGAGGAAAAAGAATCGCAACGCCGAGAGTTGTTGGGCGACACTGATGGCATCGAGCTTGCGATCGGTGAAAAGGTGGGCCTGGTACTGCCGGATGTGCTCCGGCCGCAACCGGTCGGGAGACATCTTGAAGTACTGAGCGAACTCCTCCACTGCCCGGAGGTAAATGCGGATAGTAATCTGAGACAGATTCCGACGCTGGAGTTCCTCCAGCATCGCTTTGCGTAGATGGGTCACGGGAATTCTCCTTATGACCCACGATAATTCCAGAAGCCTGTTGCCGCACTCACCACCCAGTCGGCGCCGGTTCTTGGAACGCGAAGCGTCTGCCGCCACAGGCGGCTTCGTTCATCAGTCCTTAACGCCAGCTTAGCGCTGTCAATTCTCGTGACGCGCGATTATGAGGGCCGGACTTTCCCCGCGAACTTCCGGTGCGTGAAAATGGAATAAGCCGAAGCCAGAGCCATGCCGGGGATCCACCACCTTAGGCCGATGCGAAGTCCATATTCGGCGGGCGCTGTATTGTAAATCGTCAGGCTCAGACTTGGGTCCGTGTTTGACGGAAGCACGTACGGGAACAGTCCGAAGGCCACGCTGGTGAGCATACCCAGCAGATAGAGCGCGGAGAATAGGAATGCCCTCACCTCGGACCCGGACAAGCTAATTCCCACGAACCCTGCCATCGCG
>WNFJ01049682.1_pt1 | contig 13741 bp, 12 predicted proteins | sample 5400461 | NCBI WGS metagenome assembly WNFJ01 (sample SAMN13153349, study PRJNA577476) | soil metagenome | isolation source: 115 cm saprolite on Douglas fir-dominated hillslope | place: USA:California | collected 2013-09-17 | reverse complement strand
GTTCCGCCACATCCTGCCCAACGCGCTGCCGCCGCTGATCGTGCTGGTGGCGCTGGGGATCGGCGGCGCCATCCTGGCCGAGGCGATGGTGAGCTTCCTCGGCTTCGGCGATCCGAAATCGATCTCCTGGGGGCAGATGCTGTTCTTCAACTATCAGGCCCTGAAGGTGGCGCCCTGGGCCTGCCTGGTGCCGGGTGCCGCGATCTTCGTGACCGTGCTTGGCTTCAATCTCCTGGCGGATGGCCTGACCGATGCATTCAACCCTCGTCTCCGCGCCTGAGCCGGCGCCCGCGATGGCGGGGCAGCCGGCGCCGCTGCTGGCGGTCGAAGGGCTCAAGGTGCATTTCCATACGCGCGACGGCGTGGTGCGGGCGGTCGATGGCGTCGATTTCCAGGTCGGCGCCGGGCAGACGCTGGGCATCGTCGGTGAATCGGGCAGCGGCAAGACCGTCGCCAGCCTGACGCTGCTGCGCCTTGCACCACCGCCGGCGCGCATCGTGGCTGGCCGCGTGTTGTTCGAGGGCGAAGACCTGCTGCGGCAATCCGACAAGCGGCTGGCGCAGATCCGCGGACGGCGGATGGCGATGATCTTTCAGAATCCCGCCACCTCGCTCAATCCCATCCTCAGCATCGGCCAGCAGCTAGCGGAGATCCTGCGCTGGCACACCGGCGTATCACGGCAGGCAGCGCTCGACCGCGCGGCGGAGCTGCTGACGCTCGTGGGCATCAGCGATCCGGCGGCGCGGCTGCGGCAATATCCGCACGAGCTGAGCGGCGGCATGAAGCAGCGCGTCGGCATTGCCCGGGCCCTGCTGTGCGAGCCGGCGCTGCTGCTGGCGGACGAGCCGACAACGGCGCTCGACGTCACCATCCAGGCGCAAATCCTGGATCTGTTGGCCGAGCTACGCCAGCGGCTGGCAATGTCGATGGTGCTGGTGACGCACGACATGGGCGTGGTCGCCCGTATGGCCGACCGCATCACCGTGATGTACGCCGGCCGCGTCTGCGAAACCGCCGATGCCGCCACGATCTTCAACGCGCCCCAGCACCCCTACACAAGGGCGCTGCTGGAGAGCGTGCCGCGGATCGACCACAGCTACAGCAGCGCGCGGCGGGTGCTGCCGAGCATCGCCGGGCGGCCGCCGGATCTGCTGCACGCCCCGCCGGGCTGCCGCTTTCATGACCGCTGCCCGGAAGCGGCGCCGGAATGCCGCCGGGTAATGCCGCGCGAGCATCTGCTAGCCCCGGGCCACACCGTCAGTTGCCTGCGCCGCGGCTCGCCAGGCGAGGAAGCGCCATGACCCCGCTGCTCGACGTTCGTGGCCTGCGCAAGCACTACCGCGTCGTCAAACGCGGCCTCATACGCGGCACGTTCGGGCGGCGCCAGACCGGCATCGTGCGCGCAGTGGACGACGTCTCCTTCGTGCTGCAGGCGGGCCAGACCCTCGGCCTGGTCGGCGAGAGTGGCTGCGGCAAGACCACCACCGCGCGCAGCATCCTCGATCTCGTGCGCGCCGACGCCGGCGAGATCCGTCTCGATGGAAACGACGTCTGCCCGATCCTGGCCCGGGCCGACCGCGCCGCCATGCTGGCCGTGCGCCGGCGGATGCAGTACGTGTTCCAGGATCCGTACCTCTCGCTCAACCCGCGCTGGACGATCAACGAGGCGCTGCGCGAGCCGCTTCGGGTGCACGCGCCGCAGCACCAGCGCGACTGGGACGCCCGCATCGCCACCCTGCTGGAGACCGTAGGGCTGGAGCCGCGCAACGGCGTGCGCTACCCGCACGAATTCAGCGGCGGACAACGCCAGCGGGTCGGCATCGCCCGCGCCCTGGAGCCGGTGTCGTCGCTGGACATTTCCGTGCGGTCGCAGATCCTGAACCTGCTGGCGGCACTGCAGGACCAGCTCGGCGTCGCCTATGTGTACATCTCGCACGATCTGAGTTCGGTGCGGTTCATCTCCACCCATGTGGCGGTGATGTATCTCGGCCGCATCGTCGAAATCGGCGCCGTCGACGAGATCTTCGTCCGGCCGCGGCATCACTACACCGCGGCCCTCATCAGCGCCATTCCGGTGCCGAGCCCCGGCGCCGTCGACCAGCGCGTGCATCTGCGTGGCGAGGTGCCGAGTGCGATCAACCGCCCCACCGGATGCCCCTTCCATCCCCGCTGCGCCGCCGCCCTGCCAATCTGCCGCGAGCAGGATCCGGCGCTGCAGCCGATGGGCCCGCACACCCAGGCCGCCTGCCACAACCCCGCATGATTTGATTGGAGTTCGCCCATGAGCACTGAGCCTTCTTCGAAACTCACGGCAAGCCGGCGCAACGTTCTGCAGGCCTCGCTCGCCACCGCGCTCACTGCCGCGGCAGGACCTAGCAAGGCGGCGACGCCTTTCTTCAAGCTCTACATGATGATCCCCAACAATCAGCCGGCCCGCATGGTGTGGGGCACGCTGGCGGCAGCGCAGATGTCGCGCATCGGCATCGATGTGGTGACCAGCTTCGCGCCGTTCACGGTGATCGGACCGCGTCGGACGCGCGGCGACGGCAAGACCCACGTCGATGGCGGTTGGGACTGCTATCTGGAGCGATACTTATACTCGTCGATCAAACCGTCGCCGTACGCTCTGTTCGGCAGCTCGGAAATGCCGCCCAACGGTCAAAATTTCTACTACGTCGATGACAAGGAGATCGATCGATCGCTGCGCGCCGTCGACAGCAGCCTGAACGAAGCCGACCGGCTGAAGGCCTACCACGACTTCGAGAAGCGCTGGTACGACATCCAGCCGATGACGATCCTGTTCTATCCGCAGGACGTGGTTGCGGTGAACCCGAAGCTTACCGGCTTCGACGCCACCACCTATACTCCCACCTTCTATCCGCAGCCCGAGCACTGGGCAATCGAAGGCGCCGGGGCCGATGCCACGGCGGCCTTCGCCTCCTGGCAGCCGCCAAGCTCGCTCATTCCGATGTACTCCATCGGCTACAGCGATTCGAACGTCTTCGGCCCCGCCTACAACCGTCTCTACGAGTACCGTAGCTGGCAGGACAAGACGCTCATCCCCTCTCTCGCCAGCCGGCACACCATGTCCGACGACGGCAAGCATTGGGTGGTGACGCTGCGTCAGGGAGTGAAGTGGCACTCGGGCGAGGAATTCACCGCGGCCGACGTGAAGTTCACCTGGGACACGATGATGAACAAGGCCTACGGCTCGCAGTTACAGGCGATCTGCGCGCGGGTGTTCGGCGACCAGAATGCCTACAAGGTCACCGGCAAGTACGAGATCACCATCGATCTGCCGGCCTACAGCATCGACTTCCTCAACAGCGTGATGGGCGCCTTCGCGATCATGCCCGAGCACGCCTACAAGGACATCAAGCCCGAGGCGCTGCGCAGCCACGCCGCCAGCACCTGGCTCGGCAGCTACACGGTCAAGACTTCCGACGGCAAAAGCTTCACCGCCCGCGGCGCCGTCGGCACCGGGCCGTGGATCCCCAAACGAGGCCTACTGGAAGCCGCATACCGGCAACGTCAAGACGTTCTATGTCGTCAACATCAACGGCACCGATGCGGTGCTGAGCGCGCTCAAGGCCGGCGAGATCGACGCGCACGACCCGATGTACGACATCGGCCCCGTCGTCAGCACGATCGATCCGAAGTGGGGCAAGGTACTGACCTTCGATTCCTACAAGTGGCAGCACATTTGCTACAACCTCAAGCATCCGGTGTTCGGCCTGGGCATCGAGACCCCGCTCGGCAAGAGCGACCCGTCGCGGGCGGCAGAGGCCGCTGCCTACATTCGCCAGGCCATCAGCCACGCCATGCCGCGCGACCAGATCGTCAAGGAAATCGCCGGCGGCTATGGCGCCGCCGGCACGGTGCCGATGGCCTGGTCGGCGCCGGAATACGACCACGATCTGCTGAAGCCGATCGCCTACGACCTAGATCTGGCCCGCAAGTACATGGAAAAGGCCGGCTACACTTACTGAAGGAGCCCGCGCGATGCGCAAATCTCAAATGAAACTCGGACTGTCCATGCGGTATCTCGGCTACCACGACGCCGCCTGGCGCCATCCGGAGATTCCCCCCGGCGGCGCGACGGATTTCAAGTATTTCCTGAACAGCGCCCGCATCGCCGAGCGCGGCAAGTTCGACATGGTGTTCTTCGCTGACGGCATCGGCATCCGGGCCGACGACAATCCCCCCGGATCGCTCGCCCGCACCAACCGCAACGTCGAACTGGAGCCGCTGACGCTGCTGTCCGCACTCGCGGCGATGACCAGCCATATCGGCCTGGTTTCGACCGCCTCCACCACCTACAACGAGCCCTATCATATCGCCCGCAAGTTCGCCTCGCTCGACAACATCAGCGGCGGCCGCGCCGGCTGGAATATCGTCACTTCCTGGTCGGAGCAGGAAGCCTGGAACTTCAGCCGTGACACGCATCTGGACTACGACACCCGCTATGACCGGGCGAAGGAGTTCGTCGATGTCGTCACCGGCTTGTGGGACAGCTGGGAAAACGATGCCTTCGTCCACGACAAGGCTTCAGGCCAGTTCTACGATCCCTCCAAGCTGCACGTGCTCAATCACCGCGGCAAACATTTCGCCGTACGCGGCCCGCTCAGCGCACCGCCCACGCCTCAGGGACGGCCGATCCTGGTGCAGGCGGGCGCCGCCGAGCAGGGCCAGGAGATCGCTGCCGCCAACGCCGATGTCGTCTATGCCGCCCAGGTCGATCTCGCCGGCGCCAAAGCCTACTACGCCGGGCTGAAGGCGCGCATGGCCAAGTGCGGTCGCGCACCGGAGCTGCTGAAGGTGATGCCCGCCGTCACCACCATCGTCGGACGCACGCGGGCGGAGGCGCAGGCAAAGTTCGACCAGCTGCAGGAGCTGATCGATCCGATGGTGGGCCTCGCCAGCCTGTTCAACTCGCTCGGCGATCTGTCCGGCTATCCGCTGGACGGGCCGGTGCCGGAGCCGGTCAACGCTCGCGTGCGCAGCATCGCCTACAACATGTGGAATCTCGCCCAGCGCGAGAACCTGACCATCCGCCAGCTCTATCAGAAGAAGTCGGCCGGCAGCGGCGGCCTGTTGCTGAAAGGCACGGCGCAGGACGTCGCGGATGCCATGGAGGAGTGGATGGCCGAGGAGGCCGCCGACGGCTTCAACCTCACGCCGACCCATCTGCCGCACGGGGCCGAGGATTTCGTCGAACTGGTCGTGCCCGAACTGCGCCGGCGTGGCCTGTTCCGCAGCGAATACGAAAGCACCACCTTGCGGGGCAATCTCGGGCTGCCGGACCACGTCAACCGCTACACCGCGGAACGCCCGCGCGCGGCACTCGCCGGCGATTAGCAGCGGATCGGTTAGCCCAGCCCGGTCAACATCTCCCGCGACAGCGGCCCGAGTCGCGGCAGGATGTCGTTCTCCGCTGCAAAGTCACGGCCATAGAGCGCTGACATGAGTCGCACGCCGCTCTCATGCAGCGGCACCGGCACACCTGCGAGTGCCGCGAGCCGGATCGTCGGCACCAGGCCGAACGGCACGTCTTCAGTGACATAGCGGCTATCGAGCGTGGTCGGGCCGTTCACGTCTCTGGGGCGTTGCGCCAGCGTATGCGCCATCTCGGCAAGCGAGCCCATCGGCACGTCGAACGAAAGATGGAAATGTTCGTGGATGGTGCGAACCTCGAGGCCGAACGCGGCGGCGATCGCCAGGCGCTCGGCGTCGAGCGCCTCGATCAGCCTGCCGACCGCGGGGGTGATGTGGCGGTTCTGCGCCCAGGCCTCGCCCAGTTCCATGCGGGTGAGGTTGCACAGCGCAATCGCCAGATGGTTCTGCGCATTGAGATTGCTGAGCGCGATCGCCGGCAATCCATCACGCAACACGAAGCGGTCGCCGAACAGCGCGCGACAGACCTCCATGCCCCTGCTGGCCGCGGATTCCGGCAGCACCGCGACGTCGAGGCGGGCGCGAACGGAGCTGACATTCACCGCGTCGGGTCCGGTCTGCCGTCCGGTGGTGACGGTCGTGCCGAGGGCCGCGATCGGCGTGGTCACGCCCCGCTTGCGCAGCAGTCCCGCCAGATACAGCGCCGCCAGCGACATATGGGAGCTGAACACCACCACCTGCTCGCTGCGCAGAAACGGCGCCGCGGCGTCGAGCACATGACGATGTCCGTAGCCCGGCACCGCCACCACCACGGCTTCCGCACCCGACAGCGCGTCCGCACAGCTTGCGGCGATGCGCGGATGAAAGCGGCCCACGACGACGCCGGTCGCCACCAGCGGAGCACCCGCGGCGAGTGTCGCGGTGCGCTGACCGGAGGGGGACCACAGGGTGACGTCGTGCCGATTGCGGCACAGCAGGGCGGCGTTCCCATAGGCGATCGCGCCAGCTCCAAGGATGGCAACCTGCACCGGACAATCCTCCAACTCTCGTTACTGCGATATCGGGACAGTCGCTCATTTTCCGCGAAAGGATACCGCGATGTCATCGCTCTTCATTCAACCAACCCATTCGCGGAGCTGATCGCCGTGTCTCAAGACGCCTCCGCCGGAGTGCTTCGGTCGCGGCGGTCGAGCGCGATGGCTATGGGCCAGAACAGGTGAGGCGCGAGAGGGCGTGCTCTGCGTTCACCTAACTCTTCACATGATCGCAACCAACCAACGGCAGGCCATAAAGTCCGGTACGGGCGTCGGCACCTAGTTTAGCGCGCCAGTCGGCCGCCAAGACAAGAGACGCAGGCACCTAGGCTCGCTTCATCCAGCGCCTAGCTCGTCACCCAGCGGCCGTGAGCCCTGCGGTCGCCGGCGGGCGAGGGATCAATTCTAGTCCCAGCGGTTGGCGTTCTTAGGGAAACCGAGGCGTTGTATCCGTACGACGCAGAAGCGCTGGCCTGTGGGCGCCTGCATTACCACCCAGCGCTCAAGACGGCGCACGACCTTGGCGCCCAGCTTCTCCAGCCGTGCCACTTCGGCGGGGATGTCGTCGGTCTCGATGTCTAGATGGACGCGACTCTCGTGCTCCACGCTCTGGATCTGCACGAGGGGCTCGTCGGGTGGAGTCTCCAGCATGCGGTATTTGCCGCGGCTGCCCGAATGCTTGAGGTCGACCGGGCGACCTAGCGCCTCAGCCCAGTAGCGGGCGGCCTCGTCCACATCGGAGACATTGCAATCGATTAGCACGGCACAGAGGCGGGAATGGTGCATATCGAGAGCCTCTCATGTAGGAAATGTGCGCCACGGCCGCAAAGATCTCCCGTGCAATTCTTTGGGAGTCATAGAAAGCTATCCACCCACTAGTCGGACTGATCAGGGCGCGCTGCGCCGAGCGGAAATCGCGGATCACGGTTCCGGCGTTTTACGAGTCCTCGCTCGAACTTCGAGATTAGAGCCGCCAGGGCTTCTGGTTGCTCATTCGTGGTCAAGTGACCGCCGGGCAATCGCTCGATTTTGAGGCCGAGCTGGCCCAGCCGTTCTTGGGCGAGATCGACCTGCCGACGCTCAAAGGGATCTTCATAACTTCCGCCCACCAGGAACGGGAACTGATCACGATAAGACTTGAAGAGGCGGCCGAAGTCGATCCGGTCGCCTTGCGCTTTGTGATCGGCGACGAAGCCCGCTCCTGCGGCGAGGTAGAACAGGCCATCGTGGCGGCCCATGGCGCTATGAAGCTCGCGGAGCTCGGTGTCCGTTACGTGATAGCCTTTGGACCACATCTTCCTTACTCCTGGCATCCTCTTGAACAGCGCGAAGGGGCGGCCCAGGCGCCGGCGGGCCCGCTTGGGGAGGCGGCGCAACATCGGCGTGGTGTACCACGGGTGGGAGTGCCCGTCCGTGAAGAGCCCGCCATTGAAGATGAAAACGCCGCGTATGTCGGGCCCGCCCATGGGTTCGCCCCGCTCAGCACGCTCAAGCCGGCGTCGCAAGTGCTCCAAGACGACAAGCGAGGAAAAATCGAACGCGACGAGCGTCGTCGACTGGACGGAGAGATCCCGCCAGATCGCTTCGACGAGATCGGTGCGCTCGGCCGTCGAATAGGCATAGTCCTTCGGCTTGTCGCTATCGCCCATGCCGACATACTCGACGAAGAGTTTCGGCATCTCGGCTGCGTTCGGTAAATGCGGCCGAACCTTTGCCCACCCGAAGGAGCCATCGGGAAATCCCGGCAGGAAGGAGACGGCATGCGCGAGATCTCCCTCCCGCCTCAAGAAAATATTGAGGGGCGCGTTTTGCGCGGCAACGATGGCGCGAGCTTGGGGGTCGTAGCCGACGCGCTCACCACCTGCGAACCAACCTTGGGCAGACGAGGTGGGTGCCGCATAGACGGCAGTGTCGGTAACTGTGCTAACGAGATCGGGCATATCAGGTCTCCTGTCTTGGGTGATCTGCCGAATCGTGCTACGCCGCTGCTTGCCGACCCGGTGAACGCACCAGCAAATAGAATGCGACGACGTGCGTGATCATCAGCAGGGGTACGTAGATGATCGGGATCGCGTATGCGGCGCCGAGTTCCCCCGCGACTGCAGGAAGTCCGGCCTGGCTGGCGTGGTAGTAGTCGAGGATGATGTCGGCGGCCCCCACGAGATTGAAGGCAACGACGAACAGCCAAAAGAGCGGGCGCACCCTGACCGTGAGAAGCGCCAGGATGGCGAGCAGGCCAGTTGCGAAGTCGCCGTAGGCGGCGAACGGAGCAAAGCCAGCCGGCAGATTGGGGCCGACGACACCGGGAAGGATGAAGACGAGCCCGAAGAAGCGGAAGCTGTGCAGGGTAGCGATGGCGCGCTGCGCGCTAACCCGATCCATCGACTTGAGCCAGGGCCAGATGTATGTGCCGAAGCAGAGCAGCCACGCGAGATATCCCAAAGCGAGCTGTATTCGGAAGAGGGTTTCCGGCGACATTTTATGTTCCTAATTAGGTGTTGATTGGCGCGGCCTCGAACACCGCCGTCAGGATGCCGAGCCGGCCTTCCATGAGATTTCGTCCCAAGTTTGCGGAAGGCTGCGCGAAATCCGGCCCCATCACCACGCCGAGATTCGGCGAAGGCGGCGGCCCCGACACCCGCAGTTGCGCGATCCAGGCGTTGCGCGGCATCGCTTTCGCCAGAACGGCGGCGGAACTTGGGATGATTCCGTCGGCGATCAACCAAGCGACACGTGGGCTTAGGGCGCGCATCGGTGCAATGCTTTTGCTTCCTGGAAACGTCCCACCATCTACTGCCGATTTTTTTACGCATTCAAAAGATGTTAAAGAACATCTTTTGGAATGTAGAGTTGGCAGGTCAGCCGGGACGGGAGGAAGAGGCAATGCCTTACAGGCCGGAACACAAGGACGCTACAACGCAGAGAATCCTCGAAAGCGCCAGGCAAGTGTTCAACATGAAAGGATTTTCCGAGGCAACGATCGCTGAGATAATGTCCGGGGCCGGCCTGTCGCACGGGGGCTTCTACCGGCACTTCAGCAGCAAGAGCGAGCTGTATGGCGAAGCGATCAGGCAATTTCTTTGCCAGGAAAAGCCGGAGCGTTGGCAAGCCAAGCAGGCCGAGTGCGCCGACGCCAAGATAAAGACCACGGCGCGACGAGTGATCGATGCATATTTTTCACGCGATCACTTCGACGAGCACGAGACATGCTGTCCATTGATAGGCTTGCCGTCGGAAGCCAGCCGAGGTCGGGGCCAGATAAAAAAGGCTTATCAGGAGGTTGTCGAAAAACTGCTCGAGATCTTTGAAGCCGAGCTTGATCCTCCGGGCAAACGTGAACGAGCCCTTGTGCTTACCGCTTTGTGCGTCGGCGGAATGGTCCCGGCCCGTGGCGTAGATGCGTCGAGCTTTGCGGATCAAATTCGCGCGGCCTCCCACCAGCATGCGCTCAAGACGACCGGTTGGATTGAGGCCGGCCGAACGGCGAAACGGTCATGATTGCCGCCATAGGGGTTGGCGCGCCTGGCTCATCGAGGCGCGCGAAATCGCGGCGGCGAGCTCGATCCCACAACCGTCCAGGATAAACGTACGACGAACAGCTTGGGGATCGGGCCCTTCGCGAGTCCTCCCTGCGGCGCTTCTTCACACTCGTTTCAAAGACAAGCCAACCTGCCTAAAGGATTCACGGCGGCAAGCAACAACAGCCTTCGTCGTGTGCCTATCACGTCCGAAAATCGCCAGACCCGCCGGAAGGCCAGAACCATTCTGGAACCATGCATCTAATCGGCGGCCCAGTGCTCCTGGCATCCAACGCATCGGCCGCGGGTACGCTGTGACGGCTTACCTTGTCCTCTTGTCGGACCGCCGTTTTCTCGCCTTCTGGGGCGGCTTCACCATCTCGGCCACCGGCGACACCATGACCCGCGTGGCGCTGGTCTGGTACGTGCTTGACAAGACCGGTTCGAGCGAGGCGCTGGGCTTGCTCGCCTTTTGCTCGACCGCGCCGGTTATAGTCGGGGGGCTTGTCGCGGGCTGGGCGCTCGACCGGTTCGACCGGCGCACCCTGCTGATCGTCGATTCGGTCTTCCGCGGCCTCGTAGTCGCGAGCGTGCCCCTGGCGGAGACGCTCGGCCAGCTGACGATGCCTCACATCTACGCTGTGGCGCTGGTCCATGGCTTCCTGATGATGATCCCGCTCGCTGGCGTGCCCTCGATCCTGCCGTCGATCGTGCCGGCCGAACGCCTGGGCACGGCGAATGCGCTCGAGATCCTGAGCTACACCATGAGCGGCATAATCGGGGCGCCACTTGCCGGGGTCCTGGTCGCCCATATCGGCGCACCGGGGGTGCTCTGGGCCGACGCGGGAAGCTACCTCGCCTTCGCTTTTCTGCTGACGGCGGTCCGCCTTGGCCCGCGCGTTGCGCCAACACCAGGTCCGGTCACTCCGATAGGCGGCTACGGCGCCACTCTGAAGCTGGTCCTCGCTCAGCCGATCCTCCTGGTGACGACGCTCATGTATATGGTGTTCAACCTCGGTGGTGGTGCCCTGCTGGTCTGGCTGCCGCTCTGGGCTGCATCGATGCCAGAGGGCGGCGCCGAGCTCTATGGCCGGCTGCTTGGCATCATGGCGCTTGGCCAACTCGTGAGCGCGATCGCGGCAGGGTTCCTGCCGGCGACGGCGCCGCAGGGCCGGCTGATCTGCCTGGCGCTCGTGGCCGCTGGTATCGCTGAGGTGCCGTTCGCCATGTCTGCTTCGCTGGCCCTCCTGTTCGCCTGCATGGCTCTTTATGGCGCGGCGTACGCGCCACTCACCATCCTCGCCCAAACGCTGCGCATGCGACTGATCCCGCCGGAATTGCGCGGCCGATGCTTCGCGCTCCTGCGCATGTTGATGCAGTCCGGCAACCCGCTAGGCGGCCTAGTAGCTGGGGTGTTGGTGCCATTGGCCGGGCTGCCTGCGACCATCCTTGCCACCGCGTTTCTGGCCATCGGGCCGGCGGTGGCGGGTGCGCTGGTCGCGCCACTCTGGCGGGCGCGGGCGTCGGCTCTGTAGAAACTCGCCACCAGGCCCGTCCATGAAAGTCTGGAGGATCCGGTGCCTGTGCGCGCCTTCGGCGAGCAGTTCATGCCGGGCCGATCAATCCGGTCCCCTCAGGCGACCGGGAGCCCGTGGTTGCCGTACGGTGCCCCCGACGTCGGGCAGGATGAGCGGAAGTCCAAACGCCTTAAACAGGCGTGGGCCTTCAGATTTCACAAATCTATTTGCTCACTGTCGCAAGCGCCTCTGATCAGGCAGCGACCTGGAAAAGCAATTTGAGATGGTTGCGAGTCTCTGCAACCATCTCAAACTTAAGGGAAACCGAGCTAGGCGGCCGGGCGATGGTATCGCTCAGTCGGCGAGAAAGGCGGGAGCTCGTCTGACGGTGACGAGCCCCCGCGCGCTGTCCGATACCGCCAGCGACGATTTGCGCAACTATTGGAATCGAAGCACGTCAAAGTCATCGTCTGTTGGTATGCGTGTTGGTATCTGGACGTGGCCGAGAAGTTGAAAACCAAGCAAAATCGGCCATCGGATCGACGGTTCGATTCCGCCCCTGGCACTCTCGCCGCCGACAACTTGAAAACGCATGCTGGCTTGCATTTTAGCCTTGTCGACTTTTTTAGTCGGCGGCGCGAAAGGCACTCGCGTCGCTCGGGATGACACCGGACGTGTATCAGGCATTTGTGATTCCCAGTGCTAGCTAAGGGCGCTTGCGGGCGACGACGTGGAAGATGTGCCAGTGCTTGGGGTTGCCGCGCGGCGTGACGCTGTCGGCTTCCTCTTCCTCGAACATCTCGAGATCGAGACCGTCGAGCAGGGCGAGAGCTTCGTCGTGGCTGACGAAAGTGATGCCGGGCCGTCCGACCCAACTGTCGCGCACGCCGTACCATTGACCGCTGAAGCGGCCACCGGCCGGCAGCGCCTTGCGTACGCGTTGCCACAGCCGCTGGAAGGCTTCGGACTCGCAGAGGGGCATGGCGAAGCTTGAATTCACCAGGCTGAGGCCGATTGGCAGAGGCACTTCCTCCAGGCGCGCCACGATCGGCGTGAGGTCGCCGCCCGGCGGCAGCGGGCGGGCCTGGAGTTGGCGCAGCGCCTCCGGCTCCGCGTCGACGGCGAACACCTTCCAGCCGCGGCGCAACATCTCGATCGCGTCGCGACCGTCGCCGCAGCCGAGATCGATGGCGCGAGCGCCGGGCGCAGGCGGACCGAAGCGGTCGAGGGCGGCGAGCAGCGTGCGCCGCGGCGGCCGGTCGCGCAGTTTCTCGTAATAGCTCGCCCAGTCGGCCGATTTGTCTTCCGTCATGCGCTCGCTTGCGGCGGCTCGCGTTTGTCGCCTGCCGCCCCGTGTGATCGTATCCCTCCCCAACAATAATAAGGTCTTGCACCGGGAGGAACCGATGAAGGGGTTGGCACGCCTTGCCGTGGTCGCAGCACTTGCCTTTGCGCCGGCGACCGCGCGCGCCGACATGAAGGCTCTCGAAGAAGCCGCCAAGAAGGAGGGCGAGCTGACCTGCGCGAGGAGATGCGGTTCGAGATCCGCCGCCTGCACGACGAGTTCAAGATTACGACGGTGCACGTCACGCATGACCAGTCGGAGGCCATGGTGACCTCCGACCGCATCGTGGTGATGAACAAGGGGCGGATCGAGCAGATCGATGCGCCGCACGTGCTCTATGGCCGGCCGAAGAGCCGGTTTCTCGGCCGCTGCGTCGGTGCTCGAGGGAGCGGCCGCGGCGGTCGAGTTGCTCTATTCGCTGCGCCCGCAGGCGATCGGGCTTGCCACCCAAAAGCCCAATGGCGGCGCGCTGGCGGTCGAGCCGAGATCGCAGGGCGGTCCTATCTCGGTGAATACTGGGATTATCAGGCCCGGCCGCTGGGTGCCGCCAGGCCGCTGCGCGTTTCCACCGGCTCGAATACGGTTTTCGAAATCGGCAGTCGCGTCTGGCTGGAGATCGATCCCGCCGCCATGGTACGGGTAGCGTAGAGTGTCGAACCAACGATAACCTCATGCTGAGGAGCGAGCGCAGCGAGCGTCTCGAAGCATGGCCCACAGATTCGGTCTGTAGACTCGGTCTGTTGCCCACCCTTCGAGACGGCCCTGCGGCCTCCTCGGGATGAGGCTATTTTTAACCCAGAGTGAGATCATGACCGCAGGACCGCTTGCCCGCTTTACCGTGCTCGATCTGACGCGGGTGCGCGCCGGACCGACCGCCGTGCGCTATCTCGCCGACTGGGGCGCCAACTGCATCAAGGTCGAGATGCCGCCGGG
>WNFJ01087008.1_pt1 | contig 13742 bp, 14 predicted proteins | sample 5400461 | NCBI WGS metagenome assembly WNFJ01 (sample SAMN13153349, study PRJNA577476) | soil metagenome | isolation source: 115 cm saprolite on Douglas fir-dominated hillslope | place: USA:California | collected 2013-09-17 | reverse complement strand
CCGGTAGCCGGTCTCACGCGTCTCTCGCTCAATGAAAACCCCTTCGGCCCTTCGCCGCTCGCGGTGCAGGCAATTCAAGAGGCGTTGACCGGGATCGCCCGGTATGCGGGCGACGACGCGCACGCCCTCGAACAACAGATCGCGGACCGCGAGGGCGTTTCGCCCGATCAGATCATCCTCGGGGAAATTCTGGATTCTTTGGGCCTTCAACTCGCGCTTGGCGGCGATACTGGCGGCGAATTCATCTATTCCGAGCCGGGTTATACGGCGCTCGTGGACGCCGTGGCGCCAGGTGGCGGTGTGGTCGTCGGCGTTCCGCTCAACGCCCATCTCGAAAACGATCTACCGGCGATTGCAGCACGAGTGACGGATCGCACCCGAGCGATCTACCTCGTCAATCCTCACAATCCTAGCGGTACAATTAGTGAGACCGTTCAGTTCAAGGCTTTCTTGCGTGAGATGGCCCAGCGGACCACCGTCATCGTCGACGAGGCCTATCTCGAATTCGAAGCTGACTTCGCGCAACAGACTGCTGTCGAGCTGACGCGCAGCGGTGCCGATGTTGTCGTGTTCAGGACTTTTGGAAAGATCTACGCCTTGGCCGGCGTGCCAATAGGCTACGCGGTTGCACCGAAAGCGCTTGCCGATAACTTGAAACGCAACGGCCTTGGCGCCGCGCACAGCCTCAACCGGCTCGCGTTGACAGCCGCTGCTGCGAGCCTGCGAGACCACGGCTACGTGGACGGAATTCGATTGAAAGTAGTCGAAGAGCGCCAGAAGTGGCACTCGCTGCTCGACACGATGGGGCGCCGCCGCTCGGATTCAAAGGGAAATTTCGTTTTCTTCGAAACGGGACAATCGCACCGCGTAGTCGCGGCGCATCTCATTAATGAAGGTATCGAGATCGCGCGGGCGTTCCCGCGCTTCGATCACTGGGTCCGAATCTCCATTGGTCTTCCAGCAGAGAATGCGCGCGCACAGGACGCGATCAAAAAGCTTCTCGGGTGAGACAGACGATGTTCTTGCGGAGCAGGCGAAAGGTCGTCGAATCCACAAGTCCCACATCGCCGGTTTCCTGCCCATGGCATGGGGCGACTGAACGACGGCGGTCGGACCGTTTCCGACCAGGACTCCGCAACGAAGGAACGCGAGATGAGCAATGAGCAGGACACTCACACGGCACGATTTGCCGAGCGGGTACGCGCCAACCAACAGAAGCTCACCGCTGACCTAAAGCCGCACTATGATTTCATCGTCTGCGGATCTGGCTCATCCGGTTCGGTGGTAGCGCGCCGCTTGGCCGAGAACGCACAGGTCAGCGTCCTGCTGCTGGAGGCCGGCGGCAGCGACGATATGCCAAGCATCAGGGAAGCAGGCCAATGGCCTCTGAACATTGGCAGCGAACGTGACTGGGCTTTTATGGGCCAGCCGAATCCACACCTTAACGGACGCTCCATTCCGCTGAATATGGGCAAGGTACTTGGCGGTGGATCCAGCATCAACCTCATGGCCTGGGCGCGCGGGCACAAGAATGATTGGGATTTCTTCGCGGCCGAGGCTCGGGACGCCGCATGGGGCTACGAATCGGTACTGAACATCTATCGCCGCATTGAAGATTGGCATGGCGCGGCGGACCCAACACGTCGCGGGACGGGAGGACCGGTTTTTGTTCAGCCCGCGCCAGACCCGAACCCGGTGGCCCCTGCCATGCTTGAAGGCGCTCGCTCCGTTGGTATTCCGACCTTCCAAAGCCAGAACGGACTGATGATGGAAGGTGAGGGCGGCGCCTCCATCATGGACTTGCGAGTCCGCGACGGAATGCGGCAATCGGTATTCCGTTCCTATGTTTTCCCCTACATGGACCGGCCGAACCTGACGGTGCTCTGTCACGCGCTGGTCACCCGGCTTGTTATGAGCGGCAAGCAAGCCTCCGGCGTGGAGATCGTTCATGACGGAAAGGTTCAACCCATCGCTGCCGGAGTGGAGGTCGTTCTATCGTTGGGCGCGTTCCACACGCCAAAGGTGCTGATGCTGTCCGGAATTGGCGACCAAACCGAACTGCAACGGCTGGGAATACCTTGCGTGCAGCACCTTCCGGGCGTTGGGCAAAACTTCCAGGACCATGTCGGCTTTGGTTGTGTTTGGGAGTATCCGCAAGCACTCCCTCCACGCAATAACATGGGTGAAGCGACGTATTTCTGGAAGACCGATCCTGATCTCGATACCCCGGATCTGCAGACCTGCCTGGGTGAAGTACCGTTCTGCAGTGCAGAGACAACAGCCCAATTCAGCCCGCCGGCAGGTTCTTGGACATTGCTCGCAGGCCTGGTGCGGCCGAAGAGCCGAGGCCGCATCCGCCTGACCGGAGCCAATCCTGGTGACCCGATCGAGATCGAGGCCAACACATTGGCGCACCCCGATGATATGAAGGCCGCGATCGCGTGCGTCGAGCTTTGCCGCGAAATCGGCAACTCAGGTCCGCTGAGCCCCTTCGTCAAGCGGGAGGTGATGCCGGGCAATCTCAAAGGCGCGGCACTCGAGAACTTCATCCGTGACGCAGCAAGCAGCTATTGGCATCAGACATGTACCGCGAAGATGGGGCACGATGCGATGTCGGTGGTGGACGGCTCTCTCAAGGTCCATGGCATCGATCATCTTCGTATTGCTGACGGTTCCATTATGCCGCGCATCACGACCGGCAACACGATGGCGCCTTGCGTTGTCATTGGCGAGCGGGCCGCAGAGATGGTGAAAGGCCAGACATAAGGTGTGACCCTTTTTCTACCGGCCAAATCTCCGCCTCGGACATCGAATGCGCAGACATGCGGCTCACTAATCTGCGGCTCTCGCGAGAGGCGCTGGTTACATCTGAAACGCGGTGGGCTCAGTGTCGTAATCGCCGCGTAATGCGCTCCACCTACGTTCACTGCCTCTGTTCATTTCGATATGGGGCAACGTGATTACTCCGACGCTCATACGTCGCGATGGCACCGCCGTAGACAGGGCGACCATCGAGGCGTTCAGACATGGATTCCACGGGCAAGCGTTGCTGCCGAGCGACGCCGGCTACACTTCGGCTCGACGCATCTGGAATGCGAGCATCGATAAGCATCCCGGTTTGATCGCCCGCTGTTCGGGAGTGGCGGACGTTGTTCACGCGGTGAAGTTTGCGGGCGCGAACAATCTTCTCGTCGCAGTTAAAGGCGGCGGTCACAATATCGCCGGCCGAGCCCTGTGCGACGATGGTATCGTCATCGATCTGTCGGCGATGAACGGCGTTTGCGTTGATCCAGAGTTGCGGACGGTGCGCGTGCAGGCCGGAGCGCTGCTGGGCGAGGTCGATCGCAAAACCCATCTTCATGGCTTGGCCGTTCCAACCGGCGTCGTCTCGAAAACGGGTATCGCTGGCCTGACGCTTGGCGGCGGCGTCGGATGGCTGGTGCGAAAATACGGGCTGACCTGCGACAACGTCCTCTCCTGCGAAGTCGTCACCGCCGAGGGCGCGATCGTCGCCGCCGATGCCGAGACAAACGCGGACCTATTTTGGGGGCTACGCGGCGGCGGAGGTAATTTCGGCATCGTGACTTCTTTCCTGCTCCAGGCGCATCCGGTCTCGACTGTGCTGGGCGGCGTCATCGTTCACGCGCGCGACCAGGCGGCGGCCGTGTTTCGCTATTATCGCGATTTCATGGCATCCGCGCCGGAGGAACTGACGGCTTATGCCGGCCTGATATCGACACCGGAGGGAATGCGCGCAGTCGCCGTAATGGCCTGCTATTGCGGCGATCTTGCCGAGGGCGAACGCGTCCTTGAGCCGCTGCGGGCATTCGGTTCGCCGCTGCTCGACGCCATCCAGCCGATGCCGTTTCCGATCATGCAGACACTTGCCGATGAAGCGAACCCGGACAACATCCACAACTATTGGAAATCGACTCTCTTGAATGAGCTGAGCGATGAGGCCATCGATCTGATCGTCGAGCATGGCAATCGCGCGGGGTCTCCGCTGACCCACGTCCTCATACAATTGTTCAATGGACAAGTAAGTAGAGTGGGCAACGCCGACACGGCGTTTGCACAACGGCAAGCGGGGTATAATGTCGGCATCGAGGCGAAGTGGATCGATCCTGCCGAGAGCGAAAAACATACCATCTGGGCGCGCGCTTTTTCGGACGCGCTGAAACCCTATTCGAGCAATGCCTACCTATTGAATTTCCTCGGCGACGAAGACCCGGGTCTTATCCGGCGCGCGTTTGGCAGCAATCACGCACGACTGGTCCAGCTCAAGACCAAATACGATCCAACAAACTTCTTCAGCCTCAACCAAAACGTGGAGCCTAGACGCTGACCCTCGAATGCCGCCCGTGAAGTTGTTGGTCCAACGGTTTCGTCGCTCGCCCGAGGCGAGGGGGTCAGTACTTAGCAACCGCGGCAAATGCCGTTGATCATGCGGTCGAGCACCGCGTTCTCTTGATTGACGGGATCGTTCGGATCCATCAGGTTTTTCTCCGAGGGCACCTGATCAGCGCGCGGCTGGCGGTGCCCCACCGGTGCCTCCGGCAGCAATTGCTGGTCCGAGTGCATCGACAGGGGGGCCGCTGGATTTCGTGAACCCGCGGTCTGCGCAATCGCCGCCGAAGTGTCGGCCAGCGCCAGCAACGCCATCGCCGCGATCAATTTTCGCATGATGTGTCTCCTTAGTTGGGCCTCCTGTTAGCGATGATGGTGAGGGGGAATTGGATCACAAGGTGCGACAAGCCTCACATTTTGTTCAGATGTTCCAGCGTGCGCGGGCGCAAGGGCGATGCCTCGCTCCCCCTGTCGCGCATATCGCCGAGCATTTCACGGTTGCGAGAAGGAAACTGCTGACCGTTCACACGAAATGGATTGGACGTTGCGACCGGCGCGGCGTCAAACTGCAGCATGGGTCGGTTCTATTCATCTCAGCGGTGCGAGCACTGCGGCGCCTTGATGGTGCTGGTGATGCCGGTGGACGGCAAAGGGCCGGCGGCGCTTCGCTGTTGGGAATGCGATCGGATTGATCCGCTGCAGCTGCCATGGGCTGCGGCGTGGTTCGCGGGCGAGCTTCGCCCTCCAAAATAGATTCCGCCGCGGCGGAGCCTTTGACGCTGGCAGTTACGCGATCATATCGGCGTGGATCGTGCAGTGATTACCAGCCCTCACGGGCGGCTTCGCGCGTATTCCAAACCTTTAGTGTGCAACCTCGGGGGTCGACGGATGGCAGGGGGCGATCAATCGACAAGCAAGAGTACCCCAGCGAAAGTGCGGGTTTTCTTTTTACCTCCGAGCCCCGGACGCCCGTATCGGCGCTGGGATGGGTGCAAAAGAGTTTCCGAATGCGCTACCGGCAGTAGGGACGCTAGGCAGAGGCGCTGCAGGGCCGGTGTTTCTCCACGTGAGGGGTACATTTGTCGTACCCACCGCAGCCGGGTACGAACCCACTGAAGGAGCCGTGACTGTTCCGTACCCACCCAGTCCCGGGGCTTGCGCCAGCGCAAACGTGCTTGTGAGAGTGAAGGCTGCTGCCAGAATTATTGTCCTGAATTTCATGAGCTTTCCTTCTTGTTGTTTAGCTAAGCGACAACCGCACCGCATCTTCTATCGTTCCATTAACTCTTCTTAAGCGCGATGGGAGCCACCAAGCTGTTCACATCTCGCAGAGCCTCGATGCTCCGGCAACCCTCTTCGATCGCCTGTCATTCGACCTTTACGATGTCGGTTTGCCGCTAGGTCACTTGAATAGTTCACAACTCTTTCATTGAGGGTGAAAGGCGCGAACCGTTTCGTGAGTGACGAACGGCATATATGTGTGGCCTTGACAGAATGTCAGTCGCAGTCTCGCCTATGTGAAGAAGCACTCGCGCGTGAGCGTCCGTTGTGGCGCTGTTGAGAAACGCGAGCAGCAAGGCGTATTCGCCTTTGGACAGGCGCGCGATTCGGATTGACGAAGTGACGGGGGCGACGTTCACGCAACCAACCGTCAAATTGAAGAGGGTCAACGTGCGCAGCGCAGCATCGGGACCATAGGCGGCGAATGGCCAACACGTATGACCCCCAGCGCCTCGAAGCCGAGCCGCTGGTAGAACGCCACGTTGGCGGGGTTGCTGGACTCCAAATAGGCCGACATGTGCTCTTGGTCGCATCGGCTGAGCGCTTCCCTCAGCAACGCCGATCCGAGCCCCTTGCCGTGCAGATGGGGTTCAATGCCTACTGTGGGCAGGTACCAATGCGGATCGCGTGGGTGGTAGGCCGCCATCTCGCCGAACATGGCACTCACATCCGCCATCACATCGCGCGGCACGCTCTCCTCCAGGATGGTGGAGATCGCATCCTCGTCCGGCTTCACACCCGGTGGAAGCCACAGCGCACCCCCGAGATTGCCGTCGATGCGCCATGCCGTGCCGGTCGAGAAGGCCTTGCCCGCGAACGCCCGGATGAACCGGCCGAAGTAGGCGAGGTATTGCTGCGGATCGCGATACATCCAGCGCGCAACCGGGTCAGCCGCGAAGGCCAGGATCATAACGCCGATCAATCGCTCCATATCCGTCGGCCCGGCGACAGCGACGCGGCTGTTGTTCACTATCATGCGAGGACGAGAAGCGGCGTGAACAGAAACGAGCGCATGAACTTCTCCCTGGGGCTGTCTAGTTCCTTGTCAGCTTCCCGCCTTAGGCTTCCCGCTTCTCGGCCGGTCGATCCGTCGTGCGTAGACGCCTTTCGGGTTAGGCGGAAGCACGCGGTTCGGCTTCGCTCTCTGCCCATTCACGGAACATAAGCGCATTGACAGCGCCTTTTCCGCAACGGTCATCGAGATTTGCAACGCCGGTAGGCCGTACTTTGCGTATGGCGACGCCGTGACGCTGGATGGCGCGCGTTACGATATCGTTTCAATACTGAGAAAACGCGTTGCGCTCGTCACATCCTGCTCGACAGACGCGATTGCCGCAGGTGTGGGCCTTCAGATCCGCCCCTGTCGCATCATGAGCGATTGCGTCATTTTTCCTTGGACGGTTGGATCGAAACGGCGAGGCGCTCGAGCAGGTCGGCCGAAGCACCAGTGCCGTGCGGCTCGGTCGAGGTGAGGGTTCTGGGAAGCATGCAATCCGTTAGCAGCCGTCCGTCGAGGTGATCGATCTCGTGTTGAAAGATGCGTGCCGGCCATCCATTGACGGACCAGGTTTTCCGCTGGCCATTCGGCTGGAATCCTTCAACCTCGATCGCCCAGTAACGGCAAACATCCGCCGTAAGACCGGGAATGCTGAGACACCCCTCGGTTTCGATCACCATCTCCGGGGAAGTCGCGTACCAGATCGGATTGATGACTGCCTCGAACGGGAAGGGATATCGATGCCGAGCCTTTTGCTGTTCGGGAGTGAGATGGCTCATCCGCTCATGAGTGTCTTCAACAACGAAGAGGCGTAATGGCACGGCAATTTGTGGCGCCGCGAGGCCTACGCCTTTTCCCGCGAGCGTTGCACGCATGACTTCGATCAATTCATGAAGCGCGGGAGTGCCGAACAGTTCTTGCGGTACATTCGGTGTGCCGTTACGGAGTGCCGGATGGCCAACTTTGACTATCTCGACAGCGGTCGCCGGAACTTCCAAGCTCATTATTAGCGCTCGGGGGAGTTGCCGGCCAACGGCTCGATCCTACTGGCGTGAGCTCCCGGAGTGTGGCCGAACCGACGGCGAAATTTTCGATTGAAATTGGTATAGTCGCCAAAGCCGCTGGCGAAGGCGATATCGCCGATGGGCTGGTTTGTTTTCAGAAGCGACCGACGTTTTAACAGACCCGCGGCGTAATCCAGACGAACTGACTGTATGAAATCACTGCAGGTGGAGTTCCTCGCCGTGAAGAGCTTCTGAAGGTAGCGTAACGAGATTCCTGTCTCAACTGCCACGTCGCAAGGACCGAAGTCCGGATCGGCAAAGTGCTCCTTGATGATATCGCAGATGCGCGTGAACAGTCTATCTGTATGAAGAGAAGTATCTTCTGGATCGGACGGAGCGAATAACGCGCCCAATAAATCGTAGTATGCGAGACGCATGTAGGCGTTGGCCGAAACGGACATTGATTGCTCGTCTTCGACGCCGTCCTGAAGGAGCTGACGGAGCGGTCGCGCTGCAGCCGCTCCGCTCCGTCGAGAAGGACAGCGCGGTTCGAAACCCAGATGAGACACCAGGGACCGGCGCGGCAGTTGCAAAGACGCCCAATGATCGCTTCCCTTCTCTGATAAATATGTCACGGGCCGGGCCGCGTCGACGAGAGCGACATCACCGACCGTGAGTTCCATAATCCGGTCGTTTTGAATGATTCTGGACTGACCAGCCATCTGAAATAACGCGTAGTAGTGATCCGCAGCATCCCCACGGATGTCCTGGCGTGTGCGCTCGAGGCGATAAGCGTTGGAACTAAGCTCCACTGCTCTGAACCCGAAAATGCTTCGAAGGCGCGCTCTCCCAGAGAAGGCCTTAGGTTCGATCCCTTCGGGCGTATACCGGCCACAGATCGAGCGGACCACATGTTGCCACGCTTCGTAATCCAGGTTGGGGGTGCCGAGAAAGTCGCCGCTTGAATGCATAATCGCCTCTATCAAGTGCACCCAAAGAAGATTCCAAGCCGAGCTCCCTCCATATCGACGAGACATATTGAAGATGACGCCGATTTAAATCGGATTGTGGATCACGATTGATCACGCCTCCGAGACTAGGACGATTCAGACAAACTAATCTTGTAACAAGATTTCGAGACCGATGATTGGCCCGGTGCGCATCCGTACAGGCGGAAAGTGCGCGATCGTCTCGTGACGTCTATCTGGTTTGCCATACGCTCTGATCGTTTCGGCGATGGTTGCGTTTCATTGCCATCAGCTCAACAGACAGATCGAACCCTCTGAGAGGACAAGCCATGACATCAAGCGTCATTGAACGTCTCGATACAGCACTGGTCGAGGATTCGGCCGACGGTCTGTTTCGTTGTGATCGAGCAATATTCACCGACACCGCATTCTTTGAGTTGGAGATGAAGCACCTGTTTGAGGGAAACTGGGTGTATCTCGCGCATGAGAGCCAGATTCCGAACAAGAACGACTATTTCACAACCTGGATGGGACGACAGCCCATCTTTATCGCCCGCAGCAAGGACAACGCGCTTAACGCCTTCATCAATGCCTGCAGTCATCGCGGCAACAAGTCGACCTTCACCTGCCCGTTCCACGGCTGGACATTCGGCAATTCCGGAAAGTTGCTGAAGGTGAAAGACCCCGACGGCGCCGGTTATCCCGAGCAGTTCGACAACGAAGGCTCGCACGATTTGAAGAAGGTCGCGAGGTTTGAGTCCTATCGCGGCTTCCTGTTCGGAAGCCTCTACCCGGATGTGAAGCCATTGGCCGAACATCTCGGCGAGGCCACCAAGATCATCGACATGATGGTCGACCAGGCACCGGGCGGACTCGAAGTCTTGCGCGGCTCGTCCAGTTACATCTATGACGGCAATTGGAAGCTGCAGGCTGAAAACGGCGCAGATGGCTATCATGTGTCGTCGGTGCATTGGAACTACATTGCTACCACGAGCCGCCGCAATGCGGAATCGGATGACGTCAAGGCGACCGATCTCAGCAAGATGAGCAAGCAGAAGGGTGGTTACTATTCGTTCGAAAATGGGCACATGGTCGTTTGGTCTCGGTTTGCCGACCCAGCGACCCGGCCCGCCTACGCACACCTCGACGAACTCACGGCAAGGCATGGCCGCGCCAAGACCCCGCGCCAAGGCGCAGTGGATGGTCGAGAACCTCCGTAACCTGTGCCTCTATCCGAACCTCTATCTGATGGACCAGATGAGTTCGCAGCTGCGCGTGACCCGACCGCTCGCGGTAGATAAGACCGAGGTGACGATCTACTGCATCGCGCCGAAGAACGAGCCGGCCGAGCAGCGGGCGCGCCGGATTCGCCAATATGAGGATTTCTTCAACGCCAGCGGCATGGCGACGCCCGACGATCTGGAGGAATTCCGTGCCTGTCAGCAGGCCTACATGGCCAAGGCGATGCGCTGGAATGACTTGTCGCGCGGCGCGACGCACTCGATCGAGGGTGCCGACGAGGGAGCGCAGGCAATCGACCTTCATCCGCTAAGGAGCGGAGTAAAGGTTGAGGACGAAGGTCTTTTCCTTGTTCAGCACGGCTATTGGTCGGACGCGCTAAGGGCGGCAGTGCTCAAGGGAGATGCGGCATGAGCACGGTCTCCTTGACCGGGGTCGAGGCGTTTCTCTATGCCGAAGCCCGCGCCCTGGACGATCGGGACTGGGACACGTGGCTCGCCTTCTACGCGCCCGACGCCAGCTTCTGGATGCCGGCCTGGGACGACAACGACGGACTCCTGATCTACTATGCCCGTCGCAGCGGCCTCGAGGATCGCGTCTTCCGCATCAAGACCGAACGGTCGAGCGCCAGCACCCCCGAGCCGCGGACGTCGCACAATATTTCAAATGTCGAAATCCTCTCCCGGAACGACAGCAAAATCGAGCTGCGCTTCAACTGGCTGACGCTCAGCTATCGCTACAAGATCACTGACACCTATTTCGGCGTTTCCTTCTACACGCTCGAAATGACCGGCGAACGGCCCCTGATCAAAGCCAAAAAGGTGATCCTGAAGAACGACTACATTCACCACGTCGTCGACGTCTATCACGTCTGATGACGGCAGGCAGGTGAGCAGGCGCGTGCCGCACAACATTGCTCTCAATTTCGAAGATGGGACCACCCGCTTCATCGATGCAGACGAAGGTGAGAGCATCGCCGATGCCGCTTATCGCCGGGGCATCAATGTGCCGCTCGACTGCACCAACGGCGTTTGCGGCACTTGCAAGGCCTTTCGTCAATCGGGTGAGTTCGACCCTGGATCTTATATCGAGGATGCGTTGAGCGACGCCGAGGCTGCCGGAGGCTATCTCCTCTGTTGCCAGGCAAAGGCGAGGAGCGACATGGTGATCGACATCCTGGCTTCCTCCGGCGCGTGCAAAGTGAAGCCCAGGGACACAATGGCCGAGATCGTTGAGGTCGAAGCCCTGTCGGCTCACCGCATAAGGCTTTCGGTCAGGCCGCTGGAAGGTGGGTTTCCGATGTTCTTGCCGGGGCAATATGTCAACGTCACCGTTCCGAATGAGATGGTCAGGCGGCCCTATTCGTTCACCTCTGCGCCGGGCGCCGATGTAGCGACCTTCCTGATCCGCAATGTGCCGGGCGGCAAGATGAGCGCCTATCTCGAGGCGAAGGCCAGGACCGGTGACAGGCTCCTTCTCAACGGCCCGTTCGGTAGTTTCTACCTTCGCGCGCCGCGACGGCCGATCCTGTTCCTTGCCGGTGGCACCGGCGTTGGGCCGATCTTGTCAATGCTCGAGCATCTCGCTGCGCGGGGCGCTAACGATCAGCCCGTGCGGCTCGTTTACGGCGCGCGCGATGACGCCGATCTTGTCGATGTCGACCGGATCGAGGCGCTCAGATCAAGTATCCCGCAGTTCAGCTATGACACCACCTGTTCGGGCCCCGGAAGCCAGCATCCGCTGACCGGCCACGTCACCGATCATTTTGGCGCCGGCGCGCTGAATAGCGGCGACGTCGACGTATATCTGTGCGGGCCGCCCGAGATGGTCGAGAGCGGTCGCCGGCATCTCGCGAAGTGCGGCCTATCGCCCGCAAACGTCCATTTCGAAAAGTTCGTTCCGGCGAGCGAGGCCTTGGCAGTGTGATGTCAAGCCTGAGAGATCAGTGCACGCCCGCGGATTCATGACGAAATTTTCGATCGGAGCGTCGACGTCCAGGTGTTGCGGCTGCGGCGCAAACTAGAGATCGATCCGAGTGCACCGCGCGTGATCCGGACTGAGCGCTGCGTCGGCTATGTGTTCGCGCTGCCAGTCGAGCCATTCTAACATGATGAGAATGTGGCGCTGCGAAATTACGGCCGTAACCGTATGGTCCGTCCCAGTGATGATTCCGTAATTGCCGGTCGTCTAAGTCTTCGTGCCTGTTAACGGAGAATCTTATGTTGCGGAAACGCCAATCCCCCTCATCGCATTCGTTGGTCGCCTATCAGCGAATTCCTTCGCTAACCGCGTCTGTGTGGTACGTCAGCGGTCTTCCGACGCGGCTTGCCGAGATTGTCACTCTTTGGATGCATGGACGCCGGGAGCGAGGGATCAAAAGGCCGTCGCTGCCTTCGAAACTCGATAACCGGACATTGCGGGATATCGGCATTCCTCAGCGGTCGCCGATTGAGCAGGTTGTGAGGTGCTGCCGTGATTGCTGATGTGGTCAGCTATACAATTGCCGGAATCGATTTCATCCATGCCGCGGGGCGCTTGTTCCTCCGCAAGGGTTTCACAGCCAGAATGAACACTGGCATGAGGCTCGCCGCGCATAAAGTGCCGCGCCCTTGGCGCTTCGTTTCGCACTTTCCACAGACGACCTCCGGCAAATCACAAGAGTCCATTCTGCGCGAACAACGGTTGAAGGGTTGATGCGCTTCGGGCTGTTATGTCCGCCGGACCGTCAAGACTCCAAAGCGTCGCCGGCAACCAGTACACCCGCGAGCCGGAAGTTAAAGACTCGAGGCATCCCACTTCATGCAGGCGAGAGGGGACCATGAGCGCTAATCGGCTAATCGAAGAATGGAGGCGGCAGGGCCATCTTCTCGAGGTCGATGGGGCGAACACGGTTTTGTGGCGGATAGGCCGGGGAGAGACCGTTGTTTGTGTTCATGGGGTTCCCACTTCCGGCTTTCTTTATCGAAAGCTTTTACCGGAATTAGCCAGCCGCGGGCTTGAGGGGGTCACTCTTGATTTGCCGGGATTGGGTCTTGCCGATCGGCCGGCCGATTTCGATTACAGCTGGAGCGGTTTCGCCACGTGGTATCTCAAAGCAATCGATGCGGCAGGCATAAGAGATTTCCATTTAGTCGTTCACGACATAGGGGGGCCTATCGGTTTTGACGTCATCCGCCGCGCTCCCGATAGAGTTAAGTCGCTCACGGTTCTCAATACGCTCGTCGATGTGAGCAAATTCCGGCGCCCGTGGGTCATGGAGCCCTTTGCTTGGCCGGTGATCGGGCGGCTTTGGCTACAATCTGCGCGAACTCCGATATTTTATGTTCTTATCAAAACGCACGGCACGCGCAACATCACCAGAGCAGAGGCCGATGCCTATGGTCAGCTCCTTTTGGGAGCAGATAGCGGGCGAGCGTTCCTCCAGATCATGCGGAGCTTCGAACGGACCCCCGCCTTTGAGTACGGCATCAAGGCCGCTCTGAAGGTGCGAAAATTCCCGGCCCAGATCATTTGGGGCAAGGATGATCCAGCTCTAAGAATGAAGAAATACGTTCCACATTTGCTGAAGGCCTTGGATCTCGAAAGCTACGAGGTAGTCGATGGCAAGCATTTTCTGCAGGAAGATTCCTCCCGCGCGATTGCGTCCTTGATCGCCAGATTGATCAGCGCGTTGCCAGTTCTGTAGAATAGCTGTGAGATCTTTCATTGCGAACTTCTGCCGCCTACTGCATGACGATCGTGGGTAGTGGGTCCCGCTGTCAAAGGCCGTTGTCGGTTCTTGCACTGGCTCTCACGCAAGGAGTTCAGCTATGCCTCGTTCAAAGCCTGCGCGATGTCCGCGATCAGATCGGACGGGTGTTCGATGCCGATCGACAGCCGGATCGTGGAGTCGAGAACGCCTATTTT
>WNFJ01608962.1_pt1 | contig 13743 bp, 14 predicted proteins | sample 5400461 | NCBI WGS metagenome assembly WNFJ01 (sample SAMN13153349, study PRJNA577476) | soil metagenome | isolation source: 115 cm saprolite on Douglas fir-dominated hillslope | place: USA:California | collected 2013-09-17 | reverse complement strand
CCGCCGCGAACAACAGATGGCCGATCGTCATCGTTGGCGCCGCCCAGAACGCGATGATGAAGCCGAGATAGATCGGATGCCGAACGAACTTGTAGAAGAGCGGCGTGCGGAAACGCGGCGCCGGCATCGGGCGGCCGGCGAGGTTGTTGGCGACCTGATGCAGCCCGAACAGCTCGAAATGGTTGATGAGGAACGTGCTGGTCAGCACGGTCAGCCAGCCAACCAGCGACAAGCCGGTTACCATCATGGCGATTTGCGGATTGTCGATTTGCCAGACCACGGTCGGAATCGGACGCCATTGCCAGAATAGCAGGATCAGCGCCAGGCTCGAGAACAGCACATAGATGCTGCGCTCGACCGATTTCGGCACGTATTGGGTCCACCATCGTTTAAACTGCTGGCGGGCCATCACACTATGCTGCACGGCGAAGACCGACATCAGAAGAATGTCTATGATGAGCGTTTCGCTGATCGGTGCGGCCGCGCCTGAGTCGATGGTCTTGGGCACCACCAAGCCTGATACGAAGCCGATGGCGTAGAGGAATGAGACAAAGAACACGAGATAGGCTACGAGCCCGTAGAGAAACGCACTGAATCTGCTTATGGGATTTCCGTGTATGTCGGGAGTGATTGCTTGGGTCTGGGTCATGGTCTTCTCCGATCGGATACGATCACGGGGATCGCAATCGAGAGGGCAGAAGATGCCGGGAAGACGGGCGAAAGACCTTGCCCGAGGCTTGATTTGTCCTTGAGATAGGCTTGATTATTCCTTCAGAGCGGGGTCGTAGTCCGGCTTCGGGGGGCACCGCTGTGCAATTTTGGTTTGATAATCATACGCTTGACACGGATCGGCGCGAACTGCGCAACGGTTCCGAGCGCATTGCCATCGAGCCGCAGGTATTCGATCTGCTGGTTTATCTGATTCAGAACCGCGACCGGGTCGTCAGCAAGGACGACCTCATCGCGTCCGTCTGGGCCGGCCGGATCGTCTCGGATTCGACCCTGACCAGCCGCATCAACGCCGCGCGTAAGGCGCTCGGCGACAGCGGCGAAGACCAGAAGCTCATTCGCACCATCCCGCGCAAGGGCTTTCGCTTCGTCAGCGCGGTGCGCATCCAACCAGTTGGTGTCGAATCGGCACAGGGCGCCGGACGGCTGCCAGATAAAATCCACGGCCAGTCGCGCCCGGCGCTGCCGCTGCCCGATCGGCCAGCCATCGCCGTACTTCCCTTTATCAATATGAGCGGCGACCCGGAGCAGGAGTATTTTTCCGACGGCATCAGCGAGGACATCATCACCGCGCTGTCAAAATTGCGCTGGTTCTTCGTGATCGCGCGCAACTCTTCCTTCATCTACAAGGGCAAGGCGGTGCACATGAAGCAGGTCGCCGAAGAGCTCGGCGTCGGCTATGTGGTCGAGGGCAGCGTGCGCAAGGGCGGCGACCGCGTGCGGATCACGGCGCAGCTCAACGACGTCGCCACCGGCAGCCACATCTGGGCGGAGCGCTATGACCGCGCCCTTGCTGACGTTTTCGCGGTGCAGGACGAGATTACCGAGGCCATTGTCGCTGCCATCGAGCCGCAGCTCTATGCCGCCGAAAACTTTCGCGCCCAGCGCAAGCCGCCGAACAGCATGGACGCTTGGGATCTGGTGGTGCGGGCGCTGTCGCATTACTGGCGGGTGACGCGGCAGGATAATGTGGTGGCGCAGGCCTTGCTCGAGAAGGCGATCGCGATAGATCCGAACTACGGTCAGGCGCTTGGCGTGCTCGGCGCCAGCTACACGTTCAGCGCTCACATGGGCTGGGCTGACATGGCGGTGGCGGCGCCGATCGCCGAGCGCGCGGCTCTGACGGCGATTCGGGCCGACAGCGAGGACCCTTGGGCGCATCACGCATTGGGCTCCGCCTATTTGTTTACGCGGCGCTTCGACGATTGCCTGGCCGAGTTCGAAGTGGCACTGCGGCTCAACCCGAATTTTTCGCTGGCTCAGGGCTACTACGGACTGGCACTGGCCTATTGCGGGCGTTGGGAGGAGGCCAATGTTGCCGCGCGCCGCGCACTGCGGCTAAGCCCGCGTGATCCTTTTTCTGCAGTCTATTGTGGCATCGCAGCCTATGCCCAGTTTGTCGGGAGCAACTACGAAGAGGCGATGCGCCTTTCGCGCGATGGCATCCGGCAGCGCGGCGATTTCGTCGGCGCCCACCGGGTGCTGACAGCCGCCGCAGGCATGGCCGGGCGCGATGATGTCGCCCACGCCGCATTACAGGAGCTTCGCCGCGCGCAACCCAATATTTCGCTGGCCTGGATCGCAAATCATATGCCCATCAAGCATGATGCTGATCGCGAGCACTATTTGGAAGGCTTTCGCCGCGCGGGCTTGTGCTAATTTTGATGCGGAAGCTCGGATGGCCTGACTAAACGCGTCTCCCTTACCCGTGCACAACCGATTTCGCGATCATGCAATGGATGCCCTTGGAACCGTTGACGGTCTGCGTCACGCGCAAATCCGCGGCCAGGCTGCAGAGCGTATACGCATCCTCGCGCGACAGGTTTCGCTTCTCGCCGAGCAACACGATCATGTCGCGCAGCGCCCGCACCACGCACTGATCGAGGTCGGGATCCATCGCCATCGTCATGTAGTGCGTCGGCGTCTCGGCGCGGGGATAGTCGAGCCGTAAGTCCTTGCGCAGCGTCAGCCGGAACCGCCCCTGCAGCGCGGTCTCGATCGCGGTGACGCAGACTTCACCGTCGCCCTGGACGCCGTGACCGTCGCCGCAGGAAAACAGCGCGCCGGGCACGAACACCGGCAAGTAAAGTTTCGCGCCCGGGATCAGCTCCTTGTTGTCGAGGTTGCCGCCCATGGCGCGCGGAATCAGCGAGGTGATGCGGCCCCACGCCGGCGGCGGCGCCACGCCGATCACGCCGAAAAACGGTTTGAGCGGCAGCGCATCGAGCGGAATGTTGATCAGTCGCATCTCGTGGAAATCGTCGGGCAGGGTACCGGCCAACGGACGGATCAGGTTATAGCCCCAGTCCTGCCTCAGCTTGACGTCGAGTATCTCGATTTCGAGCACGTCACCTGGTTTGGCGCCTTCGATCGCAACTGGACCGGTCAGGATGTGGCCGGGCAGCATCCGCTCGTTTTTCGCGTGAACCTCGGCGAGTTCGGGCGGAATGTGAAACCTGTTCCGGTCCGGCACCACCTCCGGTCCGCCGCTGATGGTGTCGATTGTCACTTCATCGCCGCTGGCGACGGTGAGGGCGGGTTTCAGCTTGGCTTCGAAAAAGCCCCAGTGGCAGGTCTCGGGGCTTGAATGCAGATGATGGTGTGTCATGAGGAGGCTTCTGGTGAGGGCAGGGGTCGCGTATGACGCTGTACCAGACATTCCGCGAGGCTTCTCTTGTTTTTTGCGCTCTCCAAAACGCTCGGCCTGGTGCTGTTGCCGACCAATTTTCTGATCGGCGTTGGTCTAGTGGGCGCGATGCTCTTGGCCACGCGATTTGCTTCGCTTGGCCGCAAGCTCGTGGTGGCTTCCGTCGTATTGCTTGCAACATGCGGATTTTCGCCGCTCGGAAAGCTGTTGCTCTATCCGCTGGAGACCCGGTTTCCGCCGTGGGATGCCGCGCGAGGTGCGCCGGACGGGATCATCGTCCTCGGCGGATCGATCGATGCCGATCTTTCGGCAGCCCATGGCGCTGCGATCGTCAGAAGCGCGGCTGACCGTATCATCGCGGCAGCAGCGCTTGCGCATCGATACCCGAACGCCCGCGTTATTTTTTCCGGAGGAAGCTCGAATTTGATATCGAACGACGCCAGAGAAGCCGATTTCGCCAGCGCCCTATTCGAAAGCCTCGGTACCTCCAAAGCGCGGCTGATGATGGAACGGCGCTCGCGCAATACCGAAGAAAACGCGGAGTTATCCAAGGAGTTCGCAGCTCCGAAAACCGGCGAGCGATGGCTATTGGTGACATCGGCTTTCCATATGCCGCGGTCGATCGGCCTGTTCCGAAAGGCCGGATTTAACGTCGAGGCTTATCCCGTGGACTGGCGGGTGGGTGTGCGCACCGATCTTCTCACGTTTTCCACCGTTGCGCTTGACGGGCTGGGGCGCACCGACGTTGCCACGCGCGAATGGCTGGGCCTCGTTGCCTATTGGGCCACCGGCAAGATCGATGAGTTGTTGCCGGGGCCCGCCAGGGACTAGAAGGCCTGTCGCAACGAACGAACAATCCGGCTAAGGTGAAAGCTTGAATCACGTGCAGCAGTCAATCTGGCGTTAAGGGAGTGTCAGTTCATGCAGCAAGCAGCAATCCAGCAAGAAAAATTCGATTTGGCCGGCATGGTGGCCGATCTGAACAGCCTGCTTCGCCTGAAGACCACCGTGATCGGCATGAAGATGTTTGCGCGGGCGGATGAGATGGCGGCTATACCGAAAATCAGGCGGCCGAGCGCTGTCCACACCACCGACCAGATCGTCAGCATGGCCTCGCGGCTGGGCTGGACCGTCGGCATCACCGCCGACGATCTCGTCGGCGCGCAGTGCCGCGCCGTGATCGGCCTTGCGCCGCAGGACGAGAAGTGGCTCGCCGGCCAAGCTTACGTCGGGGTCTGGCACGAGAATGCCGAGGATGCACGCAAGCGCCAGGAGGCGCTTGATGTCGTCGCCTTCGGCAAATACCAGGCGCTGGTGGTGAGCCCGCTCGCCAGCGGCCGGCTCAATCCGCCGGATATCTGTCTGGTCTATGCGACGCCGGGGCAGATGATCATTCTGATCAACGGCCTGCAGTGGACCGGATACAAGAAATTCGAATGGGGCGTTGTCGGCGAGACTGCCAGCCTGTCGCTGCCGTGCTACGCCGAACGCCGCTATGGCGGCGTGCCGGATGAAGAGATGCTGATGGCGCTGTCGCCTGCGCATCTGGCCAAGGCGATCGCGGGCATGAAGGCGCTTGCGAAGAACGGCTTGCGCTATCCGATCGCGCCGTATGGTATTCAGAGCGACGTGCGCGCCGGTATGGGCGTTTCCTACGCCAAGAAATAGTTGTCAGTTCCGTAACAAAATAGGTCGCCATTGCGAGCGAAGCGAAGCAATCCAGAGCCCGGAAACCCAATGACTGGATTGCTTCGTCACTTTGCTCCCCGCAATGACAAAAACTAAAATCATCTCAAGGGAATCGCATATGAAGCCTTCGTCGAAATTCGACATCGTTGTCTATGGCGCTACCGGCTTCACCGGCCAGCTCGTCGCGGAATATCTCGCGCAGCACTATAGCGGAATGGGCGATCCGAAATGGGCGATGGCCGGGCGTAGCCTGGAGAAGCTGGCATCGGTGCGCGATGCGATCGGCGCGCCTGCCGACACGGCTTTGATCCAGGCCGATGCCAGCGATCCCGCATCGCTGAAAGCGATGGTCGATCAGACCCGATCGGTGCTGACCACCGTCGGCCCATATCAACTCTATGGCTCCGAACTGGTCGCGGCCTGCGCGGCGTCCGGCACCGATTATCTCGATCTCTGCGGCGAGCCGGTCTGGATGCGCCGGATGATCGATGCCCATCAGGAGAGTGCGCGATCGAGCGGCGCGCGCATCGTGTTTTCCTGCGGTTTTGATTCGCTCCCCTTCGAACTCGGCGTGTTCTTTTGCCAGGAGAGGGCGAAGAAAGTTCTGGGCGCGCCGGTCAGCCGCGTCAAAGGCCGCGTCCGCACCATGACGGCAACGGTCTCCGGCGGCACTGTTGCGAGCACCAAGGCGTCGTTCTCGGCCGCCGCGAAAGACTTTAGCCTAGTGGCGCTGTTGCAGAATCCTTTCGTATTAACGCCGGGCTTCGAGGGTCCGAAGCAGCCGCGAGGCAACAAGCCGCTGTTGGACGAGGATATGGGCTCGTGGACGGCGCCCTTCGTGATGGCGACCATCAACACGCGCAACGTGCATCGCTCCAATATGCTGATGAACTTTCCGTACGGCAAAGATTTCGTTTACGACGAGATGGTCCTGACCGGTCCCGGAGAACCGGGCGAAGCCAACGCCAAACGTCTCGTCGCGGCCGTCAACGCCGAGAGGATGGGCGCCGCTGGCGGACTGAAGCCGGGCGAGGGCCCGTCCAAAGAAGAGCAGGCGACCGGTCACTACGATCTCCTGTTTGTCGGCATCGCGCCTGATGGCCGCCAAGTTCGCGTCGCGGTGCGCGGCGATCGCGATCCCGGTTATGGATCGACCTCGAAAATGATCGCGGAATGCGCGATCTGCCTGTTGCGCGACACGCCGGAAGTTTTGGGCGGTATCTGGACTCCCGGCGCGGCCATGGGCAACCCTCTGATCAAGCGGCTTGTCGATCATGCCGGCCTGACGTTTGAGGTTGAGACGTAGTCCCGCAATCTTTCTTGAGCATGATCTCCTCGGAAAAGGGGTGCCCACTTTTCAAAACGTCAGGTTGCGTATTCCTTTTCGCGCGCCGGCGCTCCCAAATTGTGTGCGCCTTAATGCAAAATTCCGGCATTCTCCAAGACAATGGTTGCGCCTTTGGCGGCGACCGCGGCGCGGCTGTGGACGCCAAGGACTCGAAACAGCGAGGCTAAATGCACTTTGACTGTTCCCTCGCCGAGCCCTAGTTCCCTCGCTATTTCCTTGTTCGAATGGCCTTTCACCACCAATGTGAGAACGTCTTTCTGCCGCGGGGTAAGAGTCGCGGCCAGGTCTGATGCCGCGGTGGCGGCGATTTCGTCGGCCCAACTGTTCATGCTGGGACTTGCGATCGAAGCCGGGACATAAACCGTACCCCCGAGGATTTGCTTTAGCGCAGAGGAAAATTGCTTTAGCCCGATGCTCTTCGGAATATATCCGTTTACCCCAGCTTGAAGCGCCGACAGGATATCCTCTCGCCGGTTTGAGACCGAGGCCATGACAAGGCACAAATCGGGGAAGCGGTCGCGCACGCCCTTCAAACTGCCTGCGCCGGCCATGCCCGGCATCACCAAATCAAACACCGCCAGATCGATCTCTTTCTCAGATAGCAGAGTGGTGGCCTGCTCGAAATTTTCTGCTTCGATTACATCCGAAAACCCCAGCGTGCTCCCGAGAAGTCCCCGCAAACTTACTCTGAAGAACTCATCATCGTCCGCAATGAGGGCGGTCTTGGTGCAGAAACTCATTCAATACTCCATTCACGCCATTCCTGCCCCGCAACGCCATCAAAACAGTTCGGCGAATTTGGGTTACCTCTAATTAACGTTGAAAAATTAACGTCGCGGCCTCCACAAAGTTCCGCCCATAACCCTTTGAAAAAAAGCCTGTTTTAGGCTCGATCAGGTGCCATGGGGTTTATTTTGTTGTGGGCAGTGAAATGGGACACACGTTCGCGGTGCGCCCGCTCGTCCCGGAATCATCGCAAGATCTTAACGCTGGCAATCCCGCGTGCGCACGATGATGAGCATCAATTATTTTTCATACCGCATCCTGCCTCATCACCTTGCGGACCGGTCCGCCTACCACACGCTCCGCCATTCGGCCTAATCCATGTGGGGGTCCCTCGGCCATGAAGCTTGGGAGTCCCTCCTAGGCCATGAAGCTGAGGGTCGTAGGCCATGAAGCTGAATGTCGAGCCCGATAGCTCCCTACACGTTGGATGTATGAGCGGTGGGACCTTCGACGTCCCGGTGAAGGCTTCTCTACCGTTCAAGGAATGGCATCCAGATGGCACGGCGCCAAAAATTGCGGAAGCTGCGGAAGCGTGGTCCTCATGCGCTGGTTGCAGCTCTTGCGGTTTCGGTTTGCGTTTGCGCGCTATCTACGGATGCCTATGCAGATGACGCCTTTGCAGGAAGTCCGAAAGCCGTTCCGGAAGCGCTTAGGGATTCATGGAGCCGGACATCGGCAGCACCCCCGGCAACATTCTTCACGATCAATTCCGTTCTCGCAAAATTGGATCGCGCACAAGGTCGGGGGAGAAATGCGCTTCGTCTCTCGCTGAATTCTTCAGGCACTGTTACAGACGCACCGTCCACACTGACGGGAGCTCCCGCCACGGGCGCTGCAGGCACGGAACCGTTTGGACTCTTCGCGTTCCGCGCTCCGGAGGGCTTACCGTGGCGCAGGTGGCGGACCGTGGAATCTGACATCATTAAAGAAGAAAAGGTTCTGGAGCGATGCCGGACTAACGCTAACGACTGCCCTTCGTATGCCGCTCAATTTCTGCGGCTGATCAACGCGGTCAGGTCAAAGTCCGGCCGCGCTCAGCTTGAGGAAGCCAACCGCGAGTGATGATTTGCGGATCATCCTGGGTCGCGACCGTGCCATCCGGCAGGACCATGCTGTCCTCGCCGCACGCCTCGACGGCCATTGGATGATTCTCGACAACCAGCGTTCTGAACTGATCGAAGACTCTCGCGTCGTGAACCTTACCCCAGTGTTCGCCATCGATCAGCGTGGTGTTCATCTGTTAGCAGCGAGATATGAATGAGTGCCAGCCAATCGGCCTGCTCGGGTCAGGGATCGTAATCTTGCCTCCCATCGTCGAGGGTTTGAAATGACGAGATCCAAAGGAACCGGTCGAGGCGGGGCGAGGCCTGGATCGGGTCGAAAGACCAAAACGATCACTCCGCGGGTGCAGGCGCTTAAGGACGCGCTGGCGGCACTGATGGGCGGTGCCTTGGATCCTCGCGAGGCCGACCGGTGCTTTGTGCGGGCGATGATCGCATTGGGCGCGCCGAATAATGCGACCGCTGGCGCATTCGGTATCTCCGAAGCTGAATTGCTCGCGAAATTTCCAGATGAGCTAGGACCCGGCGTTATAGATCTGTGGCCGGCAGAGGCCCGAAAATACAGCATGGAATCACGAAACGCTGAATATTCGGCTCCGCAACATGGCCACGCTCGAGGTCGCCATGGGGAACACCGAAAAATTTAAGGAGCAATTGATCGTCTACCAGGCGCTTATTTGACCTTGCCAGGAAGGCGCGGCTTAACGACATCTGCAAACGCGTCGCGGTAACCCGCCAATACCCCTTCGACCATCGCCTTCTGCGAAAAATGCAGAAAGATTCTCTCTCGAAGCGATTTTGCCCGCGCCTGCGCAGCGGCGGGATCCTCAAGCGCGGTCTCGATCGCATCCGCCATCGCGCCCACGATATTGGGCGCGAACAGCGCGTCAGTATGGGAAACGAAAATCTCCGGAATGCCGCCGACATTCGCGGCGACCATCGGAATTCCCGCCGCGGCCGCCTCGATCACGACATAGGGCATCGAATCGCGGCGAGACGGAACGACCAACAGCTTACCCTTGGAGAAGCCGTACCGCGCCTTGACGTGGCCAATGAAGCGCACCGCCTCGGTAAGACCGAGCCTTCGCACTTGAGCCTTGAGAGACTCGAGTTCCTCACCGTCGCCGGCAAGCGTCAGCGTGATAGGTTTGCCGTCGGAGTGTAGCCGTGCGACCGCATCGATCAGGAGGTCGGCGCCCTTGATATGCCTGAACTCACCGACATAGACGATATCGGTGGCATCAGCCGCCCTGACAACGGGATCGAACTCGTCGGCAGTTACGCCATTGAACACGCAACGTACCAGCCCGCTCGGCGTGCCGATCGTGCGCTGATAGGTATCGCGCGCGAATAAGCTTTCGAACAGGAACAAATCGGTAGAGTTCATCAGCGCGCGTTCGAGGCGACTATAGATCGCGCCTTTCAGTGTGTTCAGCGGATAATGTAGCGAGCTGCCATGCGGCGTATAGACGCGAATCGTGTCTTTCGAACCCCGCTTCAGGCGAACGAAGGCGGCGGCTTTGGCGCCGTGTCCATGCAGGACGTGCGGCCTCAACCGCCGGATCAGGCGCATGAAACGCAGCCATACCAGAATGTCCGTGGGAAGTGGTTCGCGGCGGATGGCGAAACGATGGACGCCAAGCTTGAGGCGTGGCGCGATTTCCTTAAGCGCCGCCTCGGCGCGCTCGCCACCGGTCAGGCTGTCGGCGACGATGCCGACGTGGTGGCCGCGATTGGCCTGGCCGGTGGCGAGGTCCAAGACGTGACGGAAGGTTCCGCCGACCGGTGCGCGCACCGCGTGCAGGATACGAAGCGGCTGAGCGGTAGTCGCGGGCATGATCAGAACCAACGTTCGCCCGAGCGCGGTGGTCGTCGGGGCTGCAATCCATAGGAATATCAATTCCGATTAAGGACTTCCATGGTTAACAAAGCATGACCGCGACGCCCGAACCCTCGACACTCCCAGGCGCGCAATCCGGCTCAGTTAGCGCAGCGACAACCTTAATGGAGTGTAATCATCTTGGGGTTCAGTCGAGTCCTAGCGTCTCCAGGAGTGCGATGCGTTTAGCAACAAGCTCGCGGAGCGGGCGGAATTCGATCCCGTGCTGCAAGGGGTTTCGCCCTTAAAATCGCTGCCAGTGTTCGGGATCGGCCGTGATCCATTCTCGTCGACGCCGGAAGAACGCGTGCTGGATGCCGATTTCGACCGTTTTACCGCCTACACCATCGATAATCACCCCCTCATCGTGATCGAATTCCAGTCGGGTGATCCGGATCTCGCGGCGCGCATCGCCAATTCGATCGCCGAGGCCTACCTTGAGTTGCCGCAGAAAGGCGCAGCCGCAGCAAACCAAATCCGCCAGCCAATAGCTGTCCGGCGAAATCGAAAATCTGCACAACAAGGTTGCGGCGGAATCCCGGGTCGAGGATTTTCGCTCGAAATCGAGCCCGTTTGCCGGCACCCACAACACCTCATGTCGTTCGGCCTTCGATCGCGGCCGTGGTCATTGTAAAACCATCTGGAGTAATGACAATGCGGCCGCGGTGGGGGGAACCAGCCGCATCCAGGGGCGAGACGTTGCCAACCGATGTCAGTTTCTTGACAAGCCTGAGACTGGAGCTCGCCTATTTCAGCGGCGTGCCATGGTTGCGGGGACGCCGAGCCGGCGGCGCCGGCGTCCTTTTGCGGTTTGAACGCGTGCGCCCGCGGCGCGCGGCGCGTTTTCAGCCGCTCAAATCGCAGGAAATCGCGCCCAAATTTCTCGATCGAACGATCCGGGCGTTGAAGCGCTGGAAATTCGATATCGTCTCAATGGACGAGGTTTGCCGGCGGGCGGTTACGTTGGCCTCGCCACGGCGGTTTGTGTGCCTGACATTCGACGGCGGCTACAAGGATTTGATGACATCAGCCTATCCGGTATTGTCGCGACATGGTGTGCCGTTCACCGTTTACGTGCCGACGGCATTCCCGGACGGCCTTGGCGAGGCATGGTGGCTCGCGCTTGAAGCGGTAATCGCGCGCGAGAATCGCCTCAGCCTTGTGATGGATCGCACCGAGCAGCATTTCAAAATCGGAAACACCTCCGAGAAATACCAGCTTTACGGCTTTCTCGAGAGCTGGATGCGCTCGCTCGCGCCTCCCGATCTTTCATCCGCGATCAAGGATCTTTGCAGGCGGTACTCGGTCGATCTTGCGGCGCTGTCGCGCGAAGCTTCGATGGACTGGGATGACCTTACGAAGCTCGCGGCCGATCCGCTCGTCACGATTGGAAGCGCGACGGTGAACTATCCTGTTCTCTCGAGCCTGAAAGACGCGGCTGCGTTGCGCGAGATGACGATGGGGAAGGCGGTCGCGCAAGCCGCGTTCCAGCGCGATGTCAGGCATTTCGCCTATCCGTTCGGCGGTCGCGCCGCCTTTCGCCGGCAACATGTCACGATGGCCGCGGAGGCCGGCTTCGTCAGTGCGGCATCGGCGATATCGGGCGTTATCCAAGCTGAAGGCCGAACCAACCTGTATGCGCTTCCGCGTATCGCCTGGGACGGGCGGCAGCGTTCGCTGCGCGCCATGCGGGTGATTCTCTCCGGCGTCACGTTCCCGCCGGTGCAGAGTACTCGCGGCGCGTCATTTAAGCATCCGGTCGCGCCATCCAGCTGATGATCGGCATCGCCGGCAGCACCCATCCAATGCCGGCCACGATATAGAAGATCGCCTGCAACAGCCCGGAACTCGCAAGCCATGGCGTCTGCGCCACCGTCATTCCCATCAACGACCACACCACCACCAGCACGAGCAAGGCGATGGTTCCAAGGAATTTGCGGGTGCGTATCGTCATGCCGGAAATGTGCAGCTCGTTTCAGTTACGCGCCTTGCGCGCGGGAAGGGGCGGACTATAAGGTGCGCGCAAATTCATTCAAGCGCAGCTTCGATGACCGAGATTTCCGCGCACCAGACATCGCACTACCGCGCCATCCATTGGTGGCTGCTTTCGATCGCCGTCCTGGTCGCGCTGATGGTGCTGGTCGGTGGCGCCACGCGGCTCACCGAATCCGGGCTTTCAATTGTCGAGTGGAAGCCGCTCACCGGCACGCTGCCGCCGCTCAATCAGGAGCAATGGAAGGAGGCGTTCGAAGCCTACAAGACCATCCCGCAATATCGCGAACTCAACGCGGGCATGGATCTTGCCGAGTTCAAGACCATCTTCTGGTGGGAATGGAGCCACCGGCTACTCGGGCGCATGATCGGGGTCGCCTATCTGCTGCCGTTTGTCTGGTTCCTGTGGCGCGGCGTTTTAAGCGCGGATCTGAGGCGACGCTTGTGGCTGATCTTCGGGCTCGGTGCGCTGCAGGGCGCGGTCGGCTGGTGGATGGTGGCGTCAGGACTCTCGCAGCGGGTGGAAGTTTCGCAATACCGGCTCGCCACCCAGCTGATGCTGGCGCTTCTCATTTTCTCTGCCCTGGACGCTGCGGCGACTGGCAAACCGGCCTTCATCGGGTGCATCCTCGCGGCTCAAGATCACCAGTGTGGCGTTGCTGGTGCTGACATTCGTGCAGCTTTACCTGGGCGCGCTGGTGGCGGGTTTGCGCGCCGGCCGCGTCTACAACACCTGGCCCGATATCGACGGCGCGTTGATTCCATCCCCAGCGCGGCTGTTCTTCGAGGCGCCGTGGTGGCGCAACCTGTTCGACAACACGCTGACCGTGCAGTTCGAGCATCGCATCATGGCCTACGTGCTGTTTGCGCTGGCCATCCTGCACGTACTCGACACCGTTCGGTCGCGCGCCGGCACAGCCTCGGTCAATGGCGCGTTGTGGCTGGCGGCTGTCATCACATTGCAGGCGACGCTTGGCATTCTCACGCTGCTGAACCAGGTTCCGACCTCACTTGCGTTGGCTCACCAGGCCGTTGCAATTGCGGTTTTGACATTTGCGATTTTTCAGGCCGAGCGATTGGCCGCGCGGCCATCGGAACAGGCGCAGCAAAAGCTGGTCCTGCCGGTCAGCCAAATCAGCTGAATCGAACGATTCTAATTTTCTTTACCCCCGCAGAAACGCCCTGTTTGCACCGCTTTTGCGCATCTGAGCGCCAATTAACAAAGTTGTGTGGGGCGGCACCGCTTTACTTAAGACGCTTGGACGATAAAACGAGCCAAACACCGGATTTGCTTATGTCGTCTGCATTCATTCAAGCCGCTATCATCCTGCTCCGTGAGGGACTGGAGGCCATACTGGTGATTGCCGCACTGGCCGGCTATCTCACCAAGGCCGGCGCCGGTCATCGCATCCAGGCGCTTTACGGCGGATCGCTGGCCGCGGTGGGCGCGAGCATCATCGCCGCCTGGCTGTTTGCGGTCTTGAATTCAGGCCAGCACAGCGACGTGCTCGAAGGCATCATCATTCTCGTTGCCGCCAGCCTGATGCTCTACGTCAGCGGCTGGCTGATGGTGAAGCAGGATCCGCGCGGCTGGCAGGATTATCTCGCGCAC
>WNFJ01037362.1_pt1 | contig 13745 bp, 8 predicted proteins | sample 5400461 | NCBI WGS metagenome assembly WNFJ01 (sample SAMN13153349, study PRJNA577476) | soil metagenome | isolation source: 115 cm saprolite on Douglas fir-dominated hillslope | place: USA:California | collected 2013-09-17 | reverse complement strand
CTCCACCTCCAGGAGCTCCGCGGCGTCGATCTTCCCCGCCGCGTGCTCCCCCACCGCCTCGAAGACGCTCACGATGGTGAGGTCGCGGCCGGCGTGATGCCCCGGCTTGATGGTGCCTCCATAGACGAAGAGGGAGGGGATGTCGAGCCGGGCCATGGCGATCATCGCCCCTGGCATGTTCTTGTCGCAGCCTCCCACCGCGAGCACCCCGTCCATGGCCTGGGCGTTGCACACGGTCTCGATGGAGTCGGCGATGACCTCGCGGGAGACCAGCGAGTACTTCATCCCCTCGGTCCCCATCGAGATGGCATCGCTGACCGTGATGGTGCCGAATACCTGGGGCATGGCGCCCGCGGCGCGGAGCGCGGCCTGGCCTCGGTGGGCCAGGGTGTCGAGGCCGAGGTTGCAGGGGGTGAGGTCGCTGTAGGCGTTGGCCACGCCCACGATGGGCTTGGCGAAGTCGGCGTCACCGAAGCCGACCGCGCGCAGCATGGCGCGGTTGGGGGCGCGCTCCACCCCTTCGGTGATGATCTGGCTCCGGCGCGGCTCGGTCATGGGCCCTCCCGGGTGGAAGACCATGATACCGCGCCGCGTCACCTCATTGGACTTGAACCGTCACCTGGTTGGTGAACGAGACGTCGTCGGTCAGGTTGCTCACGTCCTTCTTGTCCAGGAAGGTGACGATCACGGTGATCACCGCCTCCCGCCCCTGGTTCGGGAGGGCGTACCAGACGTCGAAGCCCACCACCGCCATCCCGTGCCCCTCCAGCCGGTTCCCCGAGGACCGCGAGGTGAACTGGTAGTGCTCCACTTGCCCGTTCGTGGGGGGGGTGATGATCCCCCCCGCGGCCTGCTGCACCTTCACGCTGATGGAGGTGATGTCGAGCCCCACCCCCGCGGTTTCCGCCATGGTCAGGCTGAAATGGGTCTGCCAGGGGTACTCCTTGATCTGGTCGGGATGGGTGGCGTCGCCCACGATCGTGTAGGTCACCCCATTGCTGGGCAGGGCGCTCGTGGGACTGGGATTGGCGGTCAGGTCCACCTTCGCGGTGGTCGCGTTGGGATCGGTGGGCGACGAACACGCCACCAGCCAGACCGCGGTCGACGCCAGCACGGCAACCCTCATGCTTCTCGGCATCACACTCTCCTTCATCCAGCCCCCTCCCTAGAACGTGGTCCCCACCGCGAACTTGAAGGCGGTCCTCGGCTGGAAGGAGTCACGATTGACGTTCCAGGCATAGATGAGGCGGAAGGGCACGTTCAGCACCGGCATGAGGAACCGGACCTCGGCCCCCGTCGATGTCCGGAGCGTCCGCAGGTTGAAGGGCTCGTTCTCGCGGTAGGCCTCGCCCGCGTCGTAGAAGAGCAGGAAGCGCAGCGGGCCGAAGACGTCAAGGTAGTACTCGGCGTTGAACAACAGATACTTGTTCCCCCCCAAGGCGGTTTTGGTCGCGGGATCGACGGGAGAAACGGTGCGCACGTCCACCCCGCGGATCTGGTTCTCCCCGCCGAGGAAATAGCGCTGGTAATAGGGGATGGCGGGGGTGACCCCGAAGGGCCGGATGTAGCCGATGTCGCCGCGCAGCCCGAGCGCGGTCCGCCGCCCCACGGGCACATAGAGAATGCTCTCTAGGCTGGGACGGTAGTAGTTCACCGTCCCTCCCAGGGGCCCACCCACGTACTGGAAGGTCGCGGTGTTCTTGGTCCCCCGGCGGGGGGCGAACGGGTTGTCGGTGGTGTCGCGGACCCAGGAAGGGCTGATCCGGCTCTCGTATCGCCTTCCCACTTCCGCGAGGAAGCCCGGGGGCACGGTCTGGCCGGTGGCGTGGGTCACGCCATAGATGTCGATGATCTCGTAGGAGTAGCTCGCGAACAGGCGCGAGAACCGTCCCACGGGAAGCCCGGAGGTGACGGCGACTCCCTGGGCCTGCTGGGAGTAGCCCACGAAGTTGACCAGGCTCAGGTAGGTGAGCCTCCGCATGAAGATGTCCAACCCGGCGGTGATCGGCCGATCGAGGAAATAGGGCTTGGTGACGGCGAGCTGGTAGTTCCGGGTCCGACTGCCCGTCTGGGCGGTGACGGTGACGGTGTCACCGCCGCCCAGGAAGTTCGAGGTCTGGAAGCTGGCGTTGAGGAACGTCCCTTCAAGCCCGGATACCCCGCCGCCGAAGGTGAACTGGTTGCGGTTCTGCTCCTGCACCTTGAAGGTGACGTCGATAGCGTCGTCCCGCCTGGGGTCGGGCTGGAGGTCGGGGGCGCCCTCCATGGGCTTGAAGTAGCCGAGCTGGTTGACCCTCTTGATCGAGAGCTTCAGGGCATCGGTGTTCAGGACATCGCCCTCGTTCAGGAACACCTCGCGCCTTATGACCCTGTCCCGGGTACTGTCGTTGCCCGCGAACCGGATGTGTCCCACGTAGTACCGCTTGTCCTCGTCCATGGTCAGGGTGACGTCCACCACGCTCCGCTCGGGATCGGGCTTGCGGCGGGTGCCCCCCGGAGCCGTAGAAGTCCCTCAGCTTGTCCAGGCCCTTCTTGAAGCGGGCGTCGTCGTAGACGTCGCCCGTCTTCAGCTTGAAGAGCGGCCGCACGAAGTCCTCCTTGAAGACGGTGAGCCCCTCGAAGCGGACCTCGCCCACGCGGTACTGGTCGCCCTCGGTCACCGGGATCTCCAGGCGGATCCACTTCACCGGCTTCTTGCGGAACCGGCCCGACCGGCCGTCGCTGTAGGTCAGGCGAGGCTGGCCCACGCGGATCTGGACGTAACCGTGGTTGAGGTAGAAGTCCTCCAGCCGGCCCTGGTCACCGCGCGGGTCGTCCGCGGTCCCCGACCATTTGTCGTCGGTGTAGGTCGTCTTCCCCCCCAGCCAGGAAAGGTTCCAGAAGCCGGCGGGCTTGAGCCTCAGGTGGCGCCGCAGCTGGGAATCGGAGAAAACGGCGCTCCCGTCGAACACGATCTCCCCGATCCGGGCCTTGGGACCGTCGTCGATGACGAAGGAGAGCTGGAGCCCGGCGCCTCCCACCGCCTTCGCGTCGTGGCGGGCCTTGCCGAACGGGCGGCCCCGCGCGGCCAGCATCTCCTCGATCACCTTCTCCACCCGGCGTGCCTTGGCGAGGTCGTAGAAGCTGTCGAGGGCGATGGCCGCGTTCCGCTTCTTGAGCTCGTCCGCGACGGTGCTGGCGGTGAGCTCCGTGCTGCCGCGGTAGTCCACGATCTGGACCCGCTTGCGCTCGGAGACCCTGAAGATCACCACTTTCCCGCGAGCCCCGTCCTTGGTCTCGAGTTGAAGGTCGTCGAGGAAGCCCGTCCCCCAGAGCCGACGAAAGTCGCCGCGCAGCCGCGCCTCGTCGTAGCGGTCGCCGGTCTTGGTGGTGACGTAGAAGAGGAGGGTGGCGCGCGGGAGGAGCTGGTTGTTGAGCACGTCGACGCTCTCGACCAGGGCCTCCTCCGCGTCCTCGGAGGCGCCCGCCGCGGCCACGGGGAGCATCCCGAGGAGGACCAGGACGAGTGCTGCGTTCGTCAGGTTGCGCTCCTAGGTCGGGGGGGGTCGTGGGCCTCGCGGCGGCGGGTCAGGGCGCGGTCACGGCCTCCGCGGGGTCGTAGACGCGCTTCACGGTCACGCTCGGCCTGCGGGAGCCATCGACCTTGAGGGTGACCGTGAGGCGGCTCCCGTCCGGCGCGGCGTCGAAGGTCTCGGTGACGTGGGCCCCTCGCTCGCTCTTCGTGTCGACCACCAGCTGGCGGCCGTCCCACCGGGTCTCCACCTCGCCGGTGCCCCCTTCGGCCTTGTACTTCTTCCCATCTGCGTGCAACGCGCGCAGGCGGCCATCTTTCTCGAGGATCACCACCTCAGACGCGGTGGGCGTGATGGTGAACTCGGCGGGCGCCTCGAAGACCTCGCGCATAGCGACCTGCGGGTCGCCCCCGTTCGCGCCCGAGCGGCCGGCCCCGCGACCGCGGCCCATGCCGCCCCCTCCGTGTCCACCGCGGCCCCAACCCCGCTCGCCGCCACCGGCGCCGCTTGCGCCGCCCCTGCCGCCTCCCGAGCCGTCGCCAGGCCAGGCCTCCCTGGCCTCGCGCATCTTGGCCCGCGCGTCCTCGCTCAGCTCGGGGTTCAGCTTCCAGCGGCCGGCCAGGCGGGGGGTGGGCGCTTCGAGCGCGGGATTCTCATCCCCCCAAGCGGACGGCAAACCGAAGACGACGCCGGCCGTGAGCACGGCAACGCCCAGAGCTCTCACGGAATGTGGTTCCAAGCTGTCCTCCTGTGCCATGCCCCTGGGGGGCCCCGGCGTCGTTTCGGTCAACTACATTGGACCGGCCGGCCGCTCCCAGAGTTGTTAAGGCCGTGCAAAACCTGCATGAGGGAACGTGAACTGGACCGGGGACGGCGCCGGTTCGGGTTCGTCACCGTCGCGAACGGGATGATCAGGGTATGAATCCCAGGTGTTCCGTTCGGGCCGCCGGAGGTTGGGCCGGCGCCGTCCCCGGTACTTCTTGAGACGAAGGCATGCTCCCCTCGTCGTTAAGGGGAGGCAAAACCTGGTGGCCCGACGTGAAATCGCGAGCGCGGCCGGCCCCCGGGGCGATCACGGCTCCGAGCTCCGCGGGAAGGACGTGGCCTCGAGGGGCGGATTCACGCGCCAGCGGTCGATCCTCCATTCCTCCACCAACGCGCCGTTGACCGCCCGGGAGAGCGCGTGGGGCAGCCGGATCCCGTCGACCTCCCGGTAATCGGAGAGGAACAGGGTGAGCGTCTGCGCCGGCTCCCCCGAGAGGACGGGGGGCCGCAGACCGGCGTCGGTGAGCATGAGGGGCAGGTGCGATGCCTGATCGACGAAGAGGCGGCAGGCCAAGCCATGGGGAGCCGTGAGGTCGACCACATCCGAGCGCCCCCGGGGAGCCTCAACCTCGCCAACGTACGAGAAGCGGACTTCGCTCGCCCGGCCGGGGAGCAGCACGGCCGCCAGGCATCTCGTTTCCGTTCCCGTCCCCGCCCGTTCCCCATCGTGGGCGTCCACGCGGAGAAGCCCGGATCGGCGCGGACGCTCGAGATCGAGGCCGCCGCTCTTGCGGGGCCGAGCCGTGCCGGAGGCGGACAGGCTCCGGACCGCGTCCAGGGCGGCCTCTCCCCCGAGGGCCGCGCGCGCGAGGGCGATCACCTCGTCGGCGCTTGGCCGGCTGCGGTTCCCGCCCGGGACGGCCAGGGCAATGCTCAAGAGCGCGGCGAAGAAGCCGGGAAGGGCACGCATGGGAACGTTGACCTCCTGCCCCCAACCTGCCCCTCGCCATCCTCGCCGCGCGCGGGGCCCTCACGGGTTAAGCCACGGAAAAGAGATTGTTAAGCAGGTGTAAAACCCGGGCGGCCCCCGGAGAGCCCGTGGACCGGGTGCTAAACTCCGGAGGATGCCGTCGCTGACGCGCTCCCGGGTCCCTCGCTCACTCCTCTTCGGCACCATCGCCCTCGCTGTCCTGCTGGGCGTGCTCGCCACCCTGCAATACCAGTGGCTCGGTCAGATCAGCGAGGCCGATGAGGCGCGGCTGCGCGCGGGGGCCCGCGCGCGGGCGGAGCAGCTCGCGCGGGATTTCGACCGGGAAGTTACGCGCGCATTCCTGTGGCTGCACGTCGACGCCGCCTCGGCTAGCTCGCGCGATTGGGCCGCGTACGCCGGGCGGCGCGCCCGGTGGGCTCGCCTCACCTCCTACCCCGGGTTCGTGAAGGATGTCTGGCTGGTCAGCGCCACGGGTGAAGACCTGCAACGGTTCGACCCCTCCTCTTCCGGCTTCCAGGCGGCTCCGTGGCCCGATTCGCTCTCCCCCCTACGCGAGCGGGTACGCGAGATCGCGCTCGCCTTCTCATCGACCAGCCACTCGGGCCCTCCCCACGCGTCTTCCCACCCCGGCTCCTCGGGCGCCTCCCGGGTCCCGAGATCGTTCCGACACCCGTCGGACCTCTTCGACGACCAGATACCCGCCTTCGTCGCCCCCATCCCCTCCTTCGAGTCCGCCGGTCCGGGACGGCCCGGCCCTTCTTTTTCGGGCCTGGTCGGGTTCACGATCGTCAGCTTTGACCTCGACTACGTGCAGCAGCGGCTTCTCCCCGCCCTCGTCGAGCGGCACTTCGGAAAGGGCGAGGATTCGGACTACGCGGTGGTGGTATCGCGACGTTCCGACCCGCGAGCCGTGCTCTTCCGCTCCCCCCCGCCCGTGCCCGGTGGGGCGCCTGAGGGAGACGCCACGGCCACCCTCCTGGCCGTCCGGCTCGACGAGGCGACGGAGGAGGACCTGGCGGCCCTTCCCCAGCCGAGCCCGGCTCCCTCCCCGGGGGCCTCGGGGCGCCGTTTCGAGCTGCATCGTCTCGGCTGGCCGCGCCACGCCGGTTTCGGGCCGGGAGAGCCCGACCCGGGACACTGGCGGGTCGTGGTCACCCACCGCGCCGGCTCGGTGGACCAGGTGGTGGCGGCGGCCCGTCGGCGCAACCTGGGGATCGGGGCCAGCATCCTGGCCCTCCTCACCGTGAGCGTGGTCCTGATCGTGGTCTCGAGCCAACGCGCACAGCGCCTGGCGGACCGCCAGCTCGAGTTCGTGGTGGCGGTGATCTGCTCCGCGGGGGAGAACCTCGCCGACGGCCTGGTCAAGGAGCCGGCCCTGGTGCAGCAGTACGGCCAGGTGGTTCGCGACGAGGGCCGCCGCCTGGTGGAGATGGTCGAGCAGGTCCTCGACTTCGCGGGGAGCTACTCGGGACGGCGCGCGTACCGCTTCGAGGAGCTGCCCCCCTCCGAACTCGTGAGCGAGTGCGTGGACGCGGTATCGCGCGGGGAAACGGGCTTGCAGGTGGAGACCGCCGTGGAGCACGGGGTTCCCTCCGTGAGGGCGGACCGGGGCGCGCTGGGGCGCGCCCTGCAGAACCTCCTGCAGAACGCGGTCAAGTACGGGGGCGAGAAACGGTGGATCGGAGTCCGCGTGGCCAAGGTCGCTGCCGGCGAGCGGACCGAAGTCTGGATCACCGTGCAGGACCACGGCCTCGGGATCCCGCCCTCGGAGGTGCCACGCCTCTTCGAGCCGTTCTTCCGCGGCGAGGAGGCGCAGAATCGCCAGATTCGGGGCAGCGGCCTCGGCCTGAGTCTGGTCAAGCGCATCGTGGAGGCCCACGGGGGGCGGGTCTCCGTGGAAAGCGCTCCCGGTCGCGGCAGCGCGTTCACGATCGCGCTGCCGGCTTCCTCGCCGCTCCGTCCCGCGACGGCTCCCGCCGACGCGGAAATCGCCACCCCGCGCGCGGGGTCCCTCCCGGAGCCCACCGACGGCGCCCCGCATACTGCTCGTTGAAGACGACCCGGGCCTCCGGCTCACCCTGACCCATCGCCTGGACAGCGAGGGGTACCGGGTGGAGACCGCGGCGGACGGGCGACGTGTTCGACCTGGTGATCCTGGACGTAATGCTGCCCCGCCTGAACGGCTTCGACGTCTGCCGAGACCTGCGCCGGCGAGGGGTGGCCACGCCGGTGCTGATGTTGACGGCGCGCGGTCAGGTTGCCGATCGGGTGGTGGGCCTGAAGCTCGGCGCCGACGACTACCTCACCAAGCCCTTCGAGATGGCGGAGCTGCTGGCGCGCGTGGAGGCCCGCCTGCGTGCGCACCCCGCGAGCGAGCCCAACCACCCGATCTACCGCTTCGCAACCGTCGAAGTCGATCTCCGGCGCGCCGAGGTCAGTCGCGAGGGGAGGTCGGTCGCGCTCTCCGCCAAGGAGTTCCAGCTCCTCAAGTATTTCATCGCTCACCGGGGAGCGACCCTCGGCCGCAACGAGCTCCTCGGCGAGGTGTGGGGTTACGACTCGATGCCCAGCACGCGCACGGTGGACGTGCACGTGGCCTGGCTCCGCCGCAAGCTGGAGCCGAACCCGCGCCACCCGCAGTTCATCCTCACCGTGCACGGGCTGGGTTACAAGTTCGTGGCTTAGGGGCCGGTCGCGCTCCTAGGCCCCCGCCGCGGGACGGGCCAGCGTGTCCTCGTCCTCCCGCCCGAGAACCTCGAGCGCGGGCCAGGCGGCCGGGCGCGCCTCGGTCGCCCCCCGCGGCGCCACGCGCCTGAACAAGGAGCAGCTGTCGGACCAGTCGGCGAGAAGCCGCCCGGCCAGGGGGCTGCCTGTGGCCCGGAGGTGCCGCTCGAGGGCCTCCCCGAGCCAGGCTTGGTCCTCAGCCGGGACCTCCGCGGACACGGAGACCATCTCGGGATTCGCGTGGCGGGCCAGAAGTACCTCAGGGTCGAAGACGTAGGCGAGGCCCCCCGACATCCCCGCTCCGAAGTTCCGGCCGAAGGGGCCCAGCACCACCACCGCTCCCCCGGTCATGTACTCGCAGGCGTGGTCACCCACTCCTTCGACCACCGCGAGGGCGCCGCTGTTCCGCACCGCGAAGCGCTCCCCGACCCTCCCCGCGATGAACACCCGTCCCCCGGTGGCGCCGTAGAGGATCGTGTTCCCCGCGATGACCTGGCCCTCGGCCCGGGAGGCGAAGGCCTGGCTCGGGAAGAGCGCGATCTCGCCTCCCGACATCCCCTTGGCGACGTAGTCGTTGGCCTCGCCTTCGAGGCGCAGGGAGAGGCCCTCCACGCAGAACGCCCCGAAGCTCTGGCCCGCGGCCCCCCGGTACCGAAGGCGGATCACTCCCGGCTCCACCGGCCGGCCCCGGAAGCGCCGGGCCAGCTCGCCGGCGATCCGCGTCCCCACCGCGCGGTCCGCGTTGCTGACGGGGAACGCGACCTCCAGCGGCCGCACCCCGTCGGCCCCGAAGCGCAGCCGGCCCAGCACCACCTCGTCCAGGTGCTGCCCGGTCAGGGGAGGCTCGTTCCGTGCCGTTCCCTCGTAACGCACCGCCCCCGTCTCGGGACCCGGGCCGCTCAGCACCCGGGAGAGGGAGACGGTCTTGGCCTTGCCGGTGCGGGCAGGACGGGCCTCGACGAGGTCGGTCCGTCCGATCACGTCCTGCAGCCGCCGGAAGCCGAGCAGGGCCAGCACCTCGCGCACCTCTTCCGCCACCGCGGTGAAGAAGCGCACCACCTGCTCGGGGGTCCCCGTGAACCTTCGTCGCAGGTCCTCGCGCTGGGTGGCGATGCCGGACGGGCAGGTGTTCAGGTGGCACTGCCGCGCCATCAGGCAGCCCGCGGCCACGAGGGCGGTGGAGCCGAAGCCGAACTCGTCGGCCCCCAGCAGGGCGGCGAGCACCACGTCGCGGCCGGTCTTCAGCCCGCCTTCGACCTGCAGGCGCACCCGCCCGCGCAGTCCGCCGCGCACGAGCACCTGCTGGGCCTCCGCCAGGCCCAGCTCCCACGGCGTGCCCGTGTTCTTGATCGAGCCCAGGGGCGAGGCGCCCGTCCCGCCGTCGTAGCCTCCGATCACGATCGCATCGGCGTGGGCCTTGGCCACCCCCGCGGCGACGGTGCCGATCCCGGCCTCGGAGACGAGCTTCACGCTCACCGTGGCCGCGGGGTTCACCCGCTTCAGATCGTAGATCAGCTGAGCCAGGTCCTCGATGCTGTAGATGTCGTGGTGGGGAGGGGGCGAGATCAGGGTGGCCCCGGCCGGCGAGTGACGGATCCGCGCGATGTGCGGGGCGACCTTCTGGCCGGGGAGCTGGCCGCCCTCGCCTGGCTTGCTGCCCTGCGCCATCTTGATCTGAATCTCCTCGGCCGCGGCCAGGTACTGCGCGGTGACTCCGAAACGGGCGGAGGCCACCTGTTTGATACGGTTGTTCGGGCGGTCGCCCCCGGGGAGCGCGCGCCAGAAGTTCTCGGCCGGCTCGCCTCCTTCCCCGCTGTTGCTCCGGCCACCCATCCGGTTCATGGCTATGGCCAGCGCTTCGTGGGCCTCGGGTGAGAGGGCCCCGAGCGACATGGCCGCGGTCATGAACCGCGGGAGGATGGCCTCTACCGGCTCCACATCGTCGCCGGGGATGGGCTCCCCGAGGCGAAACTCCAGGAGGTCCCGGAGGACGATCGGGTCGCGGTGGTGCACGAGGTGGGCGTAATCGCGGTAGGCCAGCCCGCCGCCCGCCCGGATGGCCGCGTGCAAGGCCTTGACCACCGGCGGCTCGAAAGCATGGGCCTCGCCGCTCTGCCGGTAACGATGGAGGCTCCCCTCCTCGAGGCCCGCCGCCCCCTCCGCGAAGGCGGTGCCGTGGCGGGCCATGGTCTCCGCGGCGATCTGGGAGAAGCCCACCCCTCCGATCGAGGAGGGGGTTCCCGTGAAGCAGCGCCGCACGACCTCGGGAGCAATGCCGATGGCCTCGAAGAGCCCTGCGCCGTGGTAGGAGCGCAGGGTCGAGATGCCCATCTTGGAGAGGATCTTGAGCAGGCCCTTCTCGAGGGCCTGCAGGTAGCGCTGCTCGGCGGCGGCAGGTAGAGAGGACTCCCCACGAACCACGGCCAGGGCGAGGTACGGGTTGACCGCGCTCGCACCGTACCCGAGCAGGCAGGCCATATGGTGGTCGTCGCGGGCCTCCCCCGCCTCCGCGATCAGGCTCGTGCGCAGCCTGAGGCCGGCGCCCACCAGGTGCAGGTGGACGGTCGCTACCGCGAGGAGCATGGGCAGGGCGGAGCGGGCGGCGTCCACCCCGCGGTCGCTCAGGACGAGCAGGGTCGCCCCGGCCTCCGAGGCCCGCACGGCCTCCCGCAGTAGCTCGTCGAGGGCGCGGCGGAAGGCCAGCTCGCCGCCTCCGGCAGGGAAGAGCAGGCTCAGGGTCCGGGCCTGCCCGGTCTTCTCCGCCCAGGCCCGGAGGGCGATGAGGTCCCGGTCGCGCAGGAACGGCCCCGGCAGGCGGACCCGCGCCGCCGCCTCCGGCGCATCGGCCAGGAGGTTCCCGTGCGGCCCCAGATCAACCGCGAGCGACATGACCATCGACTCGCGCAGCGGGTCGATGGGCGGGTTCGTGACCTGGGCGAAGCGCTGCTTGAAGTACGAATAGAGGAGGCGCGGCCGCTTGGAGAGCACGGCCAGCGGCGTGTCGTCGCCCATCGATCCCAGGGGCTCGAGCCCCTGGCGATGCATGGGCCCGAGCACGAGCTGCAGCTCCTCGCGGGTGTAGCCGAAGGCGCGGAGGGCCCCGGGATCGGGAGCCTCGGAGGCTTCGTCCTCGCCGGGCGGCGCCGCTTCCCGCACCCGATCGAGCTCCACACGGTGCGCGCGCAGCCAGCGTCCGTACGGACGCCGGGCGGCCAGGCTCTCGTGGATGGTGGCGCGGTCCAGCAGGCGGCCGGCCCGCAGGTCCACCGCCATCACATCGCCCGGCCCCAGACGCCCCCGGCGGAGCACGCGCTCCTCCTCGACCGCCAGCACGCCCACCTCCGAGGCCAGCAGCACGAGCCCGTCCACCGTCACCAGGTAGCGGGCCGGCCGGAGGCCGTTGCGGTCGAGGGCGGCCCCCACCGTCTTGCCGTCCGTGAAGACGGCCAGGGCGGGGCCGTCCCAGGGCTCCATCAGGCACGACTGGTAGTCGAAGAAGTCGCGGACCTCCGGCGCCATCTCCCGGTCGCCCTCCCAGGCGGGGGGGATGAGCAGGCTCATCCCCTGCAGCACGTCCCGCCCCGCCGCGGTGAGGAGCCCCAGAGCCTCGTCGAGGTTCGCAGAATCGCTCGCCACCTCGGAGAGGACCGGACCCGAGGCGCCCGGGAGGAAGCCCAGGCGGGGCGCGAAGAGGGTCGCCTCCCGTGCCCGCATCCAGCTCCTATTCCCCTCGATGGTGTTGATCTCGCCGTTGTGGGCGAGCAGCCGGAACGGCTGGGTCATGGCCCACGAAGGAAGGGTGTTGGTGCTGAAGCGCTGGTGGAAGACCGCGAAGGCGGTCGCGAAATCCGGGTGGCGCAGGTCGAGGTAGAACTCGGGGAGATCCACCGCCTGGACCATGGCCTTGTAGACGATGGTCCGATGGCTGAGGGAGGCGACGTAGAAGCCGTCGAGACGGCCGTCCCTCGCCCGCGCCTCCATCCCGCGGCGAGCGCGGTAGAGGCGCCGCTCGAACTCGTCCGCGCTATCACCCGCGGGTCGCTCGACCAGGACCTGCTCGATGGCTGGGCGCCACCGCCAGGCCTTGGCCCCGAGCACCTCCTCCTGGACGGGCACCTCGCGCCAGCCGCGAAGGGCGAGGCCATCCGCCGCGAGGGCTTCCCTCACCACCCCCCGCGCCCGCGCAGCCCCGGCCCGTTCGAGGGGAAGGAACAGCATCCCCACCCCGAGGCGTCCCTTGGGCAACTCGGCCCGAAGCACCGCGCGGGGGATCTCGGTGATGACTCCCGCTCCATCGCCGGTGCGGCCGTCGGCGTCCACCGCTCCCCGGTGGTTCATCCGGGAGAGGGCCAGGAGGGCCAGGGGCAGCACGCTCGTCTCCTGGCCGCCCACGAGGTCAGCCAGGAAGCCGACCCCGCAGGCGTCGTGCTCGAAACGCGGGTCGTAGAGGCCCAGGGGCACGTCCCTGAGTACCGCGCGGGCAACCTATGTGTAAAATACAAAATGCGGAATGGAGCCATGCCGCTAGGAGATAGCTCGGGATTGCTTGCGGCGCATGGCTGGCATCGAAAAGAGGCATAGGTGGACGTTCGCCAGCTCGAGATGTTCCGGACGGTGGCGGAGGACGGAACCTTCACCCGGGCCGCGGAGCGCCTCCGGGTCTCCCAGTCCGCGATCAGCCGGCAGGTGAAGCTCCTGGAGGAGGAGCTGGGAGGAGTGCTCCTATATCGCGGGCCGCGCCGGGTCTCCCTCACCCCGGCCGGCGAGCTCCTCATCAAGATGGCGAACCGGGTCCACCGCGACATGCAGGACGTGGTCTCGCAGATCTCCGACACCCACGCACTGCGGCGCGGCTCCCTCACCCTGGCGGGAGGGATGACGGTCTGCATGTACATCCTCCCCGGGGTCCTCAAGAAGTACCGGAAGCTGTACCCCCGGGTCGACCTCCGGGTGATCTCGGAGGCCTCCGAGTTCATCCTGCGCAAGATCCGCACCCACGAGGTCGACCTGGCGCTCCTGACCCTCCCCATCGTGGCCCCGGACCTGGAGGTGCGGCCGGTCCTGCGCGAGGAGATGGTGGTGGCCACCGCCCCCGGCCATCCCCTCGCGCGCGAGCGGACGGTCGTGCCCTCGAGCCTGGGGAAGTTCCCCCTCATCCTCTACGAGTCCGGCTCCAATACCCGCCGCGTGCTCGACCAGTTCTTCGTCGAGGAGGCGGTGCCCATGAACGTGGCCATGGAGACGGAAAACGTGGAGATCATCAAGGCCATGGTGGCGAGCGGCCTGGGGATCACGATCATCCCCTTCCAGGCCATCGCCCGCGACCTGCGCGCGCACCGGCGGCTGGCCTACCGCCGCGTGCGAGGACGGCGCCTGTTCCGGGAGACCGGCTGGGTCTACCTGAGGACGGAATACCTCCCCCGCACGATCTCGGAGATGCTGCGCGTCTTCGATCAGATGCGCAGCCAGTTCGGCGGGAGGCCCCCGCAGCCCTGAACGCGCGCGCCGCGTTTGACAGGAACGGGGGTGGCCTCTACCATTTAAGACTCGTCCCCACCCCGTGCCGGAGTGGTGGAATTGGCAGACACGCACGTTTGAGGGGCGTGTGGAGAAATCCGTGCGGGTTCGAGTCCCGCCTCCGGCACCAGAACTAAACCTTTAGAATCAGCAGCTTAGTCGAATCGGACCTCCCGCGTGTGTCAGGCGTGCGATACTCTTCGCATGCTGAACCTCTTCCGCCGCCATCTGCGGAA
>WNFJ01513559.1_pt1 | contig 13747 bp, 26 predicted proteins | sample 5400461 | NCBI WGS metagenome assembly WNFJ01 (sample SAMN13153349, study PRJNA577476) | soil metagenome | isolation source: 115 cm saprolite on Douglas fir-dominated hillslope | place: USA:California | collected 2013-09-17 | reverse complement strand
CCAGCTCCAAACGAGCCTCCAGCGCCACCTTGTCCGATCGTGACAGAAACAAGTGATCCAGGCGTAACACTCGCTGTAAGCGTGACCGATTGCGAAGCCCCTCCTCCACATCCACCCTGGCTAGCAAGTCCGGAAGAATTATTCCCAGCTTGGCCACCACCACCACCACCACCACCACCCCAACCGGTGAGAATGACCTGGGTCACACCAGGCGGGACAGTGAAGCTGCCATTCGAGGTAAATATTTGCGTGTTTAGCTTCGCGCCAGTCGTGCCTGTAGAACCGACCTGACCTGTGATTCCGGTTGCCCCTTGCTGACCGGTGACGCCCTGCGATCCAGTGATTCCGGTCGCCCCAAGCTGGCCGGTAGGTCCGGTAGCGCCGAGCTGACCCGTAGGTCCAGCAGGGCCGCCGCCGCCGCCCGTGGGGCCCGTGTTGCCGATTTGGCCGGTAGGACCAAGCTGCCCCGTGGGACCGAGTAATCCCGTAGCTCCGAGCTGACCGGTTACGCCGGTCGCTCCTTGCTGACCCTGTGGTCCCGTAGTGCCTCCAGCGGGGCCTGTCGGACCGATCTGACCAGTGGGCCCGGTCTGTCCTTGAATGCCGGTTGCGCCCGTAGGACCAAGTGGACCGGTTGCTCCGGTTTGACCCTGGATTCCAGTCGGCCCTTGCTGACCTTGAGGTCCAGTGACCCCGGTCGGACCGATGGGACCGGTAGGACCGGTCGAACCTGCGCCGCCCGTAGGGCCAGCGGGGCCGGTGTTGCCGACCCTGGCCCGCATGATGACGTCGCCGATGTCTAAAGCTGGCTCGTGCCGGGCATTCCGGCGATCTTGCATCGGCATCGGTCAGGACCCATCTCGCCCGTGTGAGGTCAGGGTGGGTCAAGACTACCCCATGGTGGGGGTGTGCGGTAGAGGTAAAATGAGAAGTGGTGCCGGAGAGAACTACGTCAGCCCTTCAGCATCAACGCTGTCCGTGTACTTGAGAAGGAAGAGGAGATACTTCCAATCGGCGCGAAAATGCAGGCCGCGTTTCCACCGCGCTCGGATTCGTTTCTGTTCGTCGGTCATGGTTGCCTCTCTCGTTAGAAAATATACCGGTCCACCCGCCCGTCAGCGATCCAACGCCGGAGTGTTCGCAACCCGATGCCAAGAATTTTTGCCGCTTCTGCAACGGAGTGACCATTCATGGCGTTGCGAACGGTGTTCGCGGCCTTGACCGGATCGACGCGCCAGAGAGCGGTTAGGGTGGGGTTTCCGGAGGCGCCGCCGCCGTGGGGTTTGGATACGAAGAACGTTTGAGGACCGCCAGTCGGTTCATAAGAACTAACTGCGCCGGAGCCTGCGTAGATATCGCGTTCAGACTTTCTTCTGCTCATCAATCCTCCTACAAAGTCCGTCAACCGTCAGCCCGAGCCAGATCGCGCACACGCGAAAAAGCTCCGGCTTGGTCGGATCGACTGGATAGTGATGACCCATTGGTGAGATCAAAAAGAAGTGGCCATCGTCTGCCTGGCGCAGTGATGTGCGGTTCGTTTCAAGGATGACTCGATCCATAGTGCCCCCCTAGTTTTTGAAGTCGATCGTTACGCTTATCTCTTGTCCGATAAAAAGTTTCTGAGCGTCGCTCCGGTAGTCCATCTCGATCGCGAGTTCTCCTTTCGCTTTCGTATCGAAACGGACCACGACGAAGTTCCGTGTTTCTTCTAAATGGATTTCTTTGATCTTGCCTCGCACGTACATGGTGTCCCCTAAAGTTGTGATCTTTCGTACGCTGCGTTTACTTCCGCCATTCGCTCCGGATTGCCGCCACGGTCCGGATGGTGAATGAGTGTCAATTCGGCCCTGGCTTTTCGTATCTCTTCCCGGGTCGCGTTCTCATTCACTCCAAGTACCTCCCACCACAGCCTCACGTGTCCCGCAGGAGGCAACGCCGCAAACCCGGTGAATGCTTGCTCGAGCATGCTGGACGCGCCGTGGCGCTGGATGGTGCGCAGAGCCTCGACGGTCATGCCGATGGCGCGGAGATTCCAGACGAGTTTGCGGTAGGTATCGCAGGCTATGACGAAGGGTTTCCAAGTATCGGGATCATGGCTTCGGGTGTTGGTAATGCGCCGATCGAAATAGACCGCCACACCTGGATCGGAAGGTTCTTTGCTGTCGGCGTATGGCAACCCGTTGCGCTTTACTGGAAGGTTCGAAGAGATGACGACGTCTCGCGTTCGTAGTAACTCGAGCTCGCGGAGTAGGTCGTCACGGGCCAGACCGATCGGCGTATTGAATCTCGCGTCGGTTCGGTGGACGGTGCGCGGTTGGCCGGCGGGCCACGCAAGCGGGAAAGATTCCATGCATCTACCCAGTCACCGAGTAGACGTCTTCGATGATTCCACGGTTCTGAATCTCCAAGATTATTGTCATGAGGGCTCTTTCGTGGAGAACGTCCAGGACTCACCGAGTTTCTGCTTATATTCGCTGATCACGAGGTTGGCGCACTCGGCGCACATCCAGCAACCAGGAGCCGGCTTGCCGTCTGGAGCGATCAGTCGGCCCTCGGCGTTATGGTGATCGGTTCGTTTCGTCGTGCCGATGCATCTTGCGTGGATCATGGCGGAGGCACCGGAACGCAATCGGGAACACTACTGCCACGGAAGGCGTAAACCGCCTTGTTAGCGAGCAGGTTTGCATCCTTGTAGATCTGGATCGTCTCGCGGCGTCTCGCTGCTGGCTCAGCGAGCGCAAGTCGATCTTGTTTCTCATACATGATCGATGCGTATGCGGATCCAAACGCGGCGTTCCAGATTGCGCGTTCGTCTTCGTTCGTGAGCGTCATTCTTCCTCCTCCCTCGCGACCTTCGTCGCGGGTGCTCCGATGTAGAGATCTCCGCCGTCGAGAGACGCGATCGCAGTGGCCTTCTTACTCTTGGCCGCTTCTAGGATGTGTCGCGCGTTCGGTTTGGAGACCTCGAGAAAAATTCCTTCTGATATTCCGGAATTCTCGGCGTATCTAACCCACACCCAGATCGTGCGCGCCTTGTTGATTGCGCCGGCTAGTTCGCGTGGTTTCATGAACCGAGGTCCTTTATCTTATTTTTCAGCTCGTCCAACTGTTCGCGCGCTTCGTCGCGTTCATGTTCGAAGGTCCCGGCTTCTTGCTCCGCTTCGTCTTTTGCGTTCTCAGCATCCTCGACGTCGCTTCGAAGACTTTCGATGTAGTCCAGAATCTCCCTCGGTTCGCACTCGAGCGCGTCGGCGATCTCGTGCTCTCGCTCGAGAGCGTTGCGCAAGCGGTTCTGTAGGTTCTCTACATAGTTCCCTGGCTCAGCCGGGATGTCCCTGACAGTCGCCCAAGCGTTTAGATATGCCAACCCCATTGTCTCTCGACCTCCTTACTTGCTGGATACAAAGATACGATCTTGCCCGGCTACCGATCCGGGTGCAGTGATTTCGCGAATCTCGCCAAGTTCAACTAGGCGATCGACGCACGCGAGCATTGTCCAAGAATCACCACAGATGTTGTCGATCGCTCGCGCCATGCTCACCGCACCCGCAATTTTTAGGAGCTCGTGTGTGTGGTCGCGGATGGCCAAAAACATGGATTGACCATTCTCTGTAAAGATTTTTTCTCGCTCGGTCTTGTACTCATACATGCGGACCTCCTTCGGCTCATTCGCCGCGGTACGGGCACAATACCCGTACCGCGAGGAGTGAACCTAGATCGCGTACTCGCGCTGCAATTTGAGGCCAGATCGCTCAATGACGACGCGCACACCGTATCGGTGCACGTCGGGGCAGCAGTCCGTCGATGCGGTGTGCACCATTGGAGTGAGCACCGCTCCGGCGATGCTTGCGTGCGCCGAGCCAATCTGTTTGATCGCCGCCCACTGGCCAGCGGTCCACGGACCGCGGCGTCGCTGAGTGACACGGTGGTCTCACCGTACTGCGCGCGCCCCGCGGCTACCGCAGCCGCGAGCGGAATGTATACCGTGAATTGGATTGTTTTCATGATCGTCTCCTATTTTCCGCGAACACCACGTCCGCGGGTTGCCGGCTTCGATTGCCGCCTCCTGCCCGAAGGCAGGAGGCGATAAGCGAGTTACTACTTGATAAGTCTTTCCTTTATTCCTGCGATCGTGCTCTCGAGTTCAGCAATCCTGCGCAAGTCGTATCTGTTCGCGCTGGTCACCGTCTCTTCTCTCGTCTCGCCGAAGTAAACATAAGCGTAACTGTTTCTTATTTTGAGACGAGCGCACCCGATTGGTGAGTGGATGTAATTGAAGTCAAGGCGAGGATCTTTTCGATCCATTTGCTTGAGTTTGCCGCCTAGGCAGATCCATATAGCGTTCTTCATGACTCAGAACGCCATTTGCATCAGTTTACCCGCCGACCGGTCGATCACTGTCCGATCGTCGGCGTACTCAGTTTTCTGCGACGCTTGCGTCAGGCCGGCGATGTTGGCCCAAAGCGTGCGCGGATTGCCGTACCAGGACTCATGGTCGACGGCGATATCATGAGCGTCGGCAAACCGAGCTCGTGACAGAGGGATCGAGTGTGTCTTGGCGTACTTGACCAGTGCGTCCAAAACTTCCTCTTTCGTGTTGCCGAGGACCAGCTTGCGGGCTGCGACGATCCCCTTCTCCTCTTCGGCTGCAGAGTCGTGGTACTTCCTGAGCTCGGCTTCAAACCCGCGGAACGCTCGAGTAAGCGTCCCTTCGCCGAGGTGCCGCACGCGAATTTCGTGTACGCCGGTCGCGTTCCACACAATGTGATTGCCACACACCGCTTGCATGAGAAAGAACGTCACAGACAGAGACGCGTCACCCACCTCGGAATTGCGCACAAATATTCCGCGCATCAACTGGCCGTCGCCACCATCGGAAATCACTCGGTCCGGGGCCACCAAGAACGCGAACATGTCGTGGTCGCTTGCGTAGAGCCCGGACGGGGCGATTTGGTCTCCTTCGGAGATGTTGATCTGCCCGGGAAGGATGTCCACGGCCAGCGCAGACCGCGACGGAACGCCGGAGATCCGAGGATGCCGGCCCGCTGGCGCCTGCCAGCCCGTGAGCCGCTCCAGCATGCGGCATACATCGTCGTCCCAAACGCGATCGTAACGGGAAGAAAGGCACGCTCTGAGCGTTAACCCCCCGTTCTTGTGAAAAAGTAGATCGCGATCTGTCTTGTCGGTTGATTTGGCGATCCCAACGTTGATGCACTCGGCAACGGTTGTGACTGGGAGCTGGCGCAGGTAGCCAGCGGGTGCGCCGATTGATCCTGCGAATTGACCGAACGCATAGTGCGAAAACTTCGCCGGGGCGCCGGTCTGTCCGGCGATCGCCAGCTGATCATGACCGAGCATCGGATCGTTGACGACGCACGCGCGCATCGAATCGAATGGCACGCGTGCGCCAATTGAGTTCGCCCGGGCGACTTCGCAAGCCATGCGCATGTCGCGCAAGGTCCAGAAACGTTCGTCTGCGGGGCGGCTGGCCCATTGAGAGGATGCTGCGTGGAGATTCGTAGACATGGGATTCGACCTTTCTTGGTCCGGGAGTACCGGATCCTATTTCGCGGCTCATTTACCGCGGTCTAGGGATGGCCTAGACCGCGAGAAGTGAGAGCTACGCTACGCGGCTGCGATGCAGTCGACGACCTTTTGACCATTCGGTGAATTTGCCAAGCAACTCGAAAGAGTGTGCGAGCCCGCGGCTGTCGATCCAGCCGGATGGCAAGTAACAAGAGCATCCCACGTAGCCGTCATTGCGACGCCAGACGAAGTAAGTGGTCATGATTCTGGCTCCTTTGGTCCGGGAATTCCGGATCCTTTGCTTGTGAGAGTAAGACGTAACTGGAGAAAAGTTATTCAGACTTCCGACACGTGCCGGCGAAGATATTTGAGCGCGGCTGGCATAGGTTCAGCATCGCGCCACACGATTCGATCGTCGATACACACGATCTGATTTGAACCCTTGCGGCGCAAACGCGCGTATTCTGCCTTGATGTAGGCGTTCATGGCCGCTCCGTTGCCGCAAGCGCTTTGGCGTATCGCTTCTCAACAAATTCTTTCTGAGCGCGATGCACCTGATTGACGCAATCGCGGAGGTACGGATCGCCCGATGCATGCCATCGCACGCAAACATCAACGGCGTATCCCAGCACACCGCGGTCCCCTACGATGACACCACCCGATGCGCGATCGACGCCATACAGCCAGAAAACAAATTCGCCGGATTCGATCTTGCGCGGTCCGTAGACGAGCCTAATCCGCCTTGCGCAATCGCCAGCGAAGAGCGAGAACACGAGCTCTTCACTCGCTTCCGCGGCCCGTAGGCGCGTCTCCAGTTCCTCCCGTGTCCGTTTCCGTGCCATCTTTCGACCCTCTTTCCTGCGCGGTCCTGTTTGGCCGCGTCAATGGGGGATGATGCGAGACTTGTGCCAGTGCTGGCATCCTCTATCTATGCGTAATCATTATGAAGTCACCTATGACCCATGGTGAGAGTGTCGGTATGTGACTCAGGGGCACACAGTTTTTGCGGCGTGCATGATTTGCATTTTTTCTCGCCTTTTTCGCGCTCCCGTGGACCGTTTCACGTGAAACACTCTATCGCCTCAAAACGCCTCCGATCGGCCTTTCTGGGAGTCCCTGGGGCCGTTCGTCGCACGTTTTAGGGGTCGGGACCAAGGCAATCGGGCGGCGTCCTCGCACGGTTTCGGCTAGGAGAGAGGGACGGATTGGGCGTATTTGCGACGGATCGGCTAGATTTATCGACTACGGTACAGTACGCAATCGATCTATATGATTTTATTCACTATTTTGCCACAATCACACGTCTAATCTACCCGAGCAATATGGGTTACTTACCGGTCGTATTGCGGACCGCGCTAGAATCCCAGCAGAATGGCGCAGAGAACAGAGCTTGTTTCTACGAATCTGACGCTTGTTAGGCCGTTTGACCGGCGCTTGCTGGACATTGTGACCACGAGCGTACAGAGCGGGGTGTCCAGGGCATCCAAAATCGCCTATTCCGCGGACTGGGAGCGCTTCAAAGCGTTCTGCGTTGAGCACGGCGTGCCGTCGCTGCCCGCCGACGAGCAAATGATCGCGCTTCACCTGGCGGATCTGAAGCTAAACGGTTGCAAGCACTCGACGCTCGGACGTGCTGTGTCTGGTATTCGGCACTTTCACGCTCAAGCTGGGCAACGTTTGGGGCCGCTCCCGGTAGTCGGGAGGATGCTTTCAGGGCTCGCCCGGGAGATGGATCTCGAGCCAAAGCAAATGAAGCCGCTCCTTCCAGAGCATCTCTTCAAGATCGCCGCCGGTTTGGACAAGAAGCGTCTACTCGATGCTCGAGATATGGCTGTCCTGATGGTCGGATGGGGTGGTGGGCTCCGGCGATCAGAGATCGTGGCGCTTGATGTGAACCTCGTAGAGTTTTCGGAGGAGGGGATGGATCTTCGTCTCGATAAAACCAAGGGTTCTCAGCGGAGAGCTGTGCGTGTATCGGTACCGAAGCAGTCGAGTTCGATCTGTCCAGTGCGCATTCTGAAGCATTGGCTCGAGCTATCTGGGATCAAGGAAGGCCCGATCTTCCAACGCTTGCATCGTGGAGACAGGTTGAGGGAAGGCCGATTGAGTTCGCAGGGTGTTCGAAGAATCGTTCGTGCTCACGTCGAACGTATCGGCCTAAACCCAGACGAGTACGGAGGGCATTCGCCGCGAGCTGGGATGGTGACTTCTGCGGCCAACGCCGGGGTACCTATCGCGGACATTATGAAGAGCAGCCGTCACAAAAGCGTTTCGATCGCTCTCGGTTACGTGCGCAACTCAGAACGGTTCGAACGATCTGCCATCGGAGGGATCCTGGAACAGTTCGAACAGCCTGAGCTTCGCGAGAAAGCGATTAAGCTGCACAAAGATCGCGGAGCCAGCCCCGAAGTGATCGCGAAAGCGTTTGCTAAGGCGGGTGTCAACGTGTCGGTGGCGACGATCGCCGGGTGGGTACGATGAGAGCTCAGACCCTAGACATAGCGTGTGGACAATGGGATAGGTGGCGCCATGCAGTGCGAGGGTCCGGCTCAGTGGGATGCCCGTCAGGATAAATACCGCATGTGCAAAAAGACTTTCCGTCTCGTTTCCGGAGACGTTCGACTACTCCTTGCAGCCCCATCACGTATGATTTGACCGCAAGGATGTCTTCCTCATTTGTCATGATCCCGGCGGGCTCGATCCCGCAGACGTGAAGCAGATCGAAGTACGGTGCTTCGAAGCAGAGTACGGTCAATGTCGTATTTGGTCACAACGTGCGACAACTCGATCACCGCTTCGCCAACATCCAAGCTGCGCCACCAACCGCCACCCCAAGCCCCAAGACCAGACCCAACGGGAACGCCTTAGCCGGCATCGCACCACCAGAGGGACCCTCCCGGCGCACAGGCGTCGTCGGGGTCATCGCCTGGACAGGTGACGGGGCAACGGGGGTAGTTGGCGTAATGGGAGCCGCTGGAGCGGTCGCAACTGGCGCCGACTGATCTGGCAGAGGAGTTTGCGAGGTGGGCAACGCCGCCGGCACCGTCGGGCCAGCCCGTACGTTGCTGGCCTGCTGCGACGGGACGGTATTGATGACAGTTCCCGAGTTCTGTACCGGAGTCGTAAGGACCGGCGCTGGAGCCCCAGGATCTGGCTGTCCTTGCGAGACGGCGTACGCGCGGGTGTAGATCGCGTTTCTGGCAGCGTCGGCTGCCGTCGGGTCCTGGTTCGGTTGGTAGGCGAGTAGGAGCACAACGTTTGGGTCCGAGCTCCACCCAAGTGCGTCGGTATCGACTTGGATGGCTGCCTGTTGGCCACGGATCGTGGGGCCAAGATCGTTGCATTTCGAAAAGTCGACCGAAGGACCCAAGCATCCGCTCCCGAATTCCAGAGCGATGTCCGAGCCGCCCGATGTCAGCTTCGCCAGATCCAGCGCCGTGTCGGCCGCGACTAAGCCGACGAATCTCGGAACGCCAAGGATGCGAGGCGGGAGAGCAGCGAGCACGAGGTGGATTCTACCGGATAATTTACTGGTCGGCCAGAAATCGCTTGACCGTTGAAAGTAGCTCGGCGTCGAACTCGTCGCGCCAGGTTTTATGTGGTTGTACCCAGACGTTAGCAGACTGCATACCGAGCGGGCTGTTCTGATCGAGTCTTGGCTCGCATACGTACGGAAGCCCAACTTTCATGCGTCGCTCGTTCAGCTCCTTGAGCTCTCGGTTCGCCTCTTCGCGTGTCCTTGCTGCGTTACGCTCGGCGTCTCGCTGCGGTTCGTATTTGTCCCAGATGCGGCGGAGTTTTCGTATTCGAGGTTCATGTTGTCTCCATTGCTTTACGGATGAGTGCGATGGCGTACTCTCTGCCCTCACGGAACCCAACGCGGTAATTTGGGTCGGAGCCTGCGATGGGTTCTTTTTCGATCGCTGGAAGCATCGCTTCGATGCGATCCAGTGTGTCCTGCAGGCGCTCAATGCAAGCGTTATCGTCATGCAATACGCTCATTCGCTAGCAATCTCCGCTCGAACCACTTCCGCATCGCTCATCGGAGGCGTTCGTTCCGCCACCCAACGGGCCGCGGTCTCGCGACGTAGCTTCGTGACCGGACCCTGAAAGCCCTCACCAGTGTACGAAGCAAGTCCGTTCTGGCGTAGTTTCCGGAGCGCATATTTCACAGCCAATTGTTCATGCGCAATGAGCTCAGGAAATCCATCGCATCCGTCCGAGATACTGGCGCAGTAGCGGAACCCTGTATCCGTCAGGCGCATCCCCCACTTCCCAGGATGTATTTGCATGATCGAAACCGCTTCACCGTGGTCGCACTCATTTGGGAGGCAATGCCCCATGCGAATGCGTGGACGTAGACGGGTCTCGAACCCAGCGATCGATGCAAGCAGGGCCGCTGTCTGCGCTCGAGCGAACGGGCCCGTGTACAGAGGCCGCTCATCTTCCGAGTACGCGACCTCGACGATCTCTACGGAGACTTGCAGACGGGCGTTGATCGCAAGTTCTTGCGCTTCGTCAAGCGTGCGACCGCTCTTGTACTCGTTCGGCAGGTCCGGCGTCAACGAGGTCAGAAGCGCGGCGAGCCATATTACGATCGCTGTCATGATGGGTCCTTTGCGTTTAGGCTTTTCGAGAAGAGAGGGTAACCGCAATGCGGACACGTAAGGCTCACACGGCAAGTGCTTGCCGTACGTTGCCTGCAATACGGACAGTGATGGTCACCGCACATGCAGTGGAAGACCTCGATGCCAGCCACGGTTGCCTTAATTCGTTCTACTTCGGCCACGGATCACTCCCTTTCAATCCTCTTCATCGTCCCAATTCGACATCTCCGGCCCGCGACCAGCAACGCGATCGCCGAGCATCTCGTCGAGCCTAGTTCGCGCTCTCCGGGCCCGTCGCCTCACTTCGTCGCCGACGCGCTCGACGTCGCGGATGGCACTCTTGGCTCCCGCGGCGATGGCACGCGTAGCAACCTGACCCACGCCGATGATAAGCTGGCGACCGAGAGCTTCTAGTTGTTCTTTCATCGGCTAACTCCTCTTGTCCAGGTACTCGTTCAATCTCTGCATCGCGAAGATCTGCGCGTCCAGGCTGTTCATCGCTAAAACCTTTGCTTCAACGTAAGCTCGTAGTGATACGAGCGTTTCCGCCCGGCACCGGCACGAACTGGCCGCACAAAAATGACCCAGCTCTGCGAACGTTTCCTGCGCTGTTTCGAGGATTTCTTCGACGGCTTCCCTGACTTCTCTTGGAGAGATGCCTTCTTGGAACTGCGCGCACGCGAACCCGACGACATCGTTGACCGCCTGGTCCCAAGCATCCACAGCTACCAGCTCTTGATCGTTAGAGACTGCTTGTCGAACGACGCAAGCCTATCATCGGAGTCAACCGGAAGCGCCGCAGTAAGTTGCGGCTTGCGGTCTTTGGCGTAGAGCCAAACGGCATCGGTGAGCTTACCGACTGCTTTCTTGATCGCGTCGATCGCAGCCGACAAATCAGGTGTGTCCTGCTTCAGGAGCTCGGCAGCTTTGAGCGCTTCTGTCCCGGCAGCTTCCGTATCGGTGACGGCCGAGATGAGCGTATTGATTTGCATGTCGGCCTGCGTTCGAAGAGACGCAGGCAGAATCGGTGAAAGGACAGCCCAAATGGCACGGGCGTTGTCGAGAAAAATTGTCACGTACTGAATGAGTTTGCGTAGCGCCGACGTCGGGTCTTTCTGAATGTTCTGCCACCAGGAAGTGGAGCACGCGGCGAAGATGGGAGAGAGAAGAAGAGCAAGTCGTAGCGATCGAATGTCGCGAAAGGCAGGGTTGGGGTCCTTCGGCGGAACGGTGTCGACCGTAGATGGCGGTTTGGGTGGCTCCTGATTGAAAATCGATCGGTAAATGAGACCAAGGATGGTCACCGTCAGTGTGAGCCCGCTTAGGAGGTGAGCGGAAAGACTCGGGAGCTTCTGGAGCTCGATGCCGATGACGATTGCGACGCCGATACCCGCCTGGGCCGCATGACCCCAGTCGAACTGGGCCGGTTTGCCGGCGATTTTGAGCTGCATCCTGAAAAAGGATAGTCTCTGGCTCTGCCATACGCTAGAAAGAAGATACCGGCAATCGGTCGGTCTAAGCCTGTGGAGGGGATCGCCAGTAAGGGACCCGATGAAGCAGGAATTCTCGTGTACGTGGTCAACCCGATCCTGAGACGTGATTGAAATCGATACTTGGAGCCTCTTTTGAACGAATTAGTCAATAGTTTCGAAGAGGGTTGCTCGCGCGCACGGGGGACGATGGTGACTCGCTGCCGCCTTTGGTCACGCCGAGCAGGGTTGCTCGCGCGCACGGGGGACGATGGCGGTTGACGCAATCGATCCTCAGAACGACGAGGGGTTGCTCGCGCGCACGGGGGACGATGGCTCTGCCACGCGCTAGGTTAATGATCCGGACTGGATAGTGCACAGTGTGTGCATGTCCCGTGTCGCGCAGTCCAGTCCGGGACTTTATTCCATCTCCGGCTCAGGACAAGGGTCAGTATCCCGTTCGCACCGTTTCCGCCGATGGACTTCGATTCCGCCCTTCTTCCCAGCCAGGCGAGCTTCCATCGAGCCCGCAGCAAACCGGTGAGCCAGTCCCATGGCATGGACTGCCTTGCCGCCCTTGCGTGAGATCTCCTGCAAGCGTTCCGGCGAAAGTGTGGCGAAACCTCTCGGTTTCATCGATGCAGTAGCGGCCGAAGCCACGCTTCCCAGATTGTCGTACCCACTAGGGCAGAAACAATCCCAATGAATAGGTTCCAGAAAATCTTTTTGTGCCGGCGTACGTCCTCGAGCTCACGGTGATCAATCGCTAGCTCGGCAATCTCTTTGGCTTCCTCCGGCATGCTGGCCAGTTTTGGCCGCATGCTGTCGACACGTGTTGCAAGTGCGTTGAACTTTATATCTAGAGCCGCCACCACCATCACCTGCGCGTGTATCTCGTCGTGAAGTCTTCCGACCGCCTCGAGAATCGCCCGCCCCTCTGCGCTTCGAACGGCGACAGGAACTCCTTCGGTGGGGGTAATCCTGTCTGCGGGCGGCGGCATTGGTTCCTGGTGTGGGTCGAAATCTACGAAGAGCGATTCAGCGGCGACGTCGGCGATTTGGAATAGCTGGTTCACGTTTAGACCGCCACAACTCGAGTTCTCGACTTTCCATATTTCGCGGAGAGCATATTTCTCAAAGAGACCGCTGTACGCCTGTCTCTAAAGGTTGGAATTTTTTTCCAGCCATATGATCCAATCGATCCAGAGCTGTAATATTTCCAACCTCGTTTGGAAGTTCCGTATTTGATCTGAACTGCGTAGCTTTTCCTGATCCTTGCCTTGGTGGTTCGTTTACGACTTGGATTCCGCTGCCGCTTCCCTCTCCCGCGTCTCGTCATCCGTCGAGCTCGTCTCCGAGTAGTCCTTCTTGGACGTCTCCGTCCACCCGCTTGTCGCCTCTTCTTTTTCTCCCAGTTCATGTACGTAACCAGGACTGCTGTTCCCAAAAAGATCGCGGTGAGCCATGGATGGTTGCTCATCGCGGTAGTGACGCTCGAGATGGAGAGCCAGTTGGTGGCCGGTAGGACGGTCAGCGGAGTCGTGACCGGCTTTGGATTGATGGCGACTGCGATGGCGTGCGGGGCTACTGCCCCAGAGCCTCCGGCTTGCAGAGCCTGATTGAGAGCACCTTCCGTATCGGTTCCGTATCTGCCTTCGACAGTAAGACTCGGATGCTCGGTCGTGCCTCCCGAATCATTCCACGCCTTCTGAAATGCGCTGACCGAAGATCTAGCCGATGTCTGCGGGCCGTTCGTTTGCAAGTCGGACAAGAGAACGTTTGCAGCGTCTTGCAGAATCGGATCTGTGATCCCAGCTTGAATGGTCGTCGTTGGAACGACTAGTGGGGCTCCGACGTAGCGGACGGGGAGAGTGTTCATGGTCACTTCCGTATCTTCTTTCTATGGACTTTCTTCTTGCGTCGCACCGGATTCTCTTCCGCCGCAGTCTCGTGCGCTCCTCGGAGCTCAGGCTGCCCCGCAAACATCCAAACCACAACGCCGCCGATGAGAGCCGCCCCGGCGGCGATCAAGATCATTGCACTGAACGACACTCCTTGCTTGGGAACAACGACGACGGGAGTGACAGCGGTCGCTGGTGGCGATTGAACGATCGCAGTAGGCGCTGGCGTCGGGGTGTCTCCCAA
>WNFJ01592060.1_pt1 | contig 13750 bp, 13 predicted proteins | sample 5400461 | NCBI WGS metagenome assembly WNFJ01 (sample SAMN13153349, study PRJNA577476) | soil metagenome | isolation source: 115 cm saprolite on Douglas fir-dominated hillslope | place: USA:California | collected 2013-09-17 | reverse complement strand
ATTCGCCACTGGCTCCGCTGTTTTTTTCCTGAGCGCACAGCGGCAAACCTAGAAGCGCGCTCGTCGCCAGTGCTGCACACCAATTCCGCATGTCTTTCCTCCTGAGCTTCTTCCTTCGAATGCAGTTTGATTCGCGCCCCCACGCGCCGCTCTTAGCAAGCTCCGTTTTGGCGCCGCTCGGCTCTTCCCTTCAAGGCTTCTTCCTCGCCGATGCCCACCCATCTCCACAAAGTTATCCAGACCGATTGAAAAATCGAGGAAGTGCTAGCAAACGGTGCGAGTAGGTTATTCCACAATTTGCACACGGTGCAACTTTTTCCTCGCTTCCGTGCGGAAAGATTTAACTGCCGGCTGGCCATTTCCCCGCGAAACTCAAGGGCTTTGGTCCATCGGGAGTAAATGAAACGGAATCATCCCTCCTGAGCTACACTACCCGTTCGCCATGAACTCAATCGTCACGCTCGATAATCTCTGGATGGGGCGGCCGCGCACCATTGCCGCCGCGCTTCTTGAATCGGACGGCCACCGCGCCATCATCGATCCCGGCCCAGGCTCCACGCTTGAAACTTTGCGTCAACAACTGCGGACCCGTGGCATCGGCGTGCGCGATCTGCACGCCATCCTGCTTACGCATATCCATCTGGACCATGCCGGGGCTACTGGGGCGCTGGTACGCGAAAATCCAAGGCTCGAAGTCTACGTGCACTCCAAAGGCGCGCCGCACGTAATCGATCCGTCCAAGCTTCTCGCCAGCGCGGCGCGACTCTGGCCCAATGAGTTGCAACTTCTTTTCGGCGAAACCTTGCCGGTCCCGGCGGAAAGTCTCCGTATTCTCGAAGGTGGCGAAACCCTAAGCCTGGGAACGCGCAAACTTGAAGTGCTCTACACGCCGGGGCACGCTTCACACCACGTCAGTTACTTCGACAACGAAGAGGGCATCGCGTTTGTCGGTGATACCACGGGCGTGCGCATCGAGGGAAATTCCTACGCGATGCCCGCCACTCCTCCGCCGGACATCGATCTCGAGATCTGGGATAAATCCTTCGCCGCGATTCTGGGGCTCAAACCGGCGCGGCTGTTCCTAACGCACTTCGGTTATTCCGATAATCCTTCGGAGCACATCCTGCTGTTCCGCGAACGGCTCCATCGTTGGGCCGCGCTGACCGCGGAAATCCTGCGCACCGCAACCAGCGATTCCGCGGCGATGGATTCTTTCATGTCCGCCACGTATGCCGAAATCTCTCAGCATCTCCTCACCGGCGAAGCTGACCACTACGCCTTCAGCGCCGGCCTGAATCTCTCCTTTCTCGGCCTCGCGAGGTATCTGCGCAAGCGTGCTTCCGCTGCTCCCTGAAGTGCATGCCAGCTTTTCGGGGTTAAGAATGAAATGTGGAAGAGCTAGGCGGTCGTGCCAGGCGAGGACATTTCTTCAGGACTCGGCGCGGGTTCTGCCGCGGGCGCGGCTAGCGCTTCGAGGCGCGCAGTAAGCGCTTCGACCAGAAGATCGACGAGCTTCCTTGCACCGCCGCCCTCAGGATCCTTGTCGGGATTGTATTGCGCCACATCAAGGCCCAGCAGATTCTTATGTTTTACAAACTCGATGAAGGAAACGCGGACGTCGTCGAAGCGCAATCCGCCGCTCCCAGGGACGTTCACCGCGGGAAAATCTTCCTGCGTGATGACATCGACATCCAAGTGGAGGACGAATTCGCGCGCGTCCGCGTGCACTTGCGCCAGCGCCTCGTGCGCCGCCTTGCTTGCACCCTTAGATTGAATGTCAGCGGCGTAAATATACCGCATCGGCGATTTGGCGAGGAACTCCTGCTCGGGCGGATCAAGGCGTTCAAGTCCGAAGAGCGTGACATCCGGCTCGCGCACCAGCGGCGCTTCGCTCCAGAAGCGCACCAGCTCTGGCGCGCCCTTGCCGATGATGTGGGCCACAACCATTCCGTCGATGCGGCCCGAGGGAGTGGAAGCAGGAGTATTGAGATCGGCGTCGCGATCGAACCAGAGAAGATTTATGTGCTTGTGGTAGCGCCGGGCGCCGGTCAGCAAGCCGATAACCTGGGCGCAGTCGCCACCCAAGACAAGTACCAGCGCGCCGCTTTTCACAGCAAGCTCAGCGCGCGCCTTAAGATCGTTGAGCCCAGCGACGATCTCGGTCAGATTGCGGGCGCGCCGGTGTTCTTCGTCGTCCGCAAAGAGGCGCGGGGCACAGTCGCCGTAGTCCACCAGCTCATAGCCCGCCGACTGCAGCTTTTCGCCAAGCCCAGCCGCGCGCAGAGCCGCGGGAGCTTTCTCGCTGCCCGCGGAAAATGCCGCGGCGCTCGACGGCGCACCAATCAGGGCAATTTTCTTCGGCTGACGGACGATCTTGACCGCCAAGGTCTGGCTCCTTGTCTTGTATTTCCGGCTACCGTGCCCGGGTACCGATGGCCGGTTCTTTCAAAGCTCGGGCCTGGATCACATTGCGGTCCCGCCCGGCGTTCCCCTGCCGAGTGCTGCAAACTGCAAACTCTTTAACGTCGTGGCGCCGGCGCGATGGTCGCCAATTCCGGCGGCAACGTGAAGCGCACGTCCTCGCGGATCAGATCCAGGTCACGCTGATCCGTGAAGCCAAACTCCGCCAGCCGTTCACTGACCTGCTCTACGAGGACTTCCGGCGCGGAAGCCCCGGCAGTCAAGCCCACTCGGGAAACGCCTGCGAGCCACTTCACATCGATGTCCTTGGCAGAGTCGATCAATTGCGCTTTGACGCCGCTGCGATGCGCGACCTCCACAAGACGGTTGGAATTCGAGCTGTTCGGCGAGCCGACCACCAGAATCAGGTCCACGTCCTTGGCCACCTGCTCAACCGCTTCCTGGCGATTCTGCGTGGCGTAGCAAATGTCGTCGCTGGCCGGACCCTGGATGAAAGGAAACTTCTGGCGCAGCCGCGCCACGATTTCCTGCGTGTCGTAGAGACTCAGGGTCGTTTGCGTAAGAAACGAGAGTTTATCGGGATCTTCGACTTCGAGGGCGTCCACAGCGGCAACGGAGTCCACCACGATGGTGCGGTCCGGGGCCTCGCCGGAGGTGCCGACAATCTCCTGATGGTCGCGATGGCCGATGAGAATAATGGTGCGCTTTTCGCGAGCAAACTTGAGCGCCTCGAGATGCACCTTGGTTACCAGCGGACAGGTGGCGTCAATTACTTTCAGCTCGCGCGACTTGGCTTCCTCGCGGACAGTCGGCGGAACGCCATGGGCGCTGAAAACCAGCACCGCGCCGTGCGGCACTTCCTCGATGGTTTCCACAAAAATGGCACCGCGGCGGCGCAACTGCTCTACCACGTACGTGTTATGGACGATTTCGTGGTGCACGTAAACCGGTGCGCCGTAGGCTTCCAGAGCCAGCTCGACGATATCCACCGCCCGGACAACGCCAGCGCAGAAGCCGCGAGGCCGGACCCTCAGCAGTACTTTTCCCTCAGTAGTAGTCGGCATCTTCACCCTAATCAGTTAATTTCACTAGACTCTATCATACCTCACACCGCGCCCAACCGGCATCCCGTTTCCTCAAAAGCTGCCAGACCTTGTGCTGCGAGCACGTCCATGTCTGAGAGCATCTTTTTTAAAGAGGAAAGTTGGCTACAGACAATAATCAGGCCCTCATTTTTTGTAAATCAGGAGGCGCCTTTGCAAATGGCGAAGGACAATCGAAACAAGACAGCGAAGCGTTCAAAGGATAACCTGCCATCAGGTAAACATAGTAGGCACCGTGAAAATTCTTCCTTGTGCGAACTCCTGCATACTCGCCAGTCGCGCCCGGAAGAGCCGAATTTCTAATCACTTATGCAGGATTTCTGTTTTGGCCCTCGAATAGCATAATGTCCCCCTGCCTAGCCACCTCATTCCTTCTCGTCCCCCGAAAGCGGAGAAGAAGCTCCTCCGCATGTACTGGGATTGGAGATCGCAAGCAAGACCAATCCTTCGAAATACTATTTATCTGGCGTGAGGATTGGTGTGCCCCCGCCCTTCCAGCGCGCCGAGGAATAACGAGGGACTCATGAACTCAGCAATCTTGCTTGTGGACGTGGCTTCGGCAAGCCGCGATTCCTTGAAATCGTTCCTGCAAAGTCAGCACTACGATGTATTTACTGCGGAGGATGGAGAATCTGCCCTGCGGGAGTGTCTCGAGCTTCAGCCAGATGTTGTGCTGCTTCACGACACCCTGAGGGATGTCGACATGTTCGAGTTGTGCCGCCAGCTGAAGGGAAACCCCCTCGATCAGCAGATTCCCATCGTGCTGATCAAGCCTTCGTCGGATGCCGCGGATCTCGCCCGCGGACGCAAGGCCGGCGCCGCCGAATTCTGGGGTACTTCCACCTCGCTTGCAGAGGCGCTGAGCCGCGTAGAGTCGCTCCTGCGGCTGAGGGGTTATATCGATGAGCAGGCCAGGTCCGTGGTGCTCGCTCTGGCGCGCAGCATCGAAGCAAAAAGCCCGCTCATGCAAGGACACTCGGACCGCATCGTGAAATACGCCCTGCAACTCGGAGCGTGCCTCGGTTTGCCGGATGAAGAATTGCAAGAGTTGCGAATCGCCTGTCTGCTTCACGATATTGGAAAAGTTGCCGTACCAGATGAGATCCTTCTCAAGCCCGCTGCTTTGAACGCGAAAGAAACCGATATCGTCAGGCAACATCCTGTCGTCGGGGAAAACATTTGCGCGCCCCTGAAGTCCTTGCGCCGTATCCTGCCGGTGATCCGGCACCACCACGAGCGCATGGACGGAAGCGGATATCCTGATGGCCTCCGCGGACAGGGGATACCACTGATGGCGCGGATTCTCCAAATTGCGGACATCTACGATGCCCTGATCACGGAACGCCCTTACCGGAATGCCCTCTCCTCGGAGGAGGCCCTGGATACACTAAGCCGGGAAGCTGAGCACGGCTGGCTGGATGCCTCCTTGGTGTGGAAGTTTTCGCGAATCTGCAGACTGGATGAATACTTCCCGGTGAGAGGAAGAACGATGCTGGCTTCCTACTACGCCTAGAGTCGCACCATTGTCGTGCCTTACCGCCACTGGACGCGTTGAGAGATTTTCCATTCTTTTCCAAATTGGCGCTCGCTGAATCCTCGCAGCCAACCTTAAGATACGCTCATCATGACTACGGAGATGGTCATCTCCCCGTTGGTGCTGGAGGGTGTGCACGTGCGGCTGGAGCCTCTAGCGAAAGCGCATCTGGCGGGGCTGGCTCAGGTTGGGCTGGAAGAAGAATTGTGGCGGTGGATTCCCACGCCTGTTCGAACACAGGAAGAAATGGCAGCTTACATCGAGACCGCGCTCGCCGAGCAAGAGCGTGGCGTGTCCTTGCCATTTGCGATTGTCGACAAAGCCACGGGCCGCGCCATCGGGAGCACGCGTTACGGCAATATCGATCGCACGCATCGTCGCGTAGAGATAGGCTGGACGTGGGTGGCGCGCGAATGGCAGCGCACGGCCATGAATACGGAAGCGAAGTACCTTCTGCTCAAGCATGCTTTCGAAATGCTGGGCTGCATCCGCGTGGAGTTGAAAACGGACTCGTTGAACGAGCGCTCGCGAGCGGCGATCCTGCGCATCGGTGCACGCGAAGAAGGCATCTTCCGGAACCACATGATTACATCCACGGGGCGCATCCGGCACACCGTGTATTTCAGCATCATCGATTCGGAGTGGCCGGCGGTGAAAGCACGCGTCGAATGACGTCTCGCCGATTGCCCTCGCTACCTTTTGCGCAACGGCCAACGCTTCAGCTACCGTACCTGCGATTCCAACTAATGTAAAATTCGGTCTAGTTCTTAAAGAGAATCGAAGATGCAAGTGACTACGCTCGAGAATCCGGCAAACCGGCGGCGCAGCGAGCGCGTGATGCTTCAGATGAAGATCACCGTGATCGCAAACGACGTCGAACACAGGCCCTGTCAGGAAGAGGCGCTGACGCTGATCGTCAACGCCCATGGCGGCTTGCTGAAGATGAAAATGGACGTGCACGTAGGCCAGCCCATGCGTCTGACGAACCCGCAGAATAAGATCGAGCAAAACTGCCGGGTCGTCCGCGTGGACGACACTTCACCCGATTATTATTCGGTGGCGTTCGAATTCGACAAACCAAATCCCAAGTTCTGGCCGGTCGTTTTTCCGCCCTCGGATTGGGGCGCTCCGGGCGCCTGATGGTGCCCGGGCGTTCTTATGCGCCCGGGATTGCCTTCTACTTCATTCGGCCTACTCACGCAGTCCCTTGCGCCCCGCAACTCTTTAAAGAATTCGGGGTTTAATGGCGACGAGACACCAGTGTCCACTTTGGAGACGCACTGATGAAGCAAGCAATATTGGGCTACAGAAAATCGCCGCTACTGGCAGCTTCCCTTCTGCTGGGTGGGCTGTGCCTCGCAGGCTGCGATGAATATGTGGAGATTATTCGCAACCGGGATATTCCGGTTCTGAAGCATCAGACCTGGGCGTGGCGGCCGGCGCCCGCCAGAAAAGAAGCAAGGAATGAACGGCCAGTGGTTTCGCGGGACGTGATTGGAGGCCGTGAAGCTGTCGCGGCCGGAACCGAGCCCGCGAATGAAATGGTCCGGCAAGAGCTTCGCACGGAGATCGAGCGGCAACTGACCGCCAAGGGATTGATGCAAGTCAGCAATCCGGAGGCCGCGGACTTTCTGGTTGATTATCGTTTCGCGATGCGCCGGCACAATGTAACAGTGGAGCACGTTTATCCCGGCGCCTATCCGGGGCTGGTGTGCGGGCCGTTTGGATGCTGGGAAGGATGGGGCTATGGGCCTTCAGAAGTCAGCTTCGAGAATGTAAGGTTCCGCGAAGGAACGTTTGCGCTTGAACTCTTAAAGCGCTCGTCGAAGGAGCTGGCCTACCGCGCGCGCGGGCAAGAGCCAGCGCATCACGCCACCTTCTCGCACGATCAGGTTGAAGACATGGTTCATGCCCTGCTGAAAAGGCTCAAGCCCCAGGGCTAAGATGAAAGATGTGTAAGAGGCCACTGCCGATACCGCAGCGGCTTTGCATTGGCGGGGATGTCGAGTTTCCTGAATTTCGCGAACACCACGCGTTGAATCGCTAAGGCAGCAAGCCAAAGACGGCGACGGTCGTCTTGGTGCCAATGTAGACTCTGCTGTTGGCAACCATCGGTGCGATGAAATGTCCTCCGACCGGCGAGAAGTGGTCCCGGTTTGAGGCGGCTTGGTTCGAGTCGTAAAGTTCCTTTGTAAGATCCCTGGCGTCATAGGCGAACAGAACCCCTGCCCCCCAGTCCAGCGCCCAAACGATTCCTTCCGCGGTGCCATTCGCGGAGATGCTGGCAACCGCTCCATTGCTGCCGAAAACATGAGCGCTCTGCGAAGATGGCGTGGTCGCCAGGAGCGCTTTGGAAACCGGGAAAGCCTTGAGCGTATTGTTTTCCGGACAAATGTAAACGGTGTTGTTGAAGAAAATTGGCGATGAGTGATTTTCGCTCGAGCTCAATTGGAATTGCTGATAGATATTGTTCTTCGTGCTGTTGAACTGGCCCATATTGTCACGGTTCACGACGTAAAGATTGCCGTCCTTGCCCGCGCCCACGGCAAGATGCTGGGTCGTGTTGCTGGCATCGACCAAATCAGGCAGCAGCAACGGGCCTGCCGAACCGAAATCCGCGTCTCTGCTATCTTCGCTAAGGGTGTTAAAGGGCGTGAAGTAATCCCCGACTTTGAGGCCGGCTGAAGTGGAAAGACGCACGAAGGAATTTCCATAGCTGCTGTTCATCCCCGGTGTGTCGCCAAAGCCGTTGCCGCTAATTACATAAACGTTCCCCGACGCATCTGCCGCGGGGCCGCCGCCGCCCATCCACATGCCAGCGCCTGAATTGTTGGGCACCAGGTCGATGGCACCGGTTTGTTTCAGCGTGCCGGCATCAAAGGCAATTACCCAGGCGGAGTAAGGGCCGCAATCCCCCCATAGGCCCGACCACGCCGTGTAAATGGTATTTCCGCTTTCGAGCAGCGCGGCGCGGTCGTGCTGGACTCGGGGATCGAAAGTGACGACGCCGCCGCTGCTGTTGCCGCCCGTGCCGGGATAAGTTGCAGTGATCGTCGTTGGACCGCCAAATAGCTCCTTCCCGTTTGTCAGGTCCAGGGCATGCAGGCGATGGAAGATGTTTCCCGAAGAATCCTTGGACATAGCCTCTACGTAGATCGCATTACGGGCCCGCTCAATCACGGGCGTGGCGGTGACGCCATTCGGACTTATATTGCCGCATGGCAGGCTCCCGGAATCGGCCGGGGATTCTCCTGCAGGCAGCACCCGCATTTTCCAAATGATCGTGGCGGTACTGCCGCTGATGCTTTGCGCGTCCACGGCGTATACGGTGTCGTTTTCCGTGGCCACGTATAAAACGTTCTTGTTTCCCTGTCCGGGGATGGCAAGCTGGCTCAGGAAGAGCGCCTGGCCGTCGATCTGCCCATCGACGGCGAACTCGCCCACTTTCCCGAACGTGGTCGAATTCACGTTGCTCGTGGTCAGCACCGTCTCGGTGGAGTTCACTCCGCTTCGAGAAACATCGTAGTGGTGCGTGACGACGTCGCTAGATCCACTGCTGGAGCTCGCATTGACTGTCAAGGTGCCCGCATTGCTGGTTACATTTCCGTACGCATTGCTGACGACAACCCGGAATTGCTCGCCCGAATCCGCGGTGGTAGTCGCCAGTGTCGTGTAGCTCGCCGAGGCGGCGCTAGCGATGTTGGAGCCATTCTTCTGCCACTGATAGGCGAGCGGCGTTGTGCCCGTAGCGACAACCATGAAGGTAGCGGTTTGCCCGGCCGTCACGGTCTGATTGGCGGGCTGAGTCGTGATGTTGGGGGCTGTAGTGCCGGTCACCCTGTTGCTGGAATAACCACCACACCCCGCGAATGCGAGTGCTAGGACAATGACTGCGATTGCGTATGAGAATGAGATTGGACGCATGAGCGTTAACCTCGAGATCGATTCAGCAGGTGGCCTAAGCCGGCAACGGGCCTCGGGGCGAGTCCAGCGAATCTAGCGAACGCATAGAATCAGCCCAGAAAAAAATGCTGAATTACGACTCCCTGAAATCTGTAAAAGACCATGCTAAATCCCTGCATGAGGAATTGCACCTGAACGAGCGTACAGTTGATGGACAGTCCCAAAAGCGGTCTGTCCATGAATCCCCGCGTGTCTCAGTGCGCTGGCTTGCATTTGCCCTGGCCCGGTGACCGAAACGCAGATGTTCAAGGAGTTTGGCGCGGCGCTCGCCAAGAAAGTGGGGGTGAGCGAAGAGGAACAATTGGCCGGTTTTCTGAACGGCCTGCTCCAGGGCCGCGCCCAATCCCCCGACGAAATTGCCCGCGCCGCCCTCTTCCTCTGCTCCGACCAATCCAGCGCCATGACTGGTCAGTCGCTAAACGTTGATGGGGGCATGGCGTTCTACTGAGAAATTCTGGAAAGTGGCGAAGCGCAAGGCGGCCAGGGATTCGGTCTTTGGCATCGTCACCGCATCCAAGGAAACATCGACAATAGGGCAGCCTTCGGCTAACATTTGCCGCATGGCGTTCCGCTGGTGGCACATTACCTGCCAATGTGCGGGAACTGGCATTACTGCTGAATCAGATTTGCCCCCCGCGGAAAAGTCGTGTCCGCCGGTCAATCCACTTCTGGTGCTTTTGGGATTAGCAACCGAATTTCTCTGGAGGAGACGTGAGCCAATCGTCTCTGCTTAGTCCTCCTGACCGTTACACGGGAGAAGACGCGCGGCGCAGTACGCGCATCGAGCGGTCTGTTCCGCTGATCGTTTTCGGACAGAACCGCTTGGGCGAGCCGTTTGTGGAAAGAACGGTCTCGACGAGCCTGAATCTGCATGGTTGCCGGTATCCCTCGCGCCACGATTATGGTGTTGGATCGTGGGTCACCTTGCAGGTCGTGGGATTGAACGTCGAGCCTAAACCTCCAGCGGTACGTGCAAGAGTGCGTTCTGTTCACACCTCCCAGAGTTCGCGAGAACTGCAGCAAGTCGGCGTGGAATTGGAGAACCCGGGAAATGTCTGGGGGGTTGTCACTCCGCCCCAGGATTGGACCAGCAGCGGGGGAACCAATGCGGTCATAGCACAATTCGAGGCGGCCGTCGCTCCTGCCCTCGCGCCCGCGCCCCCGGCGGTAAACCTTGACGAGCCTCCGGACCCCCTAGAGCACAAGATGGCCGACGTGGCCACGTTCCCCTCTCCGTCGCCGACCGTCTCGAAGCCTCAGCCGCCGAAGCCCGTCCCCGCCGAAGCCAAACCACAGCGCGTGGTTATCACACCGGACGGACTCCTCGCAGCGCTGCAGGGAAAATTGGACCAAGCCGCGGAGAAAGCGGCACAAGCGGCAGTGGCCAAAAAAGTCGACGAAGCGGTGCGCGAGGCGCTCAACTCCATCGATGCATTGCGTAAGTCCAGTGTGCGCGAGGTCGAAGAACTATTCCCCGCGCGCGTGGAAGCGTTGAAATTATCCTCCAACGAGAATTTCTCCGGCGAACTTGCTTCGCACTTGGAAGCGCAAATGGAAAAGTACCGCAGCCAGGCCGAGGAGATGGCCCAGCGCCTCGAGAAACAAGCCGCGGAGCTGCGGCGCGAACTGGCAAGCTCCAAGGAATTCTTGGAAAGAATGACGCGCGCGATGGAGCCCCGAATCAATGCTCGCTTGAACGAGGCTCTAGCCAGGGCCACCTCGGAATTCGAAGGAGCAACGGCCCGTGCAGGACAGCGCCGCTACGAAATGATGCTGGAGAATACCCAGGCCCTGATGCAGGAAGCACTCCTGAAGCTGGATGCGCGCTCCGTGGAAGTGCAAGCTCTGGTGCAAAGCGCGGTAAATTCCGCTCTGGGTGCGTTCCAGCGGCAGACCGACGTGCATGTGAACGCCGTCCTCTCCGAGACCCAGGACCGCGCTGCTGCCGCTCTCTCCTCACTCGATGCGGAAAACCGCGCCGCTTGCGAAGCTCGGCGCCTGGCTTTGGAAACCGAAGTGGCCCGTGCCGCCGAGCGCTCCACGGATCAATTCCGCAAAGGAATGAAGGCTTTCTTGTACTCCTGCCTGGTGGCCGCGGTCAGCGCCGTGGATGAACATTCGAAGTCCACTCTGGACGGGCTCACCAAAGATAACGGGGAGACTGTGTTCGAAGCGGAGACCGATTCAAGCCCTCAGAAAGATGATCGTGAAATTATTCCTGGTACCGACATCGACCCCCTCACCCATTGAAGGAGAATAGTGCGGCACGTGGTCAGTGCAGGACGAAATTCCCGACTCCCGCAAAAGAAAAAGCCAACCGCTCTCTCGGGACGGTTGGCTTTTTTTCGTTCGTTTTCTACTGCCGCAGAGACTTTGTCAGTCCTGAAGGAGGCAGGTTGACAAGCTCTGCGTTTGCTCTGGCCAGGACCAGAAGGTCAATAAAAGTCTAACGGGCTGGTGCAGAGCCCGGACGACGAAACGGCCGTCGCGCCAGATCCTCGATCGCATCGACGCGCTGCCGGGTAGCAACCATGATCGGGTGCTGGCTTTCCGCCAAGCGATCTACGGCCAATGCCCAACCACGATGCAGCATGTACACGCTTCCGACCACCAAAGCGATAGCCGCGAACCCCACGGCAAAAAGGGCGAACACCGCCAGCAATTCCCACGCGAAATACGTTTGCAGCGAAACCAGCGCTGCCAGGAACACCCACATCCACTTCCGGCTTTTGTCCTTGGTCTTCATTTTGTCTCTGTTCGCGATCCCCACTCTACCCAACCTTCCCGCTGAGTTCTCTTCTTTGAGCCTCGCACCACTTGCTTAGATGCGCGACCCATCCGGAAAGGTCCAGTCGAGTCCCCTGTACCTGTCCCATTTGACACCATGCTGCTCCCAGAAGCGATGGTACGCAAGACACATTTTGGCGCCTAAACCATTCTCCTAGTACCGCCATGTTCCATCCAGAAACACCGTAACTTACTAACAATACAGATGTTACATGACATTCGACTTTCGCCTAAGTTTTCGCCTGGTATTCCCTGTCCCGCCTGTGGATAACCTGTCCCTTCGTACAGGGGTTTCCGGCGCTGCCAAGTTAGTGATTCTCTAAGGGCGAATCGTTTCAAACTGCCGGCTAGTTTCGCCACCAGAGGTTCATATATTTCGCTTTTTGTTCGCTATTGTCAAGAAGAAAATGCACCACGCGAGAATTAAGACCGCTGCCCTTCCTGGGGTCGCCGATTGTTCAGATTGCCTAAGTATGTTTTAATTCGTCCGTCAAAGTCTCCCACCTCGAATATGGAACTGCTTGCCGTCCTCGCAATCATCTTGATCATCATCACTCCGATTCTCGCCATTTCTGCCTTTGTGCGCGTTCAGAGACTGGCGGACCAACTGCGCGGAGGCTCCCTGCTCACTCTTGGGGATCGGCTATCCAACCTGGAACGGCGTCTTCAGAGGCTCGAAAAATCGCTCTCGTCACAAGAGCCCGACAGCTCCCGCGAATCGAAACCAGCGCCTGCCCAGTCCATCCCCGCATCTCCATCCCCGGTTACTACCACGGCGCAGAGTTCTCCGCCGCCGTCCTCTCTTCCACAGCTCTCCCAGCCGCGCGAAGTTTTTCCCCCGCCACAGATCAACATTTTTGCCGCGCCGCCGCTTCACAGCTCAAAACCAAAGTCCTCGTCCAGTCTCGATCTGGAAACCTTGATTGGCGGGCGTTGGCTGAATCGCATTGGCATTGTCGCGATCATCGGCGCGGTCACGTTCTTCCTGAAATACGCGTTTGACAACAATTGGATCGGCCCCAGCGGCCGCGTGGGCATCGGAATCCTGCTCGGCGCCGCCATGCTCCCCTGGAGCCATTGGCTTCTGAAGCGCGGCTATTCCTATTTTTCGGAAGGTATCGCCGGCCTCGGCGCCGCCGTGATGTATTTATCGATCTGGGCCGGTTGCCAGTACTACAAACTCTTCAGCCTGGATGTGGGCTTCTACGCCATGATTGTCGTTACTGCGGGCATGGGCGCAGTGGCTCTAGGCCGTAATTCGCAGCGCATTGCCCCGCTCTCTCTCCTCGGCGGTTTTCTCACACCGATTCTCGTCAGTGAGGGCAAGGACGCGCAAGTCGTTCTCTTCAGCTACCTCTTGATTCTCGGCGCCGGGTTTCTCGTTATAGAAATACGCCGCGACTGGCGCTCGTTGACGCCGATTTCTTTTCTTCTCAGCCAATTCTATTTCTGGGGCTGGTTCTCTGAGTTTTATCGTCCCGAAAAGCTCGAGCGCACAATAATCTTTGCCACGCTCTTCTTTCTTCTCTACGCCGCTTTACCCATCATTCGAGCTGTTCGATTTTCCGGCTTGCGCGAGCTGGATATCCTGGTGGTCCTCGCGAACTCCTGTGCGTATCTCGTTGCCCTTTACGACATGCTTTGGCCGCTGGACCGCTGGCCGCTCACGCTCCTGGTCCTCGCATTGTCCGCGGCGCATGTAGTGGTCGCGCGTCTCGTTCCGCCGCCGAAAACCGGCGAATCGCCGCTGGCGCGATTGCTTTTCGCGGGCCTCGCGCTGACCTTTGCCACCCTAGCCATTCCCATCCGCCTCGACGGCAAATGGATCACCCTGGGCTTTGCTGTCGAAGGCGCAATCCTTGTGTGGACCGGCTTCCGTTCGATGACCGGCCACCTGCGCGCTGGCGGCTATTTCCTTCTCGCGCTTGCCGCCGCCCGGCTA
>WNFJ01553909.1_pt1 | contig 13750 bp, 13 predicted proteins | sample 5400461 | NCBI WGS metagenome assembly WNFJ01 (sample SAMN13153349, study PRJNA577476) | soil metagenome | isolation source: 115 cm saprolite on Douglas fir-dominated hillslope | place: USA:California | collected 2013-09-17 | reverse complement strand
GCCCCCGCATAGAGAAGCTCGCGATCGAACTTGAGACCACGATGCTTTCCGGCGAGCGCACCCCAGTAATAGACGCGGCTCGAATGGTGGAACAGCAGCCCAGACTCGGTATCCCGGACGAACTGCGTGATCTCACGAGCGAGTCTACTGTCGGGAATGCGGATTCCTTCGACCGTGAACGTCCTTTCAGCCGCAACTGTCATTGTGCTTCTCCTGCCGGATGATCTTGGTTGTAATTCCCTGAGCAACGCGCCGCTTGTCGAGGATTGCTGCTCTTGCGTCATTCTTGCCGAATTAAGCGCGGGCATCTTGATTTGCGGCCAGGCCGCATGGGAACTCGCTACCGCAGAAGACTAGTAGCTCGGCACAGTGATTATGACTCTTTTCGAGGCCTTCTTGGAGCAAGCTCAGTCAATGCGCTTCCCAGCTAGCGATCGCGATAACGCGGCGACTATAAAAGAACTGTTGCCGTGACCATCAACCAACCGTAAGGCGCGATCAGTCAGATCGAAGGGCGGGAGCGCTTTGGGAGAAGAGAGCGAGGCACGCGCATCACCGTCAAATTCGCGGTAAAGCAGGAAGAGATAGGCATAGAGTGAGTCGGGCTGGAATGTCACTTCCAGCCCGAATTTCTCGACGTTTCGGGCATTGCAGCACGGCTGCAGCCGATCGAACTCATCGAGCGGCCCAGGACAGCCCGAAAGGCCAGTCCCGGCGCTCGCCGATCATCGACTCAATACGACTCAGGTTCGCAAGGGACATTGTCCCCGCCCCAGGGCGCGGTAGCAAATGCGCCGACGCGCGGCGCTGGAATGCAGACACGGCCGTCAATATAACGGGCGGTGGGGGAGGCGCTCGCATTGGCCTGCGCTGCGAGGTGCCGCGAGGTTACATGGCTCGTGCGAGCCATGGCGGGAGTTGCGAGTGTGGCTGCCGCGATCAGTGCAGCCGACAGAAGTCTAAGCTTAGTCATTCGATTTCTCCATTGGATATGAAAAGCCAACGGCGTTGGCTCCTCTATGGAAATGGAGCCGCGATCGACCGATTGAAGTAACATTTCCTAACGTCGTTTCAACGCCGCGTGAGGTCGAGCGTGTCGTAACATCAATCACCCAACTCAAGCGGCTCAAGACGAATTGAGCTTTGTGAAGCCTAATTTAATGGGGTGAGGTCGCTGCCTGCTTACATCTAGCTCGATGCATCTGAGCACTCGGACGCTGGCAAATGAGAAGCTCGTGCCCCCGAGGGCACGCCCGGTCGACGAACCGTTATTACTCCTCGGCGCGTCACGGCGTCACCCTGGACGGCCGTCAGCACGAAGGCAGCGTTGCGATCTTTCGGGGCGATGGGTGTGCATCGTGGCGACCTTCGCATCATCGTTGCTATTGAGCGGTGCAGCGCATGCCGAGCGAGCCTTGTCGGCCACACATCGAGTGAGCGGTCGATCCATCGAACCCTTCGCAGCTTTTGTCACCGAGGCTTCCAAGCGCTTCAGTGTACCGGAAACTTGGATACGCGCAGTGATGCACGTCGAAAGCGGCGGCAAATTACTAGCGCGATCACAAAAGGGCGCCGTGGGGCTGATGCAGATCATGTCAAGGACCTGCGGCGGAATTACGCGCTCGCTACGGTTTCGGCTCCGACCTCAAAAATCCGCACGACAATATCCTGGCCGTTGCCGCTTGCATTCGCGAGCTCCATGATCGTTACGGCTCACCGGGCTTTCTCGCCGCCTACAATGCCGGGCCTCGGCGTTACGAACATCATCTGGCGACGGGTCGTCCGTTGCCGGATGAGACGCAGGCGTATGTCGCAACGCTCGCGCCGTTGATCGGGAGCAAACAGCCTGGCCGCCCGATTGTCGCGGTCGCGAGGTCGTTGCCCCGGATCCGCTCACAGTTGCTTGTCGTGCACGCCAAAAACATCTCATCTGATTACCGGTCATCGTCCAACGCGCGGCCACAGCGTTCACCAAGCGTCCGCACTGTCGTCGGTCTATCCGCTCTCGTGCCGCAGTCGGGCAACCTGTTCGTGCACCGTGCCAGTGAAGTGCGATCGCAATGATCCAGATCGCGCTTCATCGCAGTTTGTCGGGGAACGTCGCATACTTTGGTGCGAAGCGTCGGAAGTAGGGAGATACGAGTCACAGATGGCAAGATAAAGCGGGTGCCCCGCTGTCGGACCTTCGGTCCTAATTATTTGTCTGCACATTGTTTTTAGGAACTTAGCACACGCGTCTGAGATGACCCCGCGGCTCTTGATCCAACTTCTCATTTGCTTTCAATGCACCGAGAGCCATCGCCCGCGATATGGGGGGCATGAGAGGCCGCCGCATCTTTGCTGACGCAGGTGTTTCTACGCTCCTCTGCGACGACTGCATTTTCGGCTCTTGCGGCCGGCGCATTTGACTTCCAATCGTCGTCTCATGGTGCACGACGAAGACAAGTTCCGCATCCGTCCTGGCAAGGTCCGTGACCGTGGTGACGCGCGGACAAGCGCGCGCCGGATCGGGGCGGCACGTGGGCGTTCGACCAGCTTTGTCGGTGAAGTCCATCAGGCGATTCGACGGGCAGGCGGCAACCCGAACCGGGGACCGGACGCCGGCAAAAGAGGCGGCCGGTTCAATGCGCGGGGCCGAGGCGCCGCAACGGCGCTGACGCTCAAGGATCGAAGCGCATGGAGCCGGGACGGGAGCGGTGCGCGGACGCGGGCGCGGCGGGTGGCGGTGAAGGCCCGCGTCGTGAAGCTCAACCCGCAACGCGGAGCGGCGCGCGGCCGGCACTTCGTCAGCGCCAAGGCGGTGGACGCACATCTACGTTATATCGAGCGTGACGGTGTGACCCGCACTGGTGAGAAAGGGCAGGTCTATTCGGCCGAGCGCGATGGTGAGGACGGCCGCGCCTTCCTCGACCGGGGCCGCGACGACCGCCATCAGTTCCGCTTTATCGTCTCGGCCGAGGATGGGGCGGATCTGTCGGACCTGCGCACCACCACGCGCGACCTGATGCAGCAGATGGAAGCGGACCTGGGAACCAGGCTCGACTGGATCGCGGTCGATCACCACAACACCGGCCATCCACACACTCATATCCTGGTGCGCGGCGTCACCGATGACGGCAAGACCCTCAACATCGCGGGAGACTACATCGCCCACGGCATCCGTGAGCGAGCCAGCGAAATCGTCACCCTCGAGCTGGGCCGACAGACCGAGCGGGAGGTGACGAAGCAGCTTGAGCGTGAGGTCAATGCCGATCGCTTTACCCGGCTCGATCGGATGCTGATCGCCGACCAACGGGAGCATGAGTTCAGTGACCTGCGTCCTGACCAGGACATGCGCGACACGTTCCGCCAGAACCGGGCACTGCTGATTGATCGGGCGCGCAAGCTGGAGCGTATGGGGCTGGCGACCGAGATTGAAGCGGGACGTTGGATCGTGTCGCCAAAGGTCGAGCCGATCCTGCGGGAACTCGGCGAGCGCGGCGACATCATCAAGACCATGCATCGGGCGCTGGAGCGCGACGGATTGGCAGGGGATCGCCATTTCTCGAGCTACGTCCTTCACCGCGAGAAGATTAGCGAACGCGTCGTCGGCCGCGTGCTCGACAAGGGGCTGGGAAGCGACGAGATGGGCGAGCGCGTCCGTCTGGTCATCGACGGCGTGGATGGGCGCGTCCATCATGTCGAACTGGATGCCTCCCGCGCTGAAGAGGTCGGGCGAGGCATGGTCGTTGCGGCCGGGACTGCGCCCGCAGACCCACGGGCGGCCGACCGCAACATCATGGACGTCGCCGACGCGCAGGGCATTTATCGTCCGTCCCTGCATCTGGAACGGGCACGCGCCGCCATCGACCGTATCGGCGGCGACCCTGACGCATTCGTCCGCTCCCATGTCCGCCGGCTGGAGGCGCTACGCCGGGCAGGCCATGTCGAGCGGATCGACATGGATCATTGGCGCGTTCCCACCGATCTTCCCGAACGTGGCCACGCCCATGACCTCGCTCGCGACGGGGCCAACATCCGCGTCAGCATCCTGTCTCCCTCCGGCCTTAACGCGCAGATCGGCGATGAAGGTGCGACTTGGCTCGACCGCGAGCTTGTATCCCGCCAGCGCATGGTGCTCGCCGATGACGGGTTCGGGCGGCAGGTGAAGGTGGCGCTGGAGAAACGCAAGCAGGCGCTCGTGAACATGGGCCATGTCACCGATCTCGGTGGTGGTCACGTCCGTGCACCGAAAGACCTCATCCAGCGGCTTGAGGCCGCCGCCATCGAACGCGCCGGCACGGCGCTCGCCGGCGTCCCGCCATTCCGGGCAACTATGTCACCGGCCAGCTTATCGGCTCCACCCAGCTATCAAGTGGCCGGTTCGCTATGATCGACGATGGCCTGGGATTCAGCCTCATGCCCTGGCGTCCCGCCCTCGAACAGCATGTCGGCCGCCACATCTCCGGCACCGTCCTGCCCAGTGGTGGAGTCGACTGGTCGTTCGCGCGGCCGCGGGGATTGGGACTGTAACGGAAAGAAAAAGCCTTATCTGCTCGCAGGCAGCAGGCCGGACCACCGTCAGCCCCTCAAGCTTCCATGTTGGGTGTGGATAGCGCCTGATGCGCTGGCAAGGTCGGGTTGCTGCCCTGACCTTGGAGGCAACCATAGATTTGATCACAAGCAACCCCAACAGCTCGGGCGCTATCCGGACTGATCTTGGCGCAATCTTTGTTTCGTTAGAACTGTCAAAGACGAAGTGGCTGGTCACATCGATTGTACCCGGCTGTGGTGAGAAAATGTCGAAGCATACTGTAGAGGGTGGCGACCTTGCGGGCCTCTTTGACAGGTTCGAGAAACTTCGGCAGAAGGCACGGGCGCGCCTAAGCGAGAGTTTTCCGATCATCGCCATTCAAGAAGCTGGGCTTGACGGTTTACACAGGGCTTTGCGCCAGGCCGGAATCGAGAGCCATGTCGTTGATCCATCCTCCATCGCAATGCCGCACCGTTCTCGCCGAGCCAGACTTCGCTGCTATTCTCTGGGCGGAAGGATTGTTTCGGCATTTCGATAACCGACGACAAGTTGCCGCCTATGCGGGACTGGCACCGACGCCAAGGCAAAGTGGAACAATCCAGCAGGAGCAGGGGATCTCGAAGGCGGGCAACCCGCGGCTGTGTGCGACATTGATCCAGCTCGCTTAGCTTTGGTTACGTCATCAGCCGGATACCACCCTCTCACAATGGTTTCGGGAGCGGATCAGACAAAGCGCCGGACGCCTCAAGAAGGCAATGATCGCGGCCCTGGCGCGCAAGCTGATTGTCGCTCTCTGGCGGTACGCAACCCAGGGCGTCGTGATCGAGGGCGTGATCTTAAAGCCTGATCAGTTCCGGAGAATCCAGGCGGACGAACCGACGCCAGCCGTGGCATATATCGCCGTCCTCAAGAATGGTCTGGTCCTCCTGAGCCCGCCCGCCGAAAGCGGAAGATTGGTGCCGCCGTTTCATCGGAAAACGGCGACTGGATGTGAGGTTGTGCGTGCAAGGCAACAGTAGCGCGCATGGTGATATCGGGCTCGAACCTGGCTTCTCGAACATGACAGGCCCTGGAGCGCACCGTAGGTGCGAAGGCAGTCCTGATACGAGTCAGTTTGGCACCGTGCTCGCCGGCGGCAAGGTCAAGCCGCTGCGCGGCGGCCTGGTCGGCCGACCTTGCCTCCGTCTGCGCTCGGCGCCGTCCGGATCCTAAAGATCAGGGACGAAGAAAGTTGCAGCCTCCCATCTCGCCGGAGAATTGCCTGTAAGGAAAGAAGAGAAAGCACAGCATTGACAAACTTCCCCATGTGAGGCTGGCGCGTTCCGCGCCCCCGCTTTGCGGCTTGCGGCCTTGACCGGCTGACGCTGGTCCGGCAGGCGCTCTTCAAGCAGGTAAGGCTTAGTGGGGGCGACGCCTTCCTTCCCAAGATATGATCGTTCGAAGGGGGTCGTTCTGTCTGACCGCGAATTCTTGTTCGAATCCGCCGCAGAGGGCGTGCACGGGCGAGCGACCCGTTCGAGCTTAAGAGTCGAGATCCTGCCGATACCGCGCCAACCTTCCGATATTTTGGTGAGCTTGTGGGGAGCTTTACTTTCACTCACATCAGGACGCTCTGGCTAAGTCATTGGTGTTCGGGCGCACCCGACACGATTTGAACATGTGGCTTTCTTCTTTAGGCCAAGGCTCCATCAAATTGAACGAGAGTGCGTGGCGAGTAATTTGGCTGATTGGCCCAGTAGCCACTAGTCGTGGGGTTAATCCGCTCAGGGGCAAGTGAGACACCGGCCGCCCTTGCGTATCCGCGGCCGTCGCGCAGGCTCACGATTGGCAGCGACCATCAGGCCTTTGTCCCACGCTGGCGTCATCCAGCCTTAACGAAGGTCAACCGCCACCGAAGTTGGACGGGTCAAGATTTCTATTCTCCTCCGGGGGTATGGGCGGATAGCCGGGAAACTTGTACCACCCCGGGGCGACGGCCACATCTTGGCTGGGACGAACGATGACATGATGGCGTGAGCGGGAGTGATGCACCATAGCGGCACTGGCGGGCGCACACAGGGTAATCAAAAGGCCTAAGGCCAAAACGGAACGCATCGACCCTGCTCCACACGACCTACCGTCGGTTCTTATGTGGTGCGACGGCAGCACCACCCCCATCTGTAGCGGCTTCACGATCAGTCAAATGTTTTTAATGCCGCTTGGCTCGCGTGCCTGTCAAAAAGCACACGGAATAAAATTGAATTTAATGGTGTCGGCGGATTGTGAAACTACATCAGCTTCACGCAACGAATTTGGCAGAACGTGAAGATGCACGCTCAAAGAAGAAACCGGCGCGGGGACTTGATACCCTCGATACCCGCGATAGTAACTCTAATCGTCGCAGTGGTGGGTACCGCTGGTATCCTCAACGACTTCGGCTCAGGCAACGATTCGCAGCAAGGTAGCGGCAACCCGAGGATGATCACGGCTGCGGCGGTGTCGAGGGCCGGCGCAATCGAAATTCCTTCAGAGCCGACCGCCGGCCGCGGCTAACGAGGAAGTCTCGACATGAAAACGCTTTCCGTTCTTTTCATCGCCCTTTGCGTGGGCGGTTCAACCACCGCGGCGTTTGCCCGGGGCGGCATGGGAGCGCATGGCATGGGATCGTCTCATATGTCCATGACAGGCGGCGCCTTAGGCACCAGCGCCGCTGCGCCCGGCACGAACTCACTGGGCACGGCGCTTGCGTCGGACGGCGTTGGCAACGGCCCCATGAAAGGACCACTGCTTGGCACCAATCCTGCCATCGACCGAGAAGAAATAAAGGTCGACAAAATGTTAAATTCGATCTGCCGGGGATGTTGATGCTTTTGGGCTGGCGGTCGCACTGACCAACTACCAGGGTACGTCAAAATGATTGAAGCAGTCGCGGCAATTCTAGGTCTGTTTAGCGCTGGCATCTTTGTAGCTCACGCGGTCGACGCTTATCGCGCGCCCTAGTGCGCCCACGCGGTGAAGGCCCAATATTCAGCGGCTTCACTCCCGATCCAGTCGGCGCGATCATGGGCCATGCCCGAGCCCGCCTGCCAGAAAATCACCTTCGCCCAGATGCGCGCCGCCGGCGTGCGCGGAGTCCCTAGTGTACTGCGAGTTCGAGGTCAAAAAAGTTGCACGAAGGCAACAATCACCGAAATCTATGCGACGCTACCGCGCAAGGTTGAGGTCGGGGCGCGCACCGATGCCGCCCAATCAAGCGCCTAATGCGGCGGACCGCCGATGACTTGATCGAGATCGGCAATGCTCTAATCAGGCAGAAAGCGCAGCTCCCCACGGCGCTTTTCACAAGTGGATCGAGGCGGAATCCGAAATGTCAATTCGCACCGCCCAGCGGTGCATGAATGTCGCGAGTGAGTTCGGTGCCAAATGCGCCGCGGCGGCGCATTTGGTCGTGATGGCTCTCGACATGCTTGCGTCGGCAGAGCCCGAAGCTCAAGCGGAGCTCGAGCGCCGCGTCGCCGCCGGCGATATCCTGAGTGCCGCCGAGGTCAACCGCATAGCAGTGCACTGATGATGGTGGGTGAGTGTGAATATTAGTCCAGAATCATGTCGCCAGGCCAGGTTTTGCTGGCGCGTTCGCTTTCGCTTGCACGTCGCTGATCGCGCTCGGAATTTCGGCATTGAAAGGGGATCGGCGACAAAACTCGGCTATCTGCTCGCGGCAGATATCACGAGTATCGGGATGTATCGCCCATGCCGCAAATGCCGGAGTCCCGCCCAACATGACAACCGAAATGGCAAACAGTCTTGCGATAGGCATCAAACGCATCTTCTTGCTCCTTCTTGTTGGCGCCTCTGCGCTTCAACCGATCAAACCGACCGCCGTGCGCGGAGCTCGACGACTCTTGCTTCGTACTACTGACGTAGGATCATATTTTGCAAACACCGCTAAATTTCTGTTTAGAAACAGTGCAGCGGCGTAACGTTCGAGGTAAGAGGGCGGGGAGTTCGTCGCAACTGTCGTGCTGACGGCGAGCGCGGGCACTTGGCTCGCGGTCGCCGGCTAGGGCCAAGCCGGCCGCTACCCCTACAGTCTTTGGCGTCACGGCAAAATTATCTCGCCGGTTGGCTTCGATGGGCACCGCTCTTTTATAGGAAACTGTGGTGGCCCGCGAGCAGGTCAGCTGCAGTAAGGCGGCCAGCGGTAGATTAGATATCGGGAATAGAGCCAGTAGCAATCCGGGTCATCGTACGATCCGCCAGGATATCCAGGCCAAAAACCGCCGGATGCGATAGAACGAGTCGGGCTGGAATGTCCCTTCCAGCCCGACTTTCTCGACGTTTTCGGGCATTGCAGTACGGCAGCAGCCGATCGATCTAATCGAGCGGCCCAGGACAGCCGAAAGGACAGCCCTGGCGCTGGCCGCTCAACGACTCAATACGACTGAGGTTCGCAAGGGACATTGTCCCCGCCCCAGGGCGCTGTAGCAAATGCGCCGACGCGCGGCGCTGGAATGCAGACACGGCCGTCAACATAACGGGCGGTGGGGGAGGCGCTCGCATTGGCCTGCGCTGCGAGGTGCCCCGAGGTTACATGGCTCTCGCGAGCCATAGCGGGAGTTGCAAGCATGGCTGCGGCGATCAGTGCAGCCGACAGAGGTTTAAGCTTAGTCATTTGATTTCTCCTTTGCATATGAAAAGCCAACACCGTGTGGCTCCTCAATGTAAATGGGGCAGCGATCGACGGCTTAAAGTTACAATTTCCTCATGTCGTTTCAACGCCGCGTGAGGTCGGGCGGGTCCTGCGATCATTCACCCAGCTCAAGCTCCTCAAAACGAATTGAGCTTTTGTGAAGCCTAATTTAATGGGGCGAGATCCCTGCCGGCCTACATCTAGCTCGATGCATCTGAGCACTCGGATGCTGGCAAATGAGAAGCTGGAGAAAATCTGTAGGGAGCGCTCCGAGAGCAGCAGTGATCGCTAGCGCGAATTCTCCGCACAGAACAAAACAACACGGAGAACGACTATGACTACATTCAAAACTCTGATCGGTGCCGTCGCGGGGTTGGTGGGAATTGAGGGTGGCGTAGTCTCCGGGGTTGCTCAACCTCGAATCACCCGGCGTTGACGCGTCGGACAGGAGACCACGCCATGACCAGCCCTACCACGAAGCCTGATTCCGCGCAGCCTGCCGCCGAGGCGGAACCCCATCTTTTCGACGACTGGTTTGATCCGATCGAATGTGGCGTGCGCAATCGCGTGCGCGAGTTCATTGAGACCATGATGGAGGACGAGCTCGAGGCGGCGCTCTCGCGGCCCCGCTATGCACGCGTTGCGCCGCCACCGAGCGAAGAGGCCGGCAAGACAGAAAGCGCCAGCGGCCATCGCCATGGCCACCGGTCGCGCTCGCTTCTGGGCACCTTCGGTCGCGTCGAGATCACAATGCCGCGCGCCCGGCTGAATACTCCGGAAGGCAAGACGACGGAATGGAAGAGCAAGGCACTGCGCGCCTACCAGCGCCGCACGCTGGCGGCGGACGCAGTGATCGCGGGCACCTATCTCGCCGGCACCAACACGCGACGCGTCCGTCGCGCGCTCGCGGCGCTCTTTGGCGGTGCGGTGGGCAAGGATACGGTGAGCCGAACCTGGCGCAAGGTGAAGACCGACTGGGACGCCTGGAACGCCCGCTCGCTGGCCGACGAACCGATCGTACGGCTCATTCTCGATGGCACGGTCGTGCGCGTGCGGCTCGACCGCAAAGCGACTACGATTTCGCTGCTCGTCGTCCTCGGCGTGCGTGCTGACGGGCAGAAAGTTCTGCTCGCGATCAAGAGCATGGGCGGCGAAAGCGCCGAGGCCTGGCGCAGCGTGCTCGACGATCTCACCAAGCGCGGTCTGCGACGACCCGAGTTCCTCATCGTCGACGGCGCGTCGGGGCTCGACAGCGCGATCGCCGCCGTGTGGGACGGTGTGCCGGTCCAACGATGCACCGTGCACAAGCACAGGAACCTGCTCGCGCACGCGCCGGAGCGGCTGCACGAAGAGATCACCGCCGACTACAACGATATGATCTATGCGGTGACACGCGACGAGATCGAGGCCCGCCGCAAGGCCTTTATCCGCAAATGGCGGATCAAGCACCGTGCCGTCGCCGACAGCCTCGACGAAGCAGGCGAGCGCTTGTTCAGCTTCACCCGTCTGCCGCCCAGCCAGTGGCGGAGCGTGCGCACCACCAACGCGATCGAACGGCTGCACGAGGAGTTCAAGCGACGGATCAAGACGCAGACCGTGCTGCCTTCCGCCGACACCGCGGCCATGTTGTTCTGGGCACTGCTTGCATCTGGCCAGATCAACATGCGCAAAGTCGATGGCTGGCAAACGCTCGCAACAAAGCCCGTCGCTCAGCCAATTGACCTCGCTGCCTGAAAAGATATCTTCATGTTCCCGGTGACTGCGTCACCCGAATTCCAACCACATTCCGGACGGCACCCTCTGATCGCGGCTGCGCTAGTGTCGATGACAGCGGTAACCTCTGCAAGCGCGCAGTTGCCGAGTTGGGCGGCCACGAACCCGGATTCTTTTCAGGCGCAATACCCGGACCGGGATGTCCTGAATGGAGGCGCGCTGACACCTGCAGGCAGAATGGGCCTGGAGCTGCCTGGCGGTGCGGCTCCTGTCTTTGGGGCAAACAACGCTTATGCGGCAACACGTCGTGCTACTGCCTCATCCTGCGCCCAGCTCTATCATTCCTACGATCCCGCATCCGGCACCTTCCTCGGTTACGATGGTCGTCGCCATGCCTGCGAGTGATGCAAGCAGCAAAGTGAGCCTGAACCACAATGACCAGGGTGCGACCGCCACACGGCGGCGCATCCTGCTGACAGTGTGAAATGGTGACTTACACTGGTACCTGGCGTATCCCTATCGCCGGCGACCTTTTGCTGTGTCTTATCAGTCCAGCAAAATAGAGGCGAAAGGATCATCGATGCGGTGCACGCATCAAGTTCTAGGCCGGACGTTTTCGTTTTTTGCCAAGTTCGGCTGAGACGGAGAAAAGGACGTGGCGGTGATCCTTGAGGATTTTCTCCGCTTCTCCCTTGCAGGCCTCGATAAAGTCCTCGGTGCTGCGTTCGCTCTTGAAGATCAAGCTTGCGAACTCTTCGGCCCTTCGTCGATCCGACCATGTTGACGGTTTGCCCTTGCCGAAAAGCCGTTCGTCAACCGTACCGGCGACGACTCGATAGTCCGCTTGAAAGCGTACGTGAATGGAAGCGCACAGATCTGACTACGTTCGTGAATGTCATCCAGCGACTTCTATCGCCGCGCGGCGCGCGCTAAGCTTGATCGCTCGATCAATGCGGGTCGAGTTGCTCGCACGCGATAGATGCCGATACGCGCAATCTGCGGACAGCCAAATTAAAGGCAATAAGTTCAACAGCGAAGGATTTAGACGGTATCGATGACGGTACGGGGAAATAACCGCCAGAAAAACTTTCGCTGTTACAGGAAGTTAGAACGCCAATTGATCATTGAGTGGGAGACGTGCCGGCCGTGCAGCAGCAGTACGGGCGGAATTTCAGCGTCTCGGTTATTCCGTATCGGTCGCCACCGTTGATCTACACCTCTCGGGCATCATTTGCTGAAAGACATGCCAAAGCCGTGGCCCACGACGTTTCGTTGTCCCCGATGCGGCGCGTCCTATCAAGTCGTTCGGATCGAGGACGGCTGGAACGCCGAAAACAGTCAGAGGTCTACTGGCTAGTTCAGCGTTTCCGAAGTTCGAATCATATCGATTCGTAGCAACCATCAACAAAGATCGTCATTCCGGGGCGCGTGTGACGCGCGGAGCGCGGCATGAGCGAGCCACGATGCGCAATTGCGCATCGGGAATCCAACCACCGCAGGGGCTATGGATTCCGGGCCTGCACTCCGACCAGCTGTCGCCGGCCGGAGCACATCTACGATGCGCAATTGCGCATCGGAGAATGACGAACGATGGATCGTTTCCCATAGGATAGGTTTCATGGAATCGCTCGTCTAGTCTAGGGCCTGTTGAGAATCAGGATTCCACTTTTGGCTTTGTTGTGATTCAAGCTTTGGTGGAACGATTCGTACTGACAGACGCCCAATGGGCGAAGATGGAGCCGCATTGTCTGGGTAAGCCAACGGACTCCGGGCGCAGTGGAAGCGACAACCGCCGTTTCGTCGAAGCGGTACTTTGGATCGTGCGGACGGGAAGCCCGTGGCGTGATCTTCCGCCGTTCTTCGGCAACTGGAACACTGTTTTCAAGCGCTACCGCGACTGGGTCAAAGCGGACGTTTTCACCAGGCTTTTCGAGGCCTGCTCGGACGCGCCAGACATGGAATACGCCATGGTCGACGCCACCATCGTCAAGGTCCATCGCCACGGACAGGGCGCAAAAGGGGGACTCAGAGCCAAGCCATCGGCCGTTCCAAAGGCGGCATGACGACCAAAATTCTGGCTCTGACCGACGCGCTCGGCAATCTCGTCCGCTTCGTTCTCCTGCCCGGCCATCGTTTCGATACGGTGGGCGTCGCTCCGCTCATCGACGGTCTCGCCTTTGACGGCTTCATCGCCGACAAGGCCTTCGACAGCAATTCCATCATTGCCGACCTCAACGAGCGCGGCGCCAAGATCGTCATCTCACAGCATCCACGGCGCGCCTCGCCTCTGCCGATCGACGCTGAGATCTACAAGTGGCGTCACCTGATCGAGAATTTCTTCTGCAAGCTTAAGGAATTCAAACGCATCGCCATGCGCGCGGACAAAACCGATCAGAGCTTCGCCGCAAACATCCATCTCGCCGCAGCCGTCATAAACTCCCGATGAATCTCAACAGGCCCTAGCAGTCCGCTGAAAAACCTTGGAAATTTGAGTTTTCTTTGTCTTGGTGGCACCGTCGATCAAGTTTCAGGTGCTGTGTTCACTGACTGGAGCCAATTTTGTTTGCCTGAGCGCGGTGTTGCCACCCGCACTGCTACGCAGCGATCAGTTTGGGAATGCGGATCAGGTTGTAGGCGATCAGATTGAGCAGGAAATCGGCGGTGACGCGACCGATGCCGCGATGTTTGGTCTTACGCATGGTCCCGTGCTGCTTGCCCCAACCGAAGATGCACTCGGTCATCGCCTGCCATAACCTGGGTGCCGCGTGGTTCGTTCGTCGATGGCGCTGTTGCGGGTCTTGCCGGTTTTGGTGACGGCATTGTTTTGTGTCACGTGCGGTGTCACGTTGATGGCG
>WNFJ01244163.1_pt2 | contig 13752 bp, 8 predicted proteins | sample 5400461 | NCBI WGS metagenome assembly WNFJ01 (sample SAMN13153349, study PRJNA577476) | soil metagenome | isolation source: 115 cm saprolite on Douglas fir-dominated hillslope | place: USA:California | collected 2013-09-17 | reverse complement strand
GGGTGCCCGTGAGCTCGATCAGCCGGTCGGCCAGGGTCGACTTGCCGTGGTCGATGTGGGCCACGATGCAGAAGTTGCGGATGTGATCCTGGCGCATGTTGGGGGGGAAATATAAGGCGGCGCCACGAGCGGACGGCGGCGGCGGCGGGGCCGACCCCGCGGACGCCACGCGGTCGGTTCCTGACGTATTATTACCGACACTCGTTTCCATGCCCCCCATCATCGGCTGGTTCGATCCCACCGCCAACGGCGGCGCCGTGCGGCGCGCCGCGAACAGCTATCTGCCCGCCAAAGGCGACCCGGGCGTGCGGCTCGCTGGGCTGCGGCGCGGCGATCTCGTTGCCGTAGAAGACGGCCGCGTGGCGAGCGTGAACGGCGCGGCGCCCGCGCACCTGGCGGAGCGGCCCGAGTTCGCCACGCTCGGCGCGGTGCATCCCTCGCGCGCGCTCGTGCTGGAGACGCCGCAGGCGTCGAGCCCGCGCACCGCCGAGACGCAGCGGGTGGTGGATCTGATTTGCCCGTTCGGCTTCGGCCAACGGGCGCTCATTGTGTCGCCGCCCAAGGCCGGCAAGACCGTGATGCTGCAGGCTGTGGCCGAGGGTATCGCGCTCAATCATCCCACCGCCATCCTCCTCATCCTGCTCGTGGACGAGCGCCCCGAGGAAGTGAGCGAGATGCTCGATTGGGGCCGGGGCGAGGTCATCGCGTCGAGCTTTGACCTGCCCCACGAACGCCACGTGGCGGTGGCGGACATGGTGTTCGAGCACGCCCGTCGGCAGGTGGAGCTCGGTCGCGACGTAGTGATCGTGCTCGACTCCTTGACCCGGCTGGCGCGCTCACACAACACCACGGGGCGGGGCAGCGGCCGCACGATGTCGGGTGGCCTGGACGCGAACGCGCTCGCCAAGCCCAAGGCGCTGTTCGGCGCCGCCCGCGCCGTGCCGGGTGGCGGCTCGCTCAGCGTGATCGCCACGGCGCTGGTCGAGACCGAGAGCCGGATGGACGACGTGATCTTTGAGGAGTTCAAAGGGACGGGGAACGCCGAGCTGCGGCTGACGCGCTCTCTCGCAGATCGCCGCGTCTACCCAGCGGTGGACATCGCGGCGAGCGGGACGCGACGCGAGGAGCTGCTCGCCGACCCCGCCACGGTGGCTGCCAAGCAGCAGCTGCGCCGCGGCCTCGTCGCCCTCCCGCCCGAGAAGGCGATGGAGACACTGCTCGCGCAGCTCCGCCGCTCCAAGACGAACGCGGAGTTGTTGCGCGCTGCCGTCTAGGGAGCCGGCGCCCGCCGGCCTCCACCCACGATCTGCTTGTAGCTCTCCGGGTTCCAGCGTGGTCGGGTGGATCCGTTCGCGACTGCCAGTCCAAGGTAGAACAACATCCGGGTGAGTCGCGCTTCCTTTTGGTGATAGTCGGGGTGCAGCCCCGTCGTGAAGAACAGGATCGGCACGCCCTTCTTGGCGAAGTTGTAGTGGTCGGAGCGGAAGAACAGGCCTTCTTGTGGCCACAGATCGCCCACCGGCTTGATGCCGAGCTCGGCGTGCCCTGCCGCGACGCTGTCGAGTGTGGCGCCGAGATTGGTATACTCGCGCCCGATGACGGCGAGCGTGTCCTTCGCGTTCCGGCCGATCATGTCGCTGTTCAGGTCGGCGACGACGCTCGCGAGCGGGACCGTCGGGTGATCGGCGAAGTAGGCGCTGCCCCAAAGCCCGCGCTCCTCACCACTCACCGTCAGGAACACGAGCGAGCGCTTCGGGCGCTCCCCGGCTGTGGCGAAGGCCTGCGCCAGCGCGACGACGGCCACGGTGCCCGAGCCGTCGTCGTCGGCGCCGTTGCAGATCGAATCGGCGCCGCGGGCTGCGCATCCCTCGCCTGAGCTGGGCGTCCCGATGTGGTCCATGTGCGCGCTGAAGAGCACATACTCGTGCTTGAGCGTGGGGTCACTGCCTTCGAGGATGCCGATCGCGTTGGGAGCGGACGCGTGCTCGAGGATCCGTTGGTGCACGGCGAGCTGCACCGTGATGCCATTCAACGGATGGGCCGCGAGCGGCCGATCGCCCCAGGCGCGCAGCGAGTCGGCGCCGAGACCCGCCTGGGTGAACACGGCCCGCGCGGTCGCCGTCCGCACCGCGAACACCGCCGGGATCGCGTGCCCGCCGTCCTCGTTCGGGTTGCGCACCAGCACGCTCGCCGCGTGCCCGGGTAGTCGCTGCCACGCCGAGTCAGGAAACCCGGCGACGAGCACCAGCGCCAGCGGCCGGAGCGGCAGCAGCTGGAGCGCGATCGTGTGGAGTGCGGGGCCGAAGGCCAGGAAGACCACCTTGCCCGTCACGCTGCTCGAGTCGAGCGCCTGGTCGGCTGGGGGCGACCCGGTGACGAGGACCGCCTGACCGGTTGTGTCACCTGCCGGCGGCATTCCGTTGAGGAGTAACACGTCGTGACCGGCGCGCCACGTGGTAGGTGGCCCGCCGCCGACGTGAATGGTGGTGCTCTCGGGGTTGAAACGCTGCACGTCGAGCGGGTAGCGCTGCAGGTAGGTGCCACTGTCCCCACCAGGCTTGAGCCCGAAACGGCGGAACTCCCCGGCCACGTACGCCGCCACCTGGTCGAGCTGAGGGCTCGGTGTGGCGCGGCCCAGCATCGAGTCGTCAGCGATGATGGCGATGCGGCGCCGCACCTCGTCCGCGGTGATCGACGCCACGCCGCGGGCGGGCGGGAGTTGCCGTTGCGCGGCCGCCCGCCCCGCTACGAGTGCGAGCAGCAGGGTCCAGCCGTGCCGCGTCATGCGTGGCCTCGAGAGTTTGGGACCGAAAGCTAACGTGCCCGAGCGGGCGGAACCACGCTCGGGCACGGTCGCGTCCGGGAGTATCACGGCTTGCGCCGCTTGAGCTCGGGCTCCGGGCGAGCCTTGTCGGGTGGGGCTTGGGGCGGAGGCGCGGCGCGCGGCTCGATGCGCGGCTCGGGGCGGGACTCGGGGCGCTCGGCACGCGGCGGCGGAGCGGCCCGCGGCTCCGGGCGTGGCTCGGCACGCGGCGCTGGCGCGTCGCGCCGCGGCTCCGCGCGCGGCGTGGGGTGGTCCGCACCGCTCGGCTGCTCGGGGCGCTCCGAGCGCTCGGGGCGATCACCTCGCGCACGCCGGGTCGGGACCGCCGGGTTGTCGGGACCGATCCCACGATCGGGTTGTCCCGGTCGCACTGGTTGATCGGACACGGTTGGGTGTTCGGGGCGATCGGGGCGCTCGTGAGGCCGGCCTTGGCCACGGCCGTCGTCGCCCTGATCGCCTGTAATGGGCCGCTGGCGGGGCCGGCTCCTCGCGTCGTCGTCTCCGGTGATGTGGCGCCCGGGGTCAGTGTTGCCGCCACCGGTGACCGAGCGTTGGCGGTCGCCAATACGGGGTGGCGGGATGACACCCGTGCCCCCGATGTCCCCGCCGCGCACGCCTTGGTCCCCCCGCCTGGCGTCGCCCGTCACGGGACGCTCACGCACCCGCGTGATGAAGGCGTCGGAGCCCGCGTGAACACCACGCGGCTGTCCCCGTACGTCCGATAGGGGTAGTAGTACGGATCGTCGAACACGACGATCCGGAAGCGGACGCAGGTGTAGTCGTAGGGACGCCACGCAGAGTAGCTCACGTACGAATGGCAGTCATAGCACAGGAAGCGGGGATAGTCGTAGTGCTGCTGCACGTAATAGGACACACCGTCGTAGTCCCACGCGCTGTAGCCGTCGGGCACCATGCGCTGCGCCAGGTCCGTGACCGCCACGTAGGGGTCCCCGTGCACGCGACCGTTCGCAATCACGCGGTAATCCCAATGGTCGTTGCGCTCGAGCTCGTCGTAGGCGAAGCGGTCGGCCGCGGCGATAGCGAAGATGTAACCCACACCAGGGTAGTCGTCGATGTAGAACGCATCGCGGTAGGACCGACCCTGAACCTCGTAGTCCCGGGCGCCGCGCACAAAGTTGTCTTCCCAGGGCTCGCGCGGGAACAAAACGCGCACCCGGCCGTCGGTGTCGATGCGAATGATGGTGACGTACGCGTCCTGCTCGGCGCGGAAGTGCACGCGGACGCCCTGGCCGCTCGCATACGGATCCTCGCCCCGGTCCGTCCACACCTGGACGCGTGGACGATAGCCATCGGCGGCCGGAACCCCACCCCCACCCCCACCCCCCCCCCCGCCGCCGGCCGAAGCGGCCAGCAGACTCAACAATCCCAAGGCGTTCAACATGGCGACCTCCCCACGCCTCAGAAAGCAGGCGCCATGCCATCACGCAGATCGCGGGCCGATTTCCCAAGCGGCTGTGCCAAGGCAAGTTGCGAGCGTTGCCGTCGCCATCACATGGCGCATGCTGTCCTCTACCCCGGACACTTGGCCGGTCATTAGCTTCCGCGAGCCCATGCCCACCGCGCCGCGCATTGACCTGCTGGATCCCGCCGAAGTGGCGCGCTTGGGGGGTATCGAGATCGTGGCCGCGGGGGTTGTCGAGGGCTTTCTCGCGGGCATCCACCGGTCCCCGTTCCGCGGTTTCTCCGTCGAGTTCACCGAGCACCGCGCCTATCAACCCGGGGACGAGCTGCGCTACCTCGATTGGCGCATCCTCGCTCGGGCCGATCGTCTGTTCGTGAAGCAGTTTGAGGAAGAGACCAACCTGCGCGCGATGATCCTAGTCGATGCGAGCCGCTCGATGGCGTGGCGTGGGGCGGCGAGCCGGCTCACCAAGCGCGCCTATGCCGACCGGTTGGCGGCGGCGTTGGCGCTGATCCTGTTGCGGCAGCGGGACGCGACGGGGCTCATCACCTTCGATGAGGCGGTCCGGGAGGTGGTGCCGGCGCGCGTGCGGACGGGGCAGTGGATGCGGCTGGTGCGCGGCCTCGTGGCCACGCCGGACGGGGCCGGCACGACGGCCGAGACGGCCCTGCGGCACGTGACCTCGTTGCTCGCGCGCCGCGGCTTGGTGGTACTCATCTCGGACCTCCTGTTCGATCGCGGGCTCGCCCTCACCGCGCTGCGCTACCTGCGCCACCGCGGCCATCAAGTGATGGTGCTGCACCTGATGGATCCGGCGGAGGCGGAGCTCTCCGGCCCGCCCGAGGTGCGGTTCCGGGATCCGGAATCGGCCGCGAGCGCCGTGGTGCGACCGCGCGAGCTGGCCCGAGCGTACGGCGAGACCGTGCGCCGCGAAATCGCGGCGTGGCGCACCGCCTGCCGGCGCCACGGGATCGCGTATCACCACGTGCTCACCGACCTGCCGTTCGGTATGGCGCTGCGGCTGCTCGCGTGACCTTCTTGCATCCGCTCGCCCTGGTGGGGCTCGCCGCCGCGGCGATCCCCGCGCTGCTGCACTTACTCGAGCGGCGCGTGCCACCCGAGACGACGTTCCCGCCGCTGCGCTACCTGAGCGAGGCCGAGCGCCAGAGCGCGCGCCGGCTGAAGCTGCGCCATCTGTTATTACTGTTGCTGCGGACGGCGCTGATCGCCCTGATCGTGCTCGCCGCGGCGCGGCCGCTCCTGCCCGCTCGGAGTGGCGGCGCGGTGCTGCACCCGCCGACGGCGCTCGCCCTGATCCTCGACAACTCACCCTCGTCAGGCGTCGTGGTCGACGGGCGTCCCGTGCTTGACCGGCTGCGCGCGGTCGCGCGCGGTTCGCTCGAGCACGCCACAACGTCGGATCGACTGTGGCTGGTGCTCGCCGACGGCGTGACGCGGGGTGGGACGCGCGAGGCGCTGCTCGCCACCGTGGATAGCGCGGGCGTGACGGCGCGACGGCTGGACCTGACGGCGGCGGTGCGCGCCGCAGCGCGACTCGTCGATGCGGAGCCGCTCGGCGCCCGGGAGGTGCACGTCGTCAGCGATCTGCAACGCACGGCGCTCGGCCCCGGCAGGGCAGGGGCGCCGCGCGGCGTGCGCGTCCTGGCGCTCGCGCCGCTGGGTCAAGCAACGGCGAATCGAGGGATCGGGGTGGCGCGAGTCGCGGACGGAGCGGTAGCGGTCGGTGTGGTGGGGACGCCCGGGTCGGGGGCGGCGGCGGTGACGGTGCGGGTGCGGGGTCGGGACGTGGGGCGGGCGCTCGCCGCACCGGGTTCGGCGGTCTCGATCACGCTGCCGCGGCTCGGACCCGGCTGGTGGATGGGTGAAGCGGTGCTCGACGCCGACGAGCTCTTGGCCGATGACCGGCGACCGTTCGCCTGGCGCGTGGCACCGCCGGCCGCGGTCACGGCGCGTGCCGGGGCGGGGCCGTTCGTCGCGGCTGCCCTCGCAGTGCTCGTGCAAGCGCAGCGGGCGCGCCCAGGCGGCGAGGTGGTGATCGGGGACGGGCCAGAGGGCGGAACGTCCGTGAGCGTCGTCGTACCTCCGGCCGACCCCGCGCTCCTCGGTCAAGTGAACCGCGCCCTCGCATTGCGCGGCGCGCGCTGGCGGCTCGGGGCGGCAGGGACGCCCGGCCCGCTCGCGACGTCCGCCGCGCCGGGGGTCGCGGGCATCCAGGTCACGCGGCGTTATCGGCTAGAGACGAGCGGCGCCATGACGCGCGGGAGCCATGCGGACAGTAGTGTCATCGCCACGGTGAATGGCGAGCCGTGGTTGGTGCGGGACGGCACCTCCCTGCTGCTAGGGAGCCGGCTCGACACCGCGTGGACCGCGCTGCCAGCCGCGCCCGGATTCGTGCCCTTCGTGGACGCGCTGGTCAACCACCTGGCGCGCGATGAGGCATCGGTCTCCGAGGCGGAAGGCCTGCCGCGGGTCGAGTTCCGGACCCGTGGCGCCGATACCGTGGGGGCCACGGTGTTCGGCCTCGACCCGCGCGAATCGGACCTCACGCCGGCGCCGCCGGCGCTCGTTCGCGAGGTGCTGGACGCCGACCTGGTCGACGACGCCGGGTTCGCGGCCGCGCGCTTCGCCGGCGGCGCCCACGCGGACACGAGTGGGGCGCTGCTCGCGCTCGCCTTCCTCGTCGCCGTCGTGGAGTTGGGAGTCGCGACCTTCACGCGCTGATGCGGCTCGCCTTCCTGATCGACCGCCTGAATGAGCTGCCCGCGACACGCGCGCTGGCGGAGGACCTGCCGTCGCCCGGCGCACGCTTGGGGGTGGCGGGTCTGCCGGGCTCGAGCCCGGCGGTGTTGCTGGCCGCGCTGGCGCAACGGCTGGCGCAGCGGGTGTTCGTCGTGATCGCTGCGACGCCGAGCGATGCGGAGCGCTGGCTCGCCGATCTGCAGGCGCTCGTAGGGGACTTGGCGGCTCTGTATCCCCAGCGCGAGGCGCTCGGCGCCGAGGAGCCGCACGTCGAGATCGCGGGCGAGCGGATCGAGACGATCGAGGCGCTGTTGTCGGGACGGATTCGCCTCCTCGTCACGACCGCGCGCGCGGCGGCCGAGCGCACCGGCGTACCCGCTGCCCTCGCGTCCCTGCGGCTCGTGCTCGCGGCGGGGCCCGTGCCAGGCGCGGCAGGACCGGCGTCCTTCTCGGCTGTGATCGAACGCCTCGAGGCGATGGGGTACGCGCGCGTGCCCACGGTCACCGAGGTGGCGCAGTTCAGCGTGCGCGGGGGCATCCTCGACGTGTACGGGTTCGGGATGGCGGCACCGGCCCGCATCGAATGGTGGGGCGACGAGATCCAGTCGCTGCGGGCGTTCGATCTAGACTCGCAGCGCTCCGGTGAGCCGATCGAGCGCGTCACGATCCTGCCGGCGCGGACGGAAGCTGGGGCGCCGGGGCAGGGCGAGCAGGTCCGGTCGTCCCTACTCGACTTGCTGCCCAGCGACGCACTGATCGCGGTCGAGCAGGAGGCGGCGCTCGAACAGGAGGTGGACCGCGCCTGGTCCGAAGCGGCGCACCACCTGGAGGTCGCGCGGCGCCTGGGTGAGGAGCCGCCGCCGCGCGACGCGCTGTTCATGGACCCGGCCGGCTGGCGCGGCCGGCTTGGCGGGTTCGCGCGGTTGGCGCTGAACGCCGCTGACGCGACGCTCCGCTTTCCACTCGCGCCCCCCGATGCGGTGGATCGCGACATTCGACGGCTGCGCCGCATCGTCGCGAGCGAGCCCTCCACGGTGATCCTGTGCGACAACGAGGGCCAACTCGAGCGGCTCGAGGAGCTGCTCGAGACGGCGGGCGCTACGCTCGTCGTCGGCGCGCTCGACGGCGGGTTCCTGGTGCCCGGCCTACGCGTGCTGACCGATCACGAAATCTTTCGGCGGCCGCGCCGGCTGCGGCGGCCGCGCCGCTACCGCGAGGCAACGGCCAGCGCGGCGACCCGGGCGCTGCGGCCCGGGGACTACGTGGTGCATCTCGAGCACGGGATCGGGCTGTACCGCGGGATGCAGACGATCGCCGTGGGCGCGGAGGGCGGCACGCTCGAGGTCGCGGTCGTCGAGTACGAAGGCGGCGCGCGGCTCAACGTGCCCTTGTACCGGCTCGATCAGCTGGAACCGTACCGTGCGGCGGGCAACGGCGACGCGCCACCGCCGCGGCTGCACCGGCTGGGCGCGACGACGTGGCAACGGCAGCGGGACAAGACGCGGGGCGCGATCCGGCGCATGGCGACGGAGCTGCTCGATCTGTACGCGCGCCGCCAGCTCGCGCCCGGATTCGCGTTCCCCCCCGACACGCCGTGGCAGCGCGAGCTCGAGTCGGCGTTCCTGTACGAGGATACACCCGACCAGCGACGCGCGTCGGAGGAAGTGAAGCGCGACATGGAGCGCGCCCGCCCGATGGACCGGCTGCTCGTCGGCGACGTGGGGTACGGCAAGACGGAAGTCGCGTTGCGCGCCGCGTTCAAGGCGGTGCAGGCGGGGAAGCAGGTGGCGGTGCTCGTGCCCACTACGATTCTCGCCGAGCAGCACGGACGCACGTTTCGCGAGCGGCTGGCGGATTATCCGGTGCGCGTCGAGGTGCTGTCGCGCTTCCGGACGGCGAAGGACACGAAGGACGTCACTCGGCGGATGGCGCGAGGCGAAGTGGACGTCGTGATCGGGACGCATCGATTGCTGTCGCGCGACGTGACGTTCCACGATCTCGGCCTGTTGATCGTCGACGAGGAGCACCGCTTCGGCGTGCGCCACAAGGAGCGGCTCAAGGCGTTGAAGCTGGCGGTCGACGTGCTGACGCTCACGGCGACGCCGATCCCCCGCACCTTGCACCTGTCGCTCGCGGGCCTGCGCGACTTGACGTTGCTCGAGACCCCCCCCAAGGACCGCTCCCCCGTCGTCACCTTCATCGAACCCTGGGACGACGGCCTCATCGAAGAGGCACTGGCGCGCGAGCTCGATCGGGCGGGGCAGGTGTATTTCGTGCACAATCTGATCGAGACGATCGACACCATCGCCGAGCGGGTCCGGGCGCTCGCGCCGCCGCGGGCGCGCGTCGCGGTGGCGCACGGCCAGCTCCGGGAGGGGGCGCTCGACGATGTGATGTCGCGCTTCGTCCGCGGCGAGGTGGATGTCCTGGTGTCGACCATGATCGTGGAATCGGGGCTCGACGTGCCGAACGCCAATACGATGCTCGTGAATCGCGCCGACTACTTCGGGCTGGCACAGCTCTACCAGCTGCGCGGCCGCGTGGGGCGGAGTCACCGACGCGCGTATTGCTATCTGCTGGTCCCCGACGTGGTCGATCCCGAAGCGGAAGAGCGTCTGCGGGCGCTCGAGCATCACACCGATCTGGGGTCAGGCTACCGCATCGCCCTGCGGGATCTCGAGCTCCGTGGCGCCGGCAACCTGCTGGGGGCAGAGCAGTCCGGCTACGCGCAGGCCGTGGGCTTTGACACCTATCTCCGCTGGCTCGAAGAGACGGTCGGTGCGCTGAAGTCGGGGAAGGGAGCCGCGGGACGCGCCACCGGGGTGCCGCCGGAAGTGATCCTCGATCTGCCAGCGCACCTGGCCGACGGGTACGTGCCCGACGCGGCAGTGAAGCTCGAGTTGTACCGGCGGCTGGCGCGGGCTGAGGCGCCGAGCGAGATTCAAGCGGTGCGTGAGGAATTGCGCGATCGTTTCGGGCCACTCCCGGACGACGCGCAGCGCTTGCTCCTCGTGTCCGAGCTGCGTGCACTCGGGGCCCGAACGGGACTGGAGATGGTCCTCGTCAAGGGCGACGAAGCGCGGCTCACCTTTCGGCGGGACGCGAGCCCGCGCCTCGCCCATCTCACAGCGGCGCTCGACGCAGTGCAGTTCGAGGCCGAGGTGCGGCGCGCGGCCCCGCTCTCCTTGCGACTGCGGCGGCTGGGCGGCGAGGGCATCGGCCCGGGGCTGGTCCGGGCCCTCACCGCGGTGCTGGCCGAGGCTCACGAGTAAAGGAGATGGCATGCGGCAGGTAGTACGATTGGCGGCGGTGCTGGCATTGGCGGGCTGCAGCGCGTTACGCGACGCGTTCTCGGCGCATGTCGAGGTCGCGGGGAGTGCGGCCGGCCAGGCGCTCACCGTCGAGCGCTTGGCGGGCCTGGTGGGCCGGGCGCCGCGCATCCCGGTCCGGCCTGACGTGATCTCGGGCGTCGCGAACGTGTACCTGGACTACGCCGTGTTCGCCACGGCGCTCGGGCGCGGCCGCGACCTGCGCGATTCGGCCCTGGCTGCCGCGGCCGAATGGCCGCTCGTCGCACAACTGAAATGGGAGCGCTACCACGAACGGTTGTTGGGGAGCCGCGGCCGGGTGACGCCCGCCGCGGCGGACTCGGCATACCGGGCCGGCACGGTCCGCCTGTTTCAACACATCCTGATCCGCGTGCCACAGAGCGCCGTGCCGATGGTGGCGGAACAGGAGAAGAAGAAGGCCGCTGGGGTGCTGGTCCAGGCGGTGGCGGCGCACGGGGCGAACTTCGCCGCGCTCGTCGGGCGCTACTCGGAGGATCCCGGCTCGAAGGCGCGGGGCGGCTACCTGCCGGCGACGCCCCGCGGTCAGTTCGTCCCCGCGTTCGACAGCGCCGCCTGGGCGCTCGCGCCCGGCGCGCTGAGCGCGGTGGTGCGGTCGCCCTTCGGGTACCACATCATCCGGCGGCCGCCGCTGGGCGAGGTGCGCGACTCGTTCCGGGTCGATCTGGAGCGAGGGCGCGCGAACCACGTCGATTCACTGTTCTTCGACAGCCTCACGACCGCGCGCCACCTCGAGGTCGAGGCCGGTGCTCCGGCCCTGGTCCGTAAGGCGGTGCCGCAGATCGCCGCGGCGCGCAGCGATGGCCATACGCTGGCACGCTACCGGGGGGCGACGTTCCAGGTGAAGGATCTGGCGCGCTGGCTCTTGGCGCTCGACCCCAATGACGTGCGGGGCATCACGGCTGCGACGAACGAGCAGCTCACGCAGTTCGTGAAGCTCCTCGCCCAGCGCGACATGCTGCTCGGCCAGGTGGACGCCGCGGGCACCGTGCTGACGCCCGCGGACTGGCGGCGCGTGCGCACGGAGCACGATTCCAGCGTCGCTCGGCTCGAGGGCCTGCTGCGCGTTTCCCCCGCGCTGCTCAGGGACTCGGCCGCCACGCCCGACGCGCGGGTGCGGCTCGCCATGGTGCACCTGGACCGCTACATGGACAGCGCCGTGACGCTCGGCACCGCCCCCTTCTATCCCGTGCCGCCGTTTCTCGCGACGGAGTTGCGCCGCGGCGAGTCCTGGTCGCTGAACGACGCGGGGATCGCGCGCGCGCTCGAGCGGGCGCAGGCGATCCGAGCGGCGGATACGACGGCACGCGCCGCGGCGCCGAGCGGTATCAGGCCGGCGCCCGGGCCGCCGCCTGTGGCGGGCGACAGTGCGGCGAAGCGGGCGCCGCGCTAGCATGCGGGCCTCGGTCCTCTCCCTGCTCGCGGTGGCCCTGGTCACCCGACCCACGCCCCGGGCCGCGGCGCAGGGCCGCTCGGCGCTGGGCCATGCCGTGGACCGCGTCGTGGCGGTCGTGGGCACAAAGCCGATCCTCGCCTCCCAGATTGAGGAGCAGCTGGTGCTGGCGCAGTCGCAGGGCGCGAAGATCCCGGAGGATTCGGCCGGCCGCGACGCGGCCCGGCGCCAGGTCGTGTCCCAGATGGTGGACGAGGAGCTCCTGGTGCAACAGGCCGAGCGCGACACCACGATCAAGGTGACGGATCAGGAGGTCTTGGACGCCGTCGAGCAGACCGTTCAGAACGTGCGCAAACAGTTCACGTCGGTCCCGGACTTCCAGGCCCAGCTCCGCGCGGCGGGGTTCGTGTCGGAGGAAGAATGGCGTCGCTGGCTCGCCGACCAGCAGCGCCGCTCGATTCTGCAGCAGCGCCTGATCGAGGAGTTGAAGCAGAAGAGCAAGCTGCGCCCGATCCCGCCTTCGGACGCCGAGCTGCGCGCCTTCTGGGAGGCGAATCGGGGGCAGCAGCCCAAACGGCCGGCGGCGATCTCGTTTCGCCAGATCGTCGTCGTGCCCAAGCCCGACTCCGCGGCGAGCGCCCGCGCGCTGCAGCTCGCGGAGTCGCTGGTCGTGGCCCTGCGCAATGGCGGTAACTTCGCCGAGGTCGCGAAGCGGCACTCGGCCGACTCGGCCTCGCGCGAGCAGGGAGGCGAGTTGGGGTGGTTCCGTCGTGGCGTGATGGTGAAGCAGTTCGAAGACGTGGCGTTTCGCCTGCGGCCCGGCGCGATCTCGGACGTCGTGCCGACGGAGTTCGGCTACCACATCATCCAGGTGGAGCGTGCCCAACCGGCCGAGATCCTCGCCCGCCATATCTTGATCCAACCCGTGATCTCCGCCGCGCAGCTCGCCATCGCCCGGCACCGGGCGGATTCGGTCCACGACGCCCTGGCCCACGGGGCGCCGTTCGACTCGCTCGCCCGCCTCTACGCCGATCCGAACGAAGCGAAGCTCGCCGACGCCCTGCCGGTCTCCCAACTTCCCGCCGACTACGAGAAGGCGATCGGTGGCGACACGGTGCCGGGGCTGAAACCCGTGTTCGAGGTGGGTGCCGCTACGGCCCGGCCCCGGTTCGTGGTGTTCGAGCTGATCAAGCGGCTTCCGGAGGGCGAGTTGAACTTCGAGGAGGTCAAGGACCGGATCCGCGATGGATTGGGGCAGCAGCTCGCCGTGAAGCACTACCTCGACATCCTGCGCCGCACCACCTACGTCGACGTCCGCTTCTAGCACGGTGGCGCGCCGTCCCCGCCTCGCGGTGACGCTCGGCGATCCCCGCGGGATCGGGCCGGAGGTGGTGGCGAAGGCACTCGCCGCAGGGCTCGAAGCCGAGCTCACGCTGATCGGGGCGGACGAACAAATCGAACCGATCGCGGCCGCGCGCAAGATCGGGGTCGGTGCTTGGGGAGCGGGGAGCGGCGAGCCGCCGGTGCCCGTGCGCACTCCGGCCGAGCGCGCCGCCCGCGCGACCACGGCCGGCGGGCTCGCCGGCCGCGCCGTCGAATGCGCGGTGGCGCTCGCGCGGGAGGGCACGGTCGACGCGATCGTCACCGGCCCGGTCCACAAGCACGCTCTGCATCTCGCCGGCTTCCGCTATCCCGGCCTCACCGAATTCCTCGCTCACCTTGCCGACGACGCGGACGTCGCGATGATGCTCGCGGCCGGCCCGTTGCGCGTCGTGCTCGTCACCACGCACATCGCCCTGAAAGACGTGCCCACCCAGGTCACGACCGCGCGGGTGGTCACGTGCGGACGGCTCGCCGAGCGGGCGTTGCGCGAGTGGTGGGGCATCGCCGTGCCACGGCTCGCCGTGTGCGCGCTCAACCCCCATGCGGGGGAGGGGGGCCTGTTCGGAGACGAAGACGATCGCGTGCTTGCCCCCGCGGCCCGCATGCTCGGCGCGGCGGGGCC
>WNFJ01178563.1_pt1 | contig 13754 bp, 11 predicted proteins | sample 5400461 | NCBI WGS metagenome assembly WNFJ01 (sample SAMN13153349, study PRJNA577476) | soil metagenome | isolation source: 115 cm saprolite on Douglas fir-dominated hillslope | place: USA:California | collected 2013-09-17 | reverse complement strand
GTCCAGCGTGTTGCGCATCTCGGTCTCAAAGGTTTTGATCCCGCGCTCGCATAAAACGACGTTGGGATTGCCTCCGGCCAGGAGGTACTCGGCGGCAAGCAACCATTCCTTGATAGTGGCCGAGGGGCCGCGCTTGAGCAGCACCGGCTTGGGCGATTTGGCAAGGTGGCGCAGCAGGTCGTAGTTCTGCATGTTGCGCGCGCCCACCTGCAGCATGTCTGCGTGCTCGCTGATGAGCTCGATGTCATTGGTGCTCATCACCTCGGTCACCACCGGCAGCCCGGTCTCCACCCGCACCTCGCGCAGCAGCTTCAGCGCCTCCAGACCCAGCCCTTGGAAATCATAGGGCGAGGTTCGCGGCTTGTACGCGCCGCCGCGCAGCATCGAAGCTCCCGCGGCTTTGACGGAGCGGGCCGTGGAAAAGATCTGCTCGCGTGATTCCACCGAGCACGGCCCGGCCATCACCACCGCCTCTTCGCCGCCGATGGTGACTCCGCTCACGTCCACGCGCGTGCGTTCGCCTCGTGTCTGGCGGCTCACCAGCTTGAAGGGATAAGCGATAGGTACAACGTCTTCCACACCCGGCGCGGCCTTCAATGCCTCCAGCGCCGCGCGCGATCCGCCCGAACCCACGGCAGCGACAATCGCCCGCTCCGAACCCCGGGTAACGTGCGGTTGAAAGCCGCATTCTTTCACTCGATCGATTACGTGCTGAAGCTCGGCTTCAGACGCGCCTGCTGCCATGTTGATGACCATTGTTTTGCTCCTTACTAAAATGTTTCACCGCTGATTTCTTGTCTTGTTGCCGCATGGCCTCGGTCCCGATCCGCCGGGTCTCGAGGATGATGCGCCGAAAAATCCTGGCGACGCTCTCTCGCCCGAGCGGTCCCCGATTCCCGGCGCAGATGCGGGCCAGCACCTGGCGCTCCCGCCGCCCGTCATAGGCCGGCAACCCGGAAGCTTTCTTGATCACGGCGAGCTGGCAAGCGATCCTGGCCCGCTGGTTGAGCAGTCGCAGTAATTGGTTGTCCAGCAGGTCGATTTCCCGTCGCCAGCTCTCTAGTGATTTGTGATTCGATCCCGTCTCTTCGTTCATCGCTCGGTTCATCGTTATCCCTCAAGCGGCGATGGGTGCGCCGCGTTCTTCCCAAAAAACAAAAGCCGCAACCCTAGGGATCGCGGCCTGCGGTAACTTATGATGTGTATCTTATTTCTGCATATTCAGCACACCATCCGCTTCGCCGCTACCCGTAAAGAAGTAGCGGTATGTAAAGGCGAAGCTAAATCGGCTGGCGTGCATGCTGGCGGGATAGTAGTCTAGGCCTTCCCTGAATGTCAAGGCAGTTCAGCGCGAGCACCGGGAAAGCATCGCGTGACCGAGAGATTTATGAGCAAAGTTTCTGATTCTAAGCAGGTTGTATCGCCGCCGGAACAATCCGTTTCCTGGCAGCAATACGTGGAAGACTTCCGTCGCGCCGGCCATGAGACGGTGGATTGGATCGCCCGCTACCTCAATACCGTCGCCGATCTGCCGGTCTTGGCGCCGACGAAACCGGGCCAGCCATCTTGCGCGACTTCGACAATCTTGTGATGCCTGCGGTCACGCAATGGAACCATCCGCGTTTCTTCGCCTACTTTGCCTGCACCGGTTCTACGCCGGCGATCCTGGGTGAGATGCTGGCTGCCGCGCTCAACACCAACGGATTGCACTGGCGGACTTCGCCCGCAGTCGCCGAACTCGAAGAGCGCACGCTGGATTGGCTGCGGCAATGGCTGGGCCTGCCCGAAGGATGGTTCGGCATTGTGTATGACACGGCCTCCACCAGCAGCATGCATGCCATCGTCTGCGCGCGTGAGCTGGTGGCGCCGGAAGCGCGCAGCGAAGGCAGCCGCGGCAACCTGGTACTTTATACCTCCGAGCAGTCGCATTCCTCGATCGAGAAAGGCGCGATCGCAGTAGGCATCGGCCAAAACCACGTGCGCAAGGTCCCAGTGGATTCCGCGTTCCGCATGCGCGCCGACGCACTGGCCGCCATGGTCGAGCAGGACAAAGCCGCCGGCAAGCTTCCGTTTTGTGTGGTGGCGACCGTGGGCACAACGTCCTCCACCAGCATTGATCCCGTGCCGCAGATCGTGGAAATCGCAGAGAAACACGGGATGTGGGTGCACATTGATGCAGCCTACGCCGGCGCAGCGGCCATCCTGCCCGAGCAGCGCCACATTCTCGCCGGCGTGGAACGCGCGCATTCGCTGGTCTTCAACGCCCACAAGTGGCTGCTCACACCCATTGACCTCAGCGTGCTCTATACGCGGCGCCCGGATATTCTGCGGCGCGCATTCTCGCTCACGCCGGAATATTTGAAGACCCAGGAAGACCCCCGCGCGCACAATCTGATGGATTACGGGGTGCCCCTGGGACATCGCTTCCGCGCCCTGAAACTGTGGTTCGTGATGCGCTACTTCGGACGCGAGCGCATTGAGGCCATGCTGCGCGCTCACATCCAGTGGGCCCAGCAATTCGCCGCGCTGGTGGACGACGACCCGAAGTTTGAACGCGTGGCTCCCGTGCCTTTTTCCGCAGTGTGTTTCCGCTACAAAGGTTCAGACGCAGAAAACCAGGCCATTCAGGAGAAGGTCAACCGTTCGGGACGGGTCTTCATCTCGGGCACGGTCCTGAATGGGAAGTTCGTGCTGCGGCTGGCCATCGGCAATTTGGCGACGACTTGGAACGATGTGCAGGAAGCGTGGGGGTTGATTCAGAAAGCCACAGAACTGCTCTAACCACGAAGGACACAAAGGTACATAAAGTCTCGGTCCGCGTGCGCAATCATAACTTCTCACGCTGGAACATGGCCGTTGCGCCTTTGATCCCATTGGTGGATCTTCGTGCCCTTTGTGGTGAAAAACGGTCAGGCAAAGCGTCTGCTGAACAAATAGATCAAGTAGGTTCCGCTTAGGAACATGGCCTCCAGCATAACAAACATCAGCAGAAAACTGTTGTTGACCCGCACCAGCATCTTGTTCTCCAGGCTCCACTCGCTGGCGGGCGGCCGAATCTGCATGGCCTTGTACATGTCCCGGCAGACCGTAACAAAATAGCGCAACAGCACCGCATAGAAGCCAATCCAGAACAAGAACCAGAACAGCGGGCCCACGGTGTCAGACAAGCCACCCAAGCCGTAAGCGCTCCCGCTCAAGGCAAAGTGCAGGAACACCAGCAAGATGAGGTTGGGCCAAAGGCCGTAGGCAGCGGCGAGGTACAGGTAGTAGTCGCCGGAGGCGCGGACGTTGCTTCTGGGATAGTCGCGCCGGAGGCCGCTGGCCACCAGTCCCGCCGCAAACACCAGGGCCAGAGAAAAGACCAGCGGAGTCCCGGAATTGGCCAAGGCCTCCGCTCTCTGCTGGGCGCGCAGGTCTTTCTCCTGCGCCGCCATTCGCCGCTTATATTCCTCTTCCGACTTGCGCGACTCTTCCAGCGAGTTCTGCATCTGTTGCAGCGCTTCTTCGCGCGCAACCGGCTGGAAGCTGTTTCGCGAAGGATGCGAAATTCTCTTGATCTCCGCCTCCGTCGCGTCCCTAATCCCTTGGTCGCGCTTTATTTCCGCTTGCACGTTGGCCCGGAGGGCCACAATCTCCTCCTGCCGCTTGCCGGTATCGCGGGTCATATACCAATTGAAGAGGGACGTAACCACGGCCACCAGCACCAGCCCCTGAATGGCAAAGGCGCGGGGCGAAGTCCACCCCGGAAGCGAAACCACACCGGCGTAGGGGAGCAGTTCGGCATTCTGGTCAATGACGTTTTTCTGCTTGACGAAGCTAATAAACCCCGGCTGCTGACGCCACTGCAATCGGAGCTGCTCAGCGGGAGACAGTGGTTCCTGCTCAAAAACCTGCTCGTTATGAAGCTCGGTTTCCATGGTTGCAGGCTTGTCTTTAGCACACCTTCTCCACCGTCACAAGCACCATGAGTGCATAGGCCACCTGCACTGGTCCGGGACGGCCCCGGTCCCCGGGGAGATCCCCCTTTTCAGGTGGTTTCGTCTTTCGCTTCTGGCAGTGGCAGCGTGGCTCGCAGGCGCCCGCCACCGCGTAACATTGCATCCGCTCGCCTGGTTCTTTATCGTGAATATCTGAGCAGCAGGTACGTAAAATGCCTAACGACCCCTCCGGCTCCAGCGGCCGCGCCTTCGGACACCCGGGAATCCCTCCGACCTGGACCGCAAGTTCCAAGGACGGCATTGGCACGGCGTACTCCACTGCCAGCCGAGTCTGGTTCACGCTGGCGCAGGGTATCCTCACCGAGATCTACTATCCCACCATTGATCGCCCTCAAATCCGCGACGCGCAGTTCCTGATCACTGACGGTGAGACCTTTTTTCACGAAGAAAAGCGCGACTTGACCAGCGAGGTAGTGCGCATGGAGGCGCAAACCCTGGGCTACCATGTGACCAGTTCTGATCCCCAGGGCCGCTACCGGATCGAAAAGGAAATCATCTCTGACCCGCACCAGTCTTGCGTGCTGGTGAACGTGAGGCTGGTCGCACCCGCCCCCTGGGCGAAGAAGCTGCGGCTCTATTTCCTCCTGGCTCCACATCTGGAGGTCGGCGGCGGCAACAACTCCGCCATGAAGATCGATGTAGCGGGCCGGAAGGTGCTGCTGGCGTGGAAGAACAGCACCTATCTGGCCGCCGGTTCAGATCGCGGGTTGGCGCGTGCTTCCTGCGGCTTCGTGGGCTTCAGTGATGGCTGGCAGGATCTGCACGACAACTTCAAGATGGACTGGGAATTTGACCGCGCCGAAAACGGCAACGTGGCGGTCACCGGGGAGATTGATCTTTCCCGGGGCAATGAATTTACCATCGGGATAGCTTTCGGTGACAGCCTGCACGCCGCCACCGCGGCTCTCAACCAGTCGCTGGCGGTGCCCTTTGCGCGTAACCGCGTGCGGTTTATCGACCAATGGCAGCGCATCAGCAACACGCTGGCCCCCCTGGATCGCGTAGGCGGCGATGGCGGCCATCTCTATCGCACCAGCCGCACGCTGCTCCTCTCTCACGAAGACAAGACGTTTGCCGGCGCGCTGATTGCCTCCGCCAGCATTCCCTGGGGCGATGCCATGGGCGACGACGACTTGGGCGGCTACCACCTGGTTTGGGTGCGCGATATGGTCAGCAGCGCCGCGGCTCTGCTGGCCTCCGGCGACAAAGTCACGCCGCTGCGGGCGCTGGTCTATCTGGCCTGTTCCCAGCAACCCGACGGCGGCTTCCCCCAGAATTTCTGGATTGATGGCACGCCCTACTGGAAAGGCATTCAATTGGACGAGGTCGCCTTCCCTATCATGCTGGCCTGGCGCTTATGGAAAGCCGATGCCCTGGAACAGTTCGATCCCTATCCCATGGTGATGAGCGCGGTCCGCTACCTGATCCAGAGTGGCCCGGTAACACAGCAGGAGCGATGGGAGGAATGCAGTGGATTTTCTCCCTCCACGCTGGCGGCCGCGATCGCAGCTACGATCTGTGCCGCGGACTTCGCCCGCGCCCGCGGCGAAGCCGAGGCGGCGAAATTCATCGAGGATCATGCCGACTTTCTGGAGTCGCACATTGAACGCTGGACCGTGACCACGCAGGGCTCTCTGGTTCCGGGGATTCCGCGGCACTACATCCGCATTCTGCCCGCCGACGTGAATGACTTCTCTCCGCCGGAAGATCCCAACTCCGGCATGCTGGCGCTGGCCAACCAGCCCCCGGAAGGGCCTTACTCGTTCTCGGCTAAAGACATTGTTGATGCCGGCTTCCTGGAGCTGGTGCGTTACGGCATCCGCAAAGCCGGCAGCCCGCTGATGGAAGATTCGCTGCGCGTGATCGATGCCGTGCTGCGTGTGGATACTCCGTACGGTCCGGCCTGGCGCCGCTACAATCATGACGGTTATGGCCCGACCGCCGGCGGCCAACCGTACACCGGCTGGGGCATCGGCCGGGCGTGGCCATTGCTGGCCGGCGAGCGCGCTCACTATGAACTCGCCGCCGGGCGCGCCGTTCGTCCCCTGGTTAAGGCCCTCGAAAACTTCGCCTCACAGGGCGGCATGCTGCCGGAGCAGGTCTGGGACCAGCCCGACCTCCCCTCGGCCCGCATGTACCTGGGCAAATCCGCCGGCTCAGCCATGCCCCTGATGTGGGCCCACGCCGAATACATCAAACTGCTGCGCTCGATCAGCGATGGTCAGATCTTCGATCTGATTCCCATTGTCGCGGAACGCTACCAGCGCGGGCATGGTCGTAAGGACCTGGAAGTCTGGAAGGCCAGCCGCCGGGTGCGCGCGATCCTGGCCGGCTCGGTGCTGCGGATCTTGTCTGCCGGGCCGTTTCGTCTGCGCTGGTCGTTAGATAACAGCCATCCGGCCGGGAATGCGGGCCTTCCGGCCGGCGGTGCCGGCAAAGGCAATCCGCCGGCGATGCAGGAGGCGGCTTCAACTCCCAGCGGATTGGGGCTCGAGTACGTGGATATTCCCACTCGCGCGGGCCAGGCGGCCACGCTGCGCTTCGCCTTTGTGGAGATCTCGGCGGCGCTTCTCGAAGATACCGTGCATGAAGTACAGCTGAAGCCGGATAACTAGCCCTCACTCGTTGATGAGCGTGATCCACGTGGGCGAGGTAGCCACGTTGAACGGCGAACCGGTAATGGCGGTCAGCCCGCCGTTGCTGCTGATAGAAAAAGCGGCAACGTCATTGGTGATCTGGTCGGTCACGTACAGGGAGGTGCCGGATGCGGCCAGGAAACTAGGACCTTTGCCTCCGGTCGGAAACGGAGAGCCGCCGATGGCTCCCAGCACTCCAGAATTGGCATCAATCACAAAGGCGGACACGTCATTCGATCCGCGGTTGCCGACGTACAGCAAAGATCCGGGCGGATTGGTGGTCATCGCTACCGGCTGGGCCCCGGCCGCGAATGGCGAACCGCTGATTGCGTTCGCGGTACCGTTGCCCTGAAGAGCAAGTCCCCAGACCCTGTTGCCGGGCGGATCAGCGACATAGAGAAACCGCCCCGAGAGGTCCACCATGACGAAACTTGGGGCAGCGCCAGCGCCACCCAGCAGTTGGTTCACCAGGGCAAGCACACCTGTCGAACTGATGGAGAGAGCGTCAACGACGCCCAGGGCCGGGCAGGCCACGAACAGCAGGTCTCCTTTGGGCGTGATGGCTAGAGAGCTCCCGCTGCATCCGCTCGCAAAAGGCGATCCCTTAACCGGGCTCAAGTTGCCTGTTCCCGGATCAATGGCGAAAACCGTAATATCGTTCGATCCCTGGTCGAGAACGAAGAGAAATGTCCCGCCGGGGGATATGGCAAGGGCGATAGGCCCGGTTCCGGTATTGAAGATGTTGGGCGGCGTCGGCGGAGGAATGGGATTGGTGTTGACCGGCACTGTCAGCTCGCCGTTCCCCTTGTTGATTGACAGCAAGGTCACATTGTTCCCGGCAAAATTCGCAATGTAAGCAAAGAGGCCCGAAGGGTGGATGAGAACGGACACTGGATTTGATCCCACAGCGGCGTTGGGCGGGTTCAGTGGGGCGAGGCTTCCATTGGCATGGAGCTGGAACTGGAATACCTCGTTGGTTCCCGGCCCGGTCACATAGCCAAACTGCTTCCCGCCGGAAATGCACCCCGTAAGCCCGCCGGCCATCAACAACCAGGCCAAAAACATCCTTGCCTTCATTGACACTCCTCGCCTTCCAGATATGAACAAATGAATTCGTCCCAAGGATACATGAAGCTGGAAACATGAGGGAAGCACACGAAGGCAGTCGGGTTATTACGGTCCGGTTGCGAAGGACGCGCTGTGGGCAGGCCTGAAGACGCTCAGCGCGCCCGCACTCTCCGTTCGTTGACCAAGGTCAGCGTCTGGTCTTGCGGAAATTTGCGTGGTCGCTGACTGGCGCCAGGAGCGCGGTGAGGCTAGAACGGCGTGCTGGCTCTATCTTCACTATTTGAGAAAATACCCATGCTCGAGCGGCAGCTTGCCGTCCACTTTAAGGACGTTGACACGGCTGTTGATGGAATAGACGTCTACCAGGCCGACCGCGCCGGGAATGGATTCAACCGACTTCAGCAGCTGCTCCTCGGATCTTACGATGACAACTCCGGAACGATGCCCGGTCAGCATGGCTTTCACTTCGTCGGCCTGCATGTGGTAAAGCTTCTCGATAGCGCTCTGCATCTCCGGCGAGGAAGGATCCAGCAACACCAGGATCACGTTGCGTCCGTCGGGCCACTTGCGGCTGTCGAACTTGAAAACTTTGACCAGATCGGCCGCCGTGATCCCGCCTTGAGTGTTGGCCTTGTCCACAACCACCGCCATGTGCTTGGCCTCACACGCGGCGCCCAGGCACACCACCAACACGATAAGGGCGCAAAAACGCCGAAGTTCTCTGGGCATATTGCAGCAATTTAAGGTCAGAATGAACGCAGCCACAAGGTTACGGACGTAATTCACTCTCTTGTTGCAATGAATTGCGTGCGGTCGTTTTTGGATCTAACGCGTCCCCGTGCCGCTAGATTGGCGCTGCTCGATGCTGAGCGTCGCTCACCGGCGACTTTTTCGATCGCCCTCGAAACCCCCATGGCTCGGTAGGTAGTCGCGGTCATGGAAGCGCCCGGTGTAGATCATTCACACCTTGCACCGAGGTGTGTATGACGGGGTGAAGCAGCTTCGACCGCAGAAGATACATACGCTCGCCATCCCGGGCTGTCCCATGCATGCAGGCTCGCTGTATCGGCATGGCGTGTTCTCCGGCGCGCATGTACTGAAGTAACCTCGCGCTTTCGCGCAGCAGTGCTAGAGTAAGCCCCCTGACGTTGAAGGAGAACTGGCATGTTCGTTCCCATGACCCGCAGTGGCCTAAGGTTTTTCCTGCTGTGCACTTTGGCCTTGGCTGCCCGCGCGCTGCCTCTGAAGAGGCCGGTCGCATCTGCACCATACCTGCCGCCATCATAAATTTTTGAACGGGGGGCGGCGGTTTTTCCTAGACCGCCCCCACCCCCTTGCTTGGTCTTTACCCCCAGGACATTTGACCAGCACCACCGTGCCGTTGTCGCATCGCGGACGCTGAAGGTTGCCGGCCGGAGAATGGCGCTGAGCGGATAGAGCGCAGCGACAACTTGTTCAAGACCAGTGCCCACGATTCACGCGCCGAGCGTCACGTCGCAGCCGCAGAAGGCGGCGGGCTGGACAATGGCGCCGAGCGGCTTCGAGCGACGGGAACAACAGGAAAAGACCCGGGCCTTCGGTAATCTTTGGGCCAAGCGCCGGAGATGGCATCATCGCGGGTCTATGCCTCATTTTCCCCAAACGCATGGTAAGACGCGCTCTCCTCGGGTGCGGGTCCCTAATGATGAGCCCATACGGTTTGATGTGGGAGGCCGTCTGATTTCCGCCGTGCTCCACAAGCTCTCCATGACCGGCGGCCTGGCTCAATTCACCAGCGCGCTTGGTGATGTGACGATCGCCGAGGTCAAGCTCGATACCGCGTCCGGCCCGGTCAGCGGGTTGGTGGAGTTTCTGCGTCCGCAAAAAAAGAGCGGGCCTCATACCTATCCTTTCCGCTTCCTGGCGCTGAGCGACGCCGCCCATAAGCGCCTGCACGCCACCCTGCAGCTTATGCGCAGCAAGGGACTGGGCGAAAAATAACGAGGTCGGGAACCTACCCCGGCCCGCAGAGGTTGTCGCCAGAGAAGACCGCCGCTCGCCCGCAACCGTTATCGTCGTTCCGGTCGCGCAGCACGGACCTGTTCCCGCAAAATGCCTTACCTCCCGGTGTCGCGCCAGCGCATCAAATAAAGCTAGTTGCACACCAAAGGAGTGAATTCATGCAGAGCATCCGAGCTGTTGTTTGTTGCTGCACCTTGCTGTTGGCGGTGGGGGCGATTGCCATGCAGAACCCCACAAGTCCACCAGCGCCATCGGGCCAGCCGCAAGCTGCTCCGGCGCCAAACCCGCAGGCGCCGAGCCCGCAGGCGCAGCCGCCGCAAGACGCCGCGCGACCGACACAACCCCCAACCATTGACGACCAGGTCAAGGCCCTGGGCGTCGAGCTGAATCTCACCCCGGAACAACAGGCCAAGACCAAGACGATTCTTGAAGATCAGCGGTCGCAAGCCATGACCATCGTGAATGACAACTCCCTGCAGCGGGAAGACAAGATTCAGAAGCTGCGGACGCTTCGCGAAGGGACTATTGCCAACGTCCGCGCGCTCCTGAACGACGATCAGAAGAAGAAGCTGGAGCAGATGCTCCAGACGGACGAAGAACAGCCGCCCAAGAAGAACCAGCAAGCCAACCCGCCGCCGAAATAATCCTCGACGAAGGCGATCGGGGTTGGATCCCGGACCTGCCGCCGTCGTGTCATCCGTAATTTTCCCGCTGTTTGCCTATTGGCCCCCTCAAGCCGTCCCCTAAAATACTGGGCCGAAAATTATTCGGCGGAAAAAAGCAAACATGCGAATTGCGCGAGATCCTCCGCAATTGGCCTTGGAAAAACCCTCGCAGGTTGCTACTCTGGACACCCCGGAGACAATCATGCATCAGCGCAAACGCCTGGCTTGTTTTTTGTCCGCAATCATCTTTTTCACTCTGGCCGGTTACCTTCAGGCCGGCGCTGCCGACGTCAGGTTTAAGATCACGCTTCCTGCGGGCTCGCAGCAGCCGGTCACCGGCAGGGTGTTCGTTGTGATCAGCAAGACCGACACTCCGGAGCCGCGTCTGCAGGTCGGCTCATGGCGCTCGCACGTGGAATTCCTGGGACGCGACGTCCAGGGTCTGGAGCCGGGACAAGCCGTTTTCGTGGACGCGCTGACCATGGGCTACCCGTTCAAATCCATCCGCGAACTTCCCGCCGGCGACTATTACGTCCAAGCGTTGCTGAACGTTTACACCAGGTTCCAGCGCGCCGACGGCCAAACCATCTGGGCCCACCTGGACCAGTGGGAAGGACAGCAGCTGAATCACTCTCCGGGCAACCGGTACAGCGGCATCGGCCGCTTTCACCTCGATCCCCTCAATGGCTACGAAATCCAACTCACGCTCGACAAGACCATTCCGACAGTCCTAGCGCCCGGAGACACCCAGTACGTGAAGCACATCAAGATCCAAAGCAAGCTACTCAGCCAGTTCTGGGGACAGCCTATCTACTTGGGCGCCACCGTGCTGCTGCCCGAAGGCTATGACGCTCATCCCAACGCCCACTATCCCGTTCTCTACGAACAGGGCCACTTCAGTTTGCGCGCGCCGCTGGGCTTCAGCACCGAGCCTTCACCCGCCGACGCCACGCCGCGCGAAGGCCGCATTCCCGGCGTCGAGCTTTACAGGCGCTGGACTTCCGCGGGCTTTCCGCGCATGATCGCCGTTACCTTCCAGCATCCCACGGTCTATTTTGACGATTCCTACGCGGTCAACTCGGCCAACAACGGTCCCTACGGCGATGCCATCATGACCGAGCTGATCCCGTACGTCGAGGAACACTTCCGCATCATCCGCCAGCCATATGCGCGCGTCCTCTCGGGGGGCTCCACCGGAGGATGGGAATCACTGGCCCTGCAAGTGTTTCATCCGGATTTCTTCGGAGGTACCTGGACCTTCTTCCCTGACCCCGTGGATTTCACTCGCTATCAGTTGGTTGATATCTATAACGACAATAGCGCGTTCCTCGCCCCCGGCTATGATCCGCCGGTGCCGGAACGCCCTATGGAGCGCACCGCCGAAGGCCAGGTCGACATGACCATGCGCCAGATGAGCCAGCTGGAGGAAGTGCTGGGCAGCCACGGCCGCTCCGGCCAGCAATTTGAAGCCTGGGAAGCGGTCTATGGGCCCGTGGGACCGGACGGTTATCCGAAACCTCTTTGGGACAAGCTGACCGGAAAAATCGATCCCCAGGTGGCGGCCTACATGCGCGACCACGATTACGATCTCCGGTATTACCTCGATAAAAACTGGCCGACAGTTGGGCCGCAGCTCGTGGGCAAGCTCCATCTTTACTGCGGCGATATGGACGACTTTTACCTGAACCTGTCTGTTTACAAGCTGGAAGATTTTCTCCGCAGAACCGCCAATCCACCCTATGGCGGCTCCTTCGAGTATGGGAGGCCCATGAAAGGGCACGGCTGGTCCCCGCTCAACCAGGCGGAGTTGCTGCGGGTGATGGCAAACTACATCACCAATAACGCGCCCCGGGGCGCAGACAGCTCGTGGAAATATTAGCCGGGCCCTGGGACCTTCGCGGCCTAAGAGTCAATGGAGGATTTCAAGACCGGCTGTTGGCTTCCGCGCAGAGGAAGCGCGGTCCCACCGGCCGGGGAGAGGCGTAAATTTTGCCCTTTGCCGATATTGACGATACCCGGCTCTTCTACCGGCTTGAAGGACGCGATGGCTTCCCGGTTCTGGTGCTTTCTCATTCGCTCGGCTGCGATCACGAGATGTGGGCCCCGCAAATGCCGGACCTGCTCCAGCATTTTCAGGTTTTGCGTTATGACACGCGCGGCCATGGCGCTTCCGGCGTTCCCAAGGGCGATGCCACGATCGAACAGCTCGGGCACGACGTTCTGGGCCTCGTCGATTCGCTCAAGATTGAAAGGTTTGCCTTCTGCGGACTCTCCATGGGGGGCGCCGTCGGACAGTGGTTGGCGCTTCATGCGCCTGAACGCCTGACGTCGCTGGTGCTGGCCAACACCGCGGCCCGCTTCGGGACGCCGGAGATGTGGGAAGCGCGGCGCAACGCCGTACGCCAAGGCGGCATGGCCGCCATTGTGGATGCGACCATGCAGCGCTTCTTCCCCCCGGAGATGCTGGCAGGCGGCGATCCCTATGCGCAGTCGACGCGTTCGGTTTTCCTGGGCACCGATCCCGCCGGTTACATCGCCTGCTGCGCCGCGCTCCGCGACGTGGATTACAGCGCCCTGCTCGGAAAGATCCGCGTGCCCACACTGGTGATTGGCAGCGACAGCGATCCCTCCACTCCGTGGGCCGAAAACGGCGCGGTTCTGGCCCGCGAGATTCCCGGCGCCAAGGCGGTGGTGCTGCCGGGCGCTCATTTGTCGAACCTGGGGCGGCCGCGCACGTTTACATCGGCCGTGCTTGAGTTTCTTGTTCCCCAGGACCCGGCGCACGAAAAACTGCGCGCTTCTTTCTGAAATTCCGACCCTGAGCTTGCCGAAGGGGAGGAATCCCGATCGCCACCCAAGCGCCTCAGTTAGGTATAGCGATCCCTGACCTTCGATTCGGGATTTCAGATCGCGGCGCGAAGCCCGCTCGCAGCACTACAGGCACCCGCAATTCACAGCAAACGGTCGCCGCGATAAACTAGTTTTCCCTCGATGATTCGGGCGTCCTTGCTCAGAGTGTGCTCTTTGGGCAGCTTCTCATCCAGGATGTGCAGCACCGTGTGGCCGCGAGCCACCAGGTAGTCTGACACCAGCATGCGATGGCAGCGGAAATACACTGCCTCCGCGCACATGATGGCGGTGGTTTTTCCCGAGGCCCGATCCACCAGCCGGTCAATGGTCTTCTGGAATTGTTGCGATAGCATGTAGTCGGCGTAGTTGCGGAAGGAATCATTGCGCAACGCAAGGTTCGGCGACTGCTCCGCCGGCATTTGCTTCTTCCGTCTGCCGCCCAGGTTTTTCTCCCACACGTAGTCACAGCCAATCTCCGGCAGCCACATCTCCAGATTCTCGCGATTGAAGTGTGGATGACGGCGTGACATGGGAAA
>WNFJ01713051.1_pt2 | contig 13760 bp, 14 predicted proteins | sample 5400461 | NCBI WGS metagenome assembly WNFJ01 (sample SAMN13153349, study PRJNA577476) | soil metagenome | isolation source: 115 cm saprolite on Douglas fir-dominated hillslope | place: USA:California | collected 2013-09-17 | reverse complement strand
GCCGAACTGCGTGGCACCGTGAAGGCGCTTCAGTCGATCACTATCTCGGCTCCCGCCAGCGCGGGTGACCTGCAAATCCTGAACATCGTGGCCAGCGGCACGAAGGTAAAAAAGGGCGATGTCATCATCGAATTTGACGCCACCACCCTGAAGCAGAATCTCGCTCAGGATCAATCCGCCCTGAAATCCGCTGACGCCGAAATTCAGCAGGCCAAAGTAGCCGCCAACATGAAAGAGGAGCAGGACCAGACTGACATCATGAAAGCGCGCTTCGACGTGGAAACCGCGCGCATGGAAACACAAAAACAGGAAATCCTTTCGGCGATCGAAGGCCAAAAAGCGAAGTTGGCCCTCGACGATGCCGAACAGAAACTTGTGGAGACGGAATCGCGGCTCAAGTCCGATCGTGCTTCCTCCGCCTCCGGCCTTGCCAGCAAAGAGAAAAACCGTGAAGCCGCGCTTCTCCAGGTTCGCCGCGACGAAATGCAACTCGCTGCCCTGACCCTTCGCGCACCCAACGACGGCGCCATCATTATCGAAAACAATGACCAAGCCTCCGGTCCCATGCAGCTTTCTGCTCCCTACAAAGCCGGAGACCACGCCTTCCCCGGCACCGCGCTCGCGCAACTTCCCGATGCTTCCACCCTGCGTATTTCGGCGCGCGTTGAAGAAGCGCAGCGCGGCAAAGTGCAGCTGAAGCAGGCCGCCAACATTCGCGTGGACGCGGTTCCCGACCGCCGCTACAACGGAATTGTCGACGAGATCAGTTCCACTGCCAGCATGGATTTCAATGGCGGCTGGCCATTCCCAAAAAACTTTACTCTTGGCATCGCCTTGACCGACCAGGACCCGCGGCTGACTCCTGGCATGGGTGCACTCGTGCGTGTCGCCATCGATCACGTGGCGAACGGCCTGGTTCTCCCATCGGCCGCGCTATTCCGAAAAGAAGGACGCACGTTGGTGTACGTGCGTCGTGGCTCCAAGTTTGAGGAAACCGTGGTGGAGGTCGCGCGCCGCAGCGGCGACGACGTGCTCCTCGCCCAAGGTGTAAAAGCGGGGGACGAGGTTGCCCTGAAAGATCCAACGGTGCCCAAATGAACCGGAACTCTCCGACGAAAGGTACTCGGGAGGGCACGGCTTCAGCCGTGCCAACAAAGCCACGACGAACGCGGGCTTTAGCCCCTGAGGGCTCTGAATCGCTCGCGCCTCTGATCGCCCTGACGAGTTCAAGAAACTCTTTCTTCATGCGTCTCCGCATTGCGATCCTTCTCCTCACCCTCGCGCTCTCCTGCGCATCTTGCGGCCTTTCCACCGTCGGCGCCAGCGACGGCGACGTTCCCTCCGGCGCAGCCCAGAAGGGCGATGTGCAACTGCGCTTCCCAACCGATGGCCTCCTGAAAGCCACGCAATCTCGCGCGGTCACCGTGCCAGCCGTTGCCGGTGGCACCTTGCGAATTATTCGCCTGGCGCACACCGGCAGTAGCGTGAAAAAGGGCGACGTCGTGCTGGAATTCGATCCCAGCCAGCAGGATTACCTGATGGCGCAAAACCGCAGCGACCTCGCACAGGCCGAACAGGAAATCCTGAAGGACAAAGCCGATGCCGAGGTCCAGACCGCTGAGGACACCACCGCTCTCCTGAAGGCAAAGTATGCGGTGCGCCGCGCCGAACTCGACGTCAGCAAGAACGAACTCCTTAGCGACATCGATGCGAAGAAGAATCTTCTGGCGCTCGAAGAAGCCCGCCGCGCGCTAGCACAGCTTCAGTCCGACATCCAATCCCATTCCACTTCCAGCGAGGCCGCCATGGCCCTCAGCCAGGAAAAACACAATAAGGCCCGCCTCGCCATGCAGCAGTCCGAAGAAAATATTCAAAACATGAAAGTGAAAGCCGCGATTGACGGCATGGTGGTCATTCACGGGAACCGCAATTCAACCGGCGGGATGTTCTGGGGTGGCATGACCTTGCCTGAATATCACGTCGGCGATCAAGCCAATCCCGGCGAAGTCGTTGCCGAGGTCATCGACATTTCACAAATGGAAATCTCCGCCCAGGTTAGTGAACGCGACCGACCTTACATCAAACAGGCTCAGTCCGTCGAAATATTCATGGACGCTCTTCCGAACGAGAAGTTTTCCGGAAAAGTCACCAACGTAGCTGGCTCCGCGGGCAACAACGATTGGTTCGAGGATATGCGGCGCAAGTTCGACGTCACCATTCACCTCGATCATTCGGATCCACGATTGCGGCCCGGATTCACCTCGCACCTCGTGATTCTGGGCGACCGGCTCGCGCAAGTTCTTAGCATTCCCAGCGAAGCGGTCTTCGACCATTCCGGAAAGTCCGTCGCCTACCTCCGCAAAATCGCCTCCTGGCAGCCGCAGGAAATCAAGGTTTCCGCGTTCACTGAAGGCCGCGCCATTGTAGATAGCGGTCTCGCGCCCGGCACGCAGGTTGCTTTGGTGGATCCGGAAAAGCGCGCCGCCTCCAAATCAAAAGCCCAAGCCGCGAGCGCCCCTTCCCTGAACTCCGGAGGCAACTAGCTGGAATTCGATCCTCAACACCCTACCGCGCTGTTATCCTGAGCGGCGCGCAGTTTGCGCCGCGAAGGATCTCAGCTTAAGCACGGCGCAAGCTTCGGTGGTTGAACTGCTTCGCCGCGGGAGACACTGCGCGACTCAGCATGACATGTGGCGCACGAACGCTCGCCTTTTGCGATCCTGAGAGGTCCAACCCGCTCATGAACTCCCCCGACTCACAATTCGTGAAGAACGTTCAGAAGTGGCTGCCAGACCTAACGCTGGGCATCGAAAATCTTTCCACGCACAAATTGCGTTCGCTGCTCACCATGCTGGGAATGATCTTCGGCGTCGCCGCGGTTGTCGCCATGCTCTCCATCGGCGCCGGCGCGCAGCAGAAGGTGATGGCGTTCATCGAGCAGTTAGGCGTGCGCAATCTAATCATCGAAGCCAAGGAAGCTGTGAATTGGCAAGCGATGCAAAAGGTCCGCCGTGTATCGCCCGGGCTCACCCTCAACGACTACGAAGTCCTTCGCAAAGGCATACCCGGCATCGAGGAAAGCACTCCACGCAAACGCGTGCAGCCCTCCAAGATACTTCCCAAGCCGCAACTGGATACCCCCGTGGTCTACGGCGTGAATGCCGGCTACCTTGTCATCAGCAACCTGCGCGTGGTCGATGGCCGCTTCTTCACGCCGCAAGAAGATTCCGCCGCGGCGCCGGTATGCGTGCTGGGTGCCGCCGCCAAAGACAGCATATTCGGCGCGTCCAACGCCGTCGGTGAATACGTCAAGCTGAACGACCAGTGGTTCCACGTAATCGGAGTGGTCGCGCCGCAGGCTAATGCGCACGCAGACATCGCCGGCATACGCAACGAGGATCAGAACAACCTGATTTACGCTCCTCTGCATTCCGTGATTTCGCGCCTGGAAGAAAACATGGCCTGGCTCAAAGATGAAATCGATGGAATCTATCTGCACCTCGCTTCCGCCGGCGACAGTCCCGCCGATGCGGAAATCGCACGCGGCATTCTGAATACCACGCATCACGATGCCGGTGATTTTTCCATCGTCGTGCCCGCTGAACTTCTGGCGCAACAAAAGCGTACCGAGCAATTGTTCAACACCGTCATGGTGGCCATCGCCTCCATTTCCCTGCTGGTGGGCGGCATCGGCATCATGAACATCATGATCGCCGCCATCCTGGAGCGCACCCGCGAAATCGGTGTGCGCTGGGCAGTTGGCGCGCGCCAGCGCGATATCGTTCGCCAATTTATCGTAGAGGCGGTGCTGATTTCTTTCGCAGGAGGACTGCTTGGCATCGCCGTAGGTTTTGGCATGTCCGAACTGATCGGGTGGTTCGCGGGATGGTCCACCGTCGTTACGGCTACCTCGATCTTGCTGGCGTTCTTCGTCTCGATTTCCGTCGGCCTGGTGTTCGGCATTTATCCGGCATTGAAAGCGGCGCGTCTGGATCCGGTAGAAGCGATCCGCTACGAATAGCTCGTCGGTGCCGTCAGGGCTCGACGTCAGCCGCTAAGGCCGTGCCGTTTGTTGCTATGCTAGACAGTTTGTGGTTCAACGCCTTTCGACTTTCAAACCAGGGGGTGTCGGGTGAAGTGCATTGGCGTTCTGGCGAGCGGTGCGGTCATGTTTCTTTTCTCGTGCTGTCCCGCATTTTCGCAAGACGACTACAAGCTGGAACGGCTGCTCGGCATACCCGCCGCGCAGAAACCTCTGACTCCGCTGCCCCCGCCGGAAGGATTCCAACAGCACATTGCCGATGGAAAACTAGTGCTGTCGCTCGACGATGCCATTCACCTGGCGCTGGCCAACAACACGGACATCCGCATCGATCAGACCGCGATCAACACCGCGCAGAACAATGTGTTCCGCCAATACCAACTCTTCGATCCTGTCTTCACGGGAAGCTTCAACGACCAAGGCCAAAAATCGCAGACCAACAGCGAGTTGCAGGGCGCCACCGTCCTGAACAACTTCTCGCAGACGACGCAATTTGGCTACACCCAGATCTTCCCCACCGGCACAAATTTCCAGACCACTTTCAACGCCAACAAATTCTCCACCAATAGCGGTTTCTTCACACTGAATCCTTCCTTCACCACGTACTGGGGATTCCAAGTCACGCAACCTTTGCTCAAGAATTTCGGCACGTTCCCCAGTAAAGCTCCCATCTACATTGCACAGCGCAATCTCCGCCAGACCCAGGCGACGTTTCAAGCGGAAGTCAGCGACATCCTTTATCTGGTCATCACACAATATTGGAACGTGATATTGAACCGCCAGGCCTACGATGTGCAGAAACAATCTTTCGAGGCAGCCGAAAGAAGCTACGAGCACGACAAAAAAGCGCTCAGCCTCGGGGCTTTGCCACCGCTGGATATTTACCGCTCCGAATCGGAAGTCGCCGCCCGGCGCGTGAATGTGATTCAAATCGAATATTCATTGAAGCAGGCGGAAGATCAGCTGCGGCAACTTCTGGCCGCCAATCGCGATTCCGCTATCAATGGATTCGACCTCGAGCTTACGGAAAAACCCGAACCCACCGACACCTTGCTGCAAATCGACATTGCCACCGCGATGTCCATGGCCCTCGCGAATCGCCCCGAACTGGAGGCCGTCAGCCAGCAGCTGGCCAGTGACGCGCTGAGCGTTCGGCTGGCGCACAACAATCTTCGTCCCGATCTCGAACTTGGCGGCTTCTACCAGCCCACCGGCTTGGGCGGCAATCAATATTCCACCGCAGTTCCGCCAGTGCTGCTTTCGACCGGCGGCATCGGTGAAAGCCTCAGCCAGATGTTTGGACTGAAGTATCCGACTTACGGCTTGACGCTGAATCTTCGCTTGCCCATCAAGAATCATGGCGCCGAGGCGGACCTGGCAGACGCTTTGGTAACACAACGGGGCGATCAATATCGACAGGCGCGCACCGCGCAGACCGTTAATCTGGACGTGACCAACGCCGTGCACCTTTTGGAGCAATCCAAGCTGACACTGGAAGCCGCCAAAGTGGCCAGAGACCTGGCACAGAAAAGCCTGCAAGCGGAGGAACGAAAATACCAACTGGGTAACAACACGGTCTTCTTCGTCCTAGATGCGCAAACGCAACTCGCTCAGGCCGAATTGGCGCTGGTGCAAGCCCAGACCGGCTACCAGACCGCCGTCGCCGGCATCGATCACGCCACCGGCAAGCTGCTGGACCGGCATCAAATAAAACTCGTGCCTCCTCACAACTAAGGGCAATTCTTCGCGATGCGTAGTTTTGGTTTGTAGCTCAAGAACCATGCCAAGTTGTCATCCTGAGGGTCGCGTCGTGTGCGGCCCGAAGGATCTCAATCGAGGCGCCCGCACGAACTCTCAGGTTGCGATGCTTCGGTGCGAAAACAGCCCCGCCTGAGCATGACAACTTAGGGGAAAAAGGCCGGCTAAGGCTTGGCTTTCGCGCGGAAAACTTGCTTGTAGCGGAAACAACTCACCAGATGATCGTTCACCAATCCGGTGGCCTGCATCAACCCGTAACAAATCGTTGGCCCCACAAATCGAAAGCCGCGCTTCTGCAGATCCTTGCTTAACGCTTCAGACAACGGTGTTTGCGCCGGCACCGAGCGATGTGTCTTGCGCGAATTCTGAATCGGCGAACCGCCCACGAATTTCCACACATACCTATCGAAGCTGCCGAACTCCTCCTGCACCTTCAGGAACGCCTGAGCGTTCGCAATCGTCGCGTCAATCTTCAACCGGTTGCGAATGATCCCGGGATCGCGCAATAACTCGCGCTTCTTGTGCCCATCGAATCTTGCCACTTTCGCGGGATCAAATTGCGCAAACACCTGGCGATAGCGCTGGCGCTTATTGAGGATCGTCTCCCAGCTAAGGCCGGCCTGCGCACCTTCCAGGATCAGGAACTCAAACCACCGCCGGTCGTCTCGCACCGGCACTCCCCACTCTTCGTCGTGGTAGCGAATGTTGATGTCATTCGCGGCCCAGGAACAGCGTACAACCTCAGCCGGAGATTTCTTCATGGCAGGTTAACGTCCCGTTGAAGTTTATACGAAAAGCGGCCCGCCTTGATCCCTTGCAATCAGCAGGAAAAGGCGGGCCGAAGAGTAAAGTACTGATGAAGCGAACTCCGTTACGCTGCCGAGCCCGGCAAGCCCGAACGCTGCCGGACCAGCATCAACCCAGATGCCGCGCCAGCGCCTTGGTGATCTGGTCCTTGGGGACCGCTCCAACAATCTGCTCCACCACCTGGCCATCCTTGAAAACCAGGAGCGTGGGAATGCCCTGCACACGATAGCGGCTCGGCGAACTGACCGCTTCGTCCACATTCAGCTTCGTAACCTTCAGCTTGCCGGCGTAGTCCTGGGCGATTTCCGCAACTGTGGGCGCCAGCATGTGGCAGGGGCGGCACCACTCTGCCCAAAAATCAACCATGACGGGTTGAGCCTTGCTGGCTTCCAGCACTTCCGCTTCGAAATTTCCGTCATTCACTGCGAGTATATTGTCAGCCATAACGTTATTGTGTCCTCGACGGTCTGCAACCAGGCAGCCGCTTTCTAGTCTCAGTTAGATGTTGGAACTGCGTTTAGGTTTCGCGCTGCTCGGGCAGCTTCATATAGTTTCGCATATTCCGCGGCAGAGGTGTTCCACGAAAAGTCCTTGGCCATCCCGTTCAATTGAATGCGCTTCCAGACGCCTTCATTGGAGTAATGGTGCAATGCCTGGCGGATGGTGTCCAACAGCGCCGCGCCGGTGTATTCGGTGAATTTGAAGCCGGTTCCAGTACCAGTTTGCAGGTCGAAGGATTCGATGGTGTCGTCGAGCCCGCCGGTTGCCCGCACGATGGGCACGCTGCCGTACCGCAAGCTGTAGATCTGATTCAGGCCGCACGGCTCGTAGCGCGACGGCATCAGGAACATGTCCGCGCCAGCTTCGATCAGGTGCGCGGTTGGATTGTCGTAGGCCACTTTCAGGCCAACGCGTCCGGTTAGATCCTGAGCCAGTGCGCGAAACAGGTCTTCGTAGCGCTTATCGCCCGTACCGAGTACCGCGAGCAGGACATCTTCCTGCATCAATTCGTGGGCGATTGCGGCGATCAGGTCGAATCCTTTTTGATCGGCGAAGCGTGAAACAATTCCGAGCACCGGGCGATTGGGATTGTCATTCAGCAGATGCAAGTGCTCGAGCAGCGCCAGCTTGCATACCCGTTTCCCGGAAAGATCTTTGGCGGAATATTTTGCGGGGATCAACGGGTCCCTTTCGGGACTCCATGCGGCATAGTCCACGCCATTGAGGATTCCCACCAATCGGTCCGCGCGGGAGCGGATGACTCCTTCAAGACCGAAGCCAAATTCCGAAGTCTGAATTTCCTGCGCGTATTTCTGGCTGACCGTCGTCAAGTAATCGGAATAAACCAGGCCTCCTTTCAGAAAATTGATGTTGCCGAAAAACTCGATGCCGCCAGGATGGAATACACCCGCAGGAATTCCAGCTCGTTCTATGGCGTCCTTGGGAAAAATGCCGGGATAGCCCATATTGTGGACCGTGAAAACGAGCGGAAGATTTTTGACCATGGGATCATCGGCGTAGGACGAGCGCAAAAGGACCGGAACCATGGCGGTTTGCCAATCGTGGCAATGCAGCAGGTCTGGCATCCACACCTGCTTGGCCAGCTCGATGGTGGCGCGAGAAAACTCCGTAAAGCGCTCGGCGTTGTCGGGATACTCATGATTTTTGTCGCCGTAAATTCCGTCGCGGTCGAAATAAAACGGATCGTCGAGAAAATAATAGCGCACGCCTTGGTGAAATCCGCCGTTGGAAATCGCCGGAAAGCGAAGACGGGTCCCTTGGGGAATCGTCAGGCTGGGGACAACCGTTTCGCTGGCTTTGACGCCGTGGTAGCGCGGCAAAAATACGGCAACTTCGTGCCCCAGCTTCACCAGCGCTCGCGGCAACGCCTCAATCACGTCGGCAAGGCCGCCTGTCTTGGCATAGGGTAGCGCTTCAGAGGCAGACAAGAGGATGCGCATGTGGGTAAGGTGAATTTCTACGCTATCGAAGGCGGGGGATGGCGTCAAGCGGCCGTGCCGGGCGTGTGCCGGATGAGTGCTGTTAGACTTGGCTGGCGAGGAACAATGGCGCGGCAAAGACTGGGGCAACATTTTTTGGGCGATGAAGGCTGGCGCGAGAACATCGCCCGGGCAATTCGCGTTTCGCCCCACGGTATGCAAGCAGGGGCGGCGGCGAACACGGAGAATTTCTGCTGGATCGAGATTGGCGCGGGTCACGGTGAGATGACGGAACATCTTCTGAAGAGCGGCGCGCCCGTCACCGCCGTGGAGTTGGATCCGCCGCTCATCAAACGGCTGGAGAGTCTGGCGGAATTTCAGCGCAACCTGACCGTGGTGCACGGCGACATCTTAACGACGGATTTGCCAACCATCGCGGCCGGGAAGCGCATGCGAATTTACGGCAACCTTCCCTACTACATTACATCGCCCATCCTGCACCACTTCTTTGAGTATGCCCCGCTGATTGACGAGATCCACATTGTGATTCAGTTGCAGGTAGCACAACGCTTGGTGGCGCAACCGGGCAGCAAATCCTATGGCTACCTTTCCGTGTTGACGCAGTACCACACGCGGCCGGATCTGGCGCTGCGAATCCCGCGAGGGGCGTTTCGCCCTCCGCCCGAAGTGGATTCAGCGCTGGTAAGCATGCGCCTGCCGGGAGAAAGCGCGAAACTGAACATGGAAGATGAGGCCGCGTTTTTGGAGTTCGTGAAGACTTGTTTCTCGCAAAAGAGGAAGACACTCGCCAACAACCTTCGTGGAATCCGCAAGATAGTTGATACGCAAGCAATTCTGAAGGACTTGAAGTTACGAGTGGATGCTCGGGCGGAACAACTGAGTGTTGAGGACTTGGCGGCCGTGTTTAGCGCGGCAAAATAGCCGCTATTTCTTGATGGCCGAGAGCAAGCGATCGGGATAGTCGGACATGATGCCATCGACTCCAGCGCTGGCAAGCAAGCGCATGTGGGCCGGGTTGTTGATGGTCCAGCAGACCACCTGGAGATCGCGTTTATGGGCTTCCTTCAGGAAATTGGGAGTGACGAGATTGCCGCGGACGGCAACCTGGCGCGCGCCGATGTCCGTGGTTTTCGCCAGGACGTCTTCGATTTGATGGTCGTAAAGAAGCCCAGTCATCAGCGTAGGCTCCAGGCGGCGAAGCCCTTCGAGAATGCCGGGATCGAACGAGATGATCACGACCCGGGCGATTTGCTGGGCTTCGCGAAGAGCGCTGATCAGCGCGTGCTCTCCTCCCCAGAAACCATTGGGTTTCAGCTCCAGGTAGAAAACGACATCGTGCTTGCGGGCAAACTCCAGAATTTCGGGAAGCGTGGGGACGCGCTCGCCCATGAATTCGCTGCCAAACCAGGAGCCGGCATCGAGGCGGCGAACTTCCGCGAGCGTCATGGTCTGGATGGGGCCCTGACCGGTGGTGGTGCGGTCAACGGTTTCGTCGTGGAGAGCGACGAAGTGCGCGTCGCGAGTGAGGTGAAGATCGGTTTCAATGAAAGTGACGCCCAGCGCAGTGGCGCGGCGGAAGGCAGCCAAGGTGTTCTCCGGGGCGTAGCCGGAAGCCCCACGATGAGCAATGGCAAGCACGGAAGAGAAAACCTCCTCAGGGAAAACGCAAGACGAATTTTCAGGCAGCGGGCGCGATGCCCTGTCGTATGCTAACACCGTAGGGCAGCGGACGCAGGATAGAAGCAGGACAAAGAGGCGTGAAGCTAAATATGGGGCAGCGGGAATGAGAGCGATGAGAAGGATCGGCGCGCCGGGAATGGCGATGATACTGTTGCTCCTGGTAGCTGCGCAAGTTGCCGGACAGCGTGCGGAGAAACATCCGAAGGTCGATGAAAACTTGTCGCGCGCGGTGCATCACCAGCTGCTGATGCTTCCCTACTACTCGGTATTCGACAATCTGGCATACACCATCAATGGTTCCGAGGTGACGCTGAGCGGGCAAGTTGTTCGGCCTAGCCTGAAAGAGCATGCGCAAGCGGCGGTGAAGAGTATCGAGGGCGTGTCGTCCGTGGTGAACACGATCGAGGTGCTGCCGAAATCGCCGGCTGATGACGAACTGCGGCGGGACGTATATCGAGCCATCTTTGAAGATGACGCGCTGAAGCAGTACGCGGTCGAGCCTGTGCCCGCGATTCATATTATCGTGAAGAATGGAACCGTGACACTGGAGGGCAGCGCGAACAGCAAGGCCGACAAAGAGCTTGCGGAGACGAGAGTGAGCAGCGTTGAAGGTGTAAAAAAGCTGGTTAACCATCTGGTGGTCCACGAGAAGGAAACTGCGGCAAAATAGAAGGGCGGGACAAGCAGGAACGAATCTGGGGGACAAACCGAATGGCAGCGCAAAACAAGGATCCATATGCGAATCACGGCGATTCGCGGGACACGCCGGCGCGGCAAAAGCTGGTGGCGCTGCGCGAGGCGTTGTTGCGACTGCACAAGTCGCTGCTGGAGATGGAGCGACGCGAGTACGAAAAGGTACATGGCAAAGTGACGGCGGGCGAGCTATTCCGTCTGGTGGTGGACGACGCGCAGTTTGCCTGGCTGCATAACATTTCGGAGTTCGTCGTGAGGATTGACGAAAGCCTGGAGAGCGACAAAGGCGTGAGCGAGGAAGATAGCAGCGGCTCGATGCTGCTGGCGCGCAAGATGTTCGCGCCAACGGAAAGCGGCGACAATTTTCAGAAACGATATTACGACGCGATCCAGAAGGATCCCGCAGTGGTGATGGAACACGCCGAACTGGCGCGGCTATATGGCAACGAGCCAAAAGAAGCGGAAGGCCAGTAAGAGAAACCGGACTCGCAAGCCAAACTAATCCCTCGGTGCGACACGCCGAGGGATTTTTCCTTTTCAGGGTCGCGGAAACGGAACAGGAACCTCGCAAAAGCAAGTTGAATGACCTACACTAATCGCCGTTGGCGGGCAAAACGGAGTGGCGGCGAGGGAGAATCCATGAAACCACCGGATGCAGCAGAGAAGCGAGGCGCACCGCGTTGCGGGTGTCGATGCGGTTGGTGATCCTGCTGGCGGCTGCGCTGCCGGCGATAGCCAAGGTAGGTCGATTTCAATCCCAACCTGGATTTTTCCCAGTTCCAAACATATGCCTACATCGGCGGTGTCTAGCTTCTAGCATCTAGTGATGTTGCAGTTGAATCCCGAACTGATCAATGACCGCGTGCACCGCGCGCTGCGGCGTGAACTGACAAAGAAGGGATTGCGGGAAGTGCAGCCGAACGAGAGTCCGGACCTGGTGGTGCGTTACTGGGCGAACAGCCAGGTGCAGGTGAACGTGGCGGCGACAGGCAACTGGGGTCCTTATGGGCCGTACCTGGGGAGGTACTGGGGATTTCTGTACGACACCATTCGGCCAGGCAGATTGAGGATAAGAAGAAAGAGCGGGCGAACGAGAAGCCCAAACCGGAACAAACGCAATGAGCGCCCGGAGAGGCGGGTGCTACAGGGTTCCGGGGATGGTGGCGGGAATCAATCGTGGACTATTTTAGCGGTTTTGCAATAAGGTAGAACCCGACTGAGGAGGAAACCATGGCAAAGAAAGACAAGATCACGGAAGTGAGCGTCAAGGTTGGAGCGGCCCTGGGCAAAGCGGAGCGCAAAGCGCGGAAAATCGCAAAAGTGGGAGACGTGGCAAAGGAAGAACTGAAAGCCATCTCCAAGCAGGTGGACGAGTTGAAGAAACAGTTGGCCAAGACGACCAAGAGATTGCAAAAGGCGCTGAGCTAGGCTGGCGAGTTAGAAATTTGCGAGGGAACCCGACGATTTTGCTTCCGGTGCAAACGGAGAAGCAAAGCAGATTCCTCGCTGCGCTCGGAATGACAACCTAACTTCTGCGATGAGTCGTTCGGGATAATGACATCGGTTTCTCGACCAATGGAACCCACGACACTGAAATTCTGAACGATGGCGAGAAAGGAGAATTGCGATGAGCCAGGCCTCGAAGAGCGCTCCGGATCCGAAGACATCGATCGCGCCGATGCTGTCGGTGCGGCGAGGGGCGAAAGCGGTGGAGTTTTATAAGGCGGCGTTTGGAGCGAGCGAGCTGTTCCTGCTGGAAGACGGCGGATCTGTCGTGGCTCAGCTCTCTGTGGGCGGAGCCGAGTTTTGGGTCGCGGACGAATCGCCGGAGCATTTCAATTTCAGCCCCGAGTCGCTGGGTGGCGCAACTACGCGGATGGTGATGGTTGTGACGGACCCGGATGCGGCGTTTGATCGGGCAGTGGCTGCCGGAGGCAAGGTGGTTGTTCCGGTGGAGAATCAGCCGTACGGGTGGAGAGTGGGACGAATCGTCGATCCGTTCGGACACCACTGGGAAATCGGAAAGCCGTTGTGAGAATTACAATTTGATGCGGACACCCCCATGTCTTGTAAGGATTGATTCTAAAGGGGGATGAAGTCCTTTGTTTTCTATCAGCTTATAAGTGTTGATGGCAAAGCGGTTCGGGGACGATCGTCGATATAAGCGTTGATTGCGACCTCCAGCCTCGGAATGAGATGTAAGAGAAGTCCCCGGAAGAAAGAATCCGGAGGACAAGCGTTTACCTGGTTCGAGTGTGCATGCTGGTAATTCACATGTAAACACATTTGTTAGTAATTTTTGAGACGTTCGTGACAGCGCAGAAGCACAGGCTGAAGCCTTGTGCTACCGAGAAGGCTGACATAAAAGTCAGCGCTACAGGAAGAAAAAAGGGGAAACACGGCTCCCTGCTGAAGGGGTGAGCTACAGCCAAAAAAGAAGCCCTCAGCGGCTGAAGCCGGGTTGGTTCAGAGCTACTTACGGCCTGGCTGAAAGCCATGCCCTCCCGAAGAAGAGACGCCTGCCCAGAGACTCTACAGGTGCTCGATCAAGGATGATCAGGATAGCAACGGAGGTTTGCCTGGCCCAGGAGAGTAGGGTAAACTGCAGCGCAAAGTGACGGCTACATCCTCAATTATTGGTCGCACCATTTCGCATTACACCGTCGTGGAAAAGTTGGGTGGCGGAGGCATGGGCGTTGTCTATCGGGCCGAGGACATTCGGCTGGGCCGGAACGTGGCCCTGAAATTCCTTCCTGAAAATATTTCTCCCGACACGCAAGCGATCGAGCGATTTCGCCGCGAGGCGCGGGCAGCTTCAT
>WNFJ01467140.1_pt3 | contig 13760 bp, 13 predicted proteins | sample 5400461 | NCBI WGS metagenome assembly WNFJ01 (sample SAMN13153349, study PRJNA577476) | soil metagenome | isolation source: 115 cm saprolite on Douglas fir-dominated hillslope | place: USA:California | collected 2013-09-17 | reverse complement strand
GCTCAGCGCCGTTTTGGCATCGTTGACGGCGGTCGGCGTATCCCATTTCGTTGCGTACTCGACGGTCTGGAAGTTCGGATAGCTCGACTTGATGACCTGATTGCAGCCGTCCGTCCGGTCCTTACCGTTCACGGAGGCGAGATCCCCCTCCAGGATCGCGATGTGGCCGCTGGTGCCAGTTGCATGCGTGGCGATGAACTTGCAGGAGTTCTGGCCATACTGCACATTGTCGGCGCGCACGATCATGAATACCTTGCCGCTGCTTGGCGCGACGTCCACGCTGACCACGGGAATGTTCTTGCTGGCGGCGTAATCGAGCGCGGGTGCAATCGCGGCGCTATACATAGGCAAAAGTCAAGAGCTAGAAGAAAAAAACTCTCGAGGCTACTCTAGTTCGGATGAAGGTTAAGCAGAATGGAGAAGTTATGAAGGCAAAATCATCGGTTGAACCAGAAGAGGAGGGTGTAAACTCGAATGCTCATGTAATTGACGAAAACTTGAGTGCCGAGGTATTTGAACTTCTCTGGGGGCACGACCGCAATGCTATTCCTACTGCGGTGGATTATGCCTATGAGCAAATCTGGAAGCAATTGGTATTCTCTAATGAGCGAACGGAGCAGAGGCTCTCCGATGTTACTTACGCTGAAAAGTTAGGCGTGAGCCGCACCCCGGTTCGCCAGTCCTTAGAGCGCTTGGTACAGGACGGACTGGTGCGTTCTGACCCGCGTCGCGGTTTCTGGACGCGTGTATTTACTGTACAGGACATTCATGAGATCTACGATTTGCGTAGTGCATTGGAGGTTCTGGCTTTACGCCTCGCTGCCCCCCGGCTCGATCCTGAGGATCTCAGATCACAGCTCGATCTCCTCTACAAAGTGCGCGAACAGCTCGATCAGCGCCCTATCTCGCTCTTTCTCCAGTGTGACTTCCGTCTTCATACACTTCTCATTCGCGCCTCGGGCAATGGACGGCTTATTAATTACCTCTCCACACTCCGCAGTCAGTTCAGTATGTTCCAGATAAAGGATACCATGTACCCACAGCGGATGGAGGCCGCACTTGATGATCATGAGAAGATCTTATTGGCTCTGCTCGAGGAAGACATTGATAAAGCTGCAGGATTTCTAGCTGAGCATATCGCCCATGCCAAGGCGCATGTCTTGACCGACATTTTTGAGGAGCAGGAAACTTCCTCGTAGCGTTGGGTTATCCCGACCTGGAGGATTATCGTCTTACTTTATAAGGAGAAGAAGCCATGCCCATCACTATTACCGATTTCAAGGCTTATGATATTCGCTTCCCCACATCACGGTCTCTTGCAGGTTCTGATGCGATGAATCCTGCGCCAGACTACTCGGCGGCCTACGTCATCCTTAATACCGATAGCCCTCGTGAGTTGGCTGGCCACGGCCTCACCTTCACTATCGGGCGTGGTACTGAGATTTGTGTGGCAGCTATTAATGCATTTGCGCCACTCATCATAGGACGAACCCTGGAGTCTTTGACAGAAGACATGGCGCAGTTTTGGCGAATGATGACAGGAGAAAGCCAGTTGCGCTGGCTCGGACCGGAAAAAGGTGTCATCCACCTCGCAACTGCTGCCGTAGTGAACGCAGTGTGGGATCTCTATGCTAAGGAGGAGAATAAGCCGCTCTGGAAACTACTCGTGGATATGCCACCAGAACAGTTGGTATCTTGCATCGACTTTCGTTACATCACCGGTGCCCTGACCCCTGACGAGGCGCTGGACTTGCTGCGACGCCAGGTACCGGCTAAAGCGCAGCGTGAAGCAGAGATGCTCCAGCATGGCTTCCCCGCCTATACAACCGGCGCAGGCTGGTCAGGCTATAGTGATGAGCAGATGCGCCAGCTCTGCCTGGCGACACTTCAAACTGAAGGTCGGCCTGAGCCAGGAGGACGATCTGCGCCGCGCGCGCATCATGCGCGAAGAGATCGGGCCGGAGAGCACCTTGATGTTCGACGCAAACCAGGTATGGGAGGTGAACGAGGCCATCGCTGCAATGCAGCACCTGGCGGCTTTCGACCCCCTCTGGATTGAAGAGCCCACCAGCCCGGACGATATTCTTGGACATGCCGCGATCGCGCGTGCAATCGCGCCGATTCGCGTTGCCACCGGTGAGCATGTACAGAATCGCATCATCTTCAAACAACTATTTCAGGCCAACGCCATCGGCATCTGCCAGATCGATGCTTGCCGTGTCGGAGGGGTGAACGAGGTCCTGGCGATTCTCCTCATGGCCGCCAAGTTCGGCATCCCGGTGTGTCCACATGCGGGCGGCGTTGGCTTGTCTGAATATGTGCAGCATCTCTCGCTCTTCGACTACATCGCAATTAGCGGCTCGCTGGAGAACCGCATGATCGAGTACACTCCCCACTTGCACGAGCATTTTGTGCACCCGGTCATCGTCAAAAGTGGGCGCTACATGCCCCCAGACGCGCCAGGGTACAGCGTGACGATGCATCCCGCGTCGATTGCCGCCTACTCATATCCTAATGGGTCGGTGTGGGCAGGTGAAAGTAGTTAATCATGCGCAGGGATGGCGCACCGCCCCGTCGCTGACGCGCTCACCATGGTCACTGCAAATTAGCACACTGCATCTAGAGGAATTTCATCCTCTCGCCCTTTTGATGCAGTGTGCTGTGATGACCATAATTCCGCCTGTATTATGGAACTTAAAGATAGGGGAAACGATGATCCATCATCTGCTCACTGCGGTTACCTTCGCCAGACGTTTTGCTCGTCTAGAGTTCTAAAGCATGAGAAAAGTATCTCGAATGAACATTAACATCAAAGAAGAATTTCGTATAGCCATACTGCTACAACACACACCCCACATAACCAAAAGCCATGATCCACCAAAACATTGTGTCGCAAAATCGGAGACATTTCCTCGAAAATCTATCGCAAAAGGACGAAGAGACAACAAGCACACATAGGAGAATAGGAAAAAGGGATACTTTAGGAAGAACCCACACATATTCTTCAAGAGTCAGCCTATCAAGGGACTTGACAGAAACGCAATATACTACTACTCTTATGCTTATTCCTGAGAAGGTACTCAAACTTTCTCCACTGCACTACACAGTCACAGGCGTACGCAGTATCTATATTGTAGGGAGGTGGGCCACAATGAAACCACCACGATTTCGCTATTGCGCTCCTGATATGCTGGACGAAGCGCTTTCTCTGCTCGACAAGTATGGAGAAGATACAAAGGTGCTGGCAGGGGGACAGAGCCTGATCCCCCTGCTTAATATGCGCCTAGCCGGTCCAGCATACATCTTGGACATCAACCATATTTCTGAACTGAACTACATCGAAACAGAAGACGGTTACCTGGCAGTAGGAGCAACCGTGCGCCAGCGGCAGGTAGAACGTTCCCCTCTTGTGAAAGAGCAGCATCCGTTGCTAGCTGAAGTGGACACATGCAGATCCGCAACCGTGGCACAATAGCCGGCAGTATTGCACACGCTGACCCCGCGGCGGAATTGCCAGCCCTGCTTACCTGCCTTAATGGAGAAGCAGTAGCGCAAAGTGTCCATGGTGAACGCATCATCAAGGCAGACGAATTCTTTACGGGCTATCTCTCAACGGCTCTGAATCCAGGTGAAATATTGACAGAGGTGCGTTTTCCGTGGATTACCCCACAGTCCGGTTGGGCGTTTGCAGAATTTGCACGTCGTTCAGGTGATTACGCCCTTGTTGGGGCCGCCGCTGTAGTAACTCCTTCCCTGGACGATCATTGCGTATCCGCTCATATTGCCTACCTTGGTATAGCTGGCCTTCCCCTCCGAGTACGCGAAATCGAAAATATGCTCATTGATACAACATTTGATGAAAAGGTTCTCGATGAAGCCTCTGAACTGGCAAGAACATTCGTCAGCAAAGATATGGAGGATGTCCATGCTACTGTCGATTATCGCCGCGCACTTACCACAGAAATAACGAGGCGAGTCTTAAGAATGGCCTGGGCACGGCGTGAGCACTAGATAGAAAGAACATGCGCTATGCAGGAACAAGAAGATACACCCATGTTCAGTGAGGAAAATCTCATCTCCGTTACTGTCAATGGTCACCTCTATGAACAACATGTGCCAGTGCGCATGTTGCTCTCAGATTTCCTCCGCCACGAACTTCACTTAACAGGAACGCATGTTGGCTGCGAACACGGTGTATGTGGTTGCTGCACTGTATTACTAAACGGTGAGGCAGTTCGATCCTGCCTTATGTTAGCGGTACAAGCTAATGGTATGGTGCTAACCACCATCGAGGGCATGGCAGGAACCAACAGCGAATTACACCCTATTCAACAGGCTTTTCAAGAAAAACACGGCTTACAATGTGGCTTCTGTACCCCTGGTATCATTATGTCAGTTCATGCCATGCTCCACGAGAATGCCAGCCCCAGCGAAGATGAGATTCGCCATGAACTTTCAGGGAACCTTTGTCGCTGTACAGGCTATCAAAATATCGTAGAGGCAGTCAAACTCGCAGCTGAACGTTTACGCGAATCCCATACGGAGGTCAAATAATGGCAATGCGTTGGTTTGGTGCTCCTGTTCAACGCTCAGAAGACCCACGCTTGCTCCGTGGTAAAGGCAACTTCGTTGACGACATTGACTTGCCAGGCACGTTGCAAGCAGCAGTTCTACGTAGCCCACACGCTCGGGCCCGCATCGTCAATATTGATCCAGGCCCAGCGCGTGAACTTCCAGGAGTCCATCTGGTAATTACTGCTACCGACCTCGGAGAAGTGCTTGAACCTTCCCCACTCCTCATACCCCATCCCGCTCTAACAGAGCCCCGCACGCAGCTCCCTTTGGCCATCAATGAGGTGCATTATGTAGGGGAGGCTGTAGCTTTTGTCGTTGCAGACGACCGCTATATCGCCGAGGATGCACTCGAATTGATCGATGTCGAATACGAACCTCTCCCTGTCATCCATAACCTGGAGATCGCATCAGCAAACAACGCTCCGCTGGTCCACGCGGACGTTCCGGGAAATATTGCCGCTCACTTCGTACAAACTGTAGGTGATCCAGACACCGTATTCGCCAACGCCCCACATATCATTCGCGAGACCATGAGCATAGAGCGTGGAGCAGCAATGCCAATGGAATGCCGGGGTATTTTGGCACGTTGGGAAGCGCACGAAGGTATGCTTACCTGCTGGATATCCACACAGGGGCCAATCCCTATTCGTAACGGGCTGGCTGCAATCTTCCACCTCCCCGAACACAAAGTTCGCGTCGTCGCGCCCGATGTAGGTGGCGGATTCGGGACAAAAATCATGATGTTCTATCCAGAAGAAATTCTCACCCCATTTGCCGCCATCCACCTGGGCAAACCGGTGAAATGGATTGAGGACAGGCGCGAAAATTTCACTTCCTCTAACCAGGAGCGTGGCCAGCTTCACGAAGTTGAATACGCCTTCGATGACCAAGGAGTGCTAGTAGCCATCCATGACAAGTTCCTGCACGATACCGGTGCTTATACACCTTATGGCATCATCGTTCCTATCATCACAGCCTGTAGCTTGCCCGGACCATACCATCTGAAGCACTACTATAGCGAATTCACCGTGCTTTATACAAATAAGGTTCCTGTTAGCCCTTACCGCGGAGCAGGACGTCCACACGCCGTTTTCGTCATGGAACGCATCATGGATCGCATTGCCAAAGAGCTGAAAATAGATCGTTGCGAGGTTCGTTCGCGCAATTTCATCCAACCAGATGAGTTCCCCTGGGACGTTGGCTTGGTCTATCAGGACGGTGGACCTACAAAGTATGATAGTGGAAACTACCAAGCTGGCCTTGATAAATTGAAGACCATGTTGGACTATGATAACTTCCCCAAATTGCAAGGCGAGGCGCGCCAACAGGGCCGTCTCCTGGGTATAGGCATTGGCTATTACGTTGAAGGTACATCAATTGGCCCATATGAAGGTGCAAATGTACGAGTTGAGTCAGACGGCCGCGTCTTTGCTGCAACAGGCGTCACCTCACAAGGGCAATCACATGCAACCACATTTGCACAAATTGTAGCCGATCAACTGGGTCTATCTCCTGGTGATGTACTACTTACAGAAGGAGACTCTCAGGCATTTAACTGGGGAGTCGGCTCCTTCGCCAGCCGGGCAGCCACCGTCGCCGGTTCCGCCTTGCACCTCGCAGCAGTCAAAGTACGGGCAAAGGCCAAACAAGTGGCCGCTGATCTTTTTGAAGCAGCCCCCGAAGACATCGAACTTGCCGATGGTAGAGTGTTCGTTAAAGATGCCCCACACCGTTTTCTCACCCTTGGCCAGGTTGCTATCTCTGCGAACCCACTACGGTATGCGTATGGAGAAAACGCACGTCGATTGATGTCAATGAAATTAGCGGGACCCCGGCCAGGGCCTGCTTTGCCTCCTGGACGCAGTGCACCAGGCCTTGAAGCGACAGAGTTCTACAGCCCACCTCACGCCAGCTTTGCCAGCGGTGTACACGGAGCTATTATTGAGGTTGATCCGAAAACGGGTATGGTCTCATTTGTGAAATACGCCGCGGTCCACGATTGTGGACGTGTGATAAATCCAATGGTTGTGGAGGGGCAAGTGCACGGCGGTGTAGCGCAGGGAATCGGTGGAGCCTTCTTTGAGCGGCTCGTCTACAATGAGGATGGTCAGATAGTCAACGCCAGCTTTATGGATTATCTTCTGCCAACTTCCGCAGAAATACCTCCTATCACCGTTGATCACGTAGAGACACCTTCACCGCTGAGCCCACTTGGGATGAAAGGAGCGGGTGAAGCGGGCGTCATACCGGTACCAGCTCTCTTCGCCTCGGCTATCGACGATGCACTATCACCTTACGGCTTACGCGTTCTCGAGATGCCATTGCATCCTTGTAGGGTATATGAGCTTCTAAAGGAAACTCAAAGCTTATCGTAGAAAAGTGAGAGCTACCTGCGATGTAGCACAGTTCTGAAGCCCTCCTAACATAGTAGCATGAGGTGTTCACAAACCATCCTTTCATAGGACAATACAGCTATTAACTCAGCGTTCGCCCAAAATTACTATTCCGGTGGACATCCAAATACTTATATGCGATACTCATCGGTATGAACCACCGTTTATTACCTGGAGGGTTACTCTATGTCCTCGATCTATCCACCCTATGGTAGTGCTCCTATGCAACTCTGCCAGCGTTGTAGAAGGCCGCTTCCCCCCAACGAAGTCCATTGCAATAACTGTGGGCTGGTCAATACTCCAGCCCAATCAAATACTGCCTTTGCACAGTCACCTTCTAATATATCTCGGGGAGGTACTCCACCACCAATTCCCCCTGGCATAGGACAGTCCGGAGGACAACCATGGTTACAAACTCCTGCTCAACCCCCATCGAATAACCCTTTTGACGGTTTTTCTCCTAGACCTCAGCAAGCATTCGGCCCACCTGATCAATACCAGGTCGGTACCAATAACCCCTTTGGCTCACCCGGCCAGCAGCCGAACCCAAACAACATGTACGGCACATCACCACAGCAGCAACCCTTGTATAATCATTCCACTCAGCAGCCACCTCCACAAGGATACTGGCCTGGACAACCGCATAGTTTTCAGTCGACCGGTTTTACCCAACCCCCCACCATGAGTGATTATCAACGACCTGGCTTCGCTCAACAACCAACTATGAGTAGTTATCCCTCCAACAGCTTTGTCCAGCAAACAGAAGAACACAAAAATCACCCAAAGATTGGTTTGATCATTACCATCGTTGTAATTCTGCTCATCGTTGTCGGTGGAAGTATCGGAGGCTACCTATATGTGAAGGGACAACCTTCTACCACCACCACCCAGACAATATCTACTACAACTCCTACACAAATCCCTCAAGGGAAACCTTTGTTTAGCGATCCGCTCTTGAATAACAATATGGGCTGGGATTTGACCGGTAAACCTGGCGAATTTTCCGTCAAAATCGGGAATGGCTCCATGGTTTTAGAGGATGATAACAACAGATTATTCTCTGAGTTAATTCCAGGTGGCAGAAACTTCAGCAATTTCTTCTTGACTGCCGATGCTGTCCTTTCAAAGGGAGCCCAAAACAATGGCTACGGCATTTATATCAGAGGTACATCCAATCAATCTTTTGATATAGCAACCTACTACCGCTTTGAGTTATATGGCGATGGAACTTTTGCCATTTTCAAAGGGTCAGTCGATGGTACTGGTACATCCAAAAGTAGCTTTCTTGTGAACTACTCACAGTCTGCATCCATACAAAAGCAAGGAAATGTCAACCACATTGCCATCAGTGCAAAGGGACCAACAATGTCCTTCATTGTCAATGGGCAGACGATGAAAATTGTCACAGACAATACCTACACGAGTGGATCAATTGCTCTTTTTGTCTCTAATCTGCCTCATTCCACTCCTGGCGCTCAGGCAACGTTCTCGAATATCGCCATTTACCCGCCCCAATCTTGAACAAATAAACCAGGATGAGAGACACTGTTCTGTTGGAAGCATTTGTACCTCTCTCATCCTGGCTTTCTATATCTATCTCCCCTTATTCGTTCTGCCTGCAAAAGCGCTCGTGCATACAAGGCTGGGTCAACATTGCCACCGCTTACGACACAACAGACACGTTTACCGTAAAACAGCCCTGGCTGAGCAAGCAGGGCACCAAGAGCCAGAGCTCCGGTTGGTTCCACTTTGAGGTTGACATAAAGGAAATAACGGCGCAAAGCCTCCATAGTGGTCTCGTCTGCAACTTCGATGACGTCAGCCAATCCTTTCCGCAAAATCTCCCAATTGAGGTGGCCAAGACTCAGTGTGCGCGCCCCGTCGGCAACTGTAGCAGGTTCCTGCTCATTCGAGAGTAGCTGTCCACCACGAAAAGAGCGAGCAGCATCGTTGCCAGGTAAAGGCTCCGCACCGATAATCTTTGCCTGCGCTTGCAGGTAATCACGTGCAATCACCAATCCCGAACTGAGGCCACCTCCACCAATAGGGACCACAACAACATCAAAATCAGCTACTTCGAAAATCTCTTTACCCAATGTCGAGTTACCGACAACTACACGATAATCATCGAATGCTGGTGCAATAAAGGCTCCTGGATGTTCTGCAAGCAATTGATCTATCCTCTCAATTCGACTCACCTCCTGTACATCTATCAGGTCAACAATACCCCCGTAAGACCGCACAGCCTCGACCTTTACCCGAGCCGAGGTTTTTGGCATAGTAACAATACATTGCTTACCCAGCAACCTGCTGGCGAATGCTACAGCCTGCCCAAAATTCCCTGATGAGGCAGCAATAACCTGTCGATGAGGAATACTAGAGAGGAGGTTATAGGCGGCACGAAACTTAAAGCTTCCCGTATATTGAAACGTTTCACTCGCGATCGTCAATTCACATCCCAGCTGGTCTGAAAGTGCTGTGCTTGGAAGGATGAACGTAGATCGCACATATCTAGGAAGAGTCTCCCAAACGTTTAGAATATAATCATCGGTTAACTCAGGCGCCTGAGCGTAGTATGGCATGGTACAACTCCAGGTACTTCGTTACATTACATATACAATGTACTTCGCATTGTACCACGCCAGGCGGATAAAAGAGGCAGGTTTCCTATTCGCACTCCATCATGCATCTTCACCTAACTTCCATACGGACAGCCCAAGGTGCTTATGCCTCCACATCAGGTGCAGGATGTATCTGATCGGCAGGATCCACAGCGCTGTCGGCTACAGCCACAGCCTCTTCTTCAGGTGTCGGTTCGCGGAGCAACTGGTACAGGATGATAGCCGCGAAGGTCGCGGTTCCGATGCCGCCGAGAGCAAAGTTACCGATGTTGATAGTAAAGTTACCAACTCCCATCGTGAGCGCAACTGCCACAGTAATCAGATTACGACTTCTGGTGAAATCGACCCTGTTCTGTACCCAGATCCGCCCGCCAGTGGCAGCAATCAGACCGAAGAGGGCGAAGGCGAGACCACCGATGACACCTGTTGGAATGGTGCCGATCAACGCGCCGAACTTGGGACAGAAGCCCAGGAGGATTGCCACAACAGCGGCGATCACAAAGGTCAGGGTAGAATAAATGCGACTGACCGCCATAGCCCCAATATTTTCTGCATATGTAGTAACACCAGGCCCACCACCAAAAGCTGAGACGATAGTGGCAATAGCATCACCCAGGAAGGCGCGACCGAGATAAGGGTCCAGGTTACGCCCGGTCATCGCGCTAACAGCTTTGATGTGTCCCAGATTTTCCGCCACCAGAATGATTGCAACCGGAGCGATCAGCACCATTGCATTTGCGTGGAAGCTCGGTGTAGCGAAGCTTGGTAGGCCGATCCATGCCGCCTTCTCAACAGATGAGAGGTCGATAGGAGTACCCAGGCCGAGCTGGCGGCATCAATTTCTCAATCCAACGATAGCCAACAAACATGACAATAACAGCAATAATGGCATAGACGACCCCGCTGGCGATAATACCACCTAACGCAACATCAATATGGGGATTCGGTCCTTTGCCGCTATAGGCTGTGGCTGCAATGACGACAGCCAGGATTGATTGTCCCCAAGGAAGCCGTTCATCTGGTGCAATTACGCCTCCGGTTTTCTCTGTCCAACCGGGGAAGTAGCCACGTTTTTCAACCGTTGCCATGTGTTATCTCATCCTCCTTGATAATCTTGTGGAGAACAGTAAGAACAAGTTACTGAGATTGTACCGGAAAGGGTTTTTATCTGTGTAATGCCTCCTTCCTACCTATAGCTAGAATGAGACCCGTGACGAAGAAAAAGGAGAGGTAAAAGCCATGTAATTATAGCACAGATGGGTAGCTGTACTTATCTTGCTTTTCCCCTCCTTTTTGTGCATACTGATTACAAACCCAACTAAGATGCTGAGGAGATTTGAAATGGAGAACGCTGAACAATATACATCTACAATTCGCGTCCGTCTGAGTGCAAGCGATGCACATTACGGCGGTCAGCTGGTAAACGGAGCACACATGCTCTCGCTTTTTGGTGATGTGGCAACAGAGCTTGCTATTCTGTGTGACGGTGATGAGGGCCTGCTAGTAGGTTATGAAAATATCGAGTTTCTAGCGCCACTCTACGCAGGAGATTTTGTTGAAGTCACTGGGTGGATCACAAAGATTGGACGCACGTCACGACGCATGGAGCTTGAAGCTCGAAAGGTAATCTGTGCCAGGCGTGATATCAGTGATTCTGCGGCTGATGTGTTAGAAACGCCCATAGTTATTGGACGAGCTATTGGTACTACGGTCGTAAAGGTTGAGCAACAGCGTAGAAAACATAACTACTCATAAAGTCAGGTCTATTCTATGGGTATTCACACTGCCACATTTCTGATTCTCATGCTTCGTCTGTGCTAAAATAGCGATATGACGCAGAAAAAAATTGAAGACAATCTATATCCACGACAAGAAGGCCGCTCGGTGCGAGAAAATATTCGTGCTGCCGCTGTGCAACTGTTTGCGGAGTACGGATATCATGCAGCACCTCTACGCGACATTGCTCGGATGGCAGGTATTCAAGCGGCGAGCATCTACTATCATTATGCTAACAAAGAAGCTTTGCTCGTCGAAATTATGGAAACTCATATGCGACATTTGAACGCTAATCTGGAACAGATTCTACGAGAACAGCACGACCCCCTGGAACGGCTCTATGAAGCTATAGCGAATCACATTCGATTGCATACAAGTTACAAGAGTGAGTTTTTCATCATTGATACCGAAATTCGTGCTCTTGAGGGAGAGAACCGTCGTTATATACTTTCTCTGCGCGATCACTACGAGTCGCTGCTCCAGGAATTACTACAAGAGGGCATGGAACAAGGTACCTTTCGATTGAGTGATGTCAAAGTTGCATCATATGCCATTATTGCCATGTGCACAGAAGTATCCACATGGTTTCGCCCTAGTGGTCGTCTTAGCGTACAACAAGTAATTGATATGTACAGCCAGATGATTACTCAGGGATTGCTCTCACAGTCCCAGGGTGCTCAAACCCTGGAGGAATCAGAGCGTACTTAATTCCTTGTTTCTGGAGTAAAAGCTCAAATACGTCAAGAATGTGACTGAGTGGAACGCAGGCGGTAACTAGTGCCTCGATGTCAATGAGACGCCCGGCAATGAGTTCTAATGCCTGCTGAAAGAATAAGGGAGTATGGTGAAACACTCCCTTAATGGTCAATTCCTCGTAGTGTAAAGAACGTGTCTCAAGTGAAACTTCTGTTCCTGAAGGACAGCCCCCAAAAAAGTTGATGAGCCCTCCTGGACGTACCATCTTAGCTGCAAGCACCCATGTTTCTGGAGTTCCTACTGCTTCACGCTGATCATCTGTCTTATTTCGGACGGTCTCGACTTGCTCTTGAGAAGATAGACCACTCACATCGATAACAACATCCGCTCTAAAGTGCCGGGCCACAGCAAGTCGTTGGGTTCCTCTACCCGTGATAATGACACGGGCGCCACGAAGTTTGGCGGTAGCCGCCAGCAAAAGGCCCAGTGGACCTGCGCCCAGTATAGCGACAGTATCTCCTGACTTGATGCCGCTTGCTTCAATACCATGAAGGGCGCAAGCTAACGGTTCTGTTAAGGCTGCAGCGACAAAGGATGTATTTGACGGAAGTATATAGAGGTTTTGGCGAACTATAGGCTCCGGAACCAGGAGATACTCCGCGTAAGCCCCGTTAAGGAATAAGAGATTTTCGCAAAGACTGTAGCGCCCGTGTCGGCAGTAGAAACAATGTTGACATGGTGCAGAATTTGCTACAACAACAGCATCACCTTCTCGAAATTGCGTCATATTCTTGTCGACTGCCGCCACGATACCAGCAACTTCATGGCCGAAGCCAGCAGGAACACGGTGAAAGAGCAACGGGTGACCTCGACGGAAAGCTTTGACATCAGTACCACATGTGGTGGCCACTGCGACCTTTACCAGGATCTCACCATGTCCCGGCTGAGGAATAGGACATTCCTCTAGCCGAACATCCATTGGACCGTAAAATAGAGCAGCTAGCATAATTATATTGTTTCCTCTCCATCAGCAAGTTAGCATTTCCATGTGTTGTTCAGAATTATTTAAAAGAGTATAATACACTGGACTTACAAGACAACTCGGATATTAAAATATGTACCGCAAAATGTCAGCGCTGCGCTATTTGTTGTCATCCATAAGACTGAACTGGGAGCCGTATCTGTCCTCAATGTGGTATCCCTCTAGCTTCAAATGAGATATTTTGCAATAACTGTGGTGCACGTTACACTGAGCAAGCAATAGGCGAGCCAGCACAATATGCCAGTTCTTCATTTTCGTCACCCTTCACCAGTCCTCCTTTGGACAATACCAATTATGGATCAACAAGGCAAGGTTCTTCACCAAAACTACCAATAGATACAGAAAATAAGCTGCCTCCCCAATCATCATCACCATCTGCGGACCCCTCTCCTTTCGCTGGCATTCCAGGCGTGTATGGGCAACCTGCACAATTGTCTAACGGATATAACCAGTCTTTTCAATCCAGGAAAAGTCCGAATAGAGCATTTATCATCGGGATTATCCTCCTTCTGGTATTAGCGATCGGAGGAGGTGTTTTATTCTTTGTAAAAAGTAAGGGCGGTGACACGAATGTAACCAGCAATGGATCAACATCTGTTCCGGTGAGCAGTGCAACGACGACTCCTACCTCGACCCCTCTTTTTTCTGATAACTTTG
>WNFJ01253870.1_pt1 | contig 13760 bp, 6 predicted proteins | sample 5400461 | NCBI WGS metagenome assembly WNFJ01 (sample SAMN13153349, study PRJNA577476) | soil metagenome | isolation source: 115 cm saprolite on Douglas fir-dominated hillslope | place: USA:California | collected 2013-09-17 | reverse complement strand
ACGAGTATCACCGATAGACAAAGCCTAGCCGCCGTAGGAACCACACCCCAGGAAAGTGCAAGGGTCCCGGCATTGGTTACCGGCGAGCCGGAGACGTTAAAATCTGCCGGTGCGCTCAGGCCCACGCTGGTCACCGAGCCTGCGTTGCTGCGCTCTTCGGCGGGAAATAAGGCGACGGGATAGGTCCCGGCGCCGCCATTGGTGCTCAAGACGCGGCCAATCACCTGCGCGCCTGTGGGATAGCTTGCGCCGGCGTCATGGCAATTGCCGCCAGCCGTGGAACTCTTCGCTACATAGTCGCCTGCCGTCGTAGCTCCGTCGAAGACGCAATTCGCCGCTCCCAGAATCGCCACCTGCGCGTTGCCGGCGGTTCCCGCTCCGCTGGCGACGATCCCGATGGTTCCGACATTAGCGCTGGTGCCCGCATTGGTGGCCGTGGAGGGCGCGCCGGTAAGCTCTGCCAACTGATTCAAGACCGTACCTGATCCTCCGTTGTTAGGGACAGGAACACTAAGGGCGCCACCGGTTTGCAGGTTGCCGCTGAAATTGGCGGTTGTGCCGCTGAGGCCTCCAGCCAGCGTCCCACCGCTGAGCTGCAGATACCGGGTATCGTTCACCGCGGTGGTACCGTAGGAAGCAGCCGCATTGCCGCCCAGAGCCAGGGCATTGTTCGCCACCGTGGCAGTACTCGCCGTGACTGCGTTCCCGCTGATGCTGCCGTTGATCAGATTGCTGAAGGTCTTGCTTCCGCCGATGACCTGATCGTTATTCAAATCCACGTATGTGCCCGAGAGATTAGGAACATCGCCGGACTGAATGCCGCCCACGGCCCACGCTCCTGCTCCAGAGCTGCGCAGAAACTGTCCGGCGCCCGCCGGAGCAGTTACGATGCCGGTCCCGCCGTTGGCAATGGGCACGATTCCGGTAAGGCTGATGCTGGGATTGGCCCCGCCGCTAGACGCCAGCAGCCCAGATGCGCCTACGCTGAGCACCCCGGTGTTATTCAAAGTCAATACCCCACCCAGGGCTACCGTGCCTCCTCCACTCAAACCGGACCCGGAGTTCACCGTTAGCGATGAGTTCTGCAGCATGGCATTGGTCACGCCGCTATTCGGAATGCTGATGGTGCCCGCGCCGGTAATCGGACCGCCGGTTAATCCTGCTCCCGTATTTACACTGGTTACGGTTCCCGTTCCGGGAAAAGTCTGCCCATTGGCAAAGGTAATGGGTCCCGTCATCGTACCGCCGCCCAGTTGGAGGTAGCGCGCGTCCGTGGCTGTGGTGTTGAGGCTGACGGTCGGGTTTGCCCCGGTCCCGCCGATGGCGATGAAGCTGTTGCCCGAGCTAACGCTATTGACACTACCTGTGCCGGGAAAAGTTTGGCTTCCGGCAAAGCTGATAATGCCGGAGCTGTCTATCGATAAATTTCCAATGGCCACCTGTGTGCCGTTGTCGCTGATGAGCGAATTGGTCAACGTGAAATTATTGGCGATGCGAGGAATGTGTCCGGGCGTAGCGTTGCTGCGGAAGATGATCTGGTAGAGGATGGGGCCTTCCAGAGGGTGATCCACGGATTTCACTCTTTGCCAAACCAGGCGGGGATTTGGGCGCAAGCTTGCCAGCAGAAACGGTTTTGCCGGCGCAGCCCCGCCGTAAGCCGGCGCGAAGGGCGCAACCGGCCGCACAGGGCTGGGCGACATTTGCGCTGCCACATGCGAAACCAGTGCCATGACAATCAGCACTCTCGTTATGGTTTGCTTTGAAAATATTTTTGTGTGCACCTTTCCGAACAGCGCCCTCTGGCTCATGATCTCCCCCAAGTTTTCTCTTATGGACGTAGGCTTTAGCCAATATGAGAAATGTCCGTGGCCGCCGAACCGGGCCGGCCCACGGACTGCCTTACTCCCCAGCGCCCCTATTTCAGGCTGAAACTTCATCTCTGGCAATGCCGGGGTGGGAATCTTTCGAACATTTTTGGGGAACGGCGTAACGATATGAAAACACAAAGGTTTACATAAAATTCCCGAACGACACTTCGATTTCCATGCTAAAATCCGCAGCATTCGGTCATTCGGTTTTCCAATAAAAATATGCCCTCGCAAGCCCAAGAGTCGATGCAGGGGACCCTGCGTTTTGGCGTATATGAGGCCGATCTTCGCTCCGGCGAGCTGCGCAAACACGGATTGCGGGTACCGCTGGAAGAAAAACCCTTCCAGGCGCTGGTGATCCTGCTGCGGCATCCTAATGAAATCGTGACCCGGGAAGAATTCCGGCACCAACTCTGGCCGGCTGATGTCTTTATTGACTTTCCGCACAGTCTGAACACGGTAGTGGCAAAGGCACGCCGCGCTTTGAACGACAGCGCGGAAAAACCTCGCTTCATCGAGACTGTAGGACGGCACGGTTACCGTTTCATCGAAAAGGTGGCAATCGAGGCACCCAAAACAACAGCTCCGGCGGCATCAGCAGGGCATCTGGCTAGGGACCAGGCCGCTACCGAGCCAGCGGCGCATGGCGGCAGCACCAAAACAGCTCGCGGAGGCTGGAAGCTCTTGCAAGCCAGCTTCGCTGTTCTCGCGACATCTATCGTGCTGCTGGCTTTTGTGGCTGGTATTTTCAATCCCTGGGGCTGGCGCGATGCCCTGCTGGGCAGGCCCGGGCATGCAATTCGTTCACTGGCGGTTCTGCCACTGGAGAACCTCTCGGGCGATCCTTCGCAAGAGTACTTTGCGGACGGCATGACAGACGAGCTGATTACCGACCTGGCGCAGATCGCATCGTTGCGCATCATCTCACGCACCTCCAGTATGCAGTACAAATACGCGCACAAATCCCTGCCCCAGATTGCCGAGGAGCTCAACGTAGACGCCGTGGTCGAAGGTTCGGTTGAACGTACGGGAAACCACGTGAAGATTCGCGCGCAATTGATTGAAGGACGCAACGACCGCCACTTATGGGCAGAGAGTTATGAATCTGATCTTCGCGATGTCATGTCACTTGAGGACAACGTGGCCCGCGACATTGCGCGGAAGATCCAAGTGAAACTTGGCCCAAAAGACAACCAGCCCCAGGCGGCCAGCTCGCAAGCCAACCCCGCCGCCTACGATGCCTATCTTCTCGGCCGCTACTATTGGGAGCAACGCAATGAGCAGGGCCTGAAAAAGAGCATCGACTATTTCAATCAGGCCATCGCCATCGATTCTGATTACGCCCTGGCTTACAGCGGATTGGCAGACTCCTACCACGTGATCGGTAATTATGGAATCATGCCGGCAGACGAAGCCGTTTCGAAGTCAGAGGCCATGGCGCACAAAGCGCTTTCCATTAACAGCAACCTGGCAGAAGCGCACGCAGTTCTGGCAGACAACTTCACCACGTATCACTGGGATTGGGCTGCTGCCGAGCCGGAATACAGGCGCGCCATTGAACTCAACCCCAACTACGTCACGGTCCGGCAATGGCACGCGGAATACCTCAACGCCATGGGCAAACCGCAGGAAGCTATAGCAGAAATCAAACGTGCCCAGGAGATAGACCCGGTATCCTTAATTACCAACGCAGTCATGGGGCGAGTCCTGTTTATGGCCCGGCGCTATGATGAGGCCATTGCCCAATGCAAGAAAACCATTGAAATGGACCCCGCTTTTCCCCGTGCTTACCTCTACCTGGGCCGGACGTACGAACAAAAAGGAATGTATCCGGAAGCCTGGCTCAACTACCGCAAGGCCCGCGTGCTGATGGGATATGAACCTGAGTCCCAGGCCGGCCCGCTGCCCGCGAAGACGCTTACTGCGCAGTCCTATTGGAAGCAGAGGCTGGCATGGGGGCAGGACGACCTGAAACATGGACGCAAAGCCTCGTTCGATCTCGCCGTCGCCTATACCAATTTGGGAGACAAGTACCGCGCCTTTGAATGGCTGGAAAAATCGTACCAGGAGCATTCCAGCTGGATGGCGGAGTTGAAAATCAATCCTATGAACGATCCGCTGCGTTCGGATCCGCGATTCCAGGGGATGGTGAAACGGATGAAGCTGGAATGAAGGAATAAATAAATATCTTAAAGATGCCTAAGGGTGCTTTGAACCGGTTATTTTTCGCAAGCATCATTATTTCCGTTACAATATCGCTGCTCATTCCCTTTCTTATATAGATTGCATCTGTTGGGTCCTGGAACGGCCCGGGTATGGATTCTTACATATTCATTTAGGCACGCGCCGTTACATCTCAAGACAAAAGAGGAGGAGAAGAATGAGAACCATAGTCTCGTTCGCTGCATTCACGCTGTTGCTGCTTTCCAGTCTGGCGATTGCGCAAAAGAACCCAAACCCTGAAGTTCCGCCGCGGCCAATGCCAACACGGCAGCCGATAAATCCACCAGGACAAGGCAAGCCCGATATCACCTCAGCCAAGGGCGGCATCATCATTGGCGGCGCGGTTGGCGGCGCCGGCGGAAAGTTTGTGCCCTGGGGCGGCTTTGCCGATCTGTCTGATGTCGAGCCGTTGCCGGGAACCGTGGTTGAAGGCCGTTGCGCTTTCAATGCCACATACGTTGAAACCAACATCGGCGGCGCCCCCACCAGTCCGGCATATACCAACAAGCTGAAGCTTGACGGTTCCACGGACGTTGCCATCAATACCGCTCGCCATTTGAACGCCGGCGAAACCAAGTCCGTGACCACGCAGCCTTACCTTTCCGAAGGCGGCCACGCGCTCACACTCTCGCTCGACGACGGTAACTTGGTTGCCGAATCCAATGAGGGCAACAACTTGTTCTCCATCAAATACAGGCTGCAATGCAAGAAGCCCGGAACACCAAGCGGACAGAGACTGCCCGATCTCATACCCGTGCTGCCCAACCCGATGAATGGCCATGTAGCCGTGAAAAATATCGGCGCCGGCCCGGCAGGTCCCAGCAAGCTGGTGCTGGAATGCCACAAGGTAGGCCACATTGGGCCGGGTGGGGGTTGCGCGGATATTCCTGCTTCGCTTGCTGCCGCATACTCTGATCCGGCATTCCCGGATAAAGTGACAGTCCCTGTCCCCGCGCTGGCGCCCGGAGGAACCTTCACCCATACGCTGACCTTCTGGGGCGCACTGAAGTGGGCGCCGGGAAAATATGACTTCAAGGCCATGGCCGACGCCGCCAATACCGTCGCCGAAAGTAACGAGGGCAACAACGTCACCACCAGCACCCTGACCGTACCTTAACTGTGAGGCCCGCGCTGTGTTTTGCAAAACCGACGCGGGCAGTTTTCTTTGCTCACCCATGTTTGGCCGGGAACAAGAAATTCGGCCTGAGCTTGTAGCACCCCTGCAGCTTGCAGTTTGGAAACTTGTAGCTGTTCCTTTGGTGGGCAGTACAGGGCTCGTCCGTTGGATTTAGTTAGAGCAATTCCAGAATTACTGTACCCCGCGGCACCGGGGCTGAAGCCCATTTGTTTTGCATCTGAACGCCGGCCTGAAAGGCCCGCTCTTCCACGGTAGCGGATACAGTAATTGTGGAATTGCTATAGACAACGCTGTAACCCTTGGAGCTGAGAGCTTGCAGCTTGGAGCTGTTCCAGTTACCTTGGCTGGCCGGCATGGGCTCCGCCGGCAGTTACTTCCACCTGGTTTTGTATTTGCTGGTTTTGTATTTGTACAACCGGCGTCTTCGGCGGCGCATGCGTTGTGAGCATTTCCAGCACGTCAGAGCTGTCTTCCCGGTCAGGGGTCAGCGCCACGTCGGTGTAGTTGCGGGCATTGGGGTCCCGCTCCAGGCGTTTTTTGTAGCGCTCAAAGTGCAATGCCACTTGCGCGATCTTGAAATGTTTGCCGATCAATTCCCCAACGTAGCGCGGATAGAAGACAAACGGGCTCTCGATGGGCAAGGTGGGACGCCGGTCTTTGCGGTATTTGCGGCGCAGGAAGCCGCCCTGCAAAGGATGAATCTTCTCCACCACGACGCAGCAGTAGAACCACAACAGCAGGACCATCATGTTGCCGGCGTCAATCCCTGTCGCCACAGCGCGCCGCAGCACGGTCTCCATATGCTCAAGCGAATAAAATGTCTTCCACGAATCGCGGTAGAGCTTCTTCCACTGCTCGGGGGACATGGTGGCATGCTGCGTGGTCACATGCTCCAGGTCGTACTTATTCAGGTCAGGATCAAGATAGGCGCCGGCCTTGTAGAGCTTCTGATGGTCCTCTGATCCGGGCAGCGCGGTCAAAGAGTGCGGCTCTAAAAGATCAATCGCCAGCTCGCGCTGGATGATCTGGATATCGTGAAGCACCGCTTCCGGCGTGTCCTGCGGGAACCCGACGATGTAGCCGGCAAATACAATCGCGCCGGCACGCTTCCACGCCAGCAGCATCTTGCGGTATTCGGCGATCTTGTTCTGCTTCTTTTTGGCGCCGAGAAGGCTCTCAGGATTGATGCTTTCCAGACCGATGAATACGCGCCGCACTCCGGCGCGGCCGGCCTTCTCGATGAAATGAGGCAGGCGGTGGCACATGGTATCCACCTGGATCATGAACTTGATGTTCAGCTTCTCCTGCTCGCGCATGGCGATCAGGCGGTCGAAAATCTTTTCCCACTCGGTGTTGCGCGCAAAATTGTCATCGGTGATGAAGAAGCGGCCCACGCCCTGCTGCAGGTTGCGGCGGATGATTTGTTCAATCTCATCCGCTGAGCGCCGCCGCGATTTTCGCCCCTGCACATTGATGATGGTGCAGAACGAACACTGGAACGGGCAGCCCCGGCCGGCATCGAAGCTGGTGTACTTGCCAATGGTCCCGCGGATCGTCTCTGCCGGCAGCAGTGGCATGGGGGCCCCTTCCAGCCCGGGCAAGTGCTCAAGGTGGTTATACAGCGGCTTGAGCGTGCCCTGCCATGCATCACGCAAAACTTGATCCAGACGCCCTTCTTCTGCTTCGCCGGCAAAAAGCGCGATGCCGAGGTCCATCGCTTCCTGCAGTTCGGGAGTCACTCCCGGCAACATGGAAAGGCAGCCCGAGACATGAAAACCGCCAATGCAAACCTGGATTCCGGCTGCGCGCAGCGGACGCGCGATATCCATAGCGCGGGGAAACTGATTGGATTGCACTCCGATCAGCATCACCAGACCGCGCCAGCCGGCGAGCTGCCGCATGATCTGTTTTTGCCGGATGCGCGTGTTGTCTTCATCCATCGAGGTGATGGCGATTTCCACGTCATCCCCAAGCACCCGGCGCTGCTTGCAGTCCAGGGCCAACCCGTTCACCACCGCCAGCGAGTTCGAAGGGACAGCAGAACGCACCCACTGGATGACGTAGCCATCATCATCGTAATGCGATGGTTTTATAAGTATGAGCGAGAAATGCTGTTGCGCAGCCATACTCTCTTAATCTTCCGTGCCTCAAAGGATTTTGTAAGAAGCTAGCCAGATTATCACAGAGCGGCAAGTCTGAGCCCCAGAAAAATCTCGGAGAAGCGTGGGATCCAAGTATCAACCTTGGAACTGAGAGCTTGCAGCTTGGAGCTGATTTTGGTGGGCAGTGCAGGACTCGAACCTGCGACCTCCTGCTTGTAAGGCAGGCGCTCTAACCAACTGAGCTAACCGCCCAAATCGTGCGTGAGCAATTGCAAAGAGCAGTAAGGTCAGTATATGCGGCGCGTCTGGGAGCGGTCAAAAGATCCTATAATCATAATGATCAAAAACCAAAGGCTCAGCGCGGAGATGCAGAGGCGCGGAGAAGATAAAAGCATGAATCTAAAGCGTTTTGAGACAGCACTCGGGAATTACCCTGCCTTTTTGTAGCATGGTATACTCAGCGATCACGACAAATTCCTGCAATTGCAGGCATCTTTTCACCTGTTGGCGGAAACAAAGCTAAGCAGCATGCCATCTGAGCCGTGCGCGCTCTATTCTCACCGGGTGGCCGCCGGAATTGCCTTCTGATTCCACATGGAGGACTAATGAAAGCAATCCTTTTCGTGGACGACCACGAGGTATTGGCCCGTCTAAGTTGCGAAATTCTGGAGATGCAGGGATATCGCGCCGTCTCGGCTTATAACGCCGCCGATGCGCTGGAAAAATTTGATCAGGAAAATTTTGACATCCTGGTCACTGACTTCCGCATGGAAGGCATGAACGGCCTGGAGCTGGCCCGAAAGATCCATGGCAAAAGCCCGCAGATTCCGGTCATCATCGTCACCGGATATGGCCCGGTCGATGGCGGCCGCGACGTGGCCGCATGTTTGCAGAAAGAAGACCTGTTCCCCGCTCTACTGGAAAAAATCAAGCTCTTCCTGGGAGAAAGCCCCTCACCACCCAAAGTGGAAGTTGTGAAAAAAAGAAGGCCGGAAAGCATTTCGCGGGAAGCGCGCTAAGCCAGAACCTGCTTAGTTTTTTCTATATCGAAAGAGCAGCGCCGTCCGACAAAAACCACAAGATCTTTCGCGCCAAGAACGGCGCTCAAGATGACAAAAACGGAAACGGACTAGACGGGACAGTAAGCACAGTAAAGTTAAAACGGCACAGCCGCTCAGGCAAAGGCTTCAATGGCTTTTTGTTCGCCTTCGTACACCTCGAAAACCGTGGAGAGTTTTGTAATTTGCAGAATGTCGCCCACTCGCTGGGTGAGGTTGGCAAGCTTGATGTCGCCCCCGCAGGAGCGCGCGGAGGTATACAACGCAACCAGAATGCCCAGGCCACCGCTATCGATGTAGCTCACCCCGCCGAGATTTAAGACAATCTTCTTCGATTGCGCCAGATGGTTTTTCACCTGGTCGCGCAGTTGCGAAGACTCTTCGCCAAACACAATCCTGCCGTTGCACAGGATGACTGTGATTCCGTCCTGATTGCGCGTCGTAATCTTAAGCGCCACAGAATTCTCCTCCTTCAATCGTCAATCTTGGCAGACTAACGCGTCTATTACGGAATTGCAAGCCGATGGCATCACACGATTGACTTATTTGATTTTTCACAGGCGAGCAATCCCCGGCTGCCATTTCATTCTGCTGTTGTGATGGCTTGCTCACTGCTGCGGACGAAGGAATAGAAACGGCATCTGGCTCTGTTGACATCCTTCGTCTGACTTGAGTTTGCAACATTGGAACTGACCGCAGCAATTTATGAAGTTTGCAAAAACCCAGCTCCCTCCACTCCGCCGCGAAGCGCGGCTCCGGTCGGGATGACAATAGTGGAGTAGCGCACAAGGATGTCATCAGAGAAACGGCATTTCCGAAATTCCTCTTCCTCAAAAAAGTTTACCTTTTTTAAAACAGTGTCTGCCGCGAAAGTACATGTACCGATAACCAGTTGACGGGAGCGCGTTTTAATTGCAATATTTCGGCCACGCAAAATGACTGAAAAAACTGGGATACCCTCCCCCCAACGAAACAAAGCTTTATTCCAGTTGTATATCTGCTATTGCACGACTTCAATATTAGGTTACACTTCTCATAACAGCGATTTCATTTCGTCCTGCCCCCCTCGTATCCCAGTTTTTCTTTTGCCGCGGCCTGGGCAGCCGCCAGGCGCGCGGTGAGCACGCGGAAGGGCGAGCAGGAAACGTAGTCCAGCCCGACGGAATAGAAGAACTCAATGGAAGAGGGCTCACCGCCATGCTCTCCGCAGACCCCGACTTTGAGTGTTGGCTTGACATGGCGTCCCAGTTCCGTGGCCATGCGAACCAGCCGGCCCACTCCCTTGCGGTCCAGGGCGCCGAATGGATCTTGCTTGACGATGCCGCGCTCCACATACGAAGGCAGAAAGCGGTTGATGTCATCGCGTGAGAAGCCGTACGTAAGTTGCGTGAGGTCGTTGGTGCCGAAAGAGAAGAAGTCGGCCACGCCGGCGATATCGTCGGCAATGATAGCGGCGCGGGGCAGTTCAATCATGCAGCCCACCATATAAGGAACGCGCAGCTTTTCCGCCTTAAATACCTCTTCGGCCACCTGCTGCACAATCTTTTTCTGATTTGCCATCTCTTTTGGGCCGCCGATCAGCGGAATCATGACTTCCGGGGAAACTTTGATCTTCTCCTTGGCGACCGCTACCGCCGCCTCAAAGATAGCGCGCGCCTGCATCTCGGAAATTTCAGGCTAGGTAATGCCCACGCGGCAGCCGCGATGTCCCATCATAGGATTGAATTCATGCAGCTCCTCCACCCGCGCCAGCAGCTTGCGCCGCTCGGCGAGCTTCGGCGAACGTGGATTGGTTTTCTCGAGCAGCGCCACCTCGACCATCAGGTCTTCGCGGCGGGGCAGGAACTCATGCAGCGGGGGATCGAGCAGGCGAATGGTGACCGGCAGCCCGGCCATGGCACGAAAGATACCGACAAAGTCGCTGCGCTGCATGGGCAGCAGTTTGCGCAGGGCCTTGCGCCTTTCCGCCTCGGTGGTCGCCAGGATCATGGCCCGCATGTGGGCAATGCGGTCCTCGGCAAAGAACATGTGCTCCGTGCGGCAGAGGCCGATGCCTTCAGCGCCAAAGGCGAGCGCCTGGATGGCATCGCGGGGAATATCGGCATTGGCGCGAACCTTCATGGTGCGAAAGGGTTCTGCCCATGACAAGAATTCCTTAAGTTCAGGATTGTCAGGTGACGCCGGCACGGTATCCAATTTACCTTTGAGCACACGGCCGGTGGAGCCATCGAGCGAGATCCAGTCGCCTTCTCGCAGCACATGGTTACGCACCCGGATTTCACGCAGCTTTTCATCCACGTGAATTTCGCCCGCGCCTGCCACACAGCATTTCCCCATGCCCCGGGTCACCACCGCTGCGTGGCTGGTCATGCCTCCGCGCGAGGTGAGGATTCCGACCGCGACTTCCATGCCATGAATATCTTCCGGCGTGGTCTCACTGCGCACCAGGATCACCGATGATTTCTTGCTGCCGTTCACTTGCGGTAAAAACGATTTGTCCTACAGCAGCCCCGGGGGATGCAGGCAGCCCGCGTGTAAGCTCGTGGACTTTGGCATGGTTTTCATCCAGCCGCGGCAGCAGGAATTCATAGAGCTGGTTGGGCTCTACGCGGAAAATGGCTTCCTCTTTTGTAATCAGGCCCTCTTCGACCATGTCGAGCGCAATGCGCACGGCGGCGCGTCCAGCGCGCTTGCCGTTGCGCGTCTGCAGCATGTAGAGCCTGCCTTCCATGACTGTGAACTCGAAATCCTGCATGTCACGGTAGTGTTTTTCCAGCCGCGAGGTAATCTCGCGCAGTTGCTGGTAAATGCCCGGCATGGTGCGATCTAATTCCGAAATGGGAAGCGGTGTGCGAATGCCGGCGACCACATCTTCACCCTGCGCATTCATCAGGTACTCGCCATAGAACTCTTTCGCGCCGGTGGAGGGATTGCGGGTGAAACCCACGCCTGTGCCGCTGGTTTCCCCCAGGTTGCCGAACACCATACATTGCACGCTGGCGGCCGTGCCCATGTCATCGGAAATCTGGTTCATGCGCCGATAGTGCCGCGCGCGTTCGTTGTTCCAGGAGCGGAAGACGGCGTCGCGCGCGATGGTGAGCTGCTCCAACGGAGACTGAGGGAAGTCTTTACCTGTATGCTGGCGAACAGTTTTTTTGTAGTCTTCGACAATCTGTTTCAATACCCTGGTGTCGAGATCGGTATCCAACCGGGTGCCGCTGCGTTTTTTCTGCTCTTCAAAGATCTCGTCGAATTTACGCTTGGGCGTCTCCAGTACGATATCGCCAAACATGTGGATGAGCCGCCGATAAGAATCATAAGCAAAACGCGGATTGTTGCTGCGTTTTGCCAGCGCCTCCACGCTGCTGTCGTTTAAGCCTAAATTGAGGATGGTATCCATCATTCCCGGCATGGAAGCCTGCGCTCCGGAGCGCACGCTCACCAGCAATGGATTGTCGCCGGCGCCCAGCTTGCGCCCTTCCATCGCCTCCAGCCGCGACAGCGCTTCCCGCATCTGGCGGTCAACCTCTGGCGACAGCTTGCCGCCATTGCGCATGTACTCGCGGCATGCTTCGGTCTGAATGGTAAAGCCCGGGGGAACCGGAAGGCCGGCATTGGTCATCTCAGCCAAACCCGCGCCTTTGCCGCCCAGTTCGGCCTTCATGTCTTTGTTGCCATCAGCTTTCCCGCCGCCGAAGAAATACACATAGCGCCGGGGCGCCAGGGATATTGGTTTTTTCAAGGGAATGGTCTTGCTAACAGCACGGCTGCTCATGAGGAGACCCCCTCCTTGCATCCAGAGTAGGATGCAGGAATTCCTACTCTAGTGAGCGAGGGCCCAAAAAGCCAATTCAAAATACAAATAATTCAGAATATGAAGTTGTTATTTTAAATATTGAAATATAGGTACTACTTCTTCTCGATCACGATCTCGGAGAAATCGGCGATGGTAGAAAAATCTGCCAGCAATTTCTGCAGCAGAGCCAAACGATTGGCGCGCAAATCTCTATTGCCCTCTACCATGACCATGACCTTATCGAAAAAGCTATCGAGGGCGGGGCGTATCTTTGAAATCTCGCTCAGTGCAGAGCGATAATCCCCCGCCTTGCGGTGGGTTTCAACCACGGTCGAGATCTGCGAAACCTGGTCTAGCAGAGAGCGCTCCGCATCTTCCTGCAGCAGCGCTCGAATCGGCTCCTCGCCAACGACAAACTTCGATTCCCTTGCCTGGCGCAGGATATTTTTCACACGCTTGAAGGAAACCGAGATGGCTTCAAAATCTTTGCTGTCGCGCACTCCCGCCAGCGCCTCCACTCTGGACAATGCATCGACAAGGTCATCCTGTCCGGCGGCAAGTACGGCGTTCACCAAGTCATAGGCAAAGCCGCGCACGTCTCGCAGATAAAACTCCAGCCGCTCATGCAGAAAGGCACGGAGCGCGTCTTCATGCTCGCCGGGCGCAAACTTCTTGGCCGCTTCAGAGCCTTTATAAGTGGCGCGTGAATCGGCAAAGAGCTGGTTCAGGTTGATCCTAAGCTTGTGGCCGGCAATGGTTTTTACGATGCCATTGGCCTGGCGCCGCAGCGCAAACGGATCTTTGGATCCCGTTGGCTGCAAACCCAAGGCAAACATTCCTCCAATGGTATCGGCCTTGTCGGCAATGGAAAGCACCGCACCCTCCAGCGTTCGCGGGACGGAATCTTCCATGGAGTGCGGCTTGTAATGATCGTAGATGGCATCCGCAACCGTCTGGCTGTGATTCTGGTGTTTGGCGTACAAACCGCCCACGATGCCCTGCAACTCGGGAAATTCTTTGACTAATTCGGTGCTCAAGTCGGTCTTGCACAGCTCCGCCGCCTCATGAAGGGCAAAATCATCGACAACGCGTTTATTGGCCTTTAAATAAGCCGCCTGCTTACCGACCAGACTCCGCACCCGCTGGCTTTTTTCGAAGTAGTTGCCCAGGTCTTTCTGGAAAGTGACATATTTCAGGCCCTCAACCCGCAGCTTGAGCGGGACCTTCTGGTCGCTATTCCAGAAGAAGCGGGCATCGTTGAAGCGGGCGCGCAGCACGCGCTCGTTACCATGGCGAATCAATCCTTCCGGGTCGCCCTCGGTGTTCAGTACGGTGAGGAAATGCGGCAGCAGCTTGCCGGTGGCGTCTTCAACAGCAAAATATTTCTGGTGGTCGCGCATCACGGTGACCAGGACCTGCTCAGGAAGCGATAGAAACTCACGGTCAAAGCCACCGAGAGCCACCGAGGGCCATTCGGTGAGATTGGCCACGATATCGAGAAGCTCTTTGTCGTCGCGCCAGCGCGCACCCGGCAGGGTGTGCGTGGCAGCATCGAGGGCCTGGCGAATCTTCAGC
>WNFJ01748480.1_pt1 | contig 13761 bp, 15 predicted proteins | sample 5400461 | NCBI WGS metagenome assembly WNFJ01 (sample SAMN13153349, study PRJNA577476) | soil metagenome | isolation source: 115 cm saprolite on Douglas fir-dominated hillslope | place: USA:California | collected 2013-09-17 | reverse complement strand
ATTATCATGCGCTGCGTGACCGCCCTGTGCCTGACGCTGGTGTGCGCCCTCGGGCAGCAAATTCCCATGCCGGCTGGCACCGAAAAAATGGCCACCCCCACCAATCTCGGTAAGATCAACACCAAAGCCGACGAGGACGATCCGTTCCTCCTCAACAGTCAGGTCCTCCTGTACGCCTCAAATGTCCGTGGAACTTTTGACATCCTGATGTCACAGCGGCAAGGCGGCAGCAAGACCTGGCCGGCGGGAAGGCCTTATCCGGGCCTGAACCGGAAAGATTGCGACTTGCGCAGCCCCTTCGTTCATGCGGGCAAGCTCTACTTCGCCTCCAACGAAGTCCCGGACAAAAAGCTCAAGGAACTGAAAAATTTCGACATCAAGGTAAAGGCCGGCGAGCGGGCGCCCCTGAACTTGCCGGGCATTAGCGAAAAAGAAGATGAATTACACCCCTGGATCACCTCAGCCGGCCGCGAGTTTTATTTCAGCCGCATGACCGACGACGGCTGGGTCCTCCTGGTCGCGCGCGGCCCCAACCCCGGCCCCATCGGCGATCCCGTCAAGGTCGGCTTCAAGGCCGGCTTCCACCACGCCACCCTGTCGGCCTCGGGTTTAACCATGTTCTTGCAGGGTCCGCTGAAAAATGACCGCACCGGCCTGTACCGCTCCAAGCGCGCCAAGGTCGGCGCCGCCTGGTCCAAACCCGAGCCCCTCACCATGCTGAATCACCCCGATGGGCCGCGCGGCCCCCCTGTCTTGCCGGCGACGGCCAGCGCCTGTATTTCGCCTCGGATCGCCCCGGCGGCATGGGCGGATTGGATATCTGGGTGGTGGAGATCGCGCAGCTCAAGATGAAGTGAGTCCGGCAATTTCGGCTGCCATATTCTGCCTGGCCTTTTGTTCGCAGGCTGCGAACATCGCCTCGGTGTGGTAAACCCGCGGACGGTTCAAGAAACCCATCAGGACTTTGGCCCGGCCGGCACGGTAATCGGGTTCCGGCACCCACGCATATTCCTGGCGAATCGCACGGGCATAGTTTTCATACCTGGCGGCGGATGCGCCGAGAATGGCCAGGTCGGCATCGAGAAACACCTTGCCGTCTTCCTCTTCTGGACCCGGAACATGATTTTTCGTAAGCAAGATCAAATGCGCAGTGGCTGAAATAATGGGGGCCGCAATGTCCATTTCTTTCAACCGGACACCAGCAAGGGCAGCACTTTTTTCTTCGTTGTCCTGGGCGTGGGTGTCATAAACGGCATCGTGGAACCAACAAGCCAATGGCAAGGAGGGATGCTGGGGGGAATTCAAGCGGACAATTGTGGCCAGCACATCTTCAATATGGAAAAGGGTGTGGTAGAAACGTTCCGGCGCGGAATATGCGGTTACCAAGTCGTCAAAGGTTTTCTCGGCAATCTCCGGCGGAACGGCAAAAAGCTCCAATAGGTGAAGCCACTTTCCCCAGAGGCCTTCCTTTGTTTCTTTCATTCCCCATATTCCCGAGCCAGCTGGACTAGGGCCCGCACGAAACACCCGGTGCCGCCGGATGCACGGCTGTCGCTGTCCTTCTCCCCCCAGGCGGGACCGGCGATATCGAGGTGGGCCCAGGGTACTGTGCCGACGAATTCCTCCAGGAACTTGGCGGCGCTGATGGCGCCGGCCCAGCGCACGCCGCCGGTGTTCTTGATGTCGGCCACGTCGCTCTTGATCATCTCGCTGTAGAAGGGGAACATCGGTAGGGGCCAGGTCCGCTCTCCGGCCCACTCCGCCGCCTCCCGGACGCGCAGGCACCAGCTCTCATTGTTGCCCATGAGCCCCGTCACCTCGGTCCCCAGGGCCACCATGCAGGCGCCGGTCAGAGTGGCCAGATCGACCAGGTGATCGGCTTGCAAATCCACGGCATAGGACAAAGCGTCCGCCAAAATGAGTCGGCCTTCGGCATCAGTATTGAGGACCTCGATGGTCTTGCCGTTGCGGGCGTGGAGCACGTCGCCCAGCTTCATGGCTTTGCCGCTCGGCAGATTTTCGACAAGGGCCATGATGCCCAGGACATTAACCGGCAGCTTGAGCTGAGCGATGGCCTGGACGGCGCCAAGGACCGCGGCGGCGCCGGCCATGTCGCACTTCATGTCCACCATCTGGTCGTTGGTTTTCAGCGACAGGCCGCCGCTATCGAAAGTCACGCCCTTGCCGACCAGGCCGAGGGTCTTGCCGCCATGCTTGCCTCTGTAACGCAGCACGACCATGCGCGGCGGCTTTTCCGATCCACGCGCCACAGCTAAAAGCGAACCCATTCTTTCATTCTCAAGCTGGCGCTCGTCCAGGATAGTGCATTCCACAGCGGCGGCGCGGGAAACTTCCTGAGCGCGGCCGGCGAAGGTTTCCGGATAAAGGTCGCAGGGTGGGGTGTTGACCAGCGCCCGCGCCAGGCTGACCGCTTGTCCTTCGATGGCGGCGCGGCTGGCGCCCTGGTTGACTTCTTTCGTGGGCGCTCCGGGAGGCGCCACCAGGAAAATCTCGTGCGGAGGAAAGCGGTCGGGCTTGTTCTTGCACAGGCCCGGTCCCTCGCAGCCCTGCATCAAGCCAACGCCGGTCAGGACCGCGACTTCTTCCCAGCCCAGGCCGGGAACGTTTTCCGGCAAGGCCAGGGCGATGCGCTTGGTCGCTTTGCCGGTGATAGCACGCGCGGCGGTGGAAATGGCGGCGAGCAACTCCGCCCGCTCCACCTTGTCGCGCTTTCCCAATCCGACGACCAGGATGCGCTGGGCGGCGATCCCTTTCTTGTCGAGCAGAGTGGTTATTTCCTTGGCCTTGCCGGTGATATCGCCGGCCTTGATCAGGCGCGTCAAGGCTCCATCGAGCCGGCCATCCAGGTCCGCCAGGGCCCCGACCGGAGGTTCCTCCTGCCAAACACCGATCACCAGCCAGTCGGCCTCTACTTTGGCCAGCGCTGTGAATTGAGCCGTTAATTCCATGTCATTCCTTTTGGGATCACGAAAACAGGAAAGACGAAAACACGAACCTCAAATAAACCCATTTCGTGATTCTTCTTGTATGCTCCTATTTTATACCTTTCTTTTTCCCTTCTGGCCCTTTTCGCGTTCCTCTTTGCTTGCGACGACTTTCGCGGTCGGCACCAACTTGGATGCCGGCTCGCAGTGGGCGTCCTGGTCATCGAAATAGATGTGCGGACGGAATGCCTCCAGGACTTTGGTCTTGCTGACCCCACCCATGAAAAAGGCTTCATCGACGCGCACATTCCAGGCCAAAAGGGTGCGGATGACGCGCTCATGAGCGGGCATGTTGCGGGCGGTGATCAGGGCGATGCGGATCGGCGGCCGGCTGAAGGCCGGGTCCGATTGCAGCGTGGACAGCGTGCGCAACAGCTTGGCGAACGGGCCGTCCGGCAGCGGTTTTCTTGCGTTCTCCAATTCGTGCTGGAGAAACGCCTCCATGCCTTTTTCCTGATAAATGCATTCGGCTTCGTCGGAGAACAGAACGGCGTCGCCGTCAAATGCGATGCGGATTTGCTCTTGGGGATCGGCTTCTTTGGGTGGCGTGCCGCAAATCAAGGCGGCGGCCACCCCGGCCTGGAGCGCGGCACGCACGTCCGCTTCCGAGCCGGTCAGGAACAGATCGACCTTGAAAGCGTGCAGGTACGGCGCCAGCGAGGCGCCGCCGGTCAGGGCGGCGCGGAGAATGTCCAGCCCGTGGTGCGTGATCGAGTTGAACATGCGCAGGCTGGTCGCGGGGTTGTTCCGCGACATGATCACCACTTCCGCCTTGCGCCGGCCCGATTTGGCGTTGAGCTCGAGCAAGGCCTTGATGAGCGGAAAGCCCTTGCCCGGCTTGAGGAATTGATCGACGCGCTCCATCTGGTAGGCGGCGTAAGCGGCCACCCCCTTCTTTTCAAAAACTTCGTTGGCTTCTTCCAGGTCGAAAAGGGCCCGCGAGGAAACGCCGATCACCAGATACTTGGAGAGATCGACCGGCATGAAGGGTTCCGTGGTTCCGTAGCCAGTTCCGTGTAGGGTGCGTTGGCGGCAGGGATGCTAGCCTCAACCTAACAGGAATTGCTTCCGCCGCCAACGCACCCTACACATCAATTGGAGCGTCAGTGAACGCGCTTGGCCTTGCGGCGGGAGGATCGCTTTTTCTTTGGCTTATCATCTTCTTCCTCGTCTTCTCCCTCTTCCTTGTTCTTTTTCAGCAACCAGATCAATAAGCCGATCAAGACCAGGAGAATGGCCAGGCCGGCGATGATCCAGACCAACAGATGATTGCTGTTTTCCTCGGCTGAGGGCGTTGGCAGCGTTTGCTTGGCGGGCGGGCTATCCGAAGGAAGCAGGTTGTTCCCTTTAGGGACGCTCGGCGATAGCAGCGGGTTGGTCATCTTGAGGCCGGCTTCCATACCGGGCGAGCCTTCCTTGGCCGCTGATTTGGGGTCAATACCCGGAGCGCGGGGAGCTTCCGGGGCGGGCAGCTTGGCGATGATGTCGCGCGAGAGATCGTCCGGATTGAAGGGGAGCTTGGCGCCCAGGTCGGCGGCCAGGTTGGCGCGTTTGAGAAAGAGCAGGGCCAGGCAGGTATCCAGGACCGGACTGGCGCCGGGATAGCCGCCCTTGTCCCAGTTGCCCGGTTGTTTTTGATTGGCCACGAGGATTTCGGCGCCCCAGCGATACCAGTCTTTGTTGCCGATGGTGGGCAAATCGTAAAGGACCCCGACGCGTTCGACGGACCACAGGTAATAGAGGTTGGCCATGGGCTGCTCTTGCCAGTTTCCGGTGGGTGTGCCGATGTTCTTGGTCAGGGCCAAGAAGCCCTGGATGATGCGCGGGTCCTGGACTTGCTTGTCGCCGCCGCCATCGTTGACCAGTCCATGCGCGGCCGCCAGGCCAAGAAGGCCCACGCAGGTCATGGCCGAGGAACCGCCTTCGCCGCCGCCGAATTTATAGAGGTAACCCCAGCTGCCATCCGCGTTTTGACTGGTGTGATAACGTCGGGCAATGAGGTTCAGGGTCCTTACCATGGGCACGTCATGCCGGCGCGCGGCCCAGAGAGCCAAAATGGCAAACTGGGAATTGGAATTATCGGTGGTGCCGAAAAGGGCCTCCTGGGATCTCTTGGGCGGCTCCACCAGGGGCAAGCGCCAGAGATCGTGAACCACCGGCAAAAGACCGAATTGACGCGGGATGGCCACCGGTTTCTGTTTCTTGACCGGTTTGGGTTTCTCGATCCCTTCTGTTTGCGGCCCATCCAGCATCTTGATGCACAAGGGCCATTTCCTGGAATTCTCCGAACCCTGCCCGCGGACCTCGGCCCCCAGGTCCCAACCCCCTGGAATCATCTGGGTTTCGCCCGGCGAAGAGCCGGGGCTCGGAATATTCAAGGGATCCCTGGGTTTTTTCGAGTCAAGTGGGTTGAGCAAAGTCTCCATGCTTTCCGGAATGCCCTTGATGAACGGGTTGCCGCCGATTTTGTTGGCCAGCGGATCGAACAGGACAGGAGGGGGCAATTTTTTCAAGAGGGCGAAAAGATCCTTGTGGACAGGCCCGGAAAGGATGGGGCACTTGTAGCTCCAGCCGCCGGTGGTGGTCTGGCCGGCAATCAGGCGCAGGGCCAGGGCCTGAATCAAGGGCCGGTCGCGCGGGTCCCCCACCCTGTCTAGAAAAAGGATGGACAAGGCCAGCTCGTAGGTGCTGTCCATTTTCGGGGCTGACACCCGGACGAAATACGCCGCTTTCAGGACCGAGGCATCGATTGCCGACACCCCGCATTCCAGAAGGGTTAGCCCCGGCAGCGCGGCGTAACCGCCCATGTGACTTTTATCCGCCGCCCAGGTGCCAAACGGCCCCTGAGTGGCTTTCAAAAACTTCAGGCCGTCGTCAATGGCCTGATCGACCCGCTTTTGCATGTCCTCCGGCAAGGGAATGGGCTTGGAAAGAACCGGGGCCTGCCCCGCAAAGGCGATCCCCAAAAGGGCAACCATCGGGGCCAACTTGGTAATTGTTTTTTTCATCGTATTCATCGTCTTCCAACAATCCTTCGACTCGGAGAAATCCGCATTGAGATGGGCTACGAGCAGTTTGAGCAATGGCGGCGGATATTGCAAGGAAAAAGTGAAGAAAAGATCACAAGTGGGCCGCTTTCATCATTTTCGGAGGAAGCGTCAGCGAGGGGGAAAATGCTCGACGTCCTACGCCCTCGCTAACGCTTCGGACTAGTGCCGACCGACGCCGTCAGGGGCTTTCCGCAGCTGGTCGATTAACTCCGGTAATCGGATTTGGGCTACTTCAAGAGTCACAGTCATTGCCGACTTCATGATTCACCCACCAACCAAGAAAACATGAGGAAGTTTTTCGATATTGCCGGCGCTGTCCTCGGCATGGGCGGTTATTTGGCGGCCGGAAGTTGTCTCCAGGACAATTTCCCACTCCGCAAAGTTCGCCGTCAGCGGCCGCGCTTCCCGGCCGTTGACCAGCACGCGCTTGACCGGGCCGTTATCGCTGGTGGTGCCGCGCACCAGCCATTTGCCGTCCTTGCGAATTACATGGGTGATGACCGTGACCGGCGGCAAATCATCCACCGGGTACAAAAGCTTGGGAAACTCGATTTCCTTCACTTCGCCCACACGTGATTCATCGCCGGTCAGGTTTCCTTCCTCGCGATAGTTGATGCCGTCCCGGCGCAGCTCTTTCGAGCGCGTGCTGACGATGCGGGCATGCTTTCCCGGCCCGAACCAGTCATGAAGGATGACCGGCACGCCTTTTTCAGTTTTGGGCGTTGGCCTGGGACCGCCGCCGAGATTGACCACGGCCCGCTTCTTGCTCCCCGTCCAATCGACCAGCTTGAGGTTGCGCATGTGGGTCACCGCCGTGCCTGTCGGATTGTCGTCGGAAATCTGGATCAGAGGCATGTAGTCCCCCGACCGTATCTTGGAGAAGGTCAGACCGTCCACCGTCAATTTGCCATACTGCACGCTCAGATCGTCATGGCCGCGGTTGAAGGGCTCGGTATTGGTCTGGCTGATGAGCATGTTGCGATAGACGTGGTTATCGTAATTGGGGTGATAGACGCCGTATTCCGCCTTGTGAATCTTCATGTTCTCGACCAGGACGTTCGGAGATTGGGGGCGGAAGGCATAATGGACCGACCAGATTTTCATGTTGCGGATGATGAAGGGATGGCGAACATCGGGGCCGACGCGGTTGACGCCCTCGCCGAGGTTGAAGCCGTACAGGCCGTCGCACACCGCCTCGTTGTCCTCGAAGCGAACGAAGGGCAGGGTGCGGATATCGGTGGGCTTGCGCTTGCCGTCCGGCTGCATGACATTCAGGGTCAGCTTGAGGCTGCTCGTCTGGGTCGCTTCGAAGCGGAAGCCGTAGCGATGGTTCTCGCAGGAGACATTGTGCGTGAAGGTGTTGAGGCTGTTGGCCCACCAGAAGCCGGCCCCTTCAAAGGGGAGGGCCTGCTTGGGCAAGCGCTTTCCTGCGCGGGCCTGGACGGCCAGGTTGCGGTCCAGGACATTGAAGACCTCCGTACCGTCTTCGAGGAAGAAACCGTGGCCGATGCTCTTATAGCCGACGCAATCGCGGACCACCAGGTAATTGGTGCCGTGGACGGTGAGCCAGCGATTGCCGCTGTCCCAGATGCTGGCACCCTGAACATAGCTGCCGCGCATGCTGTTTCCGCACAAATGATAATGGAGACTATAGCGGCCCAGGATGCCCGGCTTGCCCAGGTGGCGGAACTCGGCATAACTGATGCTGCCCGCCGAGCCGTGATGGTACATGGTGTGCCCGCGCAGGTTGCGGTCCGCCGATTCGACGATCACATTGCGGCTCAGATTGGCCACGGCGCCGCGATAGTCACCTTCGCCTTGATGTTCCACCGCTAATGGCTTGTCCAGAGTGATCTGGTCCTTGTCAATGGCTTTGATGATCCGTTCCTCGGTACTCAAACCGTCCTTGCCGCCGCCCATGTCGTGGGTCAGTTTCGTGGCAGTGACGATCAGGCGATCGCCGCTGCGCCAACCGGTGACCGGCTCGGCCAGGGAAATGTCTCGGTCGCCCTTCTTGGCCGTGGCCCCCACCTTGACCCAGGTGCGATTCATGGGGGCGCCGTGAAAATCCATGCGCCCGCCGCAGCAGATAATGGCCGGGCACGATTGCTTGTCCATGCCTGCAAAGTAAACCAGGCGAATGAGAGCGCTGTGCTTGGCAGCGATGGGCTGCTCCGGTGTGCCGACCAGCAAAGCAGGCCGTTCTTGTCCGGGCTTGAGTTCCGGCACGTGGGCATCGCAATCGAAACCGTCCTCGCTGGCATCATCGCCGGGCTGAATCTTGATCAAGCCCACGTTCAGTTGCGTGTCCCGATCCGACGCGAAAGTCAAAGTTCCGGCCACGTGAATGGAGCGAATAGCCTGGTCGGACTTTAGATCGTAGACGACCGTATGTCCCTGGCGAATCTGGACCCTTGAAGCAGGTGGCGGAACTTTACCGCCTTCCCAGGTCCCAGGGGCCGACCAGGGACCACTCCGTGCGGAACGCAAAAGCGGCGTGGTCTGGGCCGATGAAATCATCGGCCAGGACCAGAGCGCCAACAAAGAAATGGCCAGGAACACCGCCCTGCCGACCTTTCGTTTCGCACCGTTCATATTCATTCCCCCCTAAAAAATAGACCACGCCCGATTTCCATCCTATCGTCAATAGGGTGTTATGGCGAGAATGAAATGCAGGGGAGAATCATGGATGATTTGGTATTTGCGCCTGCAACGGATAGTGGAAGTGCCTGGGGGGCCGGCCTGAGGTGGCTCGAAGGACGGCAAGCGAGCCAGCGAAACCCAGTGGCCGCCTCAATAGGTTTCCGGCAGTTCGCCCCTCTCTCTTTGAGAGTGAAACGAAGTCGTTACTCCTTCGGGGCGGCTGCTGCCGCCTGGCGGTCTGAGCTTGTTAAGGTCCGGCAGATCCTTTGGGAATCCCATAAGCCGGCAGTAGAGGTCAGGACTGCGCTTGGCAGCTAAGGCGATGATTCCAATCCAAAGGAAGCGAAACTCTACCGATTGATCGCTATTCAAGCCAAGCCGTTCGATCAGGCGAGCCGCTTCGAGCGATCGCGCGTGCAGCACACCGTCTGCGCCCGCGTAAACATCGGCACTTGTCAAGGCAGTCAACGGGTTGGGAAGCCGACGCTTGCCTTTGACTGCGTTGCAAGTCGCACAGGCGTAAAGCAAGTTCTCGTAATCCAATGCAGCAGCGGCGTCAAGGACGACGGGCAGGAAATGATCGATATCGTAAGTGCCGCGCACGCGGCCCCATTGCTCGCGAAGTAAACAATAGACGCAGCGAAAGGAAAACTCGTCACGCAGCCACGGACGATAGCTCGCGTAATCCGCGTATCCGATCGGACCGTGGCGGCGCACGTGTGCGGCATGCGGATAGATGAAAGGCGCTGTCATGGGTGCGATTCTTGGCCGGCCGCCTGTGCCAGCAATTCCTGATGAAGCCGGCGGGCATCTTCGATCGGAAGCGGTGCGACACGTTGGCGATATCGAAGCATTTCCTCTTGCAACTGGGCGAGTTCCAGGATCTCCGCCGGCGTCAACGGCGGACCGTCAAATTTGCGGTCAATAAGCTCACAGCGACCCTCGTTCTTGGCGTCGGTCCATTCTTCTGCGCTCCCGTTGATCGTCTTCGGCGGCGGCATCACGCACGCCAAGAGCCGGCCGTTCAGTTCGACGACGGCGCCTTGTGAATCGACCGGCAGAGACAGGAAAAATCGCTTGACGGCCTCATCCTGAGAATCGAGCAGAATGTGGTTCATGGTGATTCCTTGCATCTATCCATCATTTTGCACGAACTATGACATTATACCAGGCCTTCGGCGCAGAGCCACACAGGCCGTTTTTCAATGTTGCTCCTGCCGGTCTCGCGATCCACGATTCGAATGCAGGCCAGGATATTCTCCCGTCTTGCCTGTAGCAAGACGGGACCTCGGTGGCGCTTCGGCACGCCCTTCGGAGTACCTCAGGGCGTGCCACCCGTGCCACCCGTGTCACCCGCCGAACGCTCAGGCTGAACTGCCGGGGCCCCCCTGCAAGGACGCTGAAGCTCGGAAATCCAGAATGGCGGTTTTCGCGCGCTGACGTTGAAGCCTACGGAGGTTGTTTCGACGCGTTACGGTGGCGATACAGGGAGACGCCTGAAGAACAAATTATCCAGGAGACATCCCAAGAAAAAGCCGCCAAAGACACAGCAGACTAACGGAATCCCCCATCGTTGTGAGAAGGTACCAACAAAGCCGACCTCGGGCCGATCTATTTTGTAGATCACGGCAACCTTGTCACCAATGTGGTCAAAATTCGTGCCGACCTTTCCGGTACACTGATAGGTCTTTCCGTTCACCTCATACTCGACGACTGGCCGATAGGATACATCGCTGCCGCTGCCCTGTTGTTGTAGCCTGACCACGGTACCATCTGTTCGTTCTGTGCCTTGACCTTCGATGATCGACGAGACGCCAAAATACACACCAATGAAGAACACCGTTCCACTCAAACCGATACCCACCACCCATCCGGACCGGGACATGAAATATGGTGAACGGCTTTTTCTTTTTGGCTTCTTCATGGAAGGAGGACATTTTTCAGACCCAGGCAATGTTGTTGCACGCCGCCGAAAGACACGATCCCGCGTAAAAGTCATGGTGTCCCACAATCAGGATCGTTTCAACATCAATCTTTCGCCGAACGATAAAGCTGACCTGCCGGGGCCGCTGCAACGACCGAACGCCACGGATCGACAGAATGCGGCCCCGGTCAGTGTCCAGCGACTGGTTCGGCGGCGTAGCCTCCAGGCACCGACCGGGACCTGCCATGCTTAAACAGGCGCCTTGTCGATGCAGGTCTCGTGACACAGTGACCGACAGACGTTCAATTCCGCAGCAGCAACCGGAGAAACCCATAGCACCATGGAGCGGTGCACAGCATACCGACCAGCAGCGACCAGAAGCCCCAGACCGCGACGGACCTCCCCGGCCGAACAGCAACGGGCACACAGACGGCCGCCACTACCAGTATACTTATCGCCGCGGCACAGAGGACCATCCACCCGTAGACCAAGACATCCGCCGGCCCCAAGAGCGATGGCGGTGCCTTTGCGGGCATCGGGATACGTGGCTCAGGAGCGAGAGTGGCGGAGGTCCCGGTGTAGAGCAACATCAATCGCCAGAGAACGCAGAGAGGCAGAAGGCTGCCCGCGAAGGCGACCAGGCCACGACCAACGCGAAGGTAGACCATTGCAGCACCAAGCCGCCGAACCATTGACAACTCGCGCTGCATGTTACCGCGCCAGACTTGGGTCAGCAAAGAAATTTCTTTTTCTGTTTGACTTGGCGCTTTGTACAGAAATGTCACATAGGAAATAGGTTCGCGCGTCCTATTCTGCAAAAAGCAGCGGGCGCGACCTATCTCCACAAAAGGGGGCTGGGCCAGGAAGCTTCTCGGACAGGTTCGTGTCATACCTTGCTGTCCAACGCCAAGTCGTCCGCTACGCCGACAACCTCGTGCACAGCGCCGCCACGCGCTGCGGAATTCCGTTGCAAGGGGTGTGTGGGGGGGGTGGCAACGCAACGAATTTTGGTAACCGTTCACCTATTTGGAGTGCGGCGTACGTCGCCGCTTTGGATTGTGGTTATTCGAAGTTCCACCGGCAACCATCCAAAGCGGCGACGTACGCCGCACTCCAAATTCCTTTCTTAGCCGCGGAATAAGGCCGCCAGGTGGTGGTAAAGCTGTGCCGCTGGTTTTTGCCCAGTTGATCCCAGAGGGCGCGGGCCAGGGTGGCGGGCTCGGCGTTCAGACAGAGCGTGCGTTTGGCCGGGCTGGGAGCGGTTGGCCAGCGGCCATCCTTTTCAAATGCCTGAAACTGTTGTTCCTGCTCCGAGGCCGGCAACTGGGCCAGGCGGGCGACCTGTTGCCGGGTGAGCCGGCAAAATGACCATCGGCGGCGTGTCCAGGGAAACGGAACAGCAGGCCATGCGGTCGCCAGAACGGTAGGGCTTCGCTTTCACTGGTTGCCCGTCCGCCGAGCGAAAAGCACTAGCCGGGCCGACTAGGGGGCGTCGCCTAATTGGCTCCAAGAGGGGTGAGGGAAGGGTCAGGGAACTTTTGCCCGCAGCCGGGATGCGAATGACTGTTGCAGGGAGGTTTCCGTTCCGGTAGCATGACGGCATGGCAGTCAAGCGAGCCGGCGTGGCCGAATTCCGCTGGCAATACGGCAAACTGGTTCCGCGCGCCGTGATCCGGGATTACGCTCGGCAGATCGCGGAAAAGTTTCATCCCGAGAGGATCATCCTGTTCGGCTCCTACGCCTACGGCAAGCCGCACAAGGACAGCGACGTGGACATCCTGGTTGTAATGCCCGCATATGATGAAATCAACCAGGCGGTGCGGATTCTGGAAAAGACCAACAGCTCCTTTCCCTTGGACCTGATTGTTCGCACTCCTCATAATCTTCGCTGGCGCCTGAAGGAGGGAGACTGGTTCCTGGACGAGATCGTCGGCAGGGGCACGGTGCTGTATGAAAAAGCTCACGGCGGCGTGGATTCGCAAGGCCGAAAGCGACTTCCGAGTCGCCACAAATCTGGCCGGCATTCGTCCACCCGCGCACGATGAAGTTTGCTTTCACTCTCAACAGGCTGCTGAGAAGTTTTTCAAGGCCCTTTTGCAAGAATGGGGACTTCCGGTCCCAAAGATTCACGAATTGGATGATATTCTGAAAATGTTATTACCGAGCGATACCACTCTCCAGGTTGTTCGCCGTACTCCCGAATCGTTACCCGCCCGAACCGGAATGGCGGCCTCGGTCAGCTTCAGCCGTTGTTTCGGCTCGTTTTTTTTGCGCGACAAGCCTGCTGCCCAGTGAGGCTTGACGCTTCCGAAGCCCCGCGAAGAATGCCGCGACGTCAAAGTTGTATTCCGCTGCTAGCTTTTCGCGGGTTCGGTGGACTTCCGCGACAATAGGGTCTTCCCACATGATACTATGCTCCCATGAGTTCTTCGGGCGTGCAGATAATGGGCATCCGGTGACCCAGCTTCTCACACACCACTGCTATTCTCCGCGCGATCTGTGCGTTTGCCAAGTGCTTGCAATTCCAGGTTAGCAGATAGTCAACGGCGTGAACCGCTGACACAGCAACATGTGCGGCGTCAGGAAAAGCGTGCGGCGGAAGGATGCCAGCAGCCATGATAGCCCGAGTCAACGATTCAGCGGTTTCCGTGACATCAAGGGCCGGCCGGCCGCCGATGATCGCGAGTCGCTTTTGTACTTCCGCGGGATCACCGACCGAGGCTTCGTCAATGACGACCTGGGAGACCGAGCACTCAAACTCGCTACGTCGATTCGCCCACCATTCCTGTGTGGTCTGTTGGTGCCCCGCGACAATTACGTCACGACTGGGACGAGCGACCAGGTAGCTGATGAACGTCGTTTCCAGGTACACCGATTCCATGCTCATCCTTCACGCGGCTGGCGTGACGCCTTCTGCGGCGCCTTGTTATGCGGCTGTCAGGCAGTGATTGGGGGCCTCAAATCCGGCGCCAACGCATGCACTTGAGCAAGTAGACTTTCCGATGCGCCGCACGCGGCGAGCAATTCGTGTGCGATCTGAACACACTTGTCGCGGCCCAGGTTCCGCTCAACCTTTGCACTTACATCGGTGTACCCGTCCCGGTGCTTGGGAGTGATCACGAGACAGGCAACGTATCCC
>WNFJ01263452.1_pt1 | contig 13762 bp, 7 predicted proteins | sample 5400461 | NCBI WGS metagenome assembly WNFJ01 (sample SAMN13153349, study PRJNA577476) | soil metagenome | isolation source: 115 cm saprolite on Douglas fir-dominated hillslope | place: USA:California | collected 2013-09-17 | reverse complement strand
GCACAGAGCCGCAGCGATTCCGCCTTATAGACCCATCGGCGGCGTGACCGCGGAGCGGGTTCTGCACCAGCGGAGCCCCACGGCGAGCGGCGTGCAGACGCAATATGCATTGCTGCGCAATGCGGTCTTGCACAGAGGCCATAGCCTTGGCGACGATCCGCCGATGGCCATCCAATTTGCCCGCGCCCGCTACATCTCCCGCAGCTCGGGTGGCAATGTCGTGCGCTCGGCGGCCTATAACGGGCGCGCCGCAATCACCGCGGAGCGCACCGGCGAGCTGTTCTACTTCCGCCATCGCGACGCCCCCGAGCACGATGAGGTACTGCTGCCCGAAGGCGCGGCGGAGCAATTCCGCGAATCGGGCGTGTTGTGGAACGCGGCGGAAGCGGCCGAGAAGCGCAAGGACGCGCAGGTGGCGCGCGAGATCGTTGTGGCATTGCCGGCCAGTGCCGAGATCAGCGCTGAGGACTGCATCGAGCTGGTGCGCTCCTTTGCCGAGCAGCACTTTGTCGCGAAGGGGCTCGCGGTCCAGCTCGACGTCCACGGCCCGCATGAAGGCGACGCCGAATCGGAGCGCGCCAATTGGCACGCGCATCTCTTGATCACGACGCGCCGGCTCGAGGGCGACCGGTTCGCCGCGAAGAAGGCGCGGGACCTGGACCCGGCGGTGCGCCGTGCCGGCGGCCGGGCCATGGTCGCCGAGGGCGAGGCCTGGGGCGAGCTGTGGCGCGACCACCAGAACCGGTATTTCGAGGAGCACGAGCTGGCGCTGCGGGTCGACCCGACCGCGGCCTATGCGGCGCCGCATATCGGCCCGATCCGGATGCGGGTGCAGAGATCGGAGATCGTCGAGCGGGCCGAGCAGATCCGCCGGGCGAACGAGGAGGCGGCGCGCGATCCGGAACAGGTATTGGCGGCACTGACGCGCCACAACGCCACCTTCACCGAGCGCGACCTCGACCGGTATTTGGCCAAGCACCTCGACGCCGCGGGCGAGCGCGCCGCGGTCAAGGCGCAGGTGCTGGAGCGCGACGAGGTCGTTGCCCTCTATGACCGGGAGACGGGCGCGGCAGCCGGGCGGTTCACGACGCGGCCTGTGCGCGAGCAGGAGCAGGGGGCGCTTGCCGATGCTGCCGAGATCGCGGAGAGGCGCACCGAGGCGGTGTCGGCCCCAGCGGCCCGGACGGCGCTGGTCGGGCAGGATCTGCGCCCGGATCAGCATGCTGCTTTCGACTTCGCGATTGACGCGGGTGGGCTGAAGATTATCGAGGGTCGGGCCGGCACCGGAAAGAGCTATGCGCTCGGGATCATCCGGCACGCGCACGAGCTGGCCGGGCATCGGGTGGTCGGGCTGGCGCCGACCAACACCGTGGCGCAGGACCTCAAAGCGGACGGGTTCGCCGAGGCATCGACGGTGCATGCCGAACTGTTCCGGCTGAAGAACGGCCGCACGCAGTGGAATGCGCGCACCGTCGTCATCGTCGACGAGGCGGCGATGCTGGACAGCCGGATCACCGGGGAATTGTTGGCCGTGGCGCGCCAGGCCGGCGCCAAGATGATCCTCGCCGGCGACGACCGGCAGCTCGCCAGCATTGAGCGCGGCGGGCTGTTCACCGAGTTGAGGGCACGGCACGGCGCGGCCGAAATCACTGAAGTGACGCGGCAGAAGATCGACTGGCAGCGGCAGGCGGCGCGCGACCTGGCCGAAGGGCGGTTCGGGGAGGCCGTGGCGACCTACGACAGGGCCGGGGCGATCACCTGGACCCAAGACCAGGCCGAAGCCCGCACGGCCCTCGTAGAGGCCTGGAAGCGGGACACGGCAGCGAAACCGGATGCCGCGCGCTTTGTGTTCGCCTACACCAACCGCGACGTCGACGCGCTCAATGCCGAATTGCGCCGGGTGCGTCGCGAGCGCGACGAGCTTTCGGGGCCGGAGGTACGGTTCGAGACCAAGCATGGGGAGGCGGTATTCGCGGTTGGCGACCGGGTGCAGTTCACTGAGACCGACAAAAAGGCACGCATCTACAACGGCAATGTCGGCACGATCACCGGCATTGACCCAAGCACCGGCCAGATGTGGGCGACACTCGACAGCGGGCGCGCGGTGTCGTGGTCGGCTGCCGCGTTCCCGGGCTTCCGGCACGGCTATGCGGGGACGATCTACAAAGGGCAGGGCAAGACCCTGGACCACACCTACCTCTACCACACCGAACACTGGCGATCGGCAGCGAGCTATGTGGCGCTGACCCGGCAGCGGGAATCGGCGCAGGTGTTCGTCGCCCGCAAGACGGCGCGCGATGGCCGAGAGCTCGCGCGGCAGATGGCGCGCGGCGAGGTCAAGGCCGCCTCCGTCGCCTGGGCTACGCGGGAGGAGCTCCGGGAGCAGGGACGGCCGGCGGCCGATAGGCCGGGCCCGGCATCTCTCAACGCCAAGGTACGGGCTGCGTTGGCAGCACGGCAGCAGCAAGGTGCGGCGGAACCGGCGCAGCAGGACGAGATGCCGAGCGAGGCTCTCCGCCTCGAGCTGCAGGTATTGGACCGCGACGCATTGCGCGCGGCAGCACGCGCCGACCGAATCGGGTCCGCCTGGAACGAGCGGCCGATGACCGTGCAGGACGCGGCACGGCTGGTCGACCCGGCTACGCCGCGGCGGCGGACCGCACCGCATTGCTCCGCAAGGAGGTAACGCAGGTCGAGAAGGAGATCCGGCACTATGAGGGTGTAGTGCGCCACTACACGGTGGAGGGCGATAAGCGCTGGCATGAGATGGGATTCTTGCGCCAAGCCATGCACAAGGCCGGGGTCAGCAAGGACCGCTGGATGGGCCTCAGCGAGGACGGCGAGCGCAGCGCGGCCGACGAGCTGGATAAGCTCGAGCCCCGCCGGGCCGCGCTGGCCCGGCAGCTCCCGGAAGCCGAGAAAGAAGAGAGCGCCGCCTTCGAGCGCGCGCATCCGGCAGCGGCGGCCGAGCTTGCGAAGCGCCAGGAGCGCGCAGGCCTCGCCCGCGATGTCCTGGAGGAACGGCGGCAGCAAGACCAGGCCCGCGAGCGGCAGCGGGAACGAGGCCGCGATCGCGACCAAGGGATGGAACGGTAGTCAGGAGTGTGGGATCAGATCAGGTCGACGAGGAGGGGCGGCCCCCGCCATGTCGCATATTCGATTTGGAGCTGGACGCTGCTGCAAAGCCGCTTGCCGGCAGAGTGCTCACCCTTCGGGAGCCCACGGTTCTTTCTGCTTCCCTATTTTCTACGGTATCCGCCTTACTTCCGCCCCAAGCGATTCTTTGCCGGTGCCGTCTTCCTCCTGGGAACCTTCAGCGGAGCCGGCGGATTGAGGGCGTCTTTGACCGTCTTGCCGGCGTGAAACCGCAGCGCGTTGCTGGCTGCGATTGGGATGCTCTCGCCAGTCCACCGGTTCCGCCCGGGGCGCGCCGCACGCTTCGTCACTGCGAAACTCCCGAAGCCGGAGACACGGACCGCCTCGCCGGCCGAGACGGCGTCGACAATGGCCTGCACCATGGCTTTGACCGCTTGGCCGGCTGCCGCGCGGGTCAGCTCGGTTGCCTGGGCGACTTTTTCGATCAGTTCGGATTGGTCGTTGGGCGAGCAAGGCCCAATGCCAGCAATGCGCCATAAGTCGGTGTTTGCGCGCTCCAAGGACCTCTGCTTGGCTATCCACAGGCCGAATGCCATTCCCCTTCCCACCCCCACACGAGCAGGGCCCTTGCCTCCTGCAGCGGGGCGAAGAAGCCGCCCTGACGGAGCTGCTGGCCTGCGCCTCCGCGGATTACAGAAATTCCTCGAGCGCCTCGCTCTCACCGGTGCCGCCTGACGCGGGAACCACCCGGCGAGGAGCGCTGCGCACACCGCGTCCAGGACTTCCGAACCCTGCTGTGGCCACGAGGCTTTGCAACGATTCGGCCGCTCTAGGTGTACACAGAATGTGCCCTCGCACGTTCGCCCGGGCGCAGGGGAATAGACGGCATGCTGACATCGGCGGTCCTGCAGATGGTCGGCTTCTGCACGCGCCATCCGTGGCCGGTCATATTCATTGCGGCGGTGCTGGCGATCAGTTCTGCGCTTTATACGGCCACGCATTTCGCCATCAACACCGATACCGACCAGCTCCTGCCAAGGGATCTGCCATGGCGCCAGCACGAGCTGGCCTACCGGGACGTGTTCCCGCAGGATCAGATCCTCGCCGTCGTGCAAGGCCCGACGACGGAGCTCGTGGAGATGGCGGCGGACAGACTAGCGGCAGAACTTCAGGTACGCCATGACCGCTTTTCCTCGGTTCGCCGGCCGCAGGGCGGCGAGTTCGTGCAGCGCAGCGCCTTGCTGTTTCTTCCTGTCGATGAGTTGACGGACGCGGCGCGCCGGCTCGCCGCGTCCAGACCACTGATCGAGTTGCTCGCCGCGGATCCGAGCCTCCGTGGTGTAATGCACGCTCTGACGATCGGCATCGGGGCCGCAGAGGCCCGCCGCATGCCGCCCGATGCGCTCGCCGGGCCGATGAACATGCTGTCCGACACGCTGGACGACCTGTTCACCGGCCGCCTCCCCAGCTTCTCTTGGCGCGTGCTGATGAACGGCAAGCCCGCGGCGCCGGACGAGCTGCGGGGCTTCATCCAGATCGCGCCGAAACTCGATTTCGGTGCCCTGCAGCCTGGCCGCGCGGCGATAGAGGCGATCAGGCAGGCGGTGGACGAGCTGAAGCTCGGCCCAATGTTTGGCACAAGCCTGCGGCTGACCGGGCAGGCGGCGATCGACGACGAGCAGTTCGCGACGCTCAGCAAAGGGACGTTGCCTAATTTCGTTGGAACGGTGCTCGCGGTGCTGGTCATCCTCTGGCTGGCGCTGCGCTCCGCTCACACCAACCTCGCCGTATTTGTCAGCTTGATCGTCGGCTTTGTTGTGACTGCGGCCGCCGGCCTACTGATAGTTGGTGCGTTTAACCTGATCTCGGTCGCCTTCGCGATCCTCTTCGTCGGTCTCGGCGCCGATTTCTGCATCCAATTTACTGTGCGGTACCGGTCCGAGCGCCACGAGCGTGACGAGGTTCGCGCGGCCCTGCGGGGTGCCGCAGAGAGAGCCGGAGGGCCCCTGGCGCTGGCGGCCGCCGGCACTATGGTTGGGTTCTTCTCGTTTGCGCCAACGGCCTACCGCGGCGTCGCCGAGCTTGGCCTGATCGCCGGGTTCGGCATGATCGCCGCGTTCGTCACTACCATCACGCTGCTACCAGCTCTGCTGACCGTCTTCGGTCCGCCAGGCGAGCCGGAACGGATGGGCTTCGTCGCGCTCGCACCGGCCGACCGATTCCTGGCTCGGCACCGCATTGCCGTGGTCGCAGGAACTATCATCGTGGTGCTCGCTGGCATGCCCCTGCTGTCGCGAATGCGCTTCGACTTCGACCCGATCCACCTGCAAGACCCGAACGGCGAGGCGGTCAGCACCTACCGCGAGTTGATCACGGTCCCGGAGCTCGGGATCAGCTCGGCCAACGTTGTCGCGCCCTCGGTCACCCAGGTCGACCAGATCGCCCAGCGTGCCATCGGCCTCGCCGAGGTTTCGGGAACGCGGTCGATCCACAATCTGGTGCCGAGCGACCAGGACCGGAAGCTTCCGGTGATCCAGGCGGCGGCCGCGGCACTCGGCCCGGTGATCAATCCCTCGGCGACCCGCAAGGCGCCGCCTGACGGGGAGACCGTCAGCGCGATCCGCGCAGCGGTAACGGATCTGAGCCGCGTCGCGAGCGCGGGAGAGGACGCCGCCGCCGCCGGGGCCTCCCGGTTGTCGGGCCTCCTGTACCGACTCGCCAATGCGGATGCCGCGGTGCGCGACAAGGCGCGGGACGCCCTGATCGCACCGCTCAGGCTCGACCTCGATCGCCTCCGCAACATGCTCCGGCCGGAGCGCGTCACCGCGCAGTCGGTGCCGCCGGAGCTCGCGCGCGACTGGGTGGCCCCGGACGGCCGCGCGCGCATCGAGGCGCTGCCGGAGGGCGACCCGAACGACACCGCTACATTACGGCGGTTCGCCACCGCCGTGCTCGCCGTTGCGCCGGACGCCTCCGGCACACCGGTGTGGCTCATCGAGGCGGAACACACGGTGGTGTGGTCTTTCATCGAGGCGGGTGCCTTGGCGGTTCTCGCGATCGCCGTCATGCTGTGGATCACCTTGCGACACTTCGGCGACGTGCTGTTGACCCTGGTCCCCCTGATCGTCGCCGGCGCCGTCACCCTGGAGGTCATGGTGCTAGTCGGCGAGTCGCTGAATTTCGCCAACGTCATTGCGCTGCCGCTGCTGCTCGGCGTCGGGGTGGCGTTCAAGATCTACTATATCATGGCCTGGCGCGCCGGCCGGACCAACCTGCTGCAGTCAACCCTGACGCGCGCCGTGTTTTTCAGCGCGCTGACGACGGCGACGGCGTTCGGCAGCCTTTGGCTCTCCGACCAGCCGGGCATGTCGAGCATGGGCAAGCTGATGGCTCTGGCACTGGTCTGCACGCTGGCCGCCGCGGTTCTGTTCCAGCCGGCCCTGATGGGGCCGCCGCGCGGCGACAACTCCCGGAATGTGGCGTGAAGGTGAGAGTGCACGGACCATGCCTCCGCAAGTACGCAGCGTCGGCAAGCCGCCCGAGATCGCCCACGGCGCGGCCGCGGCGCAGCACCTCTTCGGAACCCCGGGGCCAAATCCTCGAGCGGCATTTGCCCTCTGGTTAGCCGCCAAGGCGGATCAGACATTCGCCCACTCTTTTGCAGATTGCCGTCTTCTGCTTGTGTCATTTTTCATACATCTGTGGTGGTGACAGCACGCTGAGCGGCAGCACACTGAACGATGTTTTGGCTGTTGGCGTTCAACAGCTATGAGTCGTAGCTATGAGCCGTGCACCCCACTATCGCGCGCAAGCTGACCTCGCCCGCCGACTGGCGGAACTGACCGTCCAGCCGAATCTGGAGCGGGAATTACGTTACGTTGCAGAAGAATTGGACCATCTCGCAAACGAAATCGCGAGTGACGATCCCGATGTCCTTAGCCCGGAGATGCTGGAGGCGCGTGATTAGTTGCGTGTGAATCGGTGTGGGAGCACTTGTTGCAAAACGGTGCCGCTCGATATCTAGATTTGGAGGATGACCGTGACACATGATGCAATGACACATGATGTTGTGTTGGCTCGTAGGGATGGTTCAATAAGGAAGTTTCGAATTTACGGTCGGCCGATGCCGCGTCAGGGAGATACTATTACTCTGCCCGTTGACGGACAGCTAATCACAGCCCGCGTTAACGCCCCTTCGGAGAACCCGGAAGTGGTCAAAGGGATGGACTATGAGGCGCGGGAACTAGCTGAACTATCGGTAGACGACTGGACACGTGACCTGTAGAAGAGATATGCTTTGTTCGAATATTTTTGAATGAGGCCGAATGGACATTCGGTGTGGCGAGCTTATCGCATCAGCGCTGGGGAGGGTGGATACAGGCAACCTTGCTAACTAACAGTCAGGCCGCCGTCTCAAATCGCTTGGCGATGGCACTGGTAATGTCGGTGTCATTCCGACAGAAGCGCTCGGTTGGACGGCGAGGCCGGGTCATATCCCCCACGTCTGGTGGTTAGGCTCAACCACGCGCATGGCAGGTGTACACCAAGCGAGAACCTTGAGGTAGAAGACCCTCAGCCCCTTAGGACGGAAGGCTGGCCAAATGGCCGACACGCTGGTCCCTGGTGGAATCCTCATGCGGATTTGTCCGAAGAGGTTTCACAGATGGGTCAGCCTGTGCGAGACGGCCGTCTACAGTTGGCTCGACGATCGTGCCCCCACTATGGGTGCCGCGATCGCCTATTACATGGTATTCTCGCTTGCGCCGATGCTGGTCATGGTGATCGCGATCGCCGGGCTAGCCTTCGGTCAGAAAGCGGCAGAGGGCGCTCTGTTCGACGGACTTGCTGACCTGGTCGGTTCGGAAAGCGCGGGGGCCGTGCAAGCTATGCTGAGGAGTGCGAGCAGCACTCGGACCGGGATTCTAGCGACAGTGGTCGGGTTCGGCACATTGATCATCGGTGCCACCGCGGTATTCAGTGAATTGCAGTCCGCCCTGAATGTGATCTGGAAGGCTCCGGCGAGCGGGGGCCTTGGCATGTCGCATCTCCTGAAATCGCGCCTCCTCGGCCTCTCGGTCGTCCTCGTGATCGGCTTCTTGTTACTGGTGTCTCTCGTGATTAGCACCGCGTTGGCGGCTTTCAGCGATTATCTCGATTGGATCCTACCCGGGCTCGCGACCATCCTGCACATCATACACTTCACGCTGTCGTTTGGTTTCACGACCGTGCTCTTCGCCATGATGTTCAAAATACTCCCGGATAACCCAGTGGAATGGGAAGAGGTTTGGCTTGGCGGGGCGGTGGCTGCCCTGCTGTTCACGGTCGGCAAGCATCTGATTAGCTTTTACATTGGAAGCAGTAATATGGCGTCCACCTACGGGGCTGCGGGCGCGCTCATCATCGTTTTAGTATGGGTGTTTTACTCGGCCCAGATCTTCTTGCTGGGTGCCGAGTTCGCGAAAGCCCACAGCGATCAGAGGCGGACACTCCATCAATTGCGACAAACATCTGGAAAGCAACCCACAGAATATATGAGTTTGCCAGAATGATTGCGAATGGGCGGAATGGATAGCCGACTGATATGGAAAGAACTGAACCGTTTCTAATTATGACCTTTCTAAGACTGCCTCGGATCCGATAGACATTTTACGTCTATGAGTGCACGGTACTTCAGATACGCCTTGTGCCCCGCCGCGACGCGGCGAATATCCCGCGGTGTGCCCGCTGGTAAGAGAGGATAAGCGCTCGGTCTCGGGAATAACATAATTGGGTGCGCCGTTTTACTTAGGGGTGGCATGGGGGTTCGGCACTTTTCCCTAATAATTGCGCTCACGACGACGTTGGTGCCCGGTGCTGCTGCCGCCGATGTGAATTATCGCGCCGAGATCACCGGCGCCGAAGATAGCGATCTCACCGACCTATTAGACAAGGTCTCCGAGCTGAAAACGCTCGAGGAGAAGCCGCCCGCTTCCGAAGAAGCCTTGCGCCGGCGGGCCGATCGCGATCTCGGCCGGCTGGCGGACGCCGCGCACAGCCTCGGCTATTGGAACGCGGAATTCTCTTATGACCTCGACACCGACGCCGACCCGGCGAAGGTTACAGTGAAGGTCGCGCCGGGACCGCTGTACCACGTCGCCGCGGTAACCGTGCTTGGCCCCGATGGGCAGCCACTATCGATCTCACCAGGCGAAGCCAAGCTGCCACTGAAGCCGGGCGATCCAGCGCGCACCGCGCCGGTTGTGGCGACCGAGACCGCACTGTTGACGGCCCTGGGCGACAGCGGTCATCCCTTCGCCAAGGTCGAGAACCGCCGGGTCGAGATCGATAAGAGCGCGCAGACGATGGACGTGACCTACACGCTCGACCCCGGACCGGTGGAGCATTTTGGTCCTGTCACGGTCGAGGGCCTTGAGCGGCTCGATCCTGCGTATGTCGAAGGCCGCGTGCGCTGGCAGCGTGGCGGGCTCTACGAAGCAGGCAAGGTCGAAGAAACACGCCGCGCGCTGATCGAAAGCGGGCTATTCAGCACGGTTCGGATCACACCCATGGCCGATCCCGACAATCCCGAGGACGTGCGCATGGTGATAGACGCGACCGAGCGATTGCATCGCACGATCGGCGTCGGGCTCGCCTACAACACCAGCCAAGGGGCGGGAGCCCGCGCCTTCTGGGAAAACCGCAACCTGTTCGGCAACGCCGAATCGCTCCGGGTTGCCGCCGAGGCCGGCCAGCAAATCGCCGGGTTCAGGGCCAATTTTCGCAAGCCCGATTTCCTGACCATCGACCAGGATCTCCTGGCGACCGCAGAGATCATCAATGACACGCCGATTGCCTACCACAGCCGTCGCGGGGTTGTTTTGGTCGGGCTCGAGCGGCGTTTCAGCCCTGACCTGACCGCCGGGATCGGCCTTCAGGGCACTAAGGCGAATGTCGTCCCGCAGGCCAACCCCAATCCGACGACTGCGACCGCCCCCACCCAACATTATTCGCTGATCGGGATACCGGCCTACCTGAAGCTTGACGAGACCGACAATCTGTTGAACCCGACGCGCGGATATCGCGCGCAGCTCTCGGTGACACCCGCGCATACTGTGTCCGGCCCGAACCTAACCTTCGTATCAAACCTGGTCTCCGGCAGCACGTATTGGGGCCTCGGTCCGGACCAGCGAGCGATCCTCGCCGGCAAACTGGCACTTGCGTCGCTCGACGGCGCGCCGCTATTCCCACTGCCGGCCGATCAGCGGATCTACGCCGGCGGGGGCGGATCGATCAGGCCTTATGGCTATCAACTCGCCGGACCGCTCGATATCGGCAACAAGCCGATCGGCGGCAGATCGAGCCTGGTGCTCAATCTCGAAGCACGGATTAAAATCACCGAAAACATCGGTATCGTCCCGTTTGTCGATGCCGGCAGCTATTACGAGAGCCCCGTGCCGCAGCTCGGCCGCACACTCCTTTACGGTGTCGGTCTCGGTTTTCGCTACTACACGGCCTTCGGGCCCTTGCGGGTCGATTTGGCAACGCCGATGCACAAGCGCAACGCCGACTCGCCGATCCAGATCTACATCAGCCTCGGGCAGGCCTTCTGATGCAGTATGCGGGAAAGGTCCTTCGCTGGCTCGGCATCACGCTCGCTGCCGTGCTCTTTCTCCTCGTGGCCGTTTTCGGCCTGCTTCAGACGCAAATCGGCAAGGGCTGGCTGGAGAGGGAGATTGCGCAGTCGCTGAGCGACCCCGATTTCACCGTGGCGATCGAAAGTCTCGGCGGGATCGTGCCGTTCCGCATGACGGTCGGCGTGATCGAGATCGGCGACCGCGACGGCACATATCTCACTCTGCACGGTGTTAGCCTCGATATCTCGGCAGCCGCCTTGCTGGCTTGGCGCGCGCATATCCGGTCGCTGACTTTCGCCGAGATTGAGATGACGCGATCGTCTACCGCGCCATCGACGACGCCGCTCACCGACTACCTCAAGGTTCCGCATCTTCCCGTCGGCGTCGTACTCGACCGGCTCTCGATAGCCCGGTTGGCACTCGCACCCCCCGTTCTGGGCGAGAGCCTCGTCGCAACAGTAGAGGGGAGCGCCGAGTTGGTCGGCCAGGCGGCGCACGTTACATTCGACCTCCACCGGATTGACGGCTCTGCCGGCAACGTTCTATTGGCAATGGAGCTCGCCGGAGCTACGCCGGTACTCAGCCTTCGGCTCGAGGCGGCCGAGCCAACCGGCACCCTGCTCGACCGCATGCTGGGCCGCACGGACCGCGCACCGGTCGCATTGTCTGTGAACGGCGCCGGACCGCTTGCGGATTGGCATGGCCGGGTGAGTGCGTCGGCAGGGGCACTCGCTCGTTTCGACGCTGATGTGACGCTCGCCGTTACGTCCGAGACCGGTCTAGGGCTGTCGGGCACGGCGGCATTGGCGCCGTTGCTCCCGGCGGAATTCACCTCGCTCGTCGGCGACCGGGTTGCCCTCTCGCTGCACGCGAGATTCGGCGACCGGATCGTAGTCGACCCGCTGTCCGTCGAAATCGCAGCGGGCACATTGACGGGGGATGCCGCTTTTGGCGGCCCGGAAAAGGCTGTCGCGGCGCATCTTCGCGCCAACCTTCCGGAACTCTCACCGCTGGCGGGCCTGCTCGGCTACCCTCTCAACGGCTCGGCAACCCTTACTGCGGCGGTCACCGGCACCGAGACCCACCCTACGCTCGGGCTGAATTTGTCGGGAGCCGGGATCCGCGTCGGCTCCTCCGGAGTGGAGCGTATCGAGGCGGATATTTCGACAACACCGATCGGGATCCTCGACAACCCCGAGACGCGCATCGAATTGGCTGCAAAGGGCCGGATCGAAGGGATTGCCGCGCCTGAGGGGATCGGAGTGCCGCCCGAGATCGGCCGCGACATCGAGTGGTCGCTCGCCGCCACCGCTGCCCGCAACGGCAGCACCGTCGATCTGACCCGCTTTTCCGCTGAGGGCGCGGGCCTCGTCCTCGCCGGCTCCGGGCAACTTACGGAAGGAGGTGCGATCGAGGGCCGGTTGCATTTGGCGATCGCCGATCTCCGCCCGCTCTCCGGCCTTGTCGGACACCCGCTCGCGGGGACGATCGAACTCGAGGCGAATGCCGCGCGGGAAGGCGCGGCTGGCTTTAAGGCCAAGCTAGACGGCTCGGCAAAGGCTCTGCGAACCGGGACCGCGGCGGCCGATGCGCTGCTCGGCGGTTCGGCGACAATAATCGGCTCAGTAGAACGCGACCCGGCAGGCACGGTGATCTTAGACCGGCTCGCGATTGCGGGCTCGGCAGCGAAATTGTCCGGCGACGCGCGGTTTGATCCTGCTTCGAACCGGCTCGCCGCGGCGTTCGCCCTCGATCTGCCGCGGTTGAAGCCGCTCGGCGCCGCGCTCGGGACCGAGATGGCGGGCGCGATTTCTGCTCGACTTATATTGGAGGGAACGCTCGACCGAATGCGGCTAACGAGCGAGATCGAGGGTGGCGATATCGCCGCGGCTGGGGCAAAGATCGACCGCGTGCGGCTCGCCGCGAATATTGCGGATCTCTCCGAGCGAAAAGCGGCACTCGACGGTAGTCTTCGCGCTTACGGGCTCGATGGGACACTGGCGCTTGCGGCGGAGCTGAAAGAAAATTCCGAGCTGGTGATCCCGCGTCTCCGCATGGCGGCAGCGGATAGCGCCGTGGAGGGTAGCTTGCGGATCGCCCTCGACACTGGCCTGATTCGGGGCTCGATCACTGGACGTGCACCCGATCTGGCGCGTTGGTCGAGACTCGCAGGTACCCCGCTTGGCGGTACTCTTGAGCTTGCCGCAGGGCTCGACGCGCATGGCGGTCAGCTGCTCGATCTCTCGCTCACCGGAACACGGCTCACTGCCGGCGCCGGATCCTCGCACATCGGGGTTGGGCGCCTCGCCCTGACAGCCCGGTTCGGCGATATCTTGCGAATGCCGTCGGGGACGGGACGCCTTTCACTGACCTCGGCGAGCTTTGGCGCGAGCGAACTCGCGACCGCAACACTGGCGCTCGATGCACCGCGACCAGGCCGTTTCATGTTCCAAGGCGATGCCAAAGGTCATCCGTTGACGCTGGCGCTCGCGGGGGAGGGCGGGATCGAACCCGGCCGGGCGGAGCTGCGTCTGACCCGACTCACCGGCTCGCTGGAGAGCGACCGCATACTCCTCGAACAGCCGCTTACGCTGTCAAAACGTGGCGCCGATGTCGCCCTCTCCGGCCTTGCTTTGGATTTCGGGACGGGTCGGATTACCGGCAATGGCGGCGTGCGCGGCGAGTCGTTATCACTGGCGCTGAATGCCGCGAATCTGCCGATCGCGTCCGGCGCTCGCCTCATGGGCTACGGGAAAGCACGCGGAACGCTGACCGTTAACACGACGATGAGCGGAACTTTGCGCGCGCCGCAAGGCCATATTTCTCTGAACGCACGCGAGCTCTCCGTCGCCTCGTCGAAAAATTCGACGCTGCCAAGCCTGGGGCTTGGCGTCGACGGCAACTGGAACGGACGAAACATCGACGTGAAAGGTCAGGTCACCGGCCTCAAGGGCGATCAAATCGGTTTCAGCGGCTCGGCGCCGCTGCTGCTGAACCGCTCGCCACTCGGTATTTCGGTGCCGCCCGAGGGCCGGGTCGCCGTGCAGCTCCAG
>WNFJ01206906.1_pt1 | contig 13762 bp, 12 predicted proteins | sample 5400461 | NCBI WGS metagenome assembly WNFJ01 (sample SAMN13153349, study PRJNA577476) | soil metagenome | isolation source: 115 cm saprolite on Douglas fir-dominated hillslope | place: USA:California | collected 2013-09-17 | reverse complement strand
CAGTTCCAGCAGCCGCATATAACGCACCGGGTTGAAGAAGTGCGTAATCAGGAAGTTACGGCGAAATGTTGCGCTGCGCCCCTCCGTCAGCATATGGGCGGGCAAACCGGATGTGTTCGAGGTGATGATGGCATCTGGCCTGACGACCTTTTCCAACTGCTCGTACAGCGACTGTTTTATGTCAAGTCGCTCGATCACGGCCTCGATCACCCAATCCACCTCACCGAGTTTGCCCAGGTCATCCTCTATATTACCCACGGTGACAAGGCGGGCCAGTTTGGGACTATAGAAGGCTGCGGGACGCGCTTTGAGGGTTTTTTCCAGTCCGGTGCGCGCCACCACGTTGCGATCTTTCCCCGCATTGGGCGGCACAATATCGAGCAGCAGGCTGGGGATGCCAACATTAGCGAGGTGAGCGGCGATGGCCGCGCCCATGATGCCGGCTCCCAGCACGGCTGCATTACGAATCTGGTAAGACATGGCTACGACATCCTTTCGATGATGGTTGCCAGGCCCTGACCACCGCCGATGCACAGTGTAGCAATGCCCCATATTTTGTCGTGGGTCTGCAAATCGTTGATAAGCGTGGCGATGATGCGCGCGCCGCTGCATCCCAGGGGATGGCCCAGGGCAATGGCACCGCCGTGCGGGTTAAGTTTTTCCTGGTCGATGCCCATTGCTTTGACCACTGCCAGCGACTGGGCGGCGAAGGCTTCGTTCAACTCGATGATGTCGATGTCGCTCAACTGCATGCCGGCGCGATGCAGAACTTTGCGCATAGCAGGCACCGGGCCAATGCCCATGATGTCGGGGCGTACCCCCGCCACGGCCATGGTATGCACTTTTGCCAGGGGCGTGATGCCAAGGTCGCGCGCCTTCTCAGCCGACATCAGCACAACGCCGGCGCCACCGCCTATAAAGGCGGGTTCGAGCGAGGCGAGTTTCTCCAGGGAGGTATCGCGGCGCGGCCCTTCGTCGATCTCCATCAATGTGCCGTTGGGCAGCGGCACCGGCACGATTTCGCGCTTGAAGATGCCGTTGTCGGTAGCGGCAATGGCGCGCTGGTGGCTGCGTAGGGAGAAGGCATCCTGCTCTGCGCGGCTGATGCTATACTCGCGAGCCAGGTTTTCTGCCGTCATGCCCATAGGGATGTAGCTGGATAGCACCCATTCATTCTCGACGGGTGGATAGGGCGACTCAATTTTTTCACCGGGGCGCGGCTTGATGAGGCGCGGGTTAAAGCTAGGATTAAAACCGCCCATCGGCACGCGCGACATACTCTCGATGCCGCCTGCCACGATTACATCACCCTGACCCAGCATGATACTCTGCGCGGCCATGTTAACGGCCTGCAGGCTCGAAGCGCAGAAACGATTGACGGTCACGCCGCCCGCCGTCTCCGGCAAGCCAGCCAGCGCGCCCACCAGGCGCGCCAGATTCATACCCTGCTCGCCTTCAGGGAAGGCGCAGCCAAGAATGACATCTTCAATCAAAGCACGATCAAGCTGCGGCACGCGCTCAACGGCGGCTCTGACTGCAATGGCGGCCAGGTCATCGGCGCGCACATCTTTGAGCACGCCCTTGTTGGCGCGCCCGATGGGGGTGCGCACGGCGCTGACAATAACTGCTTCTGCCATGTTTGTGTTTCTCCTTTTATTTTTCTAGCGTTTGGCTCCCAGCCCAGTCAACAGTAAGATGGTGCCGCGAGGACTGGGTGGACTTACTTCATTATATGCCAGCTTGCGACCGTCAACTTCGACAAATGAGGGCGTTCTCAAATGCATGGTACGCGGTTCCTTTCACAGAATGTACTTGAATCCAACGGAGGGCGACCGCGAGGGTCCCCACCCCACATCCATTCCACCCCCGCCCTTACGATGACTACGAATCGGCTTGTACGCTGGCGTTCATTGTAAGGGCGGGGGTTGGGCCGGGTCGGGCGGGGACCCTTGCGGTCGCCCTCCGACCTCAGTAGATGCCTTGCCTCTATAGCGGATATCCGTGTTTCTCAACTACAATAGCGGCGATTTCGCGCTGCAGGGCTACGCCGTTGAGCAGGTAGTCACCGATGTAGGCGCGGACGCGGGCCAGTTCCTTTTCCACCTTGTCTTCGTCGATGCTGGTCATAATCACCTGGTCGAGGTTTGCGCGCAGGCGTGTGAAGGCCAGCCAGGTAGCGAGTTTCGCCAGCTTGACATGCATAGAGCTATTTTCGTCGCCGCGGCGCACCGATTGAGTGGCACGCGCGAGCGCGCTGTCGAGGGCGTAGAGGTCGATCAGCAGGTTTGCCAGGTACTCAATGAACTCTTCTTCGTTCACGAGCGCCTGCATGTATTTCATGGCCCCTTTCATGGCGGTGTAGATGGTGACATCTTTGGCGCGTTCCAGGGCATTGACGGCCTCGCGCAGTTCGGCGGGAATATCCTCGCCCGCGTTATTGAGCGGCTGACCGGCTTTGACGCGCGCCTCAACCTCCGGGAACTTCGCCATCAGGGGTACTTTGCCGGACATAGCGCGGTTCAGCAGTCCGCGCACGGCGACCAGGCGGTTAATTTCGTTGGTGCCTTCGTAGATACGCTGGATACGCGCATCGCGGTAGGCTTTCTCGATAGGATACTCCTGCATGAAGCCGTAGCCGCCGAAGACTTGCACGCCCTCGTCAACGGCAAAGGCCAGCACCTCGCTGCCATGCACTTTTGCGATGGATGCCTCGACCTCGTAGTCTTCGATCGCTTTGAATGCGGCTTCGGTGTTATCACCTGCGCTGAGGCGTGCATTCTCAGCGTTAGCTGCTGTGCGGAAGACCTCGCTCTCCGCCGCGTAGGTCTCGGCGGCTATGCGCGCCAGCTTCTTCTGGATCATGCCAAACTCGTGAATGAATTTGTTGAAGGCTTTGCGCTCTGTTGTATAAGTGGCAGCCAGCCCCAGAGCTGTACGCGCACCCCCAACCGCGCCAGCGCCGAGTTTCAAGCGTCCGATATTGAGAATGTTGAAGGCGATCTTGTAGCCCCTGTGAATCTCGCCCAGCAGATTTTCTATCGGAACCTTTGCGTCCTCAAAGTAGACCTGGCGAGTCGACGAGCCTTTGATGCCCATCTTGCGCTCTTCCGCTCCGGTGGAAATGCCCGGCCAGCTTGTCTCGACGATAAAGGCGGAAGGACGGTTATCCCCGATGCGCGCGAAGACGATCATCAGGTCGGCAAAACCGGCATTGGAGATCCACTGCTTGGTACCGTTCAAGATATAGTATTTGCCATCTGCCGAAAGTTCGGCGCGCGTGGATAGGCCCATGGCGTCGGAGCCGACGCCCGGCTCGGTGAGGGCATAGGCGGCCAGCCATTCGCCGGATGCCAGCCTGGGCAAATAACGCTGCTTCTGCTCCTCGGTGCCATAGAAGACGATGGGAAGCGTACCGATGGTAGTATGCGCGCCAATAGCGGTGCTGAACGAACCCTCGTGGATGCTCGAAACGACAATGGCGCTCGTCAGCAGGCCCAGTTCCGCGCCCCCATAGGCTTCCGGCACATCGATACTCAAAAGCCCCTGTTCGCCCGCTTTCTTGACCAGTTGCGGCAGCAAGCCCGGCTCCTGGTGATCAATGGCCTCGACTTTGGGAAGAACTTCGCGCTCCATGAATGTGGCCGCCGATTCGGCGATCCAGCGCTGCTCCTCGTTGGTCTGTTCCAGGGTGAAAATTTTGTCCGCGGTTTCGCTGACAGGCGTGGTGAGGAAGGCGGTACCTGCCTCGGTTGGTTTCATCGTCGTTGACATAGATGTTTGTTTCTCCTCAGGATGGTCGTTTGATGGTGTTTTTCAGTTCGCGTTTCAAGACCTTACCAACCAGGGTTTTGGGCAGGCTCTCACGAAATTCTACAATTTTGGGAACCTTGTAGGGGGTCAATTCCTTTTTACTGTAAGCGATGATGTCGGCGCGGGTCTCATCGCTGGGCGCGTAGCCCGTTTTTAAGACGATCACAGCTGCTACGGTTTCGCCGCGATAGGGGTCAGGCACGCCCAGCACCGCGACTTCCGCTACGGCAGGATGGTGGTAAAGCACTTCTTCGACTTCGCGGGGATAGATGTTGAAGCCGCTGGCCAGGATCATGTCTTTGGAGCGATCAACTACGTAGAAGTAGCCCTCCTCGTCCATTTTGCCGATGTCGCCGGTGCGCATCCAGCCGTTGATGAAGATGTTGGCGGTCTCACCAGGCTGATTCCAGTAGCCCTGCATGATATTCGGGCCTTTTACCGCTATTTCGCCCACACCGCCGACGGGCATTGGCTCGCCCGTCTTCTCGTCCAGGATGGCGGCTTCGACATCAGGCAGGGGCAAGCCGACGCTGCCATCCCGAATATCGCCGTTGAGCGGGTTGCAGTGTGTGACGGGCGCGGCCTCGCTCAGTCCGTAGCCCTCAACCAGCCTGCCCTGTGTCAGCTTCTCCCAGTCAATGCGCACCTTCGCTGGCAGTGGAGATGCGCCACTGATGCATACGTTGATCGAACGCAGCGCTGCCGCGTGCTTGCCCATTTCGCGCATGATGGCGATGTACATAGTGGGAATGCCCGGAAGTTGCGTCGGGTGATAGCGGCGAATGGTCTTTACGACCTCCGGCGCTTTGAACTGCGGCAGCAAAACCATGGTGGCAGCCCCCAGGATAGACAGATTCATGCCGACCGTCATGCCATACACATGGAAGAACGGAGCCACGCACAAAGTGATTTCCCCGGCATCACGCGCCTGGATGTTCCAGCTGTGCGTCTGCAGAGCGTTGGCCAGCAGGTTGCGATGGGTGAGCATGGCGCCTTTTGAAAGACCGGTTGTGCCGCCGGTATACTGGAGCGCGGCAAGATCATTGCCAGAGGCACGCTCCGGCAGTTTGAATACTTCTATGCCGCCTTTGGTATGCGACTCCAACATGCTATTCATGTTGTGCAGCGTCGTATCCTTGCGCAGTTCTTCTCCTGTCAAACGCGGTTCCGGGTGTTTGGCGTTGCGCTGCGCGAGCGGGTAGAGCGTGCGCAAAAGCGGGGGCAGGAAATCGGCGGGACTGGTGAGTATGATATGTTCCAGGGCCGTGTTGGCGCGCACTGCGCGTACCGTAGGATAGAACATATCGAGCATGACGATGACACGCGCCCCCGAATCGGCCAGCTGGTGCTGCATCTCGCGCTCAGTATATAGTGGATTGGTGGGAACCACGACCGCTCCCGCTCGCAACGCGCCGTAAAAGGCTATCGGATACTGGGGAATATTGGGTAGGGCAATGGCTACCCGGTCACCCTTCTTGATGCCCAGGCGCAGGAGCGCGGCAGCAAAGCGATTCGCCAGCGAGGAAAAGCGCGCATAACTCAACCTGGTTCCATAGTAGATGAAAGCCGTTTGCGATGGGAAACGGCTCACGGTTTGATCGAGTATCCATGTCAGAGGACGATCTGGAATATCGATATGAGCGGGTACCCCCTGTTCATAGTGGCGCAGCCAGGGAAATTCAGCATCAGTCGGGGAAAGTTGTTCCGCTTGAGAGCTATTGATTACCGATGGGTCAGACATTTTGTGTTAGCTCCTCTCCGAGCTATAACGACAGCAAAACAACGCATATACATTTTAAGTATAGCTTGCCTCTGGCAAGAATAACATGTTGCCAGCTAACAATATTTCGTGCATAATGAAGGGGTAGCTAACAGTGTGGAGATGCAATGGCAATCAGCAATGTATCACATTTCGCGCAGATGGTGACACAGCTGCGGCAGGGGCGCGGCATGTCGCAGGGGCAGCTGGCACAGGCGACACGCCTTTCACGCACCTATATCTATCACCTTGAGGTGGGGATGCGCAGCAATCCATCGCCGCATGTAGTTGAGAATATCGCGCGCGCCCTTGAACTCACGGGCGAGGAGAGACGCCAGCTTTACGCGGCTTATACGCGCCTGACGGGGCAGCAGATCGACGATCAGCTGTCTGGGAGCGTGCTGCTCGATTTTGGAGAACTGGCACACTTGCTGGTGCAGAATACTTCGTACCCGGCGCATTCGCTTGATCGCCTGTGGTTCCTGCACTCGTGGAACGAGGCGGCCATTATGCTGTTCGAGGGGCAGCAGGAGATTGCAAGCAATGAGAAGTGGCACCTGCTCGAACTGGTCTTCGAGCCGCGCCTGCGCCGCCATTTTCATAGCTGGGAGAACCTGGCACGACGCCTGGTGAGCGACTTCCAGTACAATACACGTACCTTGACGCACCTGCCTGAATATAAGGAACTGTGGAAGCACCTGCGTGAGATGCCAGAGTTCCGCCGCATTGCAGCAGCCACCTACCCCGACGGCAAACCCGATCCCTCCTTTGTCTTCCACGTGCAACATAGTGAACTGGGCAGGCTGGCCCTGCGCACCGCGACAACCGTTTTCACGGGCATCAACACCTACTCGATGGTAAGCTACGTGCCTGGAGATCAGCACACACTGGAGATTTATAGAAAGTATAAGTGGCAGCCGGATTAGATTGTATCGTTTGTGTCTGTTGTAGCAGGGGGTCGGTTTTTGTCATTCGCTCTGTACCCCCAGAGGAGGCACCCGTACTGTATTCCTAATAAAATCCAATTGAAAATAGAAGGTTGCTCGGGCTGAAAAAATTTTGGAGACAAATCTTGCCTATACAGCCGACTAATGATTTTGTTCCCTTTTCCATAGCGTATAAAGCGCCTGATAAACGCGGGCAATCCGCCAGCGAAATTGTGATAGATGTATGCAGTTGGTGCGTAAGACAGAGAACCAATTTCTCGTAAACGAAAGCCCAGGTCGATATCCTCTCCTGCAGCTATCGTGATGGTTTCATTGAACCCCCCAATGACCTCAAGTGCGGTTCGCCAAACCAGAGCGTTAGCCGTGATGATATATTCGGGCCGTGTGATCCCATATTCATCTACAGGTGGTGGTATGAGGATTCTTTGCTTTTCATAGTATCGAGACAACCGATCTTTCCCCCATGATTTTATCTGCCCTGCGTAACCAATGGAGCCATTCGTAGCAGCAATATAGCCCAGGAGAAAGGTCGACGAGGGAATACAATCACTATCGGTAAACAATATCCACTCAGTCCGGGCATGCCGGATACCGAGATTTCGGGCACAAGCAGGACCTGGAGCAGTACAAGACAGCAGGGTAATCTTCAACCCTCCATCAGCTATTGCCTTTGGAATAGTGATCGGCGGCTGAGATACATTGTCAACAATGATGATTTCTTGTGGATAGAGAGGAGGAGAGTGGGTTTTTAGAAACTCAGATAAAAAGAGCATGATACCTTTTTGGTTGTTCTTCACAGGAATAACGATGGAAATATCAGCGCAGCTTATAGAGATTGGCGCGGCCATCTCGCTGCGCTTTCTTGGCTGAATCCCCAGTCTACTAAGCAAGGTCATGCTTGTTATCCTCCTGGAGAGATTCTTGCTAGAGTATGTATCCTCTTCTACAATCTCTGACTCTGATGCGTGTGCGTATCATACCATACCCAACACCCACCTGCGAAGCAGCATGTTCAGCTACCTTTCATGATATACTTAATTTGGATAGGTAGCGCCTCGTTCTAACTTTCGGCGGACACAAGCGTATATATTGGCGAGGTAGCTATACAATAATGGTATTAATGCGGTCCACATCTTCCAAAAAATAGGGGAACTGAAGAAACAAGGAGTATGCTATGGATGCCAGATTTTATCAATCGGAAGAGATAGACATCGAGCGACTTGCAATTGATCTAGAAAATATGTTTCGTATGCAAGGGTATGAGGCGCAACACGCTGGCACTCCCGATCAGACGATGGTGCAGTTGAAGAAAGGCGGCGACCTGGTCGCGCTGATTGGTTTGCAAACAGCCCTGACGGTAATCATACAGCGCATGGCCGGTGGCACCGTAACGATGATCGGCCAGCAGAAGTGGATGGACAAAGCGGCAGTGGGCGCGGTTGGACTAATCGCTGCGCCAATACTCTGGCCCTTGATGCTGACTGCCGGCGCGGGCGCGATTCGCCAGGCCAGCCTGGGCAACCAGGTACTCAACACGCTGGATGGGCTGGTGCGCCAGCGCTACCCGGATGTGCGCTTAGGCCCCATTCCCGCGCAACTGATGCCGCAAGTTCAGCAGCAGTGGGCGCCGCCTCCACAATATGGGCAATCAGTGCCCGTCTATGCACCATCCGTACCGTCATATACGCCATCTACGCCATCCATGTCGCCCACGCCAGTGTATACCAACTGCAACACGCCGTATGAAGCGGGTGATACGTTCTGTAGTGGCTGCGGGCGTTCGCTTGCCCCGCAACAAAAGAATATCTGCTCCAATTGTAAGTTCGAGATTAAACCAGGAGTAGCTTTCTGTCCAAAATGTGGATCGTCGGTCTTCCAATCGGTGTCAGGCACACAGGCGGCTATGCCGCCCGTTGCATCCCCGCCCCCTCCGGCGCCAACCATTCCGAGCTATACACCACCGCCAGCGCCGAGGCCGCTGGCTCCCCGACCGGCCCCGCCGCCGCCTGCGCCTTATGTGCCACCCGTGCCAAAGGATCCGCCCGTGATGCCCCAACCTTCGGTGACAATAGTGCCTGGCTCATCTAAACCGGCTACACCGCCGCCTGCGCCCAAACAGCCACCGGTACCGGTGTACACGCCGCCATCGCAGCCTACCCAACAACCCACGCCGCCGACACCGGTGTACATTCCGCCTGCGCAGCCCACTGTGCAAACAAATGTCTCGCCCGATGCGCAGACGCTGCAAACCCCGCGCCAGTCCATCAAGGCCAGGCCGACCAACCAGCCAGCCGCGAGTACCAACGCGCCCTGGGGCAAACTCATCTTCAGCAATGGCAAAGAAGTACAGCTTTCTGGCGAGCAGGCGTTGATTGGACGAGTCGATCACGATGTCGAGGGCGTTTCACCGGATGTTGACCTGAGTGATCTCCCTGGCGCGGACACCACATCGCGCATTCACGCCACTATTGAACGTGTTGGGAGTACATACATGGTGACTGACTTGAACAGCACCAACTCGACGCGCGTCAACGGCAAACGCCTGGAACCGGACAAGGCGAGTCCCATCACCGATGGCGAGTCGCTGCAATTCGGCAAAGTTACCTGTACCTTTAAGAAACTGTAATATTAATCTATAGGAGAAAACATCTTTATGGACATTCGTTATTACAATGCACGAGACATCAATATCGAACGTCTTGCCAGCGACCTGGAGCGCATGTTTGTGGCACAAGGCTACGAGGCGCAGCATTTTGGCTCATCCGATCATATGACTGTGCAGATAAGGAGAGGCGGAGATGTGGCCGCGCTCTTCGGCTTGCGCTCAGCAGTTACCGTCGTGATGCAGCGCACCTCCGAAGGATTGCAGGCCGCGATTGGCCAGCAACGCTGGGTTGATAAGGCCGCCATCGGCGCGGTCGGCTTTTTCTTCCCTCCACTCTGGCCGCTGCTGATTACGGCGGGCGCTGGCACCTTGATGCAGGCCAGCCTGGGCAACCAGGTCATGAACGGGCTGGACACGCTTGTCCACCAGCAAGCGCCCGGCGCGAACGCGCAACGCGGCCAGGGGATACCGCAGTTCTTTAATATGCCGCCGTTTCCTTTCGGACGTAGCCGGACGGCATATGCTCCGGCCCCGGTCATCTGCTCCAACTGTCAGACAGCCAATGAGCCCGGCGACAAATTTTGTATGCAGTGCGGCAATGCTCTGACACCAAAGCAGGAAGAGAAGGCGCATTGCTCCAACTGCGGCGCCGAGATGAAGCAAGGCGCCGCTTTCTGCACGAAGTGCGGCACCTCGGCAGCGGCGTAGGGACGCGGACCTACAGGCGTGGGAGGCCAAACTGGGTAAACATGGCTTCCCATACTTCCAGGTTTTCGATGCGTTCGTAGAGGGAAGCTACGCGCCCGTTGATGGAGTCGAAGATACACAACAGGATGCGCTGCAGTACGATGGAGGCTTCCTCGAAGAAATCGGTGGACTTCACGATATCGCCCTGGAGTACCTCGTGGCACAGGGCGGTAAAGTTGTCCGCGTCAATATTGTTGTTAGCGATGATAAAACAGTAATTGCCCATGTAACGCAGGGTATTGCGCGTCAGCAGGTTTTCCAGCGTGTTGGCGTCAAGTTCGGTGCCGTTGGCGCGGCAGGTATCGGCCAGTGCGTCCATCGTCCAGTTGACAAATTCGACCAGCGCGGAGAGTTGTTCCTCTGGTATTCGACGGGTATTCCACGACTGTTCCATACGGCTGATCAGGTCGAGCAGTCCAAAACTCTCCATGCGCAGGCGTTCGGCAGGGCCGGGGAGATGCACGCTATTGCTGCGCCCGTTGCCGCTCGCGCCATTACCATGCGCGCTATGATAACCGTTTGCGTTGTTGAGATGAGGCGTTATGCGTTCTTGCTGGAAAACCACACTGACCAATCTATTCTGCATGAGCCAGGCGAGGTCGCGCGCGACCTCCAGTTCGGGGCGACGTATGCCACTGGCGATGCGTCGCGGGCTGCGATAGACGTTAATGCCGCCCAGCAATTCCACTGTGCGCGTATCTACTTGTATGGCATAGGGGATGACGGGAACCGCTTGCAGGACGGTTTGCATACCCTGGGGAAAGTAGTCTTTCAGTCGTTCCCATTCATCAATGTAGCGCACCATCTCCATCGTTACACCCATGACCTCTAAATCGAGCGAATCTTCTCCATAGGGCAATATCGATTTGGAGTGGGTCGCCGGGCTGGGAACAAACTCGTAAGTTCCTTCTTTCCACAAAGCCAGTTCGCGCGCCGTCCACAGGGCTTTGGTGCGCAGCGCCTCCCGCAACTGTATATCTGAAATGACTCCCATCTCGATCAAACGCTCGCCGATACGTTTGCCAAAAGGGTCTTGCATCTGCATCGAAAAGGCCCTGGCGATATGCTGGCTATGCGCCATGCCGAGTTGCTGTAAGATGTCGCCGAGCGTCAAAGCGCCGGGGTCGAGTTCAGAACAACCCGCCAGTTTGCCCTCTTTGAAGTAGACAATGCCTATACGTTCCGTAGATAGCTGTTTGAGGTGAATCGCGCCTGTCATCCCCCCAAAGTCCATCATCTGCAAGACTTCCAGCAGGCCAAACTCATTGAGTGAACCCTTTAGTCTGGCGTTTGTCGTCATGCTGTCCCTCGCTGTTGCCAGTGTATGCGTTGTGGGGACGCGATTTACCGCGCCGCCACGTAGATACGAGTCATGTTGATACATTATGCACTAAAAAATATATTGAAGACATTATAGCAGATGCCAAATTGTTTCAACAAGTGCAAGACATCCAACGGGTGAGCGTCAAGTTTTTGCATCGAGCGTGCGTTGGCCAGGGCGACCGCGAGGGTCGCCTTGGCATCTCGCACAAAAGCCACCCCCAGGGCGACCGCGAGGGTCGCCCCTACCATACACGAAAAGACGGAGATGCGCGATTTGCGGATCATCCTGCTGGTTTCGTTTCGTTCCCTGCCTGCTCCAGCGCTTGCGCCAGGGCCACTACTGCCTGTTCCTCGCCCACCAGGGTTTTCAATTTCTCATGATATGCCCCGATATTTTCCATGCGCGCCGTGATAAATTCATGTTTGGCCGCGCCAGCAGCAAATCCGTACAATCCGCGCTGCGCCGCCTCGTATTCCAGCTCTATCTGTCGCATAATACTCGCGACTTCGCTTTTGTTCTCGCGTTCGTCCATGAATGTAGCGTCCTTCCTTACCTATAATCCAGGTGGGTGAAGGAAGCATAGCATTCAATCCTCTCCGTCGTTGCTCTAACCAGCCTCCATGCGATCGAATTTCTCGGCATACTTGCTCGTAGCGACTACTAAATGGCTACTGTTCTCGTCGTTTCCTCACTGACCACGAATACTACGTTCTGATATTGTAGTGACTCAGAGGCGTGATACAATACCAGGGAAAGATTATTCAGGACAAACTTATGAAAAATGCAAAGGAGACATCATGATCGACAATCAACCTCTTGCGGACACTCCTACGCATCAAAGCAAAAAAATCCCGATCCAGGAAAGAAGTGTTCGCGTCGGTGATGTAATCGTGGTAAATGGTTATGGGGTCAATCACACATCACTCAAACAGGGTTTCGCTAGAGGCGGCTATCAAGCACATCAAACCGCTCATTTCCTGCTTTTCATACGGGAAAAGGAGCCGAAGACGATTCTTGTGCACTCATTCAAACCAGAAGAGATTAACTCAAATATCGTACATTATCTTGCTCAGGAACTAAAACCATTCAATATTATCTCGCATAGGACACAAATGGGTAAGCTCCTGGCCGGCATCATAGGGGGAACTGTTTATCCTGGAGATGTCAGACGAGCCTGGAATTATTTCGGAGCGAACACGCTGCAACGTTTGCTTATCTATTTAGGCAGTGCGATCCCTTCTAATCTCCCTGACTATGGAACAATCGGAGTTTTTGCTACGCTTTACCAGCGGGTTTGTGAATTATGCGTAGGTGAACGTTTCCTGGATGCCGGATGTAATAGCGGGCTGTTATCGCTTCTGCTTGCCGAACGGATGCCATTTGTGCGTGAAGCGGTGGGCGTTGATATTGATCCATCCGCTTTCAGAATAGGACGAGAAGTTGCTGCCGAACAGCAACTGACTAACGTGCGATATATTCAAGCTGATTTGCTCGCAGATGATTTTAGTGCAATTGGAATGTTTGATACGGTAACAGCACTGCATGTTCTCGAACATATTACTGAAAGAGACATGCATCAAGTCCTTAAGAATTTGCTGAAAGTAACGGCACATCGCCTCATTTTTGCCGTACCTTATGAAACCGATGAACCAGAAGTAGCATTTGGACACCAGCAGTTATTTACTCGCACAAAGCTTGAAGCGGTAGGAGCATGGTGTATCGAGCAATTACAGGGTGAAGGTCGTATATGGTGCGAAGACCTATGCGGCGGACTTTTACTTATTGAACGTTACCTCACTTGAGCATTGTTTATAGGCTCGATTTTTCTGGCGGGCATACCCTCATCTGTTAGATTGTATAAAGCTTGTCTGTTGAAGAAGTTGCTGACGAGTATCGGCTACAAATCGCTGGGTTGTTTATCGGTTGGGAATACTCCAAGCAAATCCTGTTGCAAATAATCACTAAACCATTGATTTGTCATTTGAGCGTCAAGGGTTTTAATCTGTAGTGCCAGGTCCTTTGCAATAGTGAGGCTGCAATCTCGTTCTCTCATACGTGCGTAGGCCATAGCCAGACCTATCGCAGTCATGGCCCGGCGTAGAAGCCACTGTTCGGGAATCTCTGTAAGCGCTTCTTCAAAGTAGGCTTTTGCTGCTGTATAGTTTCTTATATTAAGGGCATATTTTCCGGCTATGAGTAACCAGGCAGCTCGATCAAACTCTTCGTTAGGAACACTCGGATCAATATATACTTGCGCCTCATCTAGCTTTCCCTGCGTTGTTCGATCATCATAAAGCATCATAGCGCTGTCTGCCCAGCAGGAAAGTAAATGGGCTTTTAAGCGCATAGCAGCTTCATCATGTGACTTTTCAATGATGCGTAAGGCTTCTTCTAGCGTTTGGATGGCTATTGTATATTGACCGAGCACATGATAACTATCCGCCTGGGAGATTAAATTGGCAGCAATATGCCAGGAATCGCCAGTAGCCACTGCCGCAATATACCCCTTGTGATAACCCTGCAACGCTTCTTCGTTGCGCTCCTGAAAATGAAGCGCTCTACCGATAAGA
>WNFJ01185137.1_pt2 | contig 13763 bp, 16 predicted proteins | sample 5400461 | NCBI WGS metagenome assembly WNFJ01 (sample SAMN13153349, study PRJNA577476) | soil metagenome | isolation source: 115 cm saprolite on Douglas fir-dominated hillslope | place: USA:California | collected 2013-09-17 | reverse complement strand
GGGCCGCTGGCTGACTCGCCCGGGCAGCCGGCTGTCTCGCCTGGACGGCCGGTTGCCTCGCCTGGGCCGCTGGCTGTCTCGCCCGGGCAGCCCGAGGCGAAAGTAGCGTTGGCGACGCCCACTGCCGTGCAGCCGGAGCCCTCGTCCCCCGTCCCGTCCAGGGAGGCGCCGCCGGAAACATCGGATCCAGCGCCGATGTCTCCAACAGCCGCGGCCGGTTCAGCTTCAAGCAGCGTCCGCAGTGTTGGCGAGGCATCGAGCGTCCCGGTGACGGACGGTCCGCCCTCGCGGGAACAGGATTTCTCGAGGCACTTGCGGCTCGCCAAGCGCGCCAATGAACGCGAACACTTCAGACTCGCCGCGTCCGAGTTTCGCAAGGCGCTTCAGCTGCAGCCGCAATCGATCGACGCCATGACAGGGCTTGGGATCGCTCTGGTCCGCAGCGATCCGAGAGCCTCCGGGTATGCGGAGGCGCTGACCCTTCTTGAGGAATCTCTGGCCACCCGGCGCGACAACGCGCAAGCGTGGCTCGCGCTTGGAATGGCTTATCAGTTCACCCGTCGCGACGCGGACGCCGTCAGGGCATATAAGGAGTTTCTCCTGCTCGAACCGCAGGGTGCTGCGTCCAACGAGGTGAGGGCGATGCTCAAACAGCTCGTCCCCTGACTGTCTTCGTGATCGTCCTTGGCATCGAAACCTCCTGTGATGAAACGGCCGCGGCGCTGGTCGAGGAAGGTCGCCGCGTTCTTTCCGACGTCGTCTCCACCCAGACGGACATCCATCAGCGCTGGGGCGGCGTCGTGCCCGAGCTCGCCAGTCGCAACCACCTCATCCAGGTGCTGCCGGTGGTCCACGAGGCCCTCCGGCGCGCCGATCGTCAACTCTCGGATGTCGACTTGATTTCAGTCACCTCCGGGCCGGGGTTGCTGGGAGCGTTGCTGGTGGGCGTGCAGGTCGGCAAGTCGCTCGGCGCCGCGCTCGATCGGCCTTTTGTCGGGGTGAATCATCTGGAAGGCCATCTGCTCGCGATCCGGCTCACCGCCGAGGCCCCGGAGCCGCCGTTCCTCGCGCTGGTTGTCTCGGGTGGGCACACCAGCCTGTACGACGTCCCGCAGATTGGCCGGTACGAATGCATCGGCGCCACGAAGGACGACGCGGCGGGCGAGGCGTTCGACAAGGTCGCCAAGATCATCGGCCTTCCCTACCCGGGCGGCGCCCCGATCGACCGCCTGGCGCAGAAGGGAAATCCGCAGGCCATCCGCTTCCCCAGAGCCATGTCCGCTCCCGGGGTCCTCGACTGGTCTTTCTCGGGGCTGAAGACCGCGGTTTTGCAGCGCGTCCGCAGCGCGGGCGTTCCTCAAGGCGCGGCGCTCGAGGATCTCTGCGCCTCATTTCAGGAGGCGGTGGCGGATTCGCTGACCAAGAAGCTGATCGCCGCCGCGCGCAAGCTTGGGCGGGAGAGAATTTTGATTTGCGGCGGAGTCGCCGCCAACTCGCGCATCCGTTCGCTCGCCGAGGAGCGCGCTCGCTACCGGGATCTGAAGCTGTTCGTCCCGCCCCCAGACCTGTGCACCGACAACGGCGCGATGATCGCGGTGGCGGGCTATGAAGCGTACCGGCGAGGCATCCGCTCGGAGCCGTCCTTGAACGCCAACGCCGCCTGGCGGCTGTGAGCAGTGAAGTGAAATCCGCTCCCGCCATTCTACGCAGCCGGGGACTTCGCGCGAAGGCGAGCTGGGGACAGAACTTTCTCGACGACGAGCCGACGCTGCAGCGAATCGTCGACGCGGCCAACCTGGGTCCAGAAGACTCAGTGGTCGAGCTCGGCGCGGGGCTTGGTCACCTCACCCGACTGCTCGTCGCCACCGGCGCCCAGGTGATCGCGATCGAAAGAGATCCGGATCTGCTCGAGGCGATGGCGGACCTGCGCGCGGAGAATCTCCGAGTCATCGCGGCGAATGCGGCGCACGCGGACTTTGCCGCGCTCGCCGGAAAAAGTCCGGTGGTGGTGGTGGGAAACATCCCCTACCAATTGACGAGCACGATTCTCTTCGAGCTGCTCGATCAGCGCGCGAACATCTCGCGCGCGGTGTTGACGATGCAGAAGGAAGTGGCCGGGCGGATCACCGCCCCGCCCGGCGGGCGCGATTATGGAATCCTCAGCGTTCTGCTCGGCCTTCATTACGAGCTGCAGAATCTGTTTGTGCTTGAGCCGGCGCTGTTTCATCCGCCTCCGAAAGTCTCTTCGGCGGTGATCCGCCTCGACGCGCTGGCGAATCCGCGCGCCGAAGTTCTCAGCGAGGCGCGCTTCCGCAAACTGGTCAAGGCCGCGTTCGCGCGCCGCCGCAAGCAACTCCTCAATTCGCTCAAATCCGATCCGACCCTGGGAGAACCGCCGAGCCTTCTCGAGGCGCTTCGGCGGGCGAACATCGATCCGACCCGCCGCGCGGAGACGCTTTCAGTTCAGGAGTTCGCGGCGCTGGAACGCGCGCTGGGGTGAGCCTTTTGCTTAAGGCCGGTTTCCCCGGCGGATTCCCTCCAGCCTTTGGAGGACTCCGCGCTGGCTGGCGAGGTATTTTCGGAAGCTGCCCGGCTCGATTGCCATTTTCGAGAGCACCTTGGCAATCACCTCGTCGATCGGGGCGGAGGCCTGCTTTTTCAGCTCCATCGCGATCTTCAGCATCGCCACGCCGCACAGCCCCTCCGCTTCGGTGGGCTTGGGCGCAATCATCGGGCCGGTCAGCGGTCGGGGGGGCCTGGATCTGCGACGCCTGGATTTGGGCGGCGACCTTTCCATGTGTAGCCACTCGTAGTTTATGGTTGCAGTGAGGTCAAATATTGTGCCGAAATCACTGGCGTTTTCGTAAGGCACGATTGCCCCTCGCCCCCGATCGTGGTTGTATCCGCCGCGCGCGGCAGCTGTTCGCGGAGGCCCTCTAGTGGAAAACCGCTACATGGTCATCGAGGGGCCGATCGGGGTTGGCAAAACCAGCCTCGCCACCCTGCTCGCCAAAAAATTCAACGGGCGATTGATCCTCGAAGTGGTCGAAGAGAATCCGTTCCTGAGCAGCTTCTACGAGGACCGCCAGAAGCACGCGTTCCAGACCCAGCTGTTCTTCCTGCTCTCGCGGTTTCGCCAGCAACAGGAAATCTTTCAGCAGGACCTCTTCAACAGCGTGACCGTGAGCGATTACCTCTTCGCCAAGGATCGAATCTTCGCCTGCCTCAACCTCGATCAAAACGAGCTTGGCCTCTACGACCGGATCTTCGACGCGCTGGGCAACCGAACCACCAAACCGGATCTGGTCATCTACCTTCAGGCCCGGCTGGACGTCCTCTTCACGCGCATCCGCCGGAGGGGCCGCGAGTTCGAGCGGAAGATCGATCCCGCTTACCTCGAGGACCTGATCAAGGCCTACAACGAATTCTTTTTTCACTACAACGAGTCGCCGCTTTTGGTGATCAACACCTCGGACATCGATTTCGTGCAAAACGAGGAAGACCTTGAGAATCTGGTGGGTGTGATCCGACGGATGCGCAAGGGAACGCACCACTACATCCCGATCGCCACACCCCGGAAGTAAAGCGGCTGCAGATCTGATTGAGCTTTTTCCCGGTCGTGCGTACAGTCTTGTCTGTAAAAGCGAAGAGGTGGCCCGAGGCGATCCGGTTTCAAGGACGGCAAAGGGCAGAGAAAAACATAAACCAACTACAGGAGGTGAACCGTGCAGGACAAGGTCACCATCCACACGTTGAAAAAGCTGAAGCAGATCGGCCAGAAGATCTGCATGGTCACCGCCTACGACGCGGCGTTCGCCCGGATTTTCGATGAGGCTGGCGCGGACGTGCTCTTGGTCGGTGACTCCCTCGGAATGGTGGTTCAGGGACACCGCTCCACCCTCTCGGTCACGATGGAGCAGATGATCTACCATTGCTCCGCGGTGGCCCGGGGGACGAAGCGCGCGCACGTCGTCGGCGATCTCCCCTTCATGAGCTACCAGTCATCGATCGACGAAGCGGTGAAGAACGCCGGCCGGCTCGTCGCCGAGGGCGGCGCGGAGAGCGTCAAGCTCGAAGGCGGCGAAGAGTTCGCCGAAACCGTCGAGCGCATCGTGCGAGCCAGCATTCCGGTGATGGGCCATCTGGGCTTGACCCCGCAGTCGGTGCACCGGATGGGCGGCTTCGTGGTCCAGGGCAGGGACGAGCAGACCGCGCGCCGGATTCTGCGGGACGCTCTCGCGCTGGAGCAGGCCGGTTGTTACGCGATCGTCCTCGAGGGCGTGCCGCTGGAGCTGGCGCAGGCGATCACCCACAAAATTTCCATCCCGACGATCGGCATCGGCGCCGGGCTGCATTGCGACGGGCAGGTCCTCGTTTGCTACGACCTGCTCGGGATGATTCCGGACTTCAAACCCAAGTTCGTGAAGCATTACGCGAATCTCTTCGGCGGAATCCAGCAGGCGGCCCAGGCTTTCTTCGGCGAAGTTCGAGGCGAGCTCTTTCCGGACGACGCGCACTCCTTCAAGTCCAAGACGATCCGGCTGGTGGCCTCCAACCCCGACCCGGAGCCGGCTTCGGAGCGGGACGAGAAGGCCGTCTACGGGGTTCCGGTCTAACTCAACCTCGCGACGGCAGCCTTTTGGGGCAGGTCGATGGCGCTCAAGCTCCTTCGCAGCGTGGACGAAGCGCGCAAGCTGGCGGATGCCAACTACCGCCAGGGCAACCGCCTCGCCCTCGTTCCGACGATGGGCTATCTGCACGCAGGGCACCTCGCGCTGGTGGAAGAGGGAAAGCGCCTCGCCGACCGCGTGGTGGTCACCCTCTTCGTCAACCCCCCCCAATTTGGCCCCAAGGACGATTTTGCGAAATACCCCCGCGATGTTCGGGGCGACCTCGAAAAATGCGAGCAGGCTGCAGTCGACGCGGTGTTCGCTCCCCCCGTCTCGGAGATGTACCCGGACGGATTCCAGACGTCGGTCGAGGTCGCCGAGTTAAGCCTCGGCCTGTGGCCCGGCCACTTCCGGGGAGTGGCCACCGTGGTCGCCAAGCTGCTCTGCCTATTCCGTCCCCAGGTCGCGGTCTTCGGCGAAAAGGACTATCAGCAGCTGCAAGTCATTCGCCGTTTGAACCTCGACCTGAACCTGGGCTCGCAAATCGTCTCCGTTCCGACGGTCCGCGACCCAGATGGACTGGCGATGAGCTCGCGCAACGCTTATCTCAACGCCGGCGAACGCCGCCGCGCCTTGTCGATTGTGGCGGGTTTGCGGCGGGCCCAAAAGCTCGCCCGGGAAGGGGTAGAGGACACAGGCGAGCTGGTGAAATCGGTGCGACAGGAACTGGAGCTTGCGCAGCTGCGCGAGGATTATGTCGCCATCGTCGACGCCGAAACCCTCGCGCCGCTGGCGCGGCTCTCCCCGTCCAGGCCGGCCCGAGCCCTGGTCGCCGCCTTTGTCGGAACTACCCGGCTGATCGACAACGTCCCGCTGGATGCGGTGCAGCTTCCCTGATGGCCGCGCGCCAAACCGGAAAGGACACGCCCGAAGGCGTCAAGCTGATCGCTCAAAATCGGCGGGCGCGGTTCGACTACTCGGTGGAAGAGACGCTCGAAGCCGGCATGGAGCTGCTCGGCAGCGAGGTGAAGAGTTTGCGCCAGGGGACTGCAAATCTTACCGATTCTTATGCCATCCCCCGTGGATCTGAATTGTATCTACTGAATGCGCACATCGGCGCCTACCAGCAGGCGGGCGTCTTGGCGCACGAGGCTACTCGATCCCGTCGCTTGCTCCTCCACCGATCAGAAATCGATCGTTGGTCTGCAAAGGTGCATGAGAGAGGTTATTCAATCATTCCCTTAATGCTCTACTTCAAACGAGGCAGGGCGAAGGTACAGTTGGGGCTTTGCTTGGGAAAGACGCATGAGGACAGGCGAGCCGATATCAAGGAGCGGGAAACGCGTCTCGAAATAGAGCGTGCTCTGCGGCGGCGTTGAACCGACAGCGAGGAACCATTGGATAGGAAGGCGCCAGAGAAGAAGGAGAGATTGCTGTCGGCGCTCGAGCAGGGAATGGTGATGATACATCTCGACGCGCGGCGTCCTGGGGTGCTCGTTCCCTCCTCGCTCAAGCAGGAAGCCCATTTGCGATTGAATGTGTCGTATCGATTCGATCCCCCGGATCTCACCGTGGGCGACTGGGGAATCCGGTGCACGTTGAGCTTCTCCGGTACCCGATTCCGGGTCGCGGTTCCGTGGTCGGCCCTCTTCGCGATCACCCCGTGTTACGCGGCGAAGGAATTCTGGATGTACCCGGACGACATGCCCAAGGAGCTGATCCAGCAGGCGGCCCTGGCGAAGACCCGGGAAGGGGACGAGAAGATTCGAACCTCCGATACTCTGGCGAGCGTCCGGAACGTCTCGGACGCCGGCACCGATGATCGGCCTCGGGATCCCAGCGACAAACCGCCGCGGCCGGGAACGCACCCGCATCTGCGCGTCGTGAAATAGCGTTTCAAGAGGCGATCTTCGCCGGCTGGCGCTGCTCCTCCGTCCGCGCCAGCTTCTTCTCCACCACCCGCTTCAGTGCATCCAATACGTTTGGATCGAGCTGCACGCCGCGCAGTTTCTGCAAGATCTCCAGCGCCTGGTCCAGGGGGAACGCTTTCTGGTAGGGCCGGGTCGAGGTGCAGGCGTCGAAGGTGTCCGCGCAGTTGACGATGCGGGCGATGAGGGGAATCTGCTCGCCTTTGAGGCCGTCCGGATAGCCAGTGCCGTCCCATCGTTCGTGGTGATTTCGAATCGCGGGGCGGACGCCGGCGAGGAAGCTGACCGGCCGCACGATGGTGTCGCCGATGCTCGGATGCTCGCGCATCACCACCATCTCCTTCTCGTCGAGGCGCGCCTGTTTGCAGAGAAGATTTTCAGCGATCCCGATCTTCCCGATGTCGTGGAGAATCCCGCCGTACTGGAGTTGCTTGAGCTGGCGCCCGGTCATTCCCATCTCGCGACCGATCTCGACCGCGACATCGCCGACCCTTTGGCTGTGGCCTCGAGTGTAGGGGTCCTTCGAGTCGATCGAGTTCGCCAGCGCGAGAATCGTTTCCAGGTAGCCCTCTTCGAGGCTGGCGTAGAGCCCCTTGGTCTCCTGGTCGTAGGCCTGCAGCGCGCTGCTCATGTAGCTGAACGTTTCCGCCAGATCGCGGAGCTCGTTTTTTGCCTTGACCTCAACCCGCGCGCCGAACCTTCCCTGAGCGATGTCCAGCGCCGCCGCGGTGAATCCCTTCAACGGGCGGGTGATGTTCCTCGAAAACAACGCGGCGAGGAACAGGGCGATCGCCAGCGCCGCGGCTTCGGTCAGCGCCAAGCGCCGCTGCATTGCCTCCACCTGCTTGTAGGCCAGCCCGATCGGCTGCTCCGACACCACGGCCCAGCCGAGCTCCGGCATCACCGTGTAGGCCGCCACCACGCCGCCCGGATTGCCGCCGAAGTTGCCGACGTGGAAAGTCTCCGAGTGCGGAGACCGGGCGAGCGTCTGGACCACGTGGGCGACGGCCGGGCGAAGGGACAGGTCCTCTCCGGTCCGCAAATTTCCCAGGCTCGGGGGGCTGCTGACGAGCCTTCCCCTCCGGTCAACGACGTAGGCAAAGCCTATCGACCCGAGCCTCTCCTGCGAAAGCATTCCCGGCAACCGGGCGAGCGAGATCTCGGCGGCGACGTAGCCTTGAACCGGCTCGCCGACGTCGAAGGCGATGGTGATCGCCGGTTGGCGGCTGCTGCTGGCGTACACTTCCGAATACCGGACGCCACCCGGCGCCGAGAGAAGTCGCGTCGCCCGCTCCTCGTGAGCCGCGACCTCGGTGGGCGGGATGTCCTTCACCGCGAAAGCTTGAAGTCCCGGCAGCCGCACGCGGTCGGTGCCGAAGAGGGTGATCGCGGTGAGGTCGCGCTGCTGGTTCAAGATCGCCGCAATCGGGGCCCGCTGCTCGGACAGGGGCAGGCTGAAAAAGTGCGGAACGCGAGCGAGTCCCATCGCTCCCCGGAGAGGCTCGTCCACGATCACCTGCGTCTTCATCCGGAGCTGCTTGACGCGCTCCTGCGCCAGCTCCTGGGCGTCACCGATCAAAAGCTCGCGGGTGTCGGAAACGGACCACCAGCCGACGATCGCGGTGGGCACCACGCTGACGACGATCATCAAAAGCAGGATGGTCTTGAACAGTCGCACCGATCACTTCCAATGGGGCCGGGTGACTTCGAGCTTCAGCGGTTCCACCGAGAGCTCGAAACTTCGACGCGTTGATGGATCCGACTTTTCACCCTCCGCCGGCAGCGCCCGCACCGTCCAGGCGTACTTGCCGGTGGGCAGCGCAACGCGCGCTTCCGGCCGCTCGACGTTGAGCGAGATCGGTTTTCCCTGCGGCTGCTCGAGGGAGACGATCTCCAGCGCGTACCGCGCGGCGCCGGACACGGCCTGCCAGGTCAGCGCGACCGACCCGATGCCCTTGTCGTTGGTCTTGACCACCATTCGCGCGAGGTCAGGCGGTGAAATCGGCGTCGGGGGGGCGAGCGCGATCGCCCGCGCCACGGTGATCGTTTGGCCCGGGTGGACCGGCCGCGCCACGCCATCTTTTTCGACGCGGACGGCTTGACCCGACTTGGAAGTGACCTTGGTCTCCCCATCCGCTACCTGAATCGCGAAGCGGGTGCTCTGTTGGGTGGCTCCGGACAAAAACTTCCACGTCTCGTCCGCGGCGGCTGCCGACGCGGCGTACTTTGCCGCCTGGAAGAGCCGCTCCGCCTTGGCTAGGCTCTCCGACGCCTTGCTCCCGTTGGCGCGAGAGCCCGATTGAGCAACCGCGTTCCGGGCGGCGACCAGAGCGCTGAGCGCGCGCGCACGCTCCGGTCCGGGGAGCTTGAGCGTGGTGCCCTCCGGAACCGAATCTTCGGTCAGGCCGTTGAGCGCCTTGAGCTCCTCCGCGGCCTTCGCATCTCCCAGGGTGCGCCGGGCGATCTGCTCGAGCGTCTCACCCGGTTGAACCACCACCACCGCCGCCGCGGAGGCGGTGAGGACAGCGGCGCTCGCCAAAGCGGTCCAGGTCACTGGAACACGATCTCCCTTCCAGCCCGGACGGTGGCGGTGGGCGTGCTGACCGACAGCGACTGCCTCGCCGGTTCCTCGAGCTCCGCATCCACCTGGCCGCGCAACAACGTCAGATCGGTGCGGTCCCGACCCGGCATGGGGTTGGTTTCGGCAATGCCGATCAAGGCGTCGGGCCCTAAGGTCACAACCGATCCATTGCCGAACTCGATGATCGCCGAGGCTCCGCGCAAGGTCCGCACCTTGTCGTTGGCCAGGAGCAACGTGTGGTCCGGCGCTGCGATCCAATCATCGCCGGCCGCTCGCTTCAACCGGACATCACCGGAGACGTGGCGTAGACGCGCCTTGGACTCGGCGAGAAGGGCAGCCTGCACGCCGGGCGGTTTGTCCGAGTCGCCCCGGGCGCAGGTACAGGCAACCCACACCAGGGCGACCAGGACGAAAAAGGAGTTTGAGCGAGGGTTGGGCAAGCAATCGAATCGGGGGCGCCGATTCCAGGGTCTTAGTCTATCGGGCCGGTGCAGGGCTGCACATCGGCGAAGCGCCGCGGGCGATGTGGGTCTACAGCCGGCGGTGCGACAAGGCGGGCAACTTGCGCCGGATGTCCGTCAGCAAATCCATGTTCAGCGCACCGAGCGCGAGGCCTTCGCCATCCGATGCTCGCGACACCACCAGGCCCCAGGGATCGACCACCATCGCGTGGCCGTAGGTCACCCGTCGCTCGGAGTGGCGGCCATGCTGGGCGGGGGCGAGGACGTAGCACTGATTTTCAATCGCCCGGGCCCGCAGCAGCACTTCCCAATGATCTTTTCCGGTCATCAAAGTGAAGGCGGCGGGCACGGTGATAAGCGTCGCGCCGTCCTTCGCCATCGCCCGGTAGAGCTCGGGGAAACGCAGGTCGTAGCAGACCGACAAGCCGATCCGCGCGACGGGGGAATCCACCACCACCACCTCCGAGCCCGGAGCGACCGCGGCCGACTCGCGATAGGTGGCTCCATCGCCGACGTCGACGTCGAACAAATGAATCTTCCGATAGACCGCCAGGCGGGCCCCGTCCGGCCCAAACAGCGCGCTGGTGTTGAAGAGCCTGTCCCCGGGGGCGCCTTTTTCGAGGATCGAGCCGGCGAGCAGGGTGACCGACAGCTCCCGAGCCAGGGAGGCCACCCATCCAGGGTTTCGGCGGCGGAAGGGCGCTCCGACTCCGGGCCCATCCAGTTGAAGACTTCCGGCAACCCGACGAGCTTGGCGCCCAGCCCCGCCGCCTGCCGTATCCAGCGGGTGGCGGTGTCGACGTTGCGCACCTTGTCCGCGCCGGAGTTCATCTGCACAGCCGCGACCAGGATCATGGGGTTGCTTATATCCAAAAACCAGCCGCGCGCCACGGGCGCTTCCCGGCGCTAAACGGACGGAAAAGTTCAGGGAAATACCCCCGGGCATGCCCGAGCGCCGGCCGGGCGACTCTTTACTTTTCGGCGCACCATGTGGTACGAGCCGCGGAGTACATTTTTCGATTTCCTCGAAAAGTGGGCCTTTGGTGCCCGCTTTTCGCGTTTTAGGACCTGCGATGGCGGAGCGAAGCCACAAGCAGACAGTCGAGGCAAGGACCGCAGAAGTCGCGGAGCCGGTGGTCGCCAGTTTAGGCATGGAGTTGGTCGACGTGGAATTTCTGCACGAGCGGGACAGGAGCGGGACAGCTGGATTTTGAGACTGTTCATCGACAAGCCGGGAGGCGTCGGCCTCGAGGATTGCGAAACCGTCTCGCGCGCGCTGGAAACGCTCCTCGATGTGGAGCAGGTCGTTCAACATGCATACCACCTCGAGGTTTCCAGCCCCGGCCTCGACCGACCGCTCAAAAAGCCCGAACACTTCCGGCGCGCCGAAGGGCAGAAGGTCAAGCTCAAGACTTTCGGGCCTTTAGGAGAGCCACCTCGCCGAAGCTTCCGCGGTGTGCTCACCGCCGTCGCCGAGGACGCGGTGACCGTGGACGTGGAGGGCGCGGGCACGTTTCGCGTTCCCTTCAAGGACATCGCCAAGGCGAACCTCGAATTCGAGTTCAAGCACTGACATACAGGCCCTCGAAGGGCCGTGGATACTAAGGAGCCGACCGCACGTCATGGCCACTACTCAGAACAATCAAAGCGTGAGTCTCAACCTCGTCCTGGACCAGGTGGCGAAGGACAAGGGGATAGAGCGGAAGGTTCTCATCGCGACCCTCGAGGACGCGATGAAGACGGCGGCGAAAAAGCACTTCGGACAGGATCGGAACCTCGAGGCCAAGTACGACGCCGACAAGGGAGTGGTGGAGCTCTTCCAGGCAATCAACGTGGTCGAGGAGGTCACCGACCCGGTCCAGGCGGTCAATCAGCTGACCCTCCCCGAGGCCCGGAAAAAGGGCATGGAGGTAGAGGCGGGCGACGAGCTGGTGTTTCAAATCTTCTACCGCGAAGAGGACGCCCAGGAAGCCAAGGCGCAGGACGATCAGTACGGCGACATCCTCAAGCTGAAGACGTTCCGCCACGGATTTGGCCGGATTGCCGCCCAGACCGCCAAGCAGGTCATCCTCCAGCGCACGCGCGACGCGGAGCGCGAGAATGTCTACAACGAATACAAGGAACACAAGGACACCATCGTCACCGGCGTGGCGCGCCGCTTCGAGCGGGGCAACGTGATCGTCGAGCTCAGTCGCGCGGAGGCAGTTCTTCCCGTGCGGGAGCAGGTGCCGCGGGAGACCTACCGCGCCGGCGACCGCGTCCAGGCCTTCGTGCTCGACGTCCTTCGCGAGTCGAAAGGGCCGCAGATCATCCTCTCTCGCGCCTCGGTGAATCTGCTCACCAAGCTGTTCGAGATGGAGGTCCCGGAAATCGCGGAGGGGATCGTGGTGATCGAGGCCGCCGCCCGCGAGCCGGGTGGCCGGGCGAAGATCGCCGTCTCCTCCCGGGACGCGGACGTCGACCCCGTCGGCGCCTGCGTGGGAATGAAGGGAAGCCGGGTCCAGGCGGTGGTCCAGGAGCTCCGGGGCGAAAAGATAGACATCGTTCCCTACGACGAGGACACTGCGCGCTTTGTCTGTGCGGCGCTCGCCCCGGCGGAGGTCTCGCGCGTGATCATCGACGAAGCAAACCACGCGATGGAGCTCATCGTTCCCGACGACCAGCTGTCCCTGGCGATCGGCCGCCGCGGGCAGAATGTGCGCCTGGCCGCCCAGCTGACCGGGTGGAAGCTGGACATCAACAGCGAGACGCGGGTCAAGGAGATGCGCGAGTTCGCCAATCGCTCGCTGGCGGCGTTGCCGGGCGTATCGGAGATGCTGATCGAAACTCTGTACGCCCACGGCTTCCGCCAGGCCAAGGACGTGGCCGAGGCATCCCCGGAGGTGCTGGCGCAGATCCCGGGAATCGACGTGGCCAAGATTCCGGCGATGCAGGAAGCGGCCAAAGTGCAGATGGTCGACGACGCCACCGAGCTTGCCAAGATGGACTACGAGCGCGAGCAGGCGCGCTTGATCGAAGCCAGGCGCCACCCCGACGAGCTGAATCAACAAGAGAGACTTGCCCGGGTGCGCGGAGTGGGCGAAAAGGCGATCGAGCAGCTGACCAGCGCGGGGTACGGTACGGTGGAAGACATCGCCAACGAAAAAGACATCGCCAAGCTCGGCGAAACCCCGGGGATCGGCATCAAGAAAGCGCGACAGATCAAGAGCGCGGCGGAGAACTACCTGCTCGAGGAGAGCAAGCTCCGCGCCGAGCTCAATGCCGAGCGGGGGCTCGCTGCGCCTCCGTCGATCATCAACAACAATCCGGCGGAAGGGGCGAAGCCTTAGCCCCCGCGGTCAGGGTAACGACTCGCGCGCCCTTTCAGGAATAAGCCATGCTCGCACCCATCCCATCGATTATGAATACCGAGCAACGCATCCCCCTAAGGACCTGCATCGGTTGCGGCCGAACCCGGCCTCAGGGGGAGCTCATCAGATTGGTGGCGGATCTTTCGGGGCAGCCGACCGTGGATTCGACTGGACGGCAGCGGGGTAGGGGAGCTTACCTGTGCAGTCGACTGTGTTTGACCGCGGCGGCAAAGCGCAGGGCCTTTCAGCGGGCATTTCGCGGAAAGGTGCGGTCGGTGGATCTGACGAGCTTGGAACTTGCTCTCTTGCGGTAGATACTGCGCGATCGTGAGCAGCGCAGAAGGTTTAGGGGTATGTCGAAGAAGCGCGTACACGAAATTGCCAGGGAACTCAAAGCAGCGCGTACACGAAATTGCCAGGGAACTCAAAGCGCAGGGCATTGAGCTCGACAACAAGGACGTTGTCGGCGAGCTCGTCGCGTTGGGTTACGACGTCAAGAGCCACTCGAGCTCGCTCGAGGATGATCAGGCGAATGCGGCGATTCTGAAGATCGTCCAGCAGCGCAAGCCGAAAGCTCCGCCGGCCCCGGTCACCGCGAAGGGATTCGTGGTCCGCCGCAAGCTCCCAGGCCTACCCATCGCCGCTCCGGCCCCGGAAACGAACCACCGCGACCAGCAGGACGCCGAGGTGACGCCCTCCGAGGCGCCGCTGGATTCCGTGGTCCAGGCCGGGCCGGAAGTGGCGGAACCGCCGCCTCCCGCCGCCGCCGAGCCGCCCGTCGCGGCCGCGCCCGAAACGCCCACCCCGGCTCCCCCCGTCCAGGCGACGCCCGC
>WNFJ01267403.1_pt1 | contig 13765 bp, 5 predicted proteins | sample 5400461 | NCBI WGS metagenome assembly WNFJ01 (sample SAMN13153349, study PRJNA577476) | soil metagenome | isolation source: 115 cm saprolite on Douglas fir-dominated hillslope | place: USA:California | collected 2013-09-17 | reverse complement strand
TGCCAGCCCGGGGGCACTGCGCAAGGCAATGGGCGCAGCTTCCGAGGATCTGGCGACGCTCCACGCGGCCTGCGACAACGATGCGGACCTGGCGCAGCGGGTGCGGCCGCTGCGCGGACTGCTCCGTCGTGACCTGCGCGGACTGCCCACCGTCTTCCCGGCAGGCTCACTGGTCATCACCCAAGTCGGGGACCGCCGAGCCACCGGAACTCACTACACCCCCCGCAAGCTGGCCGAGGAGATAGTCGAGCACACCCTCGCTCCGCTCTGCTACTCTCCCGGCCCCGTTGACGGCACCGACCGCGATGACTGGCAGGTCCGCCCAGCCGCCGAGCTACTCGAACTGAAGGTGCTCGACCCGGCTATGGGCTCCGGCGCGTTCCTTGTCTCCGCATGCCGGTACCTCGCCGACCGCATTGTCGAGGCGTGGGAACGCGACGGCTACCCCGACGCAGTCCTGGCAGCGCTCGGTCCCGACTTCAACCGGGATGACGCAGCCCTGGAGGCCCGGCGCTGCGTCGCGTCTCGCTGTCTGTGCGGAGTCGACCGCGACGAAGCTGCTGTGGAACTCGGCAAACTGTCCCTCTGGCTGGTCACCCTCGCCAAGGACCAGCCGTTCTCCTTCCTCGACCCCTCCCTCCGCTGCGGCGACTCCCTCGTCGGCCTAATCTCCGAATCTCAAGTAGTGGCCTTCCATCTCGACCCGGAAACCGGTCGGTACAACAACGCACGGCTCTCCGGCGCGATCGATGAGATCTCCGGGCCGATCATGACCCAGGTCCTGGAGCTGCGTGAAGATATCGAGGCCCAGCCGGTCCGCGACCCCCAGCAAGCCGCGGTAGCCGCTGGAAAACTACAAGAGGCCGATGGCCTGACGGCAAGGCTCCGCAACCTCGCTGACGCGGTGTCCGCCGCAGCCCTCTCTACCGCCGGCCAGCCGGCGGACGCCTTCGACTCTCGGCTGAACGGAATCGAAGGCGACGCCCAACGACTGCTCACCCAAGACGGATACGAGTCACCGCTCGAACGTGCATTTCGCACTCGACTCGACGCCTGGCTCAAGGGACCCCGCACCGAGCCGATCCGGCCGCTGCATTGGGCCCTGGAGTTCCCCGAAGTCATGCGTCACGGCGGCTTCGACGCCATCGTCAGCAATCCCCCGTTCATGGGCGGCCAGAAACTTACCGGGCAGCTCGGAGAAGACTTCCGCGAGTATCTCATCCAGGACATCGGCCGAGGTAAGCGCGGCAGCGCCGACCTGTGCTCCTACTTCCTTCTTCGCGACCTAGCGATCGCGCCGCGCGGCCGGACCGGCATCATCGCCACTAACACAATCGCCCAAGGCGACACCCGCGAAGTCGGGCTTGATCAGGTCGTTGACATGGGATGGGCGGTCTACCGGGCGGAGAAATCCCAGCGCTGGCCCGGCAGTGCGGCGCTTGAGGTGGCGCTGCTCTGGGCGGGACACCCGGGGGCGCAAGAGGAGCGCATCCTCGACGGGGATCGAGTCGTGGGCATAACGCCCTCGCTCGATTCCCAGTCGAGGATGCGCGGCAACCCGTACCGGCTTGCTGCCAATGCGGATCAGTCCTTCCAAGGATCTATTGCCCTGGGTAAAGGATTTGTCCTGACATGCGAGACAGCAAAGGAGCTAATAGAGAAGGATTCGCAGAACAGGGCAGTTCTATTCCCGTACCTAAATGGTGAGGATCTAAACTCGCGCTGGGACTGCTCAGCGAGCCGTTGGGTGATCAACTTTCACGGTTGGACTATCGAGCATGCCAAGGAGTATCCAGAGGTCTTCTCAATTGTTGAGCGTGATGTGAAGCCGATACGAGCCCAGAGCAATCGAAAGGCTCGCCGTGAACGCTGGTGGCAGTTCGCGGAACGCGCGCCGGGCCTGTACGAAGCCATAGCCGACCTCGATCGCGTACTTGCGATCGCACGCCACAGTAAGGTTGGGCTCCCACAGTTCGTCCCCACTGATCAAGTAATAAGCGAAGCGACAGTGGTGTTTGCTACTAGTGGACAAGATTACTTGGCACTTCTATCGAGTTTCATTCACTTTTTTTGGTGGGTTACCAAAGGTGAGTCGACACTAGAAACGCGTCTAAGATACACGCCATCTGATGGGTTCGAGACGTTCCCGCAGCCGACGTTGACACCGAGAATTAATCAGGCGGGCGAGAATCTCGACGCATTCCGCCGTGGGATAATGGAACGACGGAAGATGGGACTGACCGATCTATACAACCTCGTAGATTCCGAGGCAACGCGGGACAACGTCATCCTGGAGCTGAGGGAAATCCATGTGGAGATTGACGAGGCAGTGCGGGAGGCTTATGCACTGGATGAGGAGCGGGCGCTCGCCATCCGGGAGTACGAGGCCAAAGTAGCGTCCGCGCCGTTGCCGTCGTGGCGTGAGATTGAGTTGGGTCATGGGTTTCATGAGATGCGGCAGGGGATTCGGTTCACGATTGGTGCGCAGGCGCGGGCTGATGTGCTCGACAAGTTGCTGGCGCTGAACCATTACCGGTATGAGCAGGAAGTGAAGCAGGGGTTGCACTCCGGGAAGGGGCGCGGGGCGCCCAGGAAGAAGGGGGCGGGACGCATGCCGCCGGGTGCCGCCCCGGCCTTGAATGATGGTGGGTTGTTCCCGCCTGAGGGGACGCTGTTCTGATGGATCGTCGCGGCGATGCGGTGCTGGCTGGTGAAGTGATCGGATGAGCGAGGACACGCGGATTGTCCTGGAGACGCCTACCGAGGCCGCCATCCGGGATGAGCTGCATGGGCTGGTTCTGGCTGATTTGCATGGGCCGCTGGGTGGGGAGACTGAGGAGTTCGGCAACGAGCGGCCGACTGACCGGTACGTGGTCGGCCGGCTGGCGCCCGATGGGACTGTTATCGAGCCGGACACTCAGGATGAGACGGCCGACAGCAACGGTGCGGACCTTGGTGAGGATCAGCCGGAGCCGTCCGCGCCGAATATCGTCAGCATCGCTCCTTCGGCTATGGGCTGCACTAGCTATATCGCCGGGGACACTGCCGAGCTCTCCATCCGCGCGGAGTGGGCGTGGTACCGGCGGACCGCATCCGAGACCGAGTCAGAACAGGCACGGGTCTGGCAGCGAGTTCCGGTGCATGGGGCGGCGCGGATCACGCTGGCCGATGGCGAACTCGGTACGCAGCAGCTCAACACCGAGTACCCGCAGGTGCTGCTGCGCGGCCGGGCTCGCCGGCATGAGGGCAATTGGCTGGTGTCGTTGTTCCTGGTGAATGCCCAGCCGCGGCCGTCTACGTTGCCGGATTCCGCATGGCTGTTCCAGGTCCGGTTGGCGCTGACCGGCCCGGATGGCGGGCTGGTGTTCCTGCCCCGGCCAGATACGACGAGCGGCGGGGACCAGGCGGACAAGGCGGAGCAGCGGCGGCTGGCGATGGCTTACCGGGCGTGCCCGGAGTTCGCGGTCGGTCATGGCACGGGTGTGCGCGTGACCGCGGCCGACGGCGATCCGATGCGGGCGGTGGAGATCGCCACGGCGGCGGTTCCGTCGTATGAGATTCCGTTCACTGATGCACCCCGGCCCGGGTCCGATGCTGACCTGCCCTGGCTCGATGATCTCGTGCTGGATATGAAACGGCTTGCCGAGCTGGACCTGCCGGACCTCATGACCGCGCTGACGCCGCTCACGGCCGGGTACGGCGCATGGATCGACCAGCAGGAGGCGCGGATCGCGGATCCTGCGAGCCACCTCACCGGTTACATGCAGGACGCTGCCGATGCGCTGGCCGCTGCGCGGCGCGCGGCGGACCGCATTGAGGCGGGGATCAATGTGCTGCGGGAGAACGAAGCCGCGCTGTCTGCGTTCCGGTTCGCTAACCAGGCCATGTACTTGCAGCGGGTGCACACGCTGGCCGCGGAGGCCCGCACCAGAGACGACACGCTGAGCCTCGATGAGGCGCTGACCAGTGTGGACGAGCCGAAGAATCACAGCTGGCGGCCGTTCCAGCTCGCGTTCGTCCTGCTCAACCTGCCGGCCTTGGCCGATCCGACGCACCCGGACCGGGCCGATGGCGGCACCGCGCTCGCCGATCTGTTGTGGTTCCCGACCGGGGGCGGCAAGACCGAGGCCTACCTGGGACTGACCGCATTCGTGCTCGCCGTGCGCAGGTTGCAGGAAGGGCTGGGCGGCTTCGACACCCGCGCGGGAGTGGCCGTGCTGATGCGGTACACGCTGCGGCTGCTCACTATCCAGCAGTTTCAGCGGGCCGCGGCTTTGGTGTGTGCCTGCGAGACACTCCGCCGCGCTGATTCGGCAGTGTGGGGCCAGGTTCCGTTTCGTATCGGGTTGTGGGTTGGCGCGCGGGTGACGCCGAACCGGACCGATGACGCAAGTGACTGGCTCAAGCAGCAGCGCGGCGGCAAGCGTCCTCCGACGCGGGCGCTGGGCTCGCCGCATCAGCTGGTCAGTTGTCCGTGGTGCGGGAGCGGGCTGGAGCCCGGTCGTGACATCGCGGTCGACGTTTTGTCCCGGCGGACGCTGATCACCTGCCCGGATCCGTTCTGCCCGTTCGGCCCGGGGGTGCACGTCGGCGACGGGCTTCCGGTTGTGGTTGTCGATGAGGAGATTTACCGGCTGCTGCCGAGCCTGATCATCGGCACGGTGGATAAGTTCGCCCAGCTGACGTGGCGGGGCGAGACGGAGGGCCTGTTCGGGCGGGTTAGCAGGCGCTGCACCCGGCACGGTTATGTCACCGCGGACACTATGGCCGAGAAGTGGGAGCTGCATACCGATACTTCGCAGCATCCGGCCAAGGGCGCCGAGCCGCCTGGGCGGATCGAGAAGGTCGCGCCGCTGCGCCCGCCGGACTTGATCATCCAGGATGAGCTGCACCTGATCTCGGGTCCGCTGGGGTCGATGGTGGGACTGTATGAGGCGGCTGTGGACCGGCTCGCTACCTGGGAGCTGGCGCACGGGAAGCGGGCGCGGCCGAAGGTGATCGCCTCCACGGCGACGGCGCGGCGCGCGCCGCGGCAGATCGGGGCGCTGTTCGACCGGCGGACCGAGGTGTTCCCGCCGCCGGGCCTGGATATCGGTGACAGTTTCTTTGCCCGGCAGCGGCTAACCTCGCCCGGGGCTGACCTGTACGCGCCGGGCCGGCGGTACGTGGGGATCTGCGCGCACGGGATCCGGATGAAGTCCACGCTGATCCGGGTGTACGTGTCGGCGCTCGGCGCGGCGCAGAAGCTGCATGAGAGGTACGGCAAGAACCCGGTCACCGACCCGTACATGACGCTGGTCGGCTACTTCAACAGCCTGCGGGACCTCGGCGGGATGCGTCGCCTGGTCGAAGATGAGGTGTCTGCACGACTGACCAGAGCCAACGAGCGCGGGCTGGCCCGCCGGTACGACCCGCTGCTGCGCGAACTGACGTCGCGGCTGTCATCCACCGATATCCCTGAAGTGCTCGATCACCTGATGGTGCCGTTCGTGAAGGACCGGCCGAAGGGCGAACGGCCGCCCATCGACGTGCTGCTGGCCACCAGCATGATCGCGGTGGGAGTGGACGTGCCCCGGCTCGGGATGATGGTGGTCGCCAACCAGCCCAAATCCAGCGCCGAGTACGTGCAGGCGACCAGCCGGATCGGGCGCCGGGCACCTGGCCTGGTGTTCACCGTCTTCAACTGGGCCCGGCCCCGCGACCTCTCGCACTACGAGACGTTCGAGCACTTCCACGCCACCATCTACCGGCAGGTCGAGGCACTGTCGGTCACGCCCTTCGCCGACCGGGCGGTGGACCGCGGCCTGACCGGCGTTCTTGTCGCCCTGGTCCGCAATCTCGGCGACGCTTATAACGCCAACATGCGAGCCTCCGCCTTCGACCGTAACGACGAGCTCGCCGATCACATCGTGCGCTACCTCAAGCGGCGGGCCGGCAACGTTTCCGGCGACAACTCGGTGAGCATCGGGGTAGAGGGCCAGCTGGACAGCCGGCTGGATCAGTGGAGCAAGGAACGCAGGGTGCCTGGCCGGCGGCTGGCCTACGATCGTCCAGGTGGTGCCTCCGATGACGTGGTCGGACTGTTGTGGCGACCGGAGGAAGGCCCGTGGCGGCGGATGACCTGCCAGACGTCGCTGCGCAATGTCGACCAGGGGATCAGGCTGCTGCTTGACCGTGAGGACGGCAGTGGCGCCGCCACCGGGGAACCGCCGCCATTCGAGGCGGCCACGGCTCCAGCCATCGGAGACCAGCCGACAAGCAGGGATGGCGCCCATGGCTAACCAGGTGCTGCGGGTGGGCGAACTGCGGCCGAATCAGCTGCTCCATACCTACGGGGTGGGCGCGGTAGCCGACTTGCCCAACCTCTCGGTGGTGATAGCCGGGCTGGATGACTGGGAGCTGGCCAACTCGCTCATCGTGACCGAAGGGCGTCTCCTGGCCGCAGTGCAGGCGCAGCTCGGGCCGCAGGTGGAGACGCTGCGGACACCGCCCTATAAGCCCGAAAGCTCCGACCCGTTCGGGGACTGGGCCAGGATCGGGGTGCCGGTCCGGCTGTTCCCGCGATGGCTGCGCTGCTCCGATACCCGGTGCAACCGGCTCGCCCCCGTCGAGAGCAGGCTGTTCGATCTGCTGACCGACCCCTGGCGTCCCGAGCGGATCCGCTACGTCCATGGCTGCCGCGGCCACGGCTACAACCGGCCGACCGCAGTGCCCGCCCGGTTCGTGCTCGCCTGCGCCCGCGGCCACCTCGATGACTTTCCGTGGCTGTACTACGTCCACGGCGGCACCGAGCCGGCCGGCGGTGAGCATACGCTGCGGCTGAGCGAGCGCGGCACGACCGGTGAGGCCGCGAACTTGTTCGTCGAATGCTCCTGCGACAAGAGCAGGCCCATGGCGCAGGCGCTTGGCCGGGAAGCCTTCAAAGCCCTGCCCGGCTGCCGGGGGCGGCACCCGCACCTGGGTACCTTCGAAGAGTGCGGTGTCGAGACTCGTACTCTGGGCCTAGGCGCCACCAACGGCTGGTTCGCGATGCAGATTCGCGCGTTCAGCCTGCCGCTGGCCGACACGGAAGTGGACCAGCGGGTCGCCGAGAACTGGCCGCAGCTTAACCTGCTCGTTTCGCTTCCTCAGGCCCCGGCCAAGGCCCTGCTGCCCAGCCTGGCCTGCTGGCCCGACGTCGAGCCCTACGGGGCAGACGCTGTATGGGAGGCCATTCTGCGCCGGGCCGAACAGGAAGATACTGCAGACGACGGCCCTGCGGACATCGACCTTAAAGGTCCTGAATGGCAGGCGTTCACCAGGCCCGGCCCTATCGACCTGCCCGACTTCACCGCACGGAAAGAACCGCCACCGGCTAAGGTCCGCTCCTGGCTGCCGGATGTGGTCCTGGTGCCGCGCCTCCGAGAGGTGTCCGCGCTCTATGGCTTCACCAGGATCGACTCGCCGGAATGGGAAGTCCTATCCACCGACAGTGACCACATCGGCCCGATCGCGCGCGAGGCGCCGTCCTGGGTTCCGTGCGCGCAGACCCGCGGTGAGGGAATCTTCCTGCGGTTCAGCGAGGACCGGCTCGCCGCCTGGGAAAGCCAGGCCGCGATCAGGGCGCGCGGCCGGGTCCTGGCCGCCGGTCACGACAAGTGGCGCGCGGACCGGCGGCTGGTTCCCGGCGAATGGCCCGGCGTACGGTACGTCCTGCTGCACACCTTCGCGCACGCGCTGATCCGCGAGTTTGCGCTGGAATGCGGGTACAGCGCGTCGGGAATCGCCGAGCGCATCTATGCCTGCAGCGGGGACGCCCCGATGGCCGGCATCATGCTCTACACCGCGGCGCCCGACAGCGAGGGAACTCTCGGCGGGCTCGTCTCCCTGGGGCGCCGGGACCGGCTCGGCGGGCTCATCGACCAGGCCCTCGAAGCCGCGCGGCTGTGCTCGTCCGACCCGTTGTGCGCCGATCACGACCCGCGCGATCGGGGAGACCTGTTCGGCGCCGCCTGCCACGCCTGCCTGTTCGCATCCGAGACTTCATGCGAGCGCGGCAATCACTACCTAGACCGCAATCTGCTCGTGGACACGATCGCTGGGGGCAGCACCGGATTCCTCGGCCGATGACCTCGGCCGGCCCAGACCTGGCTGCGGTCATCGCGGAGCTGGCCGGACGGCTGCCGCCCGGCCACGTCGCCGCATGGGCAACGGTGCTGCGGTCGGTAACCCAGCAAGACGCCGCGACCCAGACGAAACTGATCGAAGCCAGGCTGATCGAGGCCAAGTCAGGGTTCGCCCTCAGCGCCTTGGCGGCGCGCCTCACGGCCGCCTGGCGAGCGGCGGACCCACCCCAGTCAGGTGCCGCGATCGCCCTGGCCCTCGAAACCGCCGCGCTCGTCCAGGCCGACTCGGCGGCTCGACGCAGCGATGTGGTCATCAGCGGCCCGGCCAGCGACTCCACAGCGGTCAGGCTGACCAGCTCGGTGATCAGCGAGCTGATCCACGATTCGCGGCAGTCGTTGCTCGTGGTCAGCTTCGCCGCATTTGGCGTCGCGGCGTGCGGATCGACCTCATTCTCGAGAGCACAGCCGACCAGGGTGGCCCGCTGCACGGGCCCGCAGGAGCATCCGCAGCCTTCGAGGCCATCCGCCAGGACGCCACATTCTGGGCTTGGCCCGAAAACCGGCGCACCGTGGTTGGAGCCTCCCGGGCCGCCCTGCACGCCACGCTGGTCGCCGCCGATGAACGCGTCGCGCTGCTCGGCAGCGCCAATCTCACTGACAAGGCGCTCGCGGTCAACCTCGAACTCGGCGTCATCATCCGCGACCCCGACGTCGTCACCCGCATAGTCCGCCACTTCCGATCCCTCATGGAACCCGGCGCAGGACCGCTCGAACCTCTTCACCGCAACTGATGAGGCCGCGCCAAATCCCCGCAGCAGAGCCTTAGGCCGCGGGACAGGTTGACAGATTCCGGCCGTTTGGAATCCCCAGCACGGCGCTCCGAAGCGGCGCGGTCGGCAACCCGTGGGGCACCCTACCCGATCGAGTTTCCGGGCGAATGGATAGCTCTCCCCATGACGGCGGCCCAGCCTTTGCTCTGAGCCGATCCCGTTGGCTCGTCGAACTATTGAGGGTCACCATCGCGTGCTGTGGCCTTCAGAAACCCTTCGGCCGCGACGATGAGGCCTTCGCGAACGAGGACGTCGACGGCGCCGTCCAACGCCGCAGCTATGTCGGGTCCTCGTCGGTTCCAGCCGAAGAGGCGACTGACCTCGAACGTAAGCTCGTCTCGGCTGACGCGCCGGGCATCGTCGATGATGTGCCGCACTGCAAGCTTTGCCTCAGCGCGCGGGATCTGTGTAGCCGACCTCCCTGCCAGCTGGTTGTCTCCCGGGACTCGGACTACCTGGAGCTGGCCCGCGTGGGTGTACGTATACGACCGCTCTGTGCGGCTAACCAGGCCGCGACGACGGAGGCTTTCCAGGGCGTCCTTGAATGCGTCACGGATCCGATTACCCGCGCGTCCGACCCCCCATGCCTCGCGAACGCGACGAAGCAGTAGCTCGTCCTCGATGGGACCCTCGACCTCGACGACCTCGACGATCATCCGCCGGAGATCGTACTGCGCCTCGGGCAAGTGCATTTCTACCCAAGGACGCGGACCTGCCGGCGAGGCCACCCGGTACGCCACCGTCCAGCTTGGCGCTTTATCGAGTGCTACTGCTTCGAAGGATTGCTCTTGGGGAAGAGCGCTTACTGCCGCCTTCGGCGGCAGCCCGCTCCGGTGGTCTCCGGTGTCCGGTAGCGGTACCAGGAGGTTCCCCAGATCCGGTATATGCGCCATCCGAGGCGTTCGAGAACCTCCTGGCGCAGGCGGTCACGGTCGCGGGCCACGGCTGATGAGTGGTACATGCGTCCGTCGCATTCGATACCGAGCGCGAAGCGGCCGCTGATCTGCGGATGCCAGACTCCGATGTCCACGCGATAGCCTGCGGTCCCTACCTGAGGCTGCACCTTGTAGCCCCACGAGCGAATCGTTCTCATGACCTCTTCTTCGAAGGGGCTCTCGGCGTCGAGGGCACTTTCACCCAGTTCGATCGCCAGAGCCGCAGGCCCCCTGGCGGCGTAGTCGAGGTAGCGCTGCAGATGGCGCGGGCCTTCACGGAGACTCGTGGCGAACTCGGGCTCGGTGCCTGTAATGGACGCGACGAGCTCGACCCGGCGCCGCGCACGCGTGATGGCGACGTTCAGGCGCCGCTGACCGCCCTCCCGGTTGAGCGGTCCGAAGTTCATCGTGAGCTTGCCGTTTTCATCACGGCCGTAGCCGACGCTGAAGATCATGACGTCACGCTCGTCACCTTGCACGTTCTCCAGGTTCTTTACGAAGAAGCCGTCGAGGCGGTCCTCCGCGAAGAACGAGTCGAGCTCCGGACGGTCTTGACGCCGTCGGTCGAGCGCAACCTCGATGGCGCTGGCCTGTGCCTCGGAGAACGCGACGACGCCTAGCGTCACGGCACGGGCCGCGTTCTCAAGGGAGTACCTAGCCCAGTGGAGAACCCGCTCGACGACGACCTCGGCCTCTTTCGGGTTAGACACGGGCGGTCACGGGATAAAACTTGACGCCGAGATCACCGGCCTCGGCGGCGGCGCCGGGAACGTGACGAGCCGACCTTCGTAGAAGGAGTGGTTCGAGTACGCGATGAGGTTCTCATGCTGGCTGCGGTAATGCCACTTCAACGGAAGCTCGCGCAGTCCTGCTGAGCCCTTGCCCAGTTTGAGGACGGATTCGAACTCCTCGAACTGGTCTTCTTCCCACTCGTCGTCTCCAACGACGCTCACGGCCTCGAAGAACGACGTCGGCGGAAGCTGCTGATCGTCGCCCGCGATGATCAGCTGAGATCCGCGGTAAATGCAGTTGATCGCATCTGAGGGGCGGACCTGGGACGCCTCGTCGAAGATGACGGCGTCGAAATGCAGCGATGACGGGAGGAACTGGCTGACCGTGAGCGGGCTCATCATGAAGCACGGCTTCAGGTCCTGCGCGACCTCTCCAGTCTCTTCGAGCAGCCTGCGGACAGGCATGTGGCGCCGCCGCTTTTCCGCCTCCCGCCTGATGATTCCGGCGGCGCCGATCGTTGTCCGCGGTCTGCGCGCGTTGCACGCAGCTACCGCTCTTCCGGCCGCCCGCTGGATCAGCTCGACGTCGAGCTCGCGGAACTCTCTCAGTATCGGGTTGAGCTGGTCCGCTCTCAGCTGCCCGAGGCGCCCCCTGTCCGTCTCGATAACGACGTCTGCCCATCGCTCAAGGCATGCTCGCTCGACAACCACGGGTACGTCTCGCGCGGCAACACGGGCAGATTCGCAGAAGTCGATGACCCCGCCCACATTCAGCTCGTCCAGGCGTTCGCGAGTGCTCCGGTATTCGACCCATTCATCGATGTCCCCTATCGTTCGGGCGAGGTGATTCAACAGGTCGGAGACATCCGCGAACGTCGTGTTGAGGTCCGATCGCACTTCCACCGCCCGGGAATCGAGGAAGCTCGCCACGATGACGTCGCGTGACCGGTGCCAGTGGTTGAGCTCGGTGTCGAGTTCGGACCAGTTCAGCCAGATCGACGTCAGTCGTTCTGCAGCCGAGGTTGTAGCAGGGCCGCCGAGCAGCCTGCGCAGTCGGGCAGCCCAGCCGACCGAAGACTCCAGCGCATCCCAGTTCGTCTCAACGCCTCGATAACCCGCGCCGAGCCGACGGCTATCTGATTCGAGATCGCCCGCTACTGTCTGCTCCACGGTCGCAACGACCGCTCGCGCTTCGAGCGACTGCTGTAGCTCGCCGAATGTGATAGGACTTCCAACGACATCTACTACGGCAGTCGCAGCGTCAGCCATTCTCGCGACCGGCCCACTGGCTTGGACACACCATTCGGATGCGGTTCTGAGCTCGCTGGTGCGCAGCGAGTCGGCAAACGGCCCGAGAAATGCTGGCGCGGCCCCATCCCACGCTTGGATCAAGCCCGTCAAACGTGTGGCAGCAGGCAGCAGATCGGCAGCCGGGGCGCCGCCGCGCCCTAGTTGCCGCCGCATGGCCTCGAGATCGACATGGCGGCCGGCGATCTCCAGCGCACGTTTCACCCTCTTTAGAGCGTGACCGATCGACTCGAAGTCACTCTCTGTCGACCGGTAGTAGTAGGGGCCCAGCAAGCCTTCGTGCTGATTCTCGGCGGCTCTGAGCTCTCGGGTCAGGCGCTGCCAGTCCAGAGCCTGCGGAAGCAGGGCCACGACGTCCTTCGAAGCCTTGGCGCCGCGGGCGACCGCCGCCACGGTCTTCTTATCCGCGCGGTACTGGCCCCTCAGTTTGCCGAACCCGGTGTGCACCGTTTGAAAACGCTGGCACAGGCTCTCAAGATCGAGCGTCAGCACGTCGTCGGTGAAGACCCGGCCGAGCTGTTCCCGGCGTTCGTTGAACGCGGCACAAAGTGGCTGCAAAACCTTCGCGGCACGCTCCACCGCTTCAATGGTCGCCGGGTTGATCCAGTCCGGCTCGGGCCTTTCCACCTGCCCCACCAGTGATGCGAGTTCTGCTAGCTGGCCAGCGCGCGCAAGTGAGATGCCGCTCAGCGGAAGACCAAATTCTCTCGCGATTGTCTCGGAGTCCGCCTGCACCGACGCTATTACATCGGTGCTCTCATCGAGAAACCGCGCCATCGTCCGCAGCTGCGGCGCGGGAAGCACATCCGGCAGCTCGAATTTCAGCGGCAAGGACGAGAGCCGATCCAGTGCTGCCGTCAGCTCCGCCGACGCCACGGAAGACACGTCTCGCCATCGCGGTCCGACGAGCTCGAGCAGTTTCTTCTCAGCTCCCCCATGCGCAAGGGCGAGTTGTCGCCGTTGGTGAAGAAGCGCGTCGACCTCGTCGAGATTCTCGCAGCTGATCCAGCTGTCGGGCACAACCGCGGGCCGAGACTCAAGGTGCCTCAGTACACGGGCAAGCGATTCGCTCGTTTCGAAGTCGGTGGGAGCCTGGAACAGGAATGCGTCGGCAGCGTCAGCTGATACCCGCTGCACAGCAGCCAGGTGCCGCAGGGCGTCGTCGATCTGCTCTAGGGTTCGCTGCTTCCGTGTCGAGTCGAGCACCGTGCTCGCCAAGGCGCGCCACACGAAGTCTTCCCCGCGTTCCACAGGGCCCCAGGCTCTGGCGACCTCCCTCGAAGCAGTCAATATCTGCGAGAGATCGCCGGCCGTGAGCGAACTCCCCAGTTCTGGCGGCGGCGGCGCCTGCGGCAGATCTTGCAGTTGCGAGATGCGGCCGATGGCATCGTGCAGGCTTCGCCCGAGAGGCTGCCGGATCTCGTTCATGGCGCTCGCCCGTGCCGAGAGTTCCGAGCGCCGCCTCACCAATTGAGCAAGGGCGGTGGCCGCCATTGTCGGAGGCACCACGGGATGGCGTTCCAGTGCCCGGCCAAATTGCCGCGCCACCTCCTTCCGAGTGGCCTTGTGGCTGTGAAGCTCTAGGCAGTAGTCATCGAGACCAGCTGCGTGCAAGCGCTTGTGCACGACCTCGAGCGCGGCCGCCTTCTCGCTGACGAACAGCACCGTCTTCCCGTTGGCGAGCAGCTCAGCAATCATGTTCGCGATGGTCTGGCTTTTCCCGGTCCCAGGAGGACCATCCATCACGAAGCTCCGGCCTGCTGCTGCGGCCGTGATGCATTGCAGCTGAGTGGCGTCGGCATCCAGAATCGTGACGATGCTCTCCGGAGGAGCGTCCGCATCCAGGCGGTCTTCCG
>WNFJ01149157.1_pt3 | contig 13768 bp, 13 predicted proteins | sample 5400461 | NCBI WGS metagenome assembly WNFJ01 (sample SAMN13153349, study PRJNA577476) | soil metagenome | isolation source: 115 cm saprolite on Douglas fir-dominated hillslope | place: USA:California | collected 2013-09-17 | reverse complement strand
AGGGGATTGCGATCGGGTGCGTAGAGAGCCTCCGCGGCGTGCGCCATCGCATTCAGACCCGAGGCCATGGATACCGACACCGGTAACCCGACCGTGAGATCGACGTCGTAGAGAATCGTCTCTGGCAGAATTTTCTCCGAGCGTTGCGTGTGCTTAACGTTTGCGACGGTTTCGCCCAATATGGGCGTGGCTTCGGAACCCGCATAAGTAGTCGGGAGCACGATTTGCGGTAGATCGGTCCGTAGAGCCAGGGCCTTGCTCAAACCGATGGCGGAGCCGCCCCCGATGGCAACGAGTCCGTCCACTCGCAAATCGGCAACCTGCACCATGGCGGCCTCGGTGACTTCACCGGGAGTATGCATGACTGCGTTTGCAAATACCCCGGCGGCGAGCGGCCCGAGCAATTCTTTGGCGCGCTCCGCATGTTTGCGCTGTCCCGCGGTGCTGATGATCAGAGCGCGGTGCAGGTGCAATCGTGCGGCCTCCTCGGGGAGTCGGGCAATGGCGCCGACACCGAACACCACGCGCGCGGGCAGTGCGTCATATTGAAAGGTCAGAGGTTTCACCGAGGCTGATCCGTGTTGACCGCAAGCTCCCGGGTGATCCGCTCCCGGAGAAGATATTTTTGAACCTTGCCCGTTGCAGTCGTCGGAAAGAAATCGACAAACTTGATATAGCGCGGAATCTTGAAGTGCGCGATTTTCCCCCGGCAGAACGCGCGGATATCCTCATCGCTCGCCCGAGTATCGGGACGCAAAATGATCCACGCACAGAGCTCCTCGCCAAATTTCGCGTCGGGCACGCCGGTGATCTGTACGTCGCGCACCGCGGGATGGCGATACAGATACTCTTCAACCTCCCGCGGAGAGATGTTCTCTCCGCCTCGAATCACCAAGTCCTTAAGACGTCCGATAATGCGGCAGTAGCCCTCCTCATCGATTGTGGCGAGATCACCGGAATGCATCCACCCTGCCGTGTCCAATACGTCGCGTGTTCTTGCCTCATCGCCCCAGTAACCAATCATCACGGAGTAGCCGCGCGTGCACAGCTCGCCGCGCTCGCCGCGAGGCACGATTCGCCCGCTCTCATCCACGATCTTGACTTCGCTATGCGGCATGATGCGGCCCACCGTCTCGACGCGTGCGGCGAGCGAGTCGGTGAGACGTGTTTGAAAACTGACGGGACTGGTCTCGGTCATCCCGTAAGCAATGGTGACCTCCCGCATATTCATGTCCGCCATTACGGCCTTCATGACTTCGACCGGACAGGGCGCCCCCGCCATGATTCCCCCTCGCAATGAGCCAAGATCAAAGGCGCGGAACTGCTCGTGACCAAGGATGGAGATGAACATGGTGGGCACACCGTAGAGGTGGGTGCAGCGCTCTTCCTCGATGGCACGCAATACCTCGAGCGCGTCGAATGCCTCACTGGGGTACACCATGGTGGCGGCGTGGGTGAGGCAGGCGAGATTTCCCATCACCATGCCGAAGCAGTGATACAGCGGGACTGGGAGGCAGACACGGTCTGCGAAGCGGATGCCGGTGGCCTCCCCAACTTGCAGCCCATTGTTCAGCAGATTGTGGTGAGAGAGAGTGACTCCCTTGGGCAGGCCGGTGGTGCCGCTGGTGAACTGAATGTTGCAAGCATCGTCGCATTGCACCGCGATCGCAGTGACCGCGTGGGGACCTGCGCGCTCACCGCGCGCCAGGAGGTCGCGGTAGGTGAGGTAACCGTCCTCCTCGAGTTGATCCAACACAATGACATGGCGCAAGTCGGGCAGACGCTCGGAGCTGATCGGCACCTCACCGCGAGGCCATTCGGGTACGAGCGAAGCGATCATGTCGAGATAGCGGCTCGATTTGAAATGCGCCGCTGTGACGAGCGCTTTGCAGGCCGCGGTCCGAAGCACGTGTTCGAGCTCGAAAACTCGATAGGCTGGATTAATATTAACCAGGATCAGCCCGGCCTTTGCGGCGGCGAATTGGACTACGGCCCACTCCGCGCGGTTGGGGGACCAGATCCCTAACCGATCACCCGGAACCAGGCCTAGCTCGAGGAGTCCCGCAGCCAACTGGTCGGCGTGGCCCTTCAGTTGCGCATATGTCCATCGGATCTTCTGGCCGAACGAGACCAGAGCGTCGCGGTCACCATGGGTAGCGGCGATTTCATCGAGAAAGGCCCCGATACTCTGGCCCACGAGAGGCCGTCCAGTAGGGCCATGAACATAACTGAGATCCGGCACGGCACCGTCCGCGTTTATTTATGGGGCGAGACGCTAAATCCGCTCCGTAGCCGAGTCTTGATGGGGATCAGCGCGTTTGGGATCGACCTCGGAAGTCTTTGATCAATCGAGCCTTGCCGGCACGGGCGGAACTGCAGACGCGTTTCGCTGCCCAGTTGACGGGGGCCAGTCTCTGCGCTACAAGTCCGTTTGAGGGCGAAACATTACACGTGGGGCTTCACAGAAATCTGGGCCCTACGACGGCCCCGCGAGACGAAGGGGGAGAACCGGTGGATTTCGGCAGCCGCGACCCGCATAACTTGGGCACCGCCCGCATCCGCAGTCATTGCTGGAGCGGGATTGCTGTGCACTCCATCCAGCAGCACCTGCTGCCGGGCTGTGCATGGCATCAACTGCTGAGCGATCGCCCGATATTGTCCATTGTCGTGAACGAGGCCGGTGGCCACTGCGAGGCCCGCTCGGAAATCGATGTCGGCAGGCGCGTCGCCGCGGACGTGGGGCGTCGTCCCCGTACCGGTCACACGAGTCTTATCCCGGCCGGCCTGCCGGTCTGGGGTTACTCCGATGGGATGGCCGGCTTCGATGAGGTGCGTCTGATCCTCGACGTCGATCGGGTATTGGAGGTCACCGGGGGCGAATTCCCGGTGGCGCAACTGGCCGATCCGCAGCTGGTGTTCGTCGACGAGCCTCTGCAGGCGCTGGCGCGCCTCCTGGCGGCCAGCGAGGAAGAGATGGCAGCTTTCGTTCTTTTCGGTGATAGCTTGGTGACGGCGATGATTGGGCGCTTGTCGCAGCTCAACGCCGTAATGCGCGCGTCCGATCGACGACTTGGGTTAACCAAGAGTCAATTGTCCCGGGTCACTGACTTCATGCGCGACAATGTTGATCAACCGATTCGGTTGTTGGACCTCGCAAAGCTGTCGGGCTTGTCTTCCTCGCAGTTCGGCCGCGCATTCAGGGTCTCCACGGGAACGACACCGCATAAGTGGTTCTTAGACACGCGGATTGAGTGCGCCAAAGCGATGCTTGCCGATCGACGCCGCAATCTTGTCGACATTGCTCTGGAGACCGGCTTCTCGGAGCAAAGTCATTTCAATCGCGCGTTTCGCACCGCAACCGGCGCGACTCCCAATGCGTGGAGACGCTTGCATTTGAACTAGCGCGACCTTAAGGGACGCACGCCATAAGTTTCCGTACGAGTTCCATTCGCAGCGGAATTCGTCAATCCTCCGCGCACGGCCTCGCGTCACGATCTCACTCACCAGTCGGCATTGGACCTGACGTGAGGGAGAGTCAACCATGATCGAAGAGCGGGATGTCCGGATCGCGATGCGAGATGGGACACGTCTCGCATTGGATGTCTATCGCCCGGAGCCAGCCGGGCGTTTCCCCGTCTTATATGCGGCGGCACTCCACAACAAAGATATGCAGGGACCTGATATCGCCGACGTGTTGCCACCGCAGCCGGCAAATGTCCCCCTATGGTTCGGGCCCATTGAGGCGGGGGACACACGACGCTTTATCGCAGCCGGGGACGTCCATGTCATCGCGCAGCCGCGCGGATCAGCCAAGTCCGAAGGTCACTACGGCCACGAAGATACCGACCACTACGACACGATCGAGTGGATTACGCAGCAACCCTGGTCCAACGGCAAGGTTGGTATGGTGGGCATTTCGGGCTACGCCGGCGAGCAATGGCGAGCCGCAGCCCAAGGCCACCCGGCGCTAAAAGCGATCTTTCCTTACGATGCCTGCAGCGCCTACGGAGGGATGTTCGGGTTTCGCGATTTCTACCCCGGCGGGGTACTTCATACGTTCCCGTATTTGCTCGACGTGTTCAGCACGGTGCACGAATCGCGCGGAAGTCCTGGCGAATTGCCTCCCGAAGAGGAGGCGCTGTTCAGCGCAGCGATGGAGAATCCGGACTTCAAGATGTACATGAATCTGTACAACATCCTGACGCAGAAGGGCCAGCGCACGTTCATCATGTACCGCTCGATGGTGGCGCCCTGGGAGGCGGACGGTACGGTCGAGGCCGCGGAGAAGCACTACCAGAAGATCAAGATTCCCTTCTATACGGGCTCCGGCGCCTACGCCTACACCTATAAGCTTCACTGGCTCGGCGCACAGCATTATTTTCAGAACGTCAAGGCGCCATCAAGGTTGCTATTCACGGGACCTGCTCATCTTGAGAGGCCGTTTCATCAATATCACGATGAAATACTGCGCTGGTATGACCATTGGTTGAAGGACGTCGACACCGGCATCATGGACGAGCCACGAGTGCGCTACTGGCTGATGGGTGCCAATGAGTGGCGTACGGCAGAAAACTGGCCACTACCCGAAACGCAGTGGGTGAAATACTACTTGCGGGATTGGGAGGGTTTAACGACAGTGCCCCCGTCACCCGCCCATCACGTGGGGGCGGCGGCACGCGAGCCGGATGTTTTCACCCAAATGCCTCTCAAGAAGACAACCAAGATCGAACGATTGCGTTACCTGACTGGGCCCTTCGCCTCGGATCTCACGGTCGTCGGCCCGATCAGTCTGACGCTCTACGCGGCCATCGATCAACTCGACACCAATTGGATAGTCGTCCTCAAGGATGTAGGTCCGGATGTATCCGTGGTCACGGCACGCGAAGGCGAACGTGCCATACCGTCCGATCTGCAGGAGCGAGAGCTCACGCGCGGGTGGTTAAAGGCCTCGTATCGCGCATTGGACGAAGAGCGCTCCACACCCTGGGAACCGTTCCATAAGCTTACGCGCGCCGCGATCCAGCCCGTACCGCCCGGAGAAGTATTGGAGTATCGCATCCAAATCCTTGCGACCGCCAACCAATTCAAGGCCGGACACCGCATTTGTCTGGAGATCACATCCATGGACGTGCCTACTGGCACGGGTGCCATGACCAACGTGGAATACATTCCATACCATGTCTGTAGCAGCCGCACGGTCACGCATCGTGTCTACCACGACGCCGAGCGGCCCTCACACCTGCTATTACCCATTATTCGATAAATCGCGGTTGCAATCCGCAAGGAAGGGCCAGTTATGAAAACGATTCGATTCGATCGCGACGGAGCCATTGGCCACATCGTGCTTGCCAATCCTCCACACAACTTTCTTGATAAACGATTTTGCGAATGTCTCGCCGATGCCGTCCACGAGGCGAGTGAGAGCGATGTCCGCGTAATCCTCGTTCGAGCTGAGGGACCTCATTTCAGCTTCGGCGGCGAGGTTCGAGAGTGGCGTGGAAAGGATATCAACTGGTTTCGCACCTTTGTCGCCGAAGTCAACCAGTCCTATCGTGCGCTTGAAGCGCTGCGGATACCAACGATCGCCGCCGTGCAGGGGATTACCTTTGGCGGCGGTTTTGAACTGGCCTTGAATTGCGACTTCATCGTCGCGGCGGAGAACGCGATTTTTCGTTGCGTGGAGGTCACTACCGGCATGCTGCCGATTGCCGGCGCGTTGCAGCGACTAGCCGAGCGTGCCGGGCGTACTTGGGCATCGCGCTGGGCCATGTTGGGCGAGCCAATCACGGGTGCGTTGGCCGGACAACTCGGGATTGTCAGTCACGTGGTGGCCGAGACAGAGGTTGCTGCCGCTGCGAAGGAGCTTGCACAGAAGTTGGCAACCGGTCCTACGCGCTCGTATGCGGCGACCCGGACACTGCTGAAGGCCTGGTCAGCGGGAGGCGTGCCGTTAGCCGATGCGATGATGCTGGACGTCACCATGGATCTGTATCTCTCGGAGGATTGCACCCGAGGCTTCTTGAGTACGGCCAAAGCATTCGATCAAGGCATTGAGCCGCCGGCCATGATATTCAATGGTCGGTAAAAAACTTGCCGGTTGGAATGATAGCAATCAGCGACGTTGATGAAGCCACGCTGTCGGTGTAGTGCCCAAGATGTCGAGGAACGCACGAGAAAAGTGACTTTGATCGGCGAAACCCGATCGCAAGGCGATCAACGAGAGAGAGAGTGCGGGATTGTCCACCATCAAACGTTGCGCAAAGCGTACCCGGGCATCCATTTGCCACCTTTGCGGTGAAAGTCCAGTGGATTCACGAAAGGCGTGGCCGAACTGCGTGGGAGATCTCTCGGCGAGGTGCGCGAGGCTCTCGTTGCTGACCCGCTGATGAAGGTGTTCGACGATATGGGTCAGGACCCGGGCAAGCTGACGGCCCGTAAGCCGGTCCGCCGAGGGCCGCACGGGATCGCTCACCAACCCCACCAGGGCGGCAAACAACGCGTGCCTCAATCCGAGCCCGTATGCATCGCGTTCGTCGTCGCCTTCATAGGTGCTCAGCATTTGCGCGCAGGTGTGCAGCCGGTTGTCTTTGAACATGAGGCGGCTCGGCGCGCGGCTAACCAACTCAGCCTGTTCGACGGTCAAACAGCCTGCTTCTGGCGGATGAAGCACGAAGCAGGCGAACTTCGCGGATCGTATTGATGTCGAATACAGGGTGATCGGATCAGCGGCGGCGAGGAGGGTGAGGTGGTCCGTTCCGAAGTACTCCCCTTCAGCAGGAGTGTCCGGTCGAGCCCGCAGCTCGGCGCGACCCCCGACCTCTTCGACCAAGAAACACAGCGTTGGTCGCTCGAACGACAAGCTCAGCCAACCGGCACCCGCATCCCAATGTACGTCGTATACAAGGCAGGATAGGCCGGCCCAGTGGTGACTGCGCCGAAGTGACGCGTGCGTTGCGCGTTCTTCCACTAAGATCTCTCCATTCTGCGCATCTAGCGTGGCGCCAGTCTCACCCTGACCATTCGATTGCAAGAGCGCTCCGTCACCGCACCGGAATTATACAACTCAGAGCAGTTCGTATCTCGACCCGCAGGCCAAAACTCCTGGCACAAAGACGTATGTCCGCCGCAGCGGTAGCGGCCGGCCGACTTCCAACTGCGCGTGTGACTTGGACGAGGGGTTCCGCCAGGCAGACCCTGGCTGACATCGCTCCCAATTGCGCGGTTTTGAATCAATACCTCGCATGCTGAGGGAAGTTACCGTCCCACACACAGCCTGTCCGGGGGCTTGGATAAAAAAGCGGGGGGAAGTCAGGTGCTCAACAAACGGTTGCTCAGTTTCGCCATTCTCACGACGATCAGCCTATGCTCAAACACCGTCTTCGCGCAGGACGTGGCGCCGACCGATGCGGCAGGCCAGCCGCCGGCCGCCGCGGAGTCATCCTCCGTGGAGGAAATCATCGTTACAGCGGAAAAGCGCTCCGAGAGGCTGCGCGACGTCGCGATGTCCGTCACAGCCCTTACCGGTTCCCAACTCCTGGACCAAGGTGTTACGAGCCCCGCGGATCTCGCGAAGGTCGTGCCAGGATTCACGTTTACCGAAAGCACCTACGGTGCGCCTGTCTATACTTTGCGCGGAATAGGCACTTACGACGAGGCAATCGCAATCTCGCCCGCTGTTGGCGTTTATTCCGACCAGATTCCACTCCCGTTCGCACGGATGAGTGAAGGGGTGTCCCTCGACCTGCAGCGCGTCGAGGTGTTGAAAGGGCCGCAGGGCACCTTGTTTGGTGAGAACTCCACAGGTGGGGCCGTCAACTATATTCCGAACAGGCCCACCGACCATTTTACCGCCGGGGGCTCGCTGACTTATGGCCGTTTCAACGAAACTGATGCCGAGGGTTACGTCAGCGGCCCTGTTGTCGGCACCGTTAATGCGCGGCTCGCGGTTCGCACGGAACAGCGGGGCGATTGGCAATATAACTATACAAACAACGATACGCTCGGGCGGCGCCATTTCACAACAGGGCGGTTACTCGTCGATTTTGCCCCGAGCGATACGCTGAAATGGTCATTGAATCTCAATGGGTGGTTCGACAAGTCCGATGTGCAGGCGATGCAAAAGATCGGTTACGCACCACTCTCTGGGACCGTCGGAAAACCCCAATATTCCGGCGCACCCGGCTTTCCGGACTTGCAGGCCCAACTCCAGGCCTATCCCAACGCGCCGGTGAACGACCGCGCGGCCGGCTGGGATCCCGGTGAAAATCTGAAGAGAAACGACAAGTTCTACCAGGTTGGTCTCCGCGGCGATTGGCAGCTTTCCGACCATGTCACTGTCACGTCCTTGACCGGCTATTCGCACTTGAGCGTGGTATCGCCCGCCGACAGCGACGGCACCACTTTGCCGGATATCTACGATATAGTTTTTGGCACGGTAAACACCCTCACCCAGGAACTTCGCGCAGCCGGGCAAGCGGGGGCCAATGATCGGCTCAAATGGATGATTGGTGTCAACTACGAGCACGATTCATCGGATGACAACCAGTTCATCGGATTGCGCGGCTCCAACAGTGGGATCGGACCGTTCAGATTTACCGGCCTCTACAACATCAATGATCAACATGTCGATACCGAAGCCGTCTTCACCAGCCTCGACTTCAAAGTGCTGGACACCCTTACCCTGCAAGGTTCTGTTCGCTACACGAATCAAACTCGCGCCTTCCACGGCGGTCTCATCGATGACGGGAATGGTGATCTGGCAGCCGCCTTCGGCTTTCTATCCACTTTGCTGTCAGGATCACGGACGGTGATCCCGCCGGGCGGATATATCACGCTCGATCCTACTACCAACAAGCCCCTTACCAACGGTCTGTTCAGCAACCTGAACCAGGATAACGTATCGTGGAGGGTCGGACCTTCCTGGAAGCCTGCAGACGACGTTTTGCTCTATTTCAACGTCGCGAAGGGCTACAAGGCCGGAGCGTTCGGCACGCTTCCCGTAATCCGCCCGGCTCAGGACGCGCCCGTCGTGCAGGAATCGGTGCTCGCCTATGAAATTGGGTTCAAGACGGCCGCGCTCGCTCACAGGGTGGAACTAAGCGGCGCGGCTTTCCGCTACGACTATGACAACAAACAGTTGCTCGCCAGCAAGAACGTGGGTTCCCCATTCGGCACTCTCCCTGCGCTGGTGAACATCCCTCGATCGAGAATTGAAGGCGCCGAGCTGGACGCGACCGTGCGACCGTGGCGGAGTTTCACGTTGCGAGCGGGCGGGAGCTACATCGATTCCAAAGTTCTGGGGTCCTACGTCATCTCGAGCCCGATTGGCGGTGGCCCTACCCCTACCATTGATCTCGGCGGCGAGTCATTTCCGGCTACCCCCAAATGGCAGTTCGACGCTGACGCCGAATACGACCACCCGATTTCGGGCGACTGGATCGGCTTTCTCGGCGTTGGCTCTACATACCAAAGCACATCGCAAGGCACGTTTGGCGATATCCCCAGTCTTCAGCTGCCGAGTTATGCGCTCCTCGATCTCAGGATTGGTGCAAGCAGGCAGAATTTCCACGTCGAACTTTGGGGGCGCAATATCACGGACCGATACTACTTGGTCCACGCTTTCCGCTCGACTGATACGATCACGCGCACCACGGGCTTTCCGGCCACGTTCGGAATTACGATCCGCGCTACCTTCTGATCACGCTCGGCTCGCGCCAGGCGACCAGAAGGCCATGGGCGCTCATGAAACCGCGCATCGGCAATCGCCATCGCGGGCGCATTTGTGTTTGCGCCCGGTATGCGCGGCATAACCGAGGCATCACAAACGCGCAATCCGCTGATGCCTCGAACGCGCAGATCCGGATGAACAACGGCAGTCGGATCGTCTTCGCGCCCCATCCTGCAGCTTCCTACCGGGTGATAATTAGTGAACGTCGAGTGCCGGCAAAACGCGGCGATATCCTCCTCACTGCTCACAGCCGTGCCTGGAGCGATTTCCTGCTGCACGATCTGTGCTAGCGGCTCAGTACGAAGGATATTCCTACAGTAGCGCACGCCGCGAACCATCTGGGCGAGGTCGTTAGGATGCGAGAAGTAGTTGGGTGAGATTAGTGGCTTCTCGGTCGGATCAGCCGAGTTCAGGCGTAACCAACCAAACGATGCAGGACGTATGAGCGTTGGACACAACATCACGCCAGGTTTATCGCTCACGCCTGGGGGTAAGAAGCCCATGCAATAGATTTGTAGACTGGGCTCCGCCGCGGAATCGTCGGGGTTGACGAAGGCGACCGCTTCGGAGCCTGTAGCCGCGAGCGGCCCTCGTCGGCCGAAAGCGTAGCGGAGCGCGTTCCATACGAGGCGAAGCCCTCTATCCTCCCTGAAATAACCATGTCCGTGGCGGGCCGTGGCCATTACGGGCACCATGTTGTGGTCCTGCATGTTTTGTCCGACACCCGGGAGGTCGGCCACTATAGCTATGCCCAAATCCGTGAGATGTTCCGCTGGGCCGACGCCCGAAAGCATGAGGAGTTTAGGGCTGTTGTAAGCGCCGGCGGCGAGGACGATTTCATGCTCGCAGCTTTCCTCTCGAACAACGCCGCGCTCAACAAAGCGGACACCGACTGCACGGTTACCGGCGAAGATGATCCGTTCGACCCTCGCGCGCGTTCTGACCGTCAGTCGACGGTCGTCCTTCAGCGGATCCAAAAAGGCGTTGGCTGCGCTACACCGCCGACCATAGGCAGCGTTGATCTGGGTAAGGCCCGCACCCTTCGTTTCGCCGGCGTTGAAGTCGTTACGCTGCGGGACTCCAAGCGCGGCCATGGCTTCGACGAATCTATGCGCTGTCCCGCAGACGTAACGATGATCCTGGATTTTGAACGGCCCATCTGTGCCATGGGCCGGTCCGGCAAGGCGGCTGTTGCCTTCCTGGCGGACAAAGTATGGAAGAATATCTCGCCAGCTCCATCCTGCTCCGCCCAATGCGTAGTCCCAACTGTCATAGTCGCTGGCGAGACCGCGCATATAGGTCATCGCGTTGACAGAGCTACCACCGCCGACGAGATTGCCCTGGGCCATATCCACCGAGCGTCCGCCAAGCGAGGGCTGGGGCGGGGAACTGTAGCGCTCCAAATAGTCGCCGTTGCCGAACATCATCTTGAATGCGCCCGCGGGGATATCGACGAGAGGGCGCCGGTGACTACCGCCGGCTTCGAGCAGGAGGACACTCGCGCCATAATTGCGCACCAGCCGATGGGCGACCACGCAACCCGCGCTTCCAGCGCCAATCACGATGTAGTCGTAAGACATATGGGCTGACACTCCCCGCATTTGGCTCGGCGTCGATCGCACTGCTTAGTGCTATTGTTGCCGCCTGCGGGAGCTGCATGCTTGATACAACCCGGCCTGTTTGGTATCGCCTCGCACCTTCTGAGAGGTTGTCGTGGAGCGCAACGAAGGCGCAATTCGCGGTCGTGTTCGACGGAACCCGTCAGCGCCTCGGTATCAGGTTCAGTTTAGGTTCCACTAGGGCGAGCTGCTCGAAATCCCGATCATCGTGCAAGAGCGGTATGCGCTTGTCGACGGCCGTTGCAGCGATCAGGCAGTCGTGCGGGCTGCGTGGCGTTACACCTTGCCAGCGTGCACGTGCGTATAGGCGCCCGGCGGCGACATGCAATTCCAACGAGTTCTCGGCACCCGACATCGGAAGGGCCGTGAAGTATCTGTGAAGCTTGGCGAACCCAGCCGCATCGGTCGCTCCCTGGAGCAGCTCCTGCACGATGACCGGCGCGACCGTCGCTTCGCCGGCATCCAGCAGTTTCCGCAGTCTGCTGACTGGCACGGTTTCGCAGTTGCGCAACAGATCAATCCAAACGGTCGAGTCAACCAGGATCACGGGTCATCTGCTCACGGACCGCGCGCACGTTGTAATCCGCGGCAATTACTCCCTCGCCAATCAGCGCGAGAATATCTCTTTGCTTGCCGCGAGAGACGAACTCTCGCAAGGCGAGGTCCACAGCCTCCCGCTTCGTGCGGGCTTTCGACAACCGCATGACCTCTTTGACGAGGCGGTCGTCAAGCACAATATTCGTACGCATCTATACACCTCCGTATGTGTATGATAAGCGCCACGCTGGCGTCACGCAAACCGCGGTGAATATCGACCTCGGAAGGGCACCAGGCTGCCGCGGCATTTCTGTGCGAACTCGCCGCCTGACGAGCGCCGACGGACGCTCGTGCGCGGGATTTGGCAGAAGTTGTTGTCGCGCCGCATGAATATCGTCGAGACATGTGCAATGCCCTGGGGAGACGCACGCACGTAAATTTTAAAGCGGTTTCAGGCTTCCGCTGATTGCTCAAGGGGCTCAATCTCCCTCAGGGCGCGCTTCGTTTCCGCAGAACGCTCGGCTGTTCGCAGATCGTATATAGATTGCAAGTTCAGCCAGAACTGCGCGGTGCCGCCGAAGTAGCGCGCGAGCCGCACGGCGGTATCGGCAGTGACACCTCGGCGCTCCAGAACGATGTCACCAATGCGCGACGGGCTCAGGCGCAGAGCCTTGGCAAGCGCGTTTGCGCTCAAGTCAAAGGGCTTCAAGTACTCCTCACGAAGCACTTCGCCGGGGTGAACCGGCCGCATTCCGTTTTTGAAAGTCATATAATCCTGCCCCTCATGCGTAATGGTTGGTAATCTCAACATCCGTCGGCCCTGTATCGGTCCAAACGAAGCAGATCCGGAACTGATCGTTGACGCGGATGCTGTGCTGTCCCGCTCTATCGCTTACCAGTGCTTCGAGGCGATTACCCGGCGGCGATTTCAGGTCCTCAAGCACGCTCGCGGCCTCCAGCATCGTAAGCTTGCGAGTCGCGACTTTGCGTATCGCACCAAAACGCTGTGATTTCTCTGTCTTGAAAAGCTCTTCGGTATCCTTGCATTTGAAGCCCTGAATTGCCACATGTCCATCTTATACCGTTTCCCGGTAATCGGCAAGTCTTCCAGTGGGTTCGACTCCCCCCGGCAAGGGTTAGCCACCAGCCGGAAGCGAGCCTTGCATGGGGCATGGCGACATGCTCGTGAAGCGCGTTGTACACCTCGCGAGTTCGTGAAAACGACTTCGGCAGAAACCTGAAGAAGAAAAGGAGGGCTCGTGAACTGGAAGCTAATCGTCCAATTGTCGATGTTTGGTCTGGCGATGGGACTCGCGACCGTATTTTTTGTTCCATCGAGCATTGAGCCTGCGGTCTGGTTGATTATCTTCGTGGTTTGCGCCTATGTGCTTGCACGTCGTTGCCACAGCAGAATCTTTCTGGGTACCGGGTGACGATTTGGGACAAACCTTGCGTAGCGCATGGTGAAAAGCGCCCCATGTGGCATATAGTTCCCAGAATCGCAGACGATCTCGAGTCGGTAAACTTATGAAGGCAGACAAGGAGTTTTTGTTTCGCCTGAAGCTCGGCGTATCGCCCAGTCAGGCGCGCTTTGCGCTGGCAAACTTCTGCCTGGATCAATTCGGCACGGAGGGCCAATACCTCGCTGATCTAGTCGATGTCTGCAGCGACGTAGCCGGCCTGCAGCAGGTGCTGAACGCCATTCGAAACGAAGTCGACAACCGCTGCCCGGACCGGCTAGCGGTACTCGTCGCTTGCGTACGCGAAATCAACGAAACGGACTTCTGAGCCGACCGGCGCCGAGCAGACGTCCCGACGCATTCGACGCGGGCAAGCTAGAGCTTGAATCGGCCGATCGATTTTTCCAGCAGCGACAGCGTGCGGC
>WNFJ01102763.1_pt1 | contig 13770 bp, 10 predicted proteins | sample 5400461 | NCBI WGS metagenome assembly WNFJ01 (sample SAMN13153349, study PRJNA577476) | soil metagenome | isolation source: 115 cm saprolite on Douglas fir-dominated hillslope | place: USA:California | collected 2013-09-17 | reverse complement strand
GCTTGGAGTCAGGCGGTACGAGCCAGCAGTGCGGTGGAAAACTGGCACAGCATTGTGCGTCCCCATCTGGCCGTTCACCGGACGCTCTCAGCGGGTCTGTTGGCGAGGCTTTCCGTCTGGCACAATTATCAGGTAGCTCCACGAGGGCTTCACATGGGGATGTCCCCTTTGCAACGCAGTGGCATCATCCATCAGGAAACCGATTGGCTCCTGGTTTTGGGCTATGTGCCACTGGTTGCTTAGGTTCTCATTTGTCACGTTCTTTTGAACCATGCCTTAGCTTCAAATCCCACGAAGGGGGGAACTCTGCCTGTATCCAAGCAAGAGCGTACCGCATCGCAGACCACCCTTTCAAAAGCGGAGCCATCTTCCCAACCGATGCCAGAGCAGCAAGCATTTCAGCAGCATCTGCGTGCCCTGGCTCAAAGCGCCGTGCGGACGGTGATCGAACTGGTGATGCGCGAGGAGCTCGCTGCCTTCATTAGGAGCCGCCTGGGGAACTTGTAGTCCCCAACGCAAAGGCTATCGCAACGGCACCTACACCCGTGATCTGGTGACCTCGACCGGTCGGCTCGAGGAGATCAAAGTCGGGGAAGTGGCTCAAACGCTGATGGGAGTCGCGCCCAGTGCCAGTGGGCATCTGGGATCAGCCGACAAAAGAGAAGGCCTTGACTCAAGGAGCCTCGTGCGCCAACGTACCGATCAACGGGAAGTCGAGCTAACAACTTGGTTGTCTGGGACCTTTCTTTGCCGTCAGGTCAGATGGACAGCTCGTACCGGTCTTCCATCCCTGCCCGTTTGCTTGCTTTCTTTCCCTCGTTACACAACTTTCGAGATGGCATCCGTTCTGAAATGAGAAACTGTTAAATATTTGCGCAGGATTAGGACAATTGTGTAATGAAGACCATTTGAAGTTATGCTTTCTTGTTGCAGACGTTAAATTTAGTTGGACAGATGAAATTCATATTTATTGTTATCGATTTTACAGGAGTAATGCTGACGATGCCTATACCTCTCGTGGACCTGAAAGCGCAGTATGAAACAGTAAGGAAGGAGGTGAGTGCTGCAATTGAGGATGTACTTCAGCATATGAATCTTTTCTTGGGTCCCCAATCTCGGGCCTTCGAACAAGAATTCGCGGCCTACTGTGGCTGCGCTTATGGGGTCGGTCTCTCATCTGGAACGGATGCGCTCTTGCTTGCTTTACGCGCTTGCGGCATCGGTCCAGGCGATGAGGTGATCACGGTTGCCAACTCCTTCATTGCGACAGTGGAGGCGATAGCGCTCGTCGGGGCCAGACCTGTCTTCGTCGACGTCGACCCCGTAACCTACACCATAGACTGCTGCCAGCTCCACTCGGTTCTCAGCGCCAATTCGAAAGCCATCATCCCTGTCCACCTCTACGGCCATCCCGTCGAGATGCAGCCTGTGATGGAGTTTGCTCGCAAACACGGGCTGTTCGTAATCGAGGACGCTTCGCAGGCGCATGGTGCCACTTACTATGGGCAGCGAGTGGGCAGCTTCGGCGATATTGGCTGTTTCAGCCTCTACTATAGTAAAAACCTGGGAGCCTACGGTGAGGCGGGGGTATGTGTGACCAATAATGAAAAACTGGCCGAGTCGATGCGTATGTGGCGCGACCATGGCTCGTGCATACGCTACCAGCACGAGCTGCTGGGAGCCAATGCGCGCCTGGACGAATTGCAGGCCGCTATCCTGCGGGTGAAGTTGCCCTACCTCGATCGGTGGAACGCAGCGCGTCAGGCGCACGCGCGAGCCTACACAGAACAGCTCCAAGGGGTGGTCGAGTCGGTGCCCTTGCAGCAATCCTGGGCATCTCATGTATTTTATGTCTATGTTGTCCAGATGCGGGGGCGCGATCAATTCCGCCGGGTGCTTGAGCAAGAGGGCGTAGCGACGGGTATCCATTACCCCATTCCTATACACTTACAGCCAGCTTGCTCGGCTTACGGGTATAAGCAGGGGATGCTGCCGGTGACCGAGGCTGCTGCGAAGCGTATTGTCTCCTTGCCCATGTACCCGGAGCTGACCGAAGAGCAGGAACAGGCGGTGGTCGAGGCTGTCAAAAAGGCAGCCATGATGCAAGTGTAAGAACAAATTCGAGTGTATTCTTTTGTGCCGTCTGTTAACGTCTGATTGCAGAGGGGAGATGAATCTAATGCGAGACCTACGTTTTGGGGTCGTTGGTTGGGGGTACTGGGGGCCGAAGATCGCGCGCAACCTGGAGAGTTTGCCGCAAGCCACCGTGACGATGGTCGCAGATGCTGACCCGCATCGCCTGGCGGCCCTTGCTGGCAAGCAGCCCTGGATGAAAACTACGACAGAGGTAGAGGAACTCTTTCGCTCCGACGTCGATGCGGTGGTGATAGCTACTCCGGTTCGCACGCATTATCAGCTAGCGAGAAGAGCTTTATCGTACGGAAAGCACGTGCTCGTCGAGAAACCCCTGACAGCTGATGTGGCGGAGGCCGAAGAGCTGGTGGAGCTCGCAGAGCAGCAACAACGCACGTTGATGGTTGGCCACACCTTCCTGTACAGCCCGGCGGTCAATGAGCTGCGCAAGCTGATCCTGGGTGGCGACCTGGGCAAGATCTATTCTTTAGAAGCTGAGCGATTGAACCTGGGACTCTTTCGCAGCGACATCAACGTCATCTGGGATCTCGCTCCGCACGATATATCGATATTCCTCTATCTGCTCGGCCAGGCACCTGAGCGGGTCAATGTGCAGGCCAATGCGCATCTGCAAGCGGGCATCCACGACATCGCCCATATCGATCTGAATTTTGCCGGAGGCATGACCGCGCATATCCATGTGAGCTGGCTGTATCCCTGTAAAGTGAGGCGCGTGACGGTAATCGGTGACGTCCGCATGGCGATCTACGACGACACTAATCCGGCTGAAATGCTGAAAGTCTATAACAAAGGGGCCGACGTGCAGACCGATCCCGTTGTCTCTTACCGCTTTGGAGCCATCAGCATCCCACATATTGACTGGATCGAACCGCTGCGCCTCGAATGTGAGGATTTCGCCCATGCTATTCGAACGGGAGCGCAGCCACGCGCTGATGGGCGAGTTGGCGTGGAGGTGGTGCATGTGCTGGCGAAGGTACAGCATGTCCTACAAGTGCAGGAAAGCCGCGTGACGGCTATCGGGGAGAAGCACCTGATCGACGCGGGAACTCTCAGTTTTTAGAGTCAGGAGCGAATATAAGTGGTCTGCTTGTCGTAGGGAGCATCTGACTGAATAGAATGGGAGGAAATTTATGGATACTTGTAATAAGTTAAGCAGCTTCATAATTGGAGAAGGAACTCTTCCCCTTCGTTGTGCCCAAATCCTGCTTGACCGTGAGCATACGATCTACGGTATGATCTCCTCTGACGTAGCAGTTCATGACTGGGCAGAAGAGCGAGGAATACCTCACATCAATCCAAGGGATCAAGATATCGTCGCATTTTTGAGCCAGCGTCCCTTCGATTACTTGTTCAGCATCGTCAACATGTCTATCTTACCCAAACGGGTTTTGGAGTTACCTCACCGAGGTGCCATCAACTTTCACGATGCTCTCCTGCCAAGATACGCCGGGAGCTATGCAACGTCCTGGGCCATTCTGCACGGTGAAAGGGTGCATGGTGTCACGTGGCATGCCATGACTGAACTGGTCGACGCGGGCGATATTTATCAGCAGGCTCGCTTTGAGCTTGCTGATGGGGAGACGGCCTTTACCCTCAATGCCAAGTGCTATGATGCCGCGATCAGTTCCTTCACCGGACTGATCGACGATCTCGCCTCTGATCGTGTCTCAGCACGGAAACAAGAGCTCAATGAGCGCACCTATTTCTCTCTGGACAAGAGGCCTTCCTCAGGATGTCTGCTTTCCTGGCATCGTTCTGCCCGCGAGATCAGCGCTCTCGTGCGGGCCCTGGACTTTGGCTCTTACCCCAATCCGATGGGCTTTCCTAAGCTTGCCGTAGGGAGGGACTTCCTCGTTGCCTCGGAAATTGAAGTGCTCAACTCGAGCTCCGCGGTCCCGCCCGGGACGGTGACACACCTCGCTCCCGGTTTCGTCAGTGTTTCGACCATCGACGGTGAGATTGCGCTACGCAAGCTGCTCACTATTGATGGCCAGCCATTGCCGATTGCTGACTTTGTCGCGACGTTGGGGCTGTATCAGGGATATCAGTTCAAGGAACTCGACCAGGAGGCAGCAACTCGCATCACGACCTATCATGCTTCGATTTGCCGGCATGAGGCATTCTGGGCAACGCAACTCGCAACCCTAGAAGACATTACGCTCCCCTATGGGCATCGGAAAACACCGCACAGGCAAACCGCACGATGCTTGTCTGTACCGATGCCTGTCCCAGGAGAGATTCTCAGCCCTTTAGAAAATCGCTATGCGACCGGGCGGAGCGGGGATGTGCTCCTGGCTGCTTTTGCGGCGTATCTTGCCCGTCTCGCAGGAGTGTGGAGTTTTGCTCTCGGGTACAGCGACAGCGAGCTGTCGAGCGATGTGGCGGGCTTGGAGGGCATCTTCGCGGCGTGCGTGCCTTTGCATGTAAGTATGGAGCATCGGCAGAGCTTTGAGGAAGTTTTACACGCCGTAGAGGTGCGGGTGCAGCTGGCAAAACAGCGCAAGACGTATGCACGAGATATCATGGCGCGCTATCCCTCATTGGGCGCGAAGGCCAATGTGCAGGGGCCATACCGACCATCGATCTGCGTCGAGCGGGTAGAGGCACTGCATGACTACAGGGCGCCGCACAGCAGTGAGCTTACTGTGGTTATCCAAGAAGATGGGGGAGCATGCCTGTGGGTCTACAATGCCGAGGTGCTCGACGAGGAAAGCGTAGTAGAGATGCAACTGGGGTTTACTGCTTTTCTGCAAGGGATTGTCTCGGATCCTCAGCAGCGCATCTCGGATCTCCCGCTAATGGCGGAGCAGGCGCGCCACCGTTTACTGGTCGAGTGGAATGCCACCTATGCCGAGTATCCCACGGACACGTGTCTCCATCAGCTGTTTGAGGCGCAGGTGAAGCGTACTCCCGATGCGGTCGCCGTGGCCTTTGAGGGCAGGCCGCTGACCTACCGGGAGCTGAACCGGCGGGCCAATCAACTGGCGCACCACTTGCAGCAGTTGGGAGTAGGACCCGAGGTGCTGGTCGGCCTTGGCGTGGAGCGATCCTTGGACATGGTCATCGGCTTGCTGGGCATTCTCAAGGCAGGGGGCGCCTATGTGCCGCTCGACCCTGCTTTCCCACCTGAGCGTCTTGCTTTCATGCTGGAGGATGCCCAGGCACCAGTCCTGGTCACCCAGCAGCATCTGCTCACCCAACTGCCTGCTCATGGCACCAACGTCGTCTGCCTGGACGCCGATGCGGCCGTGCTCGCCCACGAAAGCGAGGCCGACCCGGTCACTGCGGTCACGTCCGCTCACCTGGCCTACGTCATTTACACCTCGGGGTCCACCGGACGACCCAAGGGTGTGCAGATTCTGCACCGCACCGTGGTCAACTTCTTGCTGTCGATGCGCCAGCAGCCGGGCCTCTCGGCGCAGGATACCCTGTTGGCCATCACCACCTTATCGTTCGACATCGCCGCCCTCGAACTGTTCCTCCCGCTGATCGTGGGGGCGCGCGTGCTAGTGGCCAGTCGGGAAATCGCCGCAGATGGGGCCGCGCTGGCCGAGACCTTGACCCGGGCGAGCGTCACTGTGATGCAGGCCACACCGATCACCTGGCGCCTGCTGCTGGCGGCAGGTTGGCGAGGGAAAGCCGATTTGAAGGTCCTGTGTGGGGGAGAGGCCCTCCCCCTGGATCTGGCCGAGCAGCTCCTGCCGCGGGCTGCCTCGCTCTGGAACCTGTACGGTCCGACGGAGACCACCATCTGGTCCACCCTCTGCAAGATCGAGCCCGGCGAGGAGCTCGTGACCATTGGCCGGCCGATTGCCAACACGCAGATCTACCTGCTCGACGCCCAGTTGCAGCCGGTGCCGGTCGGGGTGCCAGGGGAACTGTACATCGGGGGAGATGGCCTATCTCGCGGGTACTTAAACCGTCCCGAGTTGACGGCTGAGCGGTTTCTCCCCCACCCCTTCAGCAACGAGCCCGGCGCGCGCCTGTATAGGACGGGGGACCTGGCCCGCTACCGACCGGACGGGACCATCGAGCACCTGGGTCGCCTGGACTTCCAGGTCAAGCTGCGTGGCTTCCGCATCGAGCTGGGGGAGATCGAGGCGGTGCTCGCCCAGCACCCGGCGGTGCGCCAGGCGGTGGTGGTAGCTCGCGAGGATGAGCCTGGCGACAAGCGCCTGGTGGCCTACGTGGTTCTCCGCGAGCAGCAAACCGCCACGGTCGGTGACCTGCACAGCCATGCGACGAAACACGTGCCAACCTACATGGTGCCCTCGGCTTTCATGCTGCTGGAGGCGGTGCCGTTGACACCCAACGGCAAGGTCGACCGCCGCGCCCTCCCAGCACCTGAACATACGCGACCCGAGCTACGGGAGGCCTTTGTGGCGCCTCTCACTCCGATCGAAGAGGTGGTGGCGGGCATCTGGTCTCAGATTCTCGGTATCGAGCAGGTTGGCACCCACGATGACTTCTTCGCGTTGGGGGGAGACTCCCTGATGGCCATGCAGGTGATTTCTCGTCTTCGTAGGGTCTTACAGATACAACTGCCTCTGGCTCGCCTCTTCGAAGCTCGTACTATTGCCAACCTGGCTAAGATCATCGAACAGGTGAAAGCTGGTGACGCTCAGCTTCAATTGCAAGTGCTAGAGCCCGACTCTCGAGAGGCGCATCATACGCAATTGTCTTCTATCCCACCGGTACAGGAGAGCGGCAGTTCTCGCGGAGCCAGCGCTCTGCAGAGGCAAGAAGAGAAAGGTTCCGGGACTGCCGTGGTGGCAGTGCAGACCGGTGGCTCCAGACGACCGTTTTTCTTTCTGCATGGAGACTTTTTACACGGCGCTTCCTATTGCTTCCCCTTAGCACGTCATCTAGGGCCGGACCAACCATTTTACGCGCTCGAGCCGTATAAGTTTGATGCGCTGGGGGTCCCTCCCACCTTAGAGGCAATGGCGGCGGCCCACCTCGAGTCGCTGCGTGCCGTTCAATCAAAGGGCCCGTACCTGCTAGGCGGCTTTTGCAATGGTGCCATGACTGCCTATGAAATGGCCCGGCAACTGCATGCGGCAGGAGAAACGGTTGACCTGCTAATTTTGATCGATCCCAACCTTATCGGTCATAGCAGGTCGATGCGGCGTACCATTAATCGCTTTGGCAGGGTGATGCGTCTTGACCAAGATAAGCAATTAAATTTGTATCTCTGGCTACGGCATATGTATAAATATCTGCAACACGTCTACAGCTATCTACGATTTCCCCACTATAGGAGATGGATAGCCATGCTTGATAGCGCGCGAGCGGACCTGAACGGCACGGTCCTTCTATCGTTGCCGCATCGTTTGGGAAGCGACGAACGGAAGGAATCTGGACATAAAGGTAACGAGGCGGGCTTTACCCTGCAGAGACTCATTGATCTATTCCCCGATGCTTTGTTCCCAACAGTCGAAGCCCTGCGGGCCGACTGGGAGGGCATATTTTTCTGGATCTTTTCCGAGTACGAGCCTGGCTTTTATCCTGGAAAGAGCACCTTCTTTTTCACAAAGGACAAACAAGAGATCGGCGAAGACGTGCGGTGGTGTAAAGTAGTTGAAATGGCAAATAAAGAAGTGGAGGTCCACCACCTTGTCGGTGGTCATGCCACCTGTAAGACTCTACATCTCCAAGATTTTACTGAACATTTACATATGTGCCTCAACAAGGTGCAAGTGGCTGAGCCGGTGTGAAGCGATGCATGTTAATGTCAATGATCAGCATAGGCTGAGGTGAGGACGTCAGAGAGAAGGAAGAGCAACAAGTACGCGTTGAAATCCGAAAACACCATCACAGCCGCACAAAAGAAGGAGGACTATCGATGGCTGACAACACCCAGCGCGTTTCAGAGCTAACCTATTTACCCTCTGCTCAACGAGGAGATATGGTGGAAGACGAAAGCAATGGGGCAACCAGGCACATGGACTTCAGCTTGTTTTACTTTGCAAGCGCAGATGGCGGTGAGTCTCCCGAGAAATATCGGTTACTTATCGAGGGTGCAAAGTTCGCGGATACCCATGGCTTTGCAGCGGTGTGGACGCCCGAGCGGCATTTCCATGAATTCGGAGGCTTATATCCCAACCCCTCGGTAACGAGTGCCGCTCTCGCAACCGTGACAGAACGCATTCAGCTCAGGGCTGGAAGCGTGGTGTTGCCGTTGCATGACCCGCTGCTCGTTGCTGAAGAATGGGCGGTGGTCGATAACTTGTCGCATGGCAGAGTAGCCATCTCATTTGCCTCTGGCTGGCAACCGAACGATTTTGTCATCGCACCGCAGAACTATGCCACTCGTAGAGAGGTCATGCTGCGTGGGATCGAAACCGTGCGCCGGCTCTGGAGGGGGGAGAAGGTGCGGCGCCGCGATGGCAACGGAACCGAGATTGAGGTGGGAATCCTGCCGCGTCCCATCCAGCGCGAGTTACCGGTGTGGGTGACAGCCTCAGCCAGTCCGGACACCTTCCGCCTGGCTGGTGAACTCGGTGCCAACCTGCTCACGCACTTCCTCAATCAAAATATCGAACAGTTGGCAGAAAAAATTGCGCTGTACCGAAGGGCATGGAGGGAGCACGGGCATGGTCCCGGCACGGGGCACGTGACGCTCATGCTGCATACCTTCGTGGGGAGCAGCGTCGAGGAGGTCCGCGAGCAAGTCCGGGGGCCGTTCAGCGATTACCTGAGAAGTTCCGTCGACTTATGGCTTGCTCGTAGACCTGGCCAGGATATCAGAGATTTCACCGAAGAAGAGCTTGCAGATCTGGTGTCGTACGCCTTCGACCGGTACTTTGAGACAAGTGGGCTTTTTGGAACACCGAGCACGTGTCTGCAGATGATCGATCGCCTGAAATCGATCGGTGTGGATGAAGTGGCCTGTTTGATCGATTTTGGCGTCGATTTTGACTCGGTACTATCCAGCTTGCATGATTTGGACACACTAAGGAATCTCAGTAATGCAAGCAGCGCGCGTGAGGGAAGGCACAAAGTATTGTGAGCGGTCAGCCCACCCAACGAGGAGTAATTCAATGGCAATTGAAAAAGAGTTCTTTCGGCAAGTGATGGGCCGTTTCCCTACAGGGGTCACGGTAGTAACGACGAGGAGCCAGGAGAGGCTGGCGGGCCTGACGGTCAATGCATTCTGCTCAGTTTCGCTCGATCCACCATTGATCCTCATCTGCGTAGGCCTTACCAGTGCTACATATCCGGTTATCCGAGAAAGTGGGGTATTTGCTGTCAATATGCTCACAGAGAAGCAGGAAGAGCTCTCACACTGTTTTGCGACCGCTTCCGCGGAGCGCTATGAAGGTTTCTGCCATGCCAGTTACCATGTTGTGGCAACAGGAGCGCCGATCATTGACGACACCCTCGCCTTTCTTGATGCCCGGGTGGTAGCAGAGTATCCTGGCGGCGATCACGTGATCTTCCTGGGTCAAGTGGAAGCAATGGGTGTCCCTGGTCTGGTGGTCTTTGCTCGCGAGGCAGAGAGGGAGCACATTATGGTAGGAGCGCATGGAAGCAACGGTAGAGAGAAGGCTCCTCTTGCGTACTACCTCGGACAATACCGTCACCTCTCCAGTAGTTATCAGAATCCCAGCCTTTCAGCCTCAGCGGTATCTGTTCACAAGCATGAGTCATCCTAAAATTTGAGGTAACTGCTCAGGAGGATTGCCGAGGCTGCTGGAATACAGCTATGACAGCAGAAGAACGGATCAGACAACTGGAAGCGGAGAACGCAGCCCTGCGAGAGCAGTTAGCCGAAGCGCTGGAGTAATTAACCCAAGCGCTGGGGCACCCAAGAAGTTACAGGGAATTTAAGGCAAATGCCACATTATGAGAGACAAAATAATCAAGCTGCAGTAATCGAACTCCTGCCCTCCTCAGAACAAATTGAAGCAGCTAGTAAATGGCAGGACTTGGAACTAACTATTGGAAATGCAGGCTTAACAAATTCCTGGCCATGGATAAAAACGTGGCTTGATAATTACGGCGAGACCGTGTTGCCTACCTTCGCATTTGGTAAACAAGGCAACCAGACTATCGGAGCTGCATTAATAACAAAAGCAACGTATAGAATGAGGGGTATTCCAATTCCTGGGGTTACTGCTGTACATCTGGGTACAGCCGGTGAGCCGGGCAAAGAGACAACATGTGTAGAATATAATCGGTTGCTTGTCGCTCCTGAAAATCTGGATGCCTTTGCGGCGGGACTAATATGTACACTCCAGCAACAGTTTTGCTGGTCAGCGGTTCAGTTAGATGGGTTTGTCCCTGAACACGCAGTTGCCTTGATTAGAGCTGGTGCCAATGCCGGTTTACACTTTAGGGTAGACGAGAGAAAGTCTCCAGCGTTTGATTTTCAAAAGGCGGCGGGTGAAGGATTTCAGGATGTCATCTCGGCACTGGGAAAGAATACACGAGCTAATATCCGCCGTAGTTTGCGCTTATTCGATAGTCACTTTGGCCAACGTAGCATAGAGTGGGCAGAAGCTCCAGAACAAGCAAGGGATATTTTGCGAGAATTAATACATCTTCATGAAAAACGCTGGAAACGCGTTGGAAAGTCTGGCGCTTTCCAAACTGATCGTGTCAGACGATATCATGAGGATCTTCTTGATGCCCTCTCGCTTTGGCCTCAGGGCTCTTTAATTGTTTTTCGCCTAAAGCAAGGTGAGACGACAATTGGCTGTCTTTTTAACTTCGTCGAAGATGGACGTGTGATATTTTATAAAAGCGGTCTTCCTTTGTTTGAGGATAATAGGTTGAAACCTGGATTAGTCACTCATGCACTCTGCATAGAGGAGTGTAAGCGACGTGGCCTTTCAGAAGAAGAGTCTAGGGAACGCCGTCTTTTAAAATATGATTTCTTAGCAGGGGAAGAACTGTATAAAAAACAATTATCTAACACGGGGAGTGTATCAACTTGGGCAACAGCTCAACGAGGTCCGCAAATGTGGCTAATTGATAAAGCACGTCAATCCGTAAAACTTGTTAGTACAACGGCTAGCAAAAGAGAGACGAATGCGAAGGGTAGGAGAACGCGAACCAACTCGTGATCCTGTCGCTATTGAAAGGGGGTTGATACTATTGGCAGCCCGGAGTCTGTACATGTCCTCCAGGGTATTGGAGTGGAGAAGTTCGTTCTCCATCGTAAGCAAGGAGGTGTTAGATGCCAGAGGCAAGCATTAGCTCCATTCGATTTTTATTACTCATTCCCACCAGCCTGTTTCATGGTGATATCCTCACCCTGCTGGTAGGTGGTACAGCCGCTTTCGTGTTTGCCCTCGCGTTCACCTTCGTGATCAAGGCGTTCTGCTACAAAGTTGGATGGCTGGATCGGCCGGCGGCGCGCCGGGTGCACAAAAAGGCGGTGCCGCGTCTTGGCGGCCTCGCCATGTTCCTAGCTTTTATGATTGTTTCCCTGCTCTTCTATACACCGGGCACGAACTCCAACCCCACTGAGATCTCTATCTTCTGGCTATTGCTGGTCGCCTCTCTTTTTATCGTTATTGTCCATACCTTCGATGATGTCATTGGACTCAAACCTCGCACCAAACTGATCGCTCAGACCATCGCCGCCATCATCGTGATGGGTCCCTGGATACACACCTTTCGCGGCGTGCTGCTTTACACCTTTAGCAATCCGTTCTATCACCTCCACCCGTCCTGGTTCAATGAGCCGAATATCTTTCTCTTTATGCAGCATGCCGATTTCAACTTCGCTGCTATTCCAGCGGCGCTCTTCACCTGGTTCTGGATCGTCGGCATGATGAACACCGTCAACCTGATCGATGGGTTGGATGGACTGGCAACCGGCGTGGTGGGCATCACCGCGCTCTTTGTTACCATCATCAGCTTCATTCTCGGCCAGCAGAGCATCGCCATCCTGGCTGCCATTTTCACCGGGGCTGTGTTTGGCTTCCTGCCGCTGAACTGGAATCCGGCCAAGATATTTATGGGCGATAGCGGCTCGATGTTCCTGGGGTTGGGGCTGGCTGTCCTTTCGATCATGGGCGGTGCGAAGTTAGCCCTGGCTTTGATGGTGCTCGGACTGCCCATCCTTGACTTGGCGGTCGTGGCCATCAACCGCATCCGACGCGGACAATCTCCTGGGCATTACGACCTCACACACCTGCACTACCGCCTGTTAGCCACCGGGTTGAGCGTCAAACAGATCTGCCTGCTCTTCTACGGCCTCACCATCATGTTCGGGGTGCTGGCATTACGGCTGAACCGCGTTTACAAATTTGCAGGATTTGTGCTGGTGGGGCTTGCCATGCTCTGCCTGATCCTCTGGGTTGATCGCCGTTTGCGCCAACGAGGAGTGCCGATCAAACCAGAGGGTCCGGAACCGCAGCCAAACGGGGATGCGAACACCACTCCTGACAATACGCTCAAAGACGGAGGAGCAGATTCCTCACATATTGAAAGCGGCGAGATTCAGATACCTGTCATTGCACCTTGAACGGGCACATACTCACCCTACTAGGGCACCAGGCTCGACTTACTTAAGGAATGCGGAAAGCGAAACAAGGCAGTGCTGGAAGTGCTCTAAGGACAAAAACGATGGCACAGATTTGCCGCGAGTATGGGGTCGCCGACGACCTGGTCTGCCATTGGAAGCAAGTGTTCCTGGGAGTTTTCGGTGGAGCTGTTGTGCAGGGTGGCCGCCCTGGCACCCAGTAGCTATTATTACCAATCACATGGCCCGGCTGATCTGGAGTTGCGTCAAGCCATTGAAGCGATTGCCGTGGAGTTTCCGCGCTATGGCTATCGGCGCATCATGGCAGAACTGGAGCGACGGAGCTGGCAGGTCGATCACAAGCGGGTGCTCCGGCTGATGCGGGAAGGCAGTTTGCTGGTCGAGGTCCGGCGCTATTGTCGCACGACCACGAATAGCCGCCATGCCTATGGCCGCTATCCGAATCTGCTCAAAACGCTGGAGATCGTGCGACCTGATCAGGTGTGGTGTGCCGATCTGACGTACATTCGCTTGGAGCGCGAGTTCATCTACCTGGCGGTCGTGATGGATGTGTTTACGCGAGCCATCCGGGGCTGGGAGCTAGCCCGACATCTGACCGAGGAGCCGTCGAAGGCGGCCTTGGAACCAGCGCTGGAGGGTCACCGATCGGAGATTCATCATAGCGACCAGGGAGTGCAGTACACTTTGTGTCAATACAACAAATAGGAGCAATCGTGAAGCCTGTTTCAAGGAATCCCCTACGTTCAACAGTAATTCACAAGTCTGAGAGCGATATTTCCTCCCCTTGTCTAAAGCCAGAGGAGCCCATATTGCCTACTTCATTGAAAGAAGCAACGTTCGTATGAGTATAACACGTTCTGGCTGCTTGCGGCACATCGTCTTTGCGTGCTATAGTTCCAAAAACGAGAGCGTGGTATTGCACACGCCTATTTCTTGTTTGATTTATACGGCAAGCCGTATGGGCTGAACTACATAGGCCGCTATTCCCTTTGCACCTGCATCAGCAAATGCATCAGGTCTACGTATGGTCGGTGACGGGATTGCTCCCGCCACCGCCAATCCCAAACGGTACGTGAAAGTTTCCCTTCATACCGCTTTTCAGTGTATGGTCAGTTGTA